>Ga0307517_10000283_pt1 | contig 87488 bp, 100 predicted proteins | sample 23_EM_MG_FD_194515 | JGI IMG/M metagenome (GOLD analysis project Ga0307517, IMG submission 194515) | Populus trichocarpa ectomycorrhiza microbial communities from riparian zone in the Pacific Northwest, United States - 23_EM | ecosystem: Host-associated > Plants > Roots > Unclassified | place...
TGTAAACTATTAGATTTCGGTTGGCCGATCTGTGGAGCCGTGAGGACAATTTGGGGTGTATTTCTGAGCGAGATCTGAGCGAGAGCTCAGAAACGTAGAATCGCCGTGGCCAGGGTGTCCTGGACGGCCTGGTCACGGCAGTAGACTAGTAATAATAGAATATCAAGATGCGGATGAGGTTCAAAGTCACGATACAAGGGGCACCAGCGCCTTGAAGCTTTTGTGAATGGCACTCAGTAATACAAATGAATAGTGGAGCGAGCGAGACGGCGTCTGGAATATGTGTGCTATCATGACGCCATCGGGAGTATGCATGTGAGCTATCACGACGTCGTCAAGACGGCGTATGGAATATGTGTGCTTTCACGAAGCCGTCGAGAGTATGCATGTGAGCTATTATGACGTCGTAAGGAGGGCGTCTGGACTATGTGTGCTATCACGACGCCGGCGAGAGTATGCAAGTGAGCAATCACGATGCCGTCGCGACCAACATGTGAGCTATTTGGAAGGCATTGGGAGCCTGTAGACAGACATGGCAATGGATGCAGAGGGGGTTCAAATATCGCTGTGTAGCATCCGGAAGACTAAGCATCCGGATAGTCTTCTGGATACCAGAGTGGAGTTGGATTCCGCCATGACGAGGGAGGCACAGGAAGGAGGTCGTCGGGCTGCGGGAGAGCTGAGGGTCTGAGGGCATCTGGACGCATGCGCTTGGTGGTGGACGTCGTCGGGACGTCGAGGACGCAGGGGTCGATCGGGAATGGCGTCCGGACATGACGTCCGGCGGACGTCGCGTCCAGAGTAACATTTAACGTCCTGAGTGTCCTGAGCGTCTGATGCACGGGACGCTCAGGACGCATATAATAATTTTTGCTGATGTGATCCAGTCGTTCAGGGCCGCCGGGGAGGGGCACGGTAGATGGGGGGTGACAGGAAGGTCTTTGACAAGGGGGGTCAGAGTATCCAAGTTGTGAGGTGCCAGCTGAGGTGGGGGGGTCCTGGTCCTGGGATAGGGAGGCGAGTATTATGGTTATAGGGACGTGGTCCAAACCAGTTGAGGGGAGGGAAGTGTCCCACCCTTTAACTAAAGGTAAGAGCAGGGGGTTGGCAAAGGCCAGGTCGATGAGGGAGGGGCATGCCTTTCCCGAGGGCGGGAACCTGGGGTACACGCCTGGGCAGTTGAGCTGGGCGAAACTACCAAGCACCTCTAACTCGAAATATCAAGCTATTAGGCTCACGGACTCCCCGTAACGATTTACGGGGTAAAGTTACCCTACCTTGAGGCACATGAACTTCGAAGGAAAAAGATAACACCCCCCTCCAGCCCCGGCGTTGGGACGGCGCGTCATCACTGGCCGCCAGTGATGTTGCGTCCCAACACCAGCAACCACTATCAATGGAATACATCTTATAACACCGTATACATCGCGGCCGTCCCTCCGACCGGATCCAGTTCGCAGGATATATGAGGGGGGGCCTTCGGGCACCTTATGCAGGTGGAAGCAGGTGAATCGGACGACGGCACATAAGGTTACAGACACTTGAAGACAGACAGTCAGAAGGGTTGGTGGAAGGTAACGGGACGTTTTGCATGAAGGTTAGTCCCCTCCTACCGACCATGTCGTGTAGGGTATGAAGGAGGTAACTATGCCGAGTAAGTGGATCGGGTGCATCCACAGAGGACAAGTTGGTAAAAGATGGAGTCTGAGGGAAAAAACCTATATGTGCGATCCCGAGGACAAGTTGTATAATGCCCGAAGACCAGAATCCAACATGCAGTCACGAGTTGAATTCTCGACGGAACCAACCAAAGAAGATTGGCCATCTTCAGTCCAGCGAGTTAGACCACCTTCGGCGAGCACGAGGGCAAGATAATTCGTAACCATTGTCGTCAACCGATAAACGGATGAGCTGACACCTGGTGTGATTTCCACACCATCTGGAATAATGAAAGCGCAGACCGATAAGTTGGCCATGGGAGCAAAAGGTGTGGTAGAGAGTTTTCAGGGTCTACGAGTGTTCGCACTCAGGTGAAGTTCGCAGAGTTGCGGGCAAGGTACTTAGTTAGTATAGAAGTAGCATGTATACAGCGATTGCTGAGACGCGGAATATAAATATCCAAGCATCTTCGCTGCTATTAGAAACAACAAGCACGGAGAAGAGATCTTATCAATATAATAAGTTACATACACTTTTATATCGTTACCAACACTTCGACGATCTATCTAGCCTACATTACTTGTGTCTTCTTAACCAGTTCTCCGATATAATTACGATTAAGGTCCTAGCTGTCGGAATACCTCACGCCGAAGCTACCACCTAACAGTATATTGATACTTCTGATCGTTACCAAGAAGAATGTTTGGCAGAGACACTCATACTCCCAAACTCACAAAACCTTGCGAACCAAGCCCACGAGAAATATCTCAATTGACGAAGTCCTCACTCGTATACCCAAATTAGGGACTCAAGAGCCCTACCACGAATCGTATTTCTGGTGGATAAACCCAGAAAATACCGTTACCCACGAAGATATCACTGCACTATACCAACACCAGTACGGTGAAAACTTCATCTATCACACCCCCTCGAGGAAGTCGAACTCCGTTTTGTACACCCAGTACCCACCCAGCGATCAACACTCAAGTCCGTGTTTTGAGATTCCGATAGTTTGGGGAGGAAACAAAAGATAAGTTTTCCTTATAGAAGTCAAAGAAATGTCTTCTGACCCCAAAGCTCCTGAAGCCATGGAGTGGCAAGGAGGAAAACGACCTGGAGGGGCGGAATGAAGCAAAGGAGGAGATGAGCTCTCCTCCGTTCAAGCTCCAAGCGTGGAAACCACCGTCACCCACCTCGTCCGATCGCATTCGGCGGATCGGAGACCCCGATCCCCTGTGGGCTTAGGCTTCCTAGATAAATACGGAAAAGGAAGACGCCCAGGGGGTCGCCGAACACCTGAACCCACAGGCGAATCCCTTATGGGCTGTCGGATCCAAAGATTAGAGCAAAGCCTCGGCCGATTTGACCCAAAGCTTACTGTCAGTCAAGATAGACAACATCTTGCGTTGAATTCCCTCCCGACCAACATCTTATTAATGGCCCAAGAATTGATAAAAGTCAACAATCAGTTGACATCGGGGGTCCAGATAGTCGGTCGAGAATACGCCCGAGTAGATGAACAAGTGCAACTTCTGGACTTGGAGGCTCAAAGAGTCCAAGAAAGCTTCCCAACCCAGGTCGCGGAACGACTGGGGGAGACAGACGAAAGACAAGCCAGACACGAGGTTGTCACCTCTCATCTCCACGAAGCCGTGCAGGGGACTGGCGAACAGTCCATGCACAGGGACCTACTCCTCGACCAGGAAATTGTTCGAATAAACAAGCAACACAAACGGGAACTGGCAGCTCCCGGGATAAGTATTACTCTTGTTCGACATGAGCTACAACACCACCAGGAATCTCGCGAAGCCCAAGATGGTGAGATCGCGGTGCTTAAGGCTCTGGTGGAACAGGTGTTGGGTCAGGTGAAAGGGAAAGACAAGGTGTCAGATCCGACACAAGAGGCTTCAGGGGCAGGAGGAGGAAGACCAGCACCACCACCAGCACGACACGGAGCGGCAGGAGCACCAGGAGGCAGAGGGGGAGGTGACCCCGATGATGAGGGAGAAGGATCTGGCAGGAAGCCAGATGAGAGTCGGAAAGGAAGACGGGGCGAGAGACCCGCACCGCAGGCAGAAGAAGATCACTATGACGTCAACAACGATAAACAGTTTAATCTCTGCTCTCGAGTAATGGCCTACGCCTTGGGACAACGAACAAGAGTCCCAGCGGAACCCCCTGCCATGTTGAGGAACGAAAAACACCAAGATATCCGCATGTGGCTGATGACATGCACGGATTATTTTGGTCGAAACAGTTGGCAGTGGGAGGACGAGGAACAACGAATCCGATACGCCGTAAGCCGAATGGATGGAAAAGAAGTCGCACCATTTGCGTTAACCTACCGACGACAAATGACCGGGGTAATAGGTTATACGAGACATGAAGGATACGAGTTCTGGCACGTATTTGCAGAACAAGCCTTGCGACGCTTCGGACCCACCCATGAAGCGGAAAAATCCCTACGAGAAATGGGATCGGTCAAATATCGCGGTGATGTCGCCAATTCTTGATGGAGATGGACAACCCCCACATCCATGCAAGAATGACCGGGATAGCCTGGAGAAAAATCATTGAAGACGAACTTCCCATAGAAGCATTGCAAGGGCTCTCACATAGAGAATATGTCGACCATGGGGAATGGTTGGAAGCAGTCAGGACCGTAACTCGAGCGGAAGAAGACTTCAATGAAAGAAAAGATCTTCGAGGAGGCGGTCCCTCCGGCACGACGCGGGGCGACAAAGGAAAATTGGAGGATTCAAAGCCGACGGTCGCCGCAAAGCGTGTAAAGAAGCAATACACGGCTACGGAAAAGGCGGCGTACCAGAAGAAAAAGGCTGGGGAGAGAAAGGTGGAGAAAGAAGGGTCGGTGGCACCGACGGGGGAGGTTAGACATACGGTGTGGGCGGAAGCACACCAGGGCGTCGATCAGAAAGTTGTCGATTAACGGAAATCTGACAACGAATGCACGCGATGTGGAATGAGGAACCACCTCTGGAAACACTGTCGAAAACCAATACAAGTATCGGCGGTGTATCGAGGGCAATCGAAACCCAAAGGGCCATCCGTATTCGCGCCAAAACGACGCCGCCAGGTAGCCACTGTTGCCGTTGATGGCAAGGGAGAAAGCTCGAAGCGAGCGGTGCAAAGGCCCCCGGCTTGGGCCTTTGACGATGATGACATTTTATAAAAAGACATCCAGGTACCGACAACCATGGTGATCGGGTAGTGAGGTTGCCGCCTCGAATCGAAAGACCTGCCGCGTAGTCGGTGACGACATCACACCGGAAGGCTAAAAGACCAAAGGATCGCGGTTGCCAATTTACGTCCAAAATTGGGTAGTCCGTGCTCACCACAGGAGCCTCAAAAAACTACAAGAGAAGAAGGTGGTCGACGAGACTAAAAGGGAAAAAGAAGATTACCATTTGCCGGAATGGAACTTGAGTTGTACGACACGCTTGTGGAGGGTCGAAATCCAGGGCAACCTGACTTTCCCTCCGTGTAAAAAAGCTCGGCAAATAGAAGCTGGGGGCGCCTCGATTGGGCACAAGGTTCATGCCCGACGAATGGTGTCTGAGGGGGTCGCGGGCGTACGACCAAACTCGAAGGCGGAGGTACGGTGGACTCATCGCAGGGGACAGTCTCATATGAGGGCTAAGTCGACGATAAAGGACTGCGCATCCTAGTCGCTAACTCGAGAGGTACTCTAGTGAACCACCACTCCTGTGATAAGGGAACTCCTCGGCAGGAGGTAAAGACCGCCAGTAGTGGGCTGCCCGATATCAAAATATTAGACACTTATTGTAAAAGTTTTTCTGAGGAGGCTTTAAGAGCCGAAACTGCGCAGGGGCGGTAACAAACCCCCACGCTACTTGTAACCGTGACGATCAAATGATTTCATCATAAATTGAGCTAAAGCTCTAGACCCATTAAGAAACCAAAGCATTACGCCTGCCCTGAAGGGAAGGCATTTATTGAAATCAAAGGACGAAAACACTCGATAAACGTCCTCTTAGATTCTGGTTCAAATATCTTTCTCATGAACCAAGACACCGCACACCCGCTCGAAATCCCCACCGAAGCTAGGGATTCACCGTTAAAAATCACAAACATCGATGGTGAAACCGCGCCTACCGGAGGAACATTCTATACCCATCCTATTCTCCTGGAAATCGGTACCAATGGCCACCGAAGTATGATATCCTGCGAAATTGCGAGCTCAGGAAGGTATGACTTAATCATACCCTTTGGGTGGTGGCATGATGAGCACCCCCTTAAAAATATCGCGGACCCACGTAAATGGGCCTTGGAAGAAACAAAAAGTCACGCTCATATAGGGGATGAGGCGGTGGCGGATATGTTTGAATGGGATGAAACTGTGGCTTACGATGAGGAAGCACAGTACGTAGGAAGGATAGAACGCGAAGAAGAAGGATGAGTACAGTTGGAGACCCTGCCAAGACCGTATTGGCAGTATAAGGAGCTTTTTCAAGAGAGAAAAGCTAAAATGTTGGCGCCTCGAAGGACTTTTGATCACGCCATCAACCTTAAAGAAGGGGCCGAGCCTCCATGGGGTTCGATTTATCCAATGTCGGCACACCAGTTGAACCAGCTGGATAAATCCCTCAAGAAAATGATGGCTGAGGGAAAAATAGCAGACAGCGAATCCCCTTACGGTGCCCCAATCCTTTTCGTGCCGAAACCCGATGGGAGTCTAAGGCTGTTTGTAGACTATAGGAACCTCAACAAATTCACAATCCTGACTAAGTACCCCCTACCACTCATGGATGAGCTAAGAGACCGCGTTGCTGGGGCAAAGGTGTTTACCAAGCTCGACCTAAAAGATGGATATCATCTTATTCGAATGAGGAAAGGCGACGAACACAAAACAGCCTTTCGTACACGATACGGACAGTACGAATACAAGGTCATGCCTTTCGGGCTCGTTAACGCTCCCGCGACGTTTCAGACAATGATGAACAAGATCCTAAGGGAATTCTTGGACCACTGAGTAGTCGTCTACCTGGACGATATTCTAATATACTCCTAGAATATGGACGACCATATCAGACTAGTCGAAAAGGTCCTTGACCGGCTTAAACAACATGACTTGGCAGTCTTGTTGAAGAAATCGGTGTTCCACCAAGAGGACGTCGAATTCCTAGGATACATTGTCAGGACAAGCGGAGTCACGATGAGTGACAGAAAAGTGAAAAGCATTCAAAATTGGGCACACCCAAGGTCGGTTAAACAAGTTCAAATAGTCATTGGATTAGCAAATTTCTATCGTAGATTCATTAAAGATTTTTCAAAAGTTTGCAAACCAATAACCGAAACGTTAAAAGGAAACCCAAAGGATTTTCATTGGGGAAGAGAGCCGGAAGAGGCATTTGAGAAGTTGAAAAAGAGGTTTACGACGGCACCAATTTTATCACATTTTTACCCAGGGAGGAAAACAGTGGTTGAAACGGACGCAAGTGACTTTGCGCTTGGATGCGTATTGTCTCAATACCAAGGCAGAAGGCTGCACCCAGTAGCTGTCCATTCTCGAAAACTAAACAGCGCCGAAACAAATTACGAGATACATGACAAGGAATTACTCGCAATAATGGAAGCGTTCAAGGAATGGAAACGATATCTTTGGGGGGAAGAAGAACCTCTGACGGTATACACTGACCACCAAAGCCTACAGTTCTTTTTAACCAAAAAAGTCTGGAACCAGCGACAGATTCGATGGGCACAGGAGTTGACGAATTACAACTTGAAAATAGTCTTCCGACCGGGAAGCAAGGGCGGGAAACCCGACGCGTTGAGTCGACGGCCGGAGTACCGTCCTGAGGAGGGAGCTCGTCACAGTGAACAATCGATTTTGAAATCTGAACATTTTCAAATTTCAGTACTTCATCAGAGACGAGGCACAGAGACAGCTCTCGTTCCAGAAAAACGCGAAACAACAAGCCTACAAATAATGAAGCTTTGGGACAAGGCAATAATCCGAACAAAAGGATCACGGTTCGCGGCCGGTCATGACATCTACGCTCTAACAGACTCGATGGTGCCAGCAAAAGGACAGACAATTGTAGAAACGGGCATTCCGATAGGATTGCCGGAAGGAACCTACGGAAGGCTCGCTGCAAGAAGTGGTATGGCTAGCAAGATGGGATTAGCAGTAGGGGGTGGTGTAATAGATGCAGATTACACGGGGGAAGTCAAGGTCATACTACGAAATCATGGCGAAGCGGACTTCGTATTTAAGGCAGCAGATCGGATAGCGCAACTCATAGTTGAGAAAGTTGCCAACACCGATGCCATGGAAGTAGACGATCTAGGAGTAACCGAGCGAGGAAACATGGGGTTTGGGTCAAGCGATCTAAACCCTATGCGATCCATCACGGCTAAAGAAGAAGAAGTCAAAATATGTTTCCTTCACTCGGACACAAGCGAAAATGAATTCTTTAGCACAGCTGATATCGGCTATCACCCTCGGTTAATGAAGAAAAGGAAATGTTATCCAGCGCTCATGTCAGTGCAGCCCTGATGCGAACAATGAACGATTCATTTCTGGACAAGATTAGGGTGGCTGGTAAGGAGGATGAGAAGTGGCAGGACCGAGGCCGTGAACTAGTTAGGTTAAGAGACAGCGGGGAAAAAATGCCGCACGAATGGATAGAAAAGGACGGGTTACTATATTACAAAAATCGTTTGTACATCCCCGAGGACGAGGCCCTTCAAACGGAGATAGCCCAAGGCTTTCACGACTTATTAGTAGCAGGGCACTTCGGATAGGAGAAAACAATTGAGATAGTAACAAGGGACTTTTACTGGAAAAGAGTCGCAGATTGGATCAGGGACTATGTACGATCCTGCGACGAATGTCAACACAGTAAATCCCCATGGCATGCCAAGTACGGATTACTTCAACCGTTAGAAGACCTTCTGCTGCCTGGTCCTCCATATCGACGGACTTTATCACCCAACTACCGGAATCGCCGGGTAAGACCGAGATCATGGTAGTTGTAGACCGGTTCACGAAAATGGCGCACTGAATTGGCCTCCACGAGAATGCCACAGCAACAGACGTTGCGGATATCTTCCTTCGGGAAGTCTGGTAACTTCACGGATTGCCGACCGAAATCATATCGGACATGGGTGCGAAGCTTTCCGGCGAATTCTGGGAATCATTGTGCAAGATACTAGGAGTAAAGAGGCTCATGTCAACGGCTTACCACCCTCAGACTGACGGACAAACGGAAAGGACCAACCAAGTGCTGGAAGGTTACTTACGAACATTTGTCAACTACGATCAGAACGACTGGTACCAACTGTTGCCGTTAGCAGAACACGCCTATAACAACTCGGCTACCAACGCACACAAGATGACCCCTTTCTTCGGCAACTACGGCTTTCACCCACAGACGGAATGGATGAAAGAAAGAGAAGCTCAAAACCCCGGGGCGGCATTGTATGTTCACTGGATGCAGGACATACATCAACAGGCGAAACAAACACTAGAAAATACACGGGAATCGATGAAAAAATATTACGACCGAAAAGCGACGGACCAACCCAGCATCGAGGTTGGCGACTTCGTAATGTTGAATGCAAAGAACATACGTACCAAACGACCATCGAAGAAGCTGAGTCCGAAACTGTATGGCCCTTTCAAAGTATTAAAAAAGAAGGGAAACAGGGCATACAAGTTGGAAATATCGCCACCGTGGCAAATTCATCCTGTGTTCCACGTTTCGCTACTGGAACCCTATCGAGCCTCGAACCGACCAAATCGCGAACAACCTCCACGGGACCCCGCAGAGATCGAGGGGGATTTAGAGTGGGAGGTAGAAAGGATTGTCAAGAGTGAGATCATCTCCTACACGCGAAAGGTTCGGGGAAGGAATAAACCGATGAAGGAGCTTCGGTATTTTGTAAAATGGAAAGGCTGCGCGGAGGACGAAAATACTTGGGAACCGCCTGAAGGTACTATGAAGAACACGCAGGAAGAGGTGGAAAGGTTTCATAGAGAGAACCCGGAGATGCCGGACCCGGGAGAGGTCGAGTAACATACGAAAGGTTTTCCATCGGTGGACAAGTAAATGCTGGTGGTTTTTACCCCTACTATGTTGAGCTCGAGATGGAAGATAGATTGTATCATAGATATAGCATATTCAGGACGAACACTTCGAAGAGGCGAGCTTGTGTTAGGCGCACGGACTCCCCGTAAGGATTTACGTGGTCAAGTTACCCTACCTTGACGCACAACCAACTTCGAAGGAAAACGATAACACCCCCCTCCAGCCCCGGCGTTGGGACGGCCCGTCATCACTGGCCGCCTGGGTAGTAGCGTCCCAACACCAAAGACCACTATCCATGGAACACATCTTATAACACCGTATACGTCGCGGCCGTCTGTCCGACCGGATCCTGTTCGCAGGATATACGAGGGGAGACCTTAGGGCACCTTGTGCAAGTGGAAGCAGGTGACCTCGACGACGGCGCATAAGGTTACAGACACTTCAAGACCGACAGTCGTAAAGGTTGGTCGAAGGTAACGGGACGTTTTGCATGAAAGTTAGTCCCCTCGTACCTACTATGTCGTGTAGGGTATGAAGGAGGTAACTATGCCCAGTAAGTGGATCTGGTGCATCCACAGAGGACAAGTTGGTAAAAGATGGAGTCCGAGGGAAAGAGCCTATAGGTGCGATCCCGAGGACAAGTTGTATAATGCCGGAAGACCAGAATACAACATGCAGTCGCGAGTTGAATTCTCGACGGAACCAACAAAAGAAGATTGGCCATCTTCTGTCCAGCGAGTTAGCCCACCTTCGGCGAGCACGAGGGCAAGATAATTCGTAACCATTGTCGTCAACAGATAAACGGATGAGCTGACACCTGACGTGGTTTCCACACCATCAGGAATAATGAAAGCGCAGACCGATAAGTTGGCCATGGGAGCAAAAGGTGTGGTAGAGAGTTTTCAGGGTCTACGAGTGTTCGCACTCAGGTGAAGTTCGCAGAGTTGCGGGCAAGGTACTTAGTTAGTATAGAAGTAGCATGTATACCGCGATTGCTCAGACGCGGAATATACATATCCAAGCATCTTCGCTGCTATTAGAAACAACAAGCACGGAGAAGAGATCTTATCAATATAATAAGTTACCTACACTTTTATATCGTTACCACCACTTCGACGATCTATACCGAAGCGAATCATTATATCTAGCCTACATTACTTGTGTCTTCTTAACGAGTTCTCCGATATAATTACGATTAAGCTCCTAGCTGTCGGAATACCTCATGCCGAACCTACCACCTAACATGATCCCTCCTTCTCCCGCCTTCCGAATCTGTCCACTTGCACCGTTACTGCTACAGAAGCTGGCACCTTACTACCCCATCATCCTCCATACTCGTCAGACCTCTTCTCAGATACACCCAATCGTGGTATTTGACATCCGCGCTGACTGTTGTCAACGCCTTCGATTGATATAATGATATCAGCGACCGTACGTCTATGATAACCAATGTCTGGCCACAAGACCCCTGGTTTTCTCATGGCACGGCGATCAAATATCCTCCCACTCAGGTCCTGTCAGCCCTTTGTGAACCAATCCTTTCTTGAGTTTTAGGGGAGCCTGCCGAAGGGTTTGGGTCTCTCTCCTGTATGTCTCTATGAAGTGTTTCCTTCCGTGTCTGACGTATTATTGTCTTAGGTGCTAGGCAAGGGGGAATTTTCCTATGGATTCAGGGTGTTTGATTGTTCTTATGAAGAGGGCAAGCGGGGGGTTGTTTGGGATCAATGTTTGCTTTATGCCATAGCTAGCACTGCATGCGAGTTCTTGTACCTTAACAATGAATAGATGATATAAAAAAATAAAATAAAATCAAAAGCGACCAAGCAATATAATCTTCATGCAACCATTGAAGTACTGTTCTACACTCACAAGGTGCAATACGATTCCCTTTATCTTTTACACAATTGAATACTACGAATACAGTACCGATAAGCTCTCAGAGACTGTGGGTGTCACTACAGCCTGAAGAGGCGTGACGATAATATAGGACTATTACAATATTCCTATATCCCGACAAGACAATCCTGTACAATCTGATTAGATAGTAGAGTTGTTATATGACGAAACAACTCTGTAGTATCTGCAGAGATAGCAAGCACTTTGGTAAGAACGGTCGTTACCTGTTGCAATATAATCAGTGGACAAAAGGATTGTTACATTCGCACTTTGTGGAAAAAACCTCACCCTTTTAACAAGATGCTACTTAACCCGAGACGCGGAAGAGGCACAATTATTTGTCTAAATAGTTGAACTCTCTTCCACTGGTTGCAGAATAATCAAGGAACTAACAAGTGACCGTTACAATATAACCAGTTAAACTCCTCTATTTTTGACTACCCTCTGCATATTTACCTTTTGCAAACTCTCAAATGTGCGCCTTTCTGACTCTCAATCTGTGGTCTCCAATATCCTTGGCATACTTAGCCAGGCATCCTACTGTATTAGCTATTCTGTAACAGCTGCTTTAATCTAACCAAAGAAGCTATTCAATTCATCAAATATTCGCACAAGATCAAATCAGAGTTCTTATAGTGTCAACTATTTATTGGATAAACTCAATGTAGTGTATCTGAAACCTGGGGGAGCGAATAACCTAATAGGAGAGTATGATTACATTTTTGTAAAATCTGCGGTTTATTTGTTGCTAGCTACAGGTATAGCATCCACTTTCAGGTATTGCCATAAACCTCTATACAGGTATAATAACAGGAATGCACCTATATGTTAGGTGCACGGACTGCCCGTAAGGTTTTCTGGGACACAGTTACCCTACCTTGACGCGTACGAACTTCCAAGAATAAAGATAACACCAGCCTCTAGCCCCCACATTGTGACAGCTGCAGATCACCGGCCACCTGGGTAGTTGCGTCCCAACACCAAACACCTCTATCATTGGAACACACCGTATAACACCGTATTCGTCACGGCCGTCAGGCCAACCGGGTCCTGTTCACAGGATAGATGAGGGGAGACCTCCGGGCACCATATTCAGGTGGACGCTGGTGAATCGGACCAGGGCACTTAAGGTTACAGACACTTGAAGACAGTTAGTCGGGAGAGTGGGTCAAAGGTAGCGGGACGTTTTGCATACATGTTAGACCCCTCATACATACGAAGATGCGTAGGGTATGATGGAGGTAACTATGCCCAGTAACTGGATCGGGTGAATCTAGAAAGGAAGGGTTGGCCAAGGATGGAGTCTGAGGGACAAAAGCCATAGGTGCGATCGCGAGGACAAGTTGTGTAATGCCGGAAGACAAGAATATGTCGGGCGGTGGCAGGACAACTTCTTTACTGATCCAACCAAAGAAGAATGGCCATCATCTGTCTGGCTAGTTAGACTACTGTTGTAAAGCACGCGGGCAAGAGAACTCATAATCATTGCTATCAACGGATTAACGGATGAGCTGACACCTGACCTAATCTCCACACCACCAGCGATAACGGGAGCATAGACGGATAAGTAGACCATGGGAGCAAGAAGGTGTGGTAGGCAGTTTTCAGGGTCTACGAGTGTTCGCAGAAAGATTAGCGAGATATTTAGTTAGTAAAGAGAGAGCATGTATAGCATGTATACCGGGATTGCTCAGACCCGGAATATAAATATCGAAGCATCTTCACTGCTATTAGACACAAGAAGCACCGAGAAGAGATCATATGAATATAATAAGGTTTTTACTTGATCGGTAGCAATAATTTGACGATCTACGCCAAAGTTTGTCTATTGTATCTGGCCTATATTACTCGTGTCTTAACGAGTTCTTCGATACCAGACGATCCAGGTCCTGGCTGTCAGAATACCTCACGCCGAAGCTACCACCTCACTGTATATTCATACCACTCATCGTTACCAAGACGAAATATTCGCAGAGACTCTAATCCTCCCAAACCTGCGACCCTTTTCGAACCAAGACCATTGAGGACTACCTCAATAGACCAAGTTCTCAGCTCTACCGAGATACCCGAAATAGGGTCACAATAGCCCTAGCACGAATCCTAGTTCTGGTGGATAAATCCCGAAAACACCATTATTATTGAACACATCGCCCTACTATACCAATACCACTACGGGCAAGACTTCACCTACCATAACCCCTCAGAAAGGACCAATTCAGTCTGGAACACTCAGTACCCAGACAGTGACCAGCGCTCGAGTCAGCGGTTGACGATACGAGAAGAGTGGGGTGGAAACAAAAGATAAGTTTCCCTTTAAGAAGTCGTAAGAAATGACTTCTAACCCCCGAGCGCCTGAAGCCATGACATGGCAACAGGAAGAGGGTGACAAGCTGTCCCGAATTTCGGCCCCTAGTGTGGGGACAACCCACACCCGGCGAGCACGATCGTCCTGGGCCAATCAAGCCCCATCATCCCCTGGAATCTCAATGCCCTTCCTGACAAAGTATGGGAGGAAATGAGGAGAGGCTCGCAGAACCCCGGAGCCCACCTCGGCTGGAATCGTGGCCATTCGGATGAAATGACTAGACCGAATCCTAGGCCTATTCGATCCAAAGCTCACCGAAAGGCAAGATAGGCCACATCTTGCTTCCAATTCCCTACCTACGGACGTCCTATTCATGGCCCAGGAACTGTTGAAAGTCAAAAGACAGTTAAGGTCTGGGGCCCAGATAGTCGGTCCAGAGCTCACCCGAATAGAAGACCAGGGACAGATTCTGGACTTAGAGTCACAGAATGTCCACGAGAGTTTCGCAACTGAAGTCGCTGAATGGGTAGGTGAAACTGATGAGAGACAGACCAGGGATGCGGCTGTCACATCCCAGCTCCACGAAACGGTGCAAGGGACTGATGAAGAGTCCATCCATCGGGACCTGCTGTTCAACAAAGAAATTGTTCGGATTAACGAGCAAGACAAACTGCAACTCGAACATCATGAGATAAGCATTCATCTCATGAGACGAGAGCTTAAACCACACCAGAGGCGCAAAAGGCCCAAGATGGTGAGCTCTTAGAGCTGAAAGCTCTGGTGGAAACATTGATGGGTCTGGTGAAGGGAAAGGGGAAGGCCACTGATCAAACGCCCGAAGTGTCAGGAGTGTCTGGCGGGAACCAATGACCACCACCAAGGCAAGGGGCAGCAGGGGCACCTGGAGGAGGAGGCGATCCAGATCATAAAGGAGAAGGATCTGGAAGGCAGACAGATAAGGGCAGGAAAGCAAGACAGGATGAGAGAGCCACACCTGAGCCAGAGGCCGACGACCAGGTTGATGAGGAAGAACAGTTCGCCCAACTATCTCAAATCATGGCCGACGCCATGGAACATTGAACAAGAGTCCCAGCTGAACCCGCTGCCCTGTTCAAAACCAAAAACAGGCCGATGAACGCATGTCGCTATTGACATGCAAGGATTATTTTGGCCGAAACAGCTGGCAGTGGGAAGACGATGAACAAGGAATCCGATACGCCATAAGGCTAATGAAAAGGAAGGAAGTCACTCCGTTTGCATTAACCTACCGGTGACAAATGATGGCAGAATTAGGTTACACCAAGCAAGCCGGGTACGAGTCCTGGCATGTCTTTGGAGAACAAGCTCTGTGACGCTTTGGCCATACCCACGAAGCAGAAAAATCCCTAAGGGAAATGGGCTTTGTCAAATACCACAGTGACATTCCTAAGTTATTGCTAAGAATGGAAAATCTGAACATCCATGCAAGAGTCACCGGGATACCCTAGGGAAAAAGGATTGAAGACCAAATTCCGAAGGATGCATTAGGAAGGGTCACATTAAGAGAATGTGTTGATGATGGGGAATGGTTGGAAGCAGACAGGACCGTTACCAGAATGGAAGAAGACTTGAACGAACGGACAAGTCTTGGAGGGCGCGCTCCCTCCGGTGTGACAAGGGGCGAAAAGGAAGTTTGACAATTCCAAGCCACCTGGGACCACAAAGCCAGTAAAAAAGCAATACACCGCTAAACCAAAGGCAGACTATAGGGCTAAGAACCGCTGGGGAATGGAAGGTGAAGAAGGAAGGGTCGGTAGCACCGTAGAGGGAGGTTGGGCACACGGTGTGGGCAGCAGCCCGCGGGGGCATCAATCAAAAGGTTGTCGACAAACGAAAGAAAGACAAAGAATGCACACAGTGCGGAATAAACAACCACAAATGGAAATTCTGTCGAAAACTGGTACATGTATCGGCTGTATATTGAGGGCCAGCGAAGCTCAGACAAAAGGGCTGATTCAGACCGAAGCGATGCCCCCACTTAGCCACTGTGGCCGTTGCTGGCCAGGGAGAGAGCTCAAAAAGAGCGGCTCAAAGGCCCCCAGCATGGGCCTTTGAGGATGATGAGATTTTGTAAAAAGTGATCCAGGTAGAAACAACAACCGTGATTGGGTAGTGAGGTTGCCGCCTCGAATCGAAACACATGCGGCGTAGTCGGTTATTGTATCTCACCAGACGGCTAAAAAACCAAAACAGGATACCGGTTTCCATTTTAAACTAAAAAGATGGGTAGTCCGTGCTGACTACAGGAATCTTAAAAAGTCACAAGCGAAAGATCCTGTCGACGGGACTACATAGAAACAGACGACAACCAAGCATCAGGATAATGCTTTAGTTGCAGGACACGTGAAGGAGGGTTGAAATGCAGGGCACCCTGACTTTATCTCCAGGTCCAACATCTGGGCAAATTGAAGGCAGGGGAGTCTCTAAGCTGCACAAGGTTCATGTTGTAACGAATGGTGTCGTAGGAGGTCCCTCTGGGGGTGTTGGACCAACTCGAAGGCGAAGGTATGGTGGATTCCTCACAGGGGACAGCGTTACCTGAGGGATAAGTTGACCATAAAGGGCCGCGCACCCCAGTGGGGAACTTGAGGGGTACTCTAGTGAACCACGCCTGTTATTTGGGAACTCCGCGGGCGGACATGAAGACCGCTCGCAGTGGGCTGCGCGCAATTCAAATATAAGAGCCTGATTGCAAAGGTTTGTCTGAGGAGGCTTCAAGAGCCGAAACTGCGCAGGCGTGGTAACAAGCCCCCACGTTACATAAAGCCATCACGATGACAAGATTTCATCAAGACCTATGCGAAAGGTCTAGACCCATTAAAAAACCTAGACACTAGGCCAGCCCTGAGGGGAAGGCATTTATTGAAACCATGGGACAAAAACACCGGATAAATGTCTTCCTGGATTCTAGTTCAAACATCTTTCTCAGGAACCAAAATTCCGCATAATGGGTGAAAATCCCGACCGAAACTAAGAACTCCCTATTAAAAATCACAACCTTCGATGGTGAAACAGCGCCCACTAGAGGAACCTTCTACACACACTATATTCTGTTAGAAATCGGCACCAATGGTTACCGAAGCATGATATCCTATATTGCGAACTCTGGAAATATGACTTAATGATCCCGTTCAGGTGGGGGTTCAACGAACCAAAAAATATCCCAGACCCTAGCAAATGGGTCTTTGAATAGGCGAAAGGCCATCCTCATATAGAAGATATGGCATTGGCGGACTTATTTGAGTGGGATGAAACCGGGGTTTATGAAGAAGAAGCACAATATGCAGGAAGGATAGGATTGGAAGAAAAAGGGGGAGTACAGTTGGAGACCCTGCCAAAACCATGTTGGCAGTATAAGGAGCTTTTCGAAGAGAAAAAGGGGAAGATGTTGGCACCTCGAAGAACCTTCGACCATTCGATCAATCTGAAAGAAGGGCCCAATTTACGCTAGGTCGGCACACCAGCTAAATGAGGTGGACAAATAAATCAAGAAAATGCTGGCATAGGGCAAAATGGAGAATGGTGAATCCCCCTTAGAGCCCCGATTCTCTTCATCCCAAAGCCTGATGGAAGTTGACGCTTGTGTGTGGACTATAGGAACCTCAATAAGCTGACAATCTTGAATAAATACCCCCTACCACTCATGGATGAACTCTGAGACAGTCTTGCTGGGGGAGGGGTGTTGACGGGGCTCGCCCTAAGAGATGGATATCATCATATTTGAATGAGGAAAGGTGATAACCATAAGACAGCTGTTCGTACAAGATACAGAAAGTAAAATTCTAAGCTTATTCCTTTCGGACTCGTAAACGCTCGCGCAACCTTTCAGACAATGATCAACAAAATCCTAAGGGAATTCTTGGACTAGAGTCGTCGTCTACCTAGATGATATTCTGATATACTCCGAAAATATGGACGACCATATCAAGCTGGTCAACAAAGTCCTTGACCGACTCGAACAACAGGACTTGGCAGTCTTGTTGAAAAAGTCGGTCTTGCACCAGGAGCAAGTTGAATTCCTGGGATACCTTGTCTGGAACAGCGGGGTCATCATAAGTGATAGGAAAGTGAAAAGCATTGTGAATTGGGCCCACCCCAGATAGGTTAAAGAAGTCCAAGTTTTCATTGGATTCGCAAACTTCTATCGCTGATTCATCAAAGATGTCTCGAAAGTTTGCAAACCAATTACCAAGACGTTAAAAGGGGAAACAAAGAAGTTTCACTGGTGAAGGGAACAAGAAGCGGTGTTTGAGGAGTTGAAGAGAAGGTTTACAATGGCACCAATTTTGTTGCATTTTTACCCAGGAAGGAAGACGGTAGTGGAGACAGACGCCAGCGATTTTGGGCTCCGATGTATATTGTCTGAATACCAAGGAAGACAGCTTCATCCGGTTGCATTCAATTCTCGGAAATTAAACAGGGCCAAAAGCAATTGCAAGATTCACGATAACGAGTTACTCGGAATAATAGAAGTGTTCAGAGAATGGAGGCGATACCTCACGGGCGAGGAGGAACGAGTGATAGTATACACCGACCATCATAATCTACAGTCCTTTTTGACCAACATATTATATGGACCGAGCATCAAATTCGATGAGCCCAGGAGGTGACAAATTACAACTTCAAAATAGTCTACAGACGGTGAAGCAGAGGCGTGGAAGCCGGATGCACCAGGCAGACGGCAGAAGTACTGTCCTGAGAAGAGAGCTCGTCACAGTGAACAGTCAATTTGGAAGACTGAATACATTAAAATTTCAGTTTTCATCAAAAACAAAGGGTAGAGATGGGCCTCACCCCGGAGGAATGTGAAACCAGAAGCCTGAGAATAATGAAACTTTCGGCCAAGGCTATAATTCGGACAACACGATTACGATTCGTGGCCGGTCATGACATCTCTGCCCTGACGGACGGACTGGTACCAGTACAAGGACAAGCAATTGTAGAAATGGGTATTGCGATAGGATTGCCAGAAGGAACCAATGGGAGGCTGGCCGCATGAAGTTGTATGGCTAGCAAGAGCGAAATAGCCGGAGGCGAGGGTGTAATAGATGCGGAATACAGCAGTGAAGTTAAGGTTATACTTCGAAATCATGGCCAGGTGGACTGCTCTTTTAAATCAAGGGATCAGATAGCTCAACTCATAGTAGAAAGTATTGCTGAGGCTGGTGCCATGGAAGTAGATGACCTAGGAACAAGGAGAGGGGAAAATTGGGTTTCGAGTCATGGGATCTAAACCATAAGCGATCCATCACAGCTAAAGAAGAAGGATTCAAAAAGTGTTTACTTCACACTAATACAAACGACAACGAATTCTTTAGCGCAGCCGATATTCGCTATCACCCTCGGTTAATGAAAGAAAAAGAAATGTTATCAAGTGCCCACATCAACGCGGCCCTAATGGGGGGGGACAATGAATAATGCATTTCTAGATAAAATTATAGTGGCTGAAGGAAGATGTAAAGTGGCAGGACCGAGGCCATGAACTGGTTAGGTTAAAAGAAAACCGAAAGGAAATGCCGAACGAAGGGAGGCCACAGGACGGGTTACCATATTACCAAGATGAATTATACATCCCCGAACACGAATTCCTACCAACAGAGATAGCCCAAGACTGTCACGACTACTTGGTAGCGGGACACTATGGACAAGAAAAGACAATCGAAATAGTAACGAGAAACTTTGACTGGAAAGGACACGGATTGTGGATCAGAGTCTTCATACGATCCTGCGACGAGTGTCAACACAGTAGATCCCCAGGACATCCAAAATATGTACTACTCCAAACTGTGGAAGTTCCTTATGCGGCCTGGAGCTGGATTTTGACAGAGTTGATCACCCAACTACTGGAATCTCAAGGAAAGACCCAGATAATTGTGGAATTAGATCGGTTTACGAAGATGGCCCACTGTACTGGCCTCCACAAGAATGCGACTGCAAAAGATGTTGCGGACCCCTGCCTTCGCGAAGTTGGGACACTTCACCGATTACCGACTGAAAAAAAAAGATTTATCGGACATTGACGCCAAGTTTTCCCCACTATTTTGGGAACCATTGTGCAAAATGGTAGGAGTCAAACAATGCATGTCAAGTCTGTACCAGCATCAGACTGACGGAAAGACATAAAGAACCAACCAAGAGCTGGAAGGTTACTTACGGACATTTGTCAGCTATGATCAGAACGACTGGTACCAACTATTGCCGTTAGCTGAACATGCCTATTATAACTGAGCAATCTACGTGCACAAGATGCCCCCATTTTTGGCCAACTACGGCTTTGAGAAACAAACAGAGTGGATGCAAGAGAGAGAAGCTCATAAACCTGGGGCGACGATGTATGCTCACTGTATGCACGAGATACATCGACAAGCAAAACAAACCCTAGAAAATACACGAGAATTGATGAAAAAATAATACCACCAGAAAGCGACAGAATAACTCAACGTTGAGGCCGGTAACATGGTAATGTTGAATGCAAGGAATATACATACCAAGCGGGCTTCGATGAAGTTGAGTCCGAAACTGTATGCCCCTGTCAAAGTGTTAGAAAAGAATGGATGTTTGGCCTCCCAGTTGGAAATATCGCCAGGGTGGAAGATTCATCCTGTATTGTCTGTTTCCCTATTGGAGCCCTATCGAGGCTGGAACTGACCAAATTGTGAACAACCACCACGAGATCCCCAAGACATCAATGGAGATCCAGAGTGGGAGGTAGAAATAATTGTCAAAAGTGAGATTATTTCATGCATGCCAAAGCTTCGAGCGAGGAACAAAGGGATAAAACACCTCTGGTATTTTGTGCAATGGAAAGGCTACGTGCAGGATGCGAATACTTGGGAACCACCTGAGAGTATGAAAAAGGCTGTGGAAGAGGTTGAAAGGCTTCATAGTGAAAACCTGGAGGTGCCAGGCCCTGGCGAGGTTGAGTAACATAGAAAGGTTTTCTATCCGTGGACAAACAAATGCTGGTGCCTTTAACCCGTACTGTGTGGAGCTTGAGATAGAAGCTAGATGGTATAACAGACATAGAGTATTTGGGACGAACACTTTGGAGAGGGGAGCTCCTGTTAGGCGCATGGACCCCACGTGAGGATTTCTGGGACATGGTTAGCCTACCCTGACGTGCACGAACCTCGAAGAAAAAAGATAACTCCCCCCTCCAGCCCTGGCTTTGGGACAATGGGTCATCACCGGCCACCGGCCTAATTGCGTCCCTACGCCAAAGACCACTAGTATTGGAACACACCTTATAACACCGTATACAGAGCGGCCGTCCGTCCGGCCAGATCCTGATAGCAGAGTATATACGGAGATACCTCCCGGCACCATATGCAGGTGGAAGCTAGATAAACCGAGCACGGCGCATAAGGTTACAGCCACTTGAAGGCAGTCAGTCGGGAAGGTGGGTGGAAGGTAACGGGACGTTTTGCATACAAGTTAGACCTCTCTTACCTACAATGAGGTGTAGGGTATGAAGGAGGTAACTATGCCCAGGAACTGGAGCGGGCGACTCCAGAAAGGACGGCTTGGCAAAGGATGGAGTCCGAGGGAAAAAACCCTAGGTGTGATCCCGAGAACAAGTCCGGTAATGCTGGAAGACAAGAATGTGTCCTGGGGTCGGAGGACCAATTCTTTACGGCAACCAAAGACAAATAGCCATCTTCTGTCTGGCCAGTTAGACTACATTCGTAACGCACGAGGGTAAGATAATTGGTAATCATTGCTCTCAACGGATAAACAGATAAGCTGACACCTGTAGTGGTCTTTATCCCAGCAGGAATAACGGGAGCACAGACCGATAAGTTGGCCATGGGAGCAAGAAGGTGTGGTGGCAAGTTTTCAGGGTCTACGAGTGTTCGCACTCAGAATGTGTTCGCAGAAAGATTAGCGAGATACTTAGTTAGTATACAGATAGCATGTATAGCATGTATACCGCGATTCGTCACACCTGGAATCTAAATATCAAAGCATCTTCCCTGCAATTAGACACAAGAAGCACCGAGAAGAGATCTTATGAATATAATAAGTTTTTACTTGATCGCTACCAATACTTTCACAATCTACGCCAAAGTTCCTATATTGTATCTAGCCTACATCACTTGTGTCTTCTTAACGAGTTCCCCGAGACAAGACAATCCACATCCTAGCTGTCAGAATATCTCACGCCGAAGCTACCACCTCACACTCTGTATCCACCTCTCCAATCCTTGTAAAGTCCTTCTGTTATCCCTTCCACTGCCGAAACAGTCTACTCATTTCTGCTAACACGATAAGCTACCATATCCGAAATACCAATTAATACATTTTCTCCGCTTTTATCAGCAAAAGATTTCTTCTGTATTGTTTGCTTCTCAAGCACAGGACACCCAGGACATACTAGATAAACAGAACTTAACCTCCCATTCTGCATGCGATATCCTTATGACCATCCTTAATGGAGATTGGCATATTATCAACATGTATCCTGTTTTTTTTAATGTTAATTCTGTGCATTGTTTCTCGGAGCTACCTAATGTACATCTGCTATATTTGCGAAATATCCCATTGGAAACAAACCTTACCCCCTCCAGCCAAGGGAAAAACAAGTCATCCCAGGTCCCTCTGGTATGGAACGAACCACACACCTCCAACTGAAAAGGCACAAGACAAAATAACCAACATAATAAGCAGGACACTTTTCCGAAAACCTAACCGCCAGAAGCAGAAGTCAACAAGAAAACCTTTTTGAACATCTCCTGACATATGAAAAACAAAACAAACATTAGGAACACTACTTGTGTCTGAACCTTCCTCATCCTAGGTGTAGGGCCGTCAGACAAACCCCCCCTCGCTTTTGGTAGGAGCAAAGAAAGCTTTTCTTGCGTATAACCTTATGCCAACCCAAGAGTAAGGCATTAGGGAAGGATGTAGGAAACAGTAGGCAGGGCGGTGGTGCAACCAGATGTGGTGCCGTACTAGCCACACTGTGTCGAGAAGATCCCACTGAGTTGTTTTTGGAAAAAGGCCAAACTCACAACCTTCCGTCCAAAAGGTTGTTGTGAGGTCTGACGAAAGTATTATGGCATTTGTCCCTTTGGCTATGGCGAGGGGCTACGAGATGGCAGTTATTGAGGTAGTAGTATGGTACCAGCTACTATGGTGTTTTTTTCTCACGAACTTGCCTTTCCAGCACCCTTATGAAGCTCCAAGTTCTGGGCCGGTCAGGATCGTGAAGTTGATGTGTGTGTTGTGTCATGTTTTACCCCGCCCATACCTTCCCCAAAAGGAAGGTGCAAAGTGGGGTAGGAGAATTGAGGGAAGGGAGCTTGACCAACTTGTATCCTGACTATATCCCTACATATATCTTCTGTTCTGGTTGGACTGACATCTTCCACAAGTATTGAAATGTGTTTTGAAACTATCTGACACTAAGCTATTGTGTTCTCAGGCTGATATTATGCTAGTTTCAGTTATATGTGCATTCACTATTCTGATATCTGTATCCTTCCTTGATTCTTCCTAACTGTTACCAAGGTTAAATATTCAATCCAGATATCACTTAGTTCTTGTTGGGCGTCCTCTCAAACAGATACTCAGAGCATCCACCCTGAAGGACTGATGGAATATCCACTATTAATGACTTCTTGTCATTACACAATTATATGGTCTCTTCATTCCTGAGATCCTCCACCTTCTAGATTTGTGCTTGAAGAATTATCGTGATATCGCCCATAATTTATTGCTGTCATCCCTATGCCCTATAGTACTCTATCTATGGGACAATTATATATCATGTATATTAAACCACTCCTTTCCTGACAAAATTCCTATATATGGTTCCGGAAGACTAGACTCAACCCCAATTTTCAGCCAAAAATTGCGAGAAAATTGTTGTAACGCCAAGTGTAACACTGCCAAGATCTTATTACCCTTACACCCAATTTGTAAAGCCCTAACTTGTAAATAAACAAAATACACAATATGTCCGTGGGATGAATAAGAATAATGATAAATGATTGCTAAGGCTAGCTTTAATGATGAATAAAATGTATCTCTGTAGGGGAGTTGGGTTCTCCTTAGTACTTTCATAATTAGCTTACAATGAAAGAAGGCAAGAGATAAAGGGTGAATGTAAAATTCCTCTACCTTAACCTCTGCCTCTGCAATCCATCGATGTGATAAATATCTGGTATATACATGCTTCCTAAAGTCCTCAGAACCATACACTATATTATTTCAATAAGCATCCATCATATGTAAAGTTCACTAATAATAGTTCCAAATTAATTAATTAGAAAGTGGTACAAGTGCCACAGGAAGTACCCGAACAAAGGAAGGAAAAGAATATTCACAATGCGCTCATATATAAAGCATGGCAGGACCCCAGAAATACTCGATAAATGTTAATTTGGAATCGAACACAGGATAGAAAATTACTTGATGTCCAGCAGCTTCGAAGGTATCCTGCAATTGACACTTTTGAGCTTAAAGGTCGGGGTGTGAAGAGAGAAGTCCCCTTGCACAGCAGTTGGAATTAGTAGCATGGCTTCAAGCTGGATTTGGTTTTCTTTCACCAGGTTCGGTTAGAGGAATTGAACACGGAGTAAGTATAACCAACACATTCCTCTAGGTGTTTTGGTTAAACGGGAATGACTGATTGTAGTACGTATCGATATCGTTGACTATTATCAGAGTGTCGTTGAAGGAAGGTTATATCGTGATAAGAGCGCGAGGTACAAGGTGCAGTAGTTGTAGGACTAAGTGCTTGCGTTCAAGCATGATAGGTTCGCGTAAGATATAGAGTAATTGAATTGTATATTTTGCACCACAGGAAGGTCACTGTCAAAGAGCTTGGCCCGTGCTCGAGTATCCAAGTGGTGTATTACCTAGATGGTTGGGTGAAGATTCTATATGTTGGTCGGTTATGTGTTTGTTCTATCGGTTTTATATTTGTTTAACATACAACAATCACCTCAGCTGGCGTTATGTAGACAAAACACCTCTAACTAGAGTCCATCCCGCATCTCTCGCGCTAAAACGCTCTGAGCCTCCCCCGTAAAGGCCTTAGAGTAGAGGTGGAAACAATGCTCAGTACAATGGGTAGCAACTACGGGAAACCACAGGCCTGAATACCACGAACCAATAACCTCCACAGACAGGCAACCCTAAAGAAAGAACCCCCTGACAGTCAACAACGAAAGTGGCAAACAAGGAAAAGCTCAAGCCCATCCGGAAAGGAAATACACTGAAGCCAAAGCCTATAGCCAACCCACCCACAGCCTACGATGAGCGGCATCAGTTGGAAAAGGGGGAAAGACTATAGAGCCAGCAGCACAAGGACATAGAACCGCACCACACAAGAGAGGTAGATGTATGTGGAGCATATAGCCCAGGAAGCCGAGGTGAGCGCACACCAAAGAGGGAGATCGGTAACCGAGCCAGCACTTATGAGAGTGTGTGGCAGGACGCAGTCGGTTCCCAGGTACACCGGAAGAATGGTGGGGGGGTGTTGCATATCCAGGAGGCGACAGAGGTGGGAGACATGAACTCCCTACATACAGGCAAAGACAACCGTGGACGTAGCCACGATCATGAAGAGAGGCCATCAGAAGGAGACAGAAGCCCAGAGGATGGGCGGCAGAAGACATAGCCGCAGTATTGAAGCAGTAGGGTGCTAGTGGACGTAACCCAGAGGTGGAAGGGCAGAAGGGAGAATAATGACAAGTAGTATTCGTTACAGGACCTCCGGCGCCCCGAAACCGGCGGTCCCCCGCCCTAATCCCCTGCCCCGCTCCGCTCAATGGCCCGGGGCGGGGTGTTTTCTTTTCCACCCCCTGCGGCTGCCCGCGTCCAGGCCCCCACCGCATTCAATGCCCCAGACCACTCCCCGTCAATGAACTTTCCCCGCCTGGGGCCCCTCTTTTACGTATATTCCCCTCTCGAACCTTCCTCTTTTGATACATGAATGAGTAATTGTGTGAGCATATTTCAAAAACCAGATACCTCAAATTATATACGGGATTGATTTGCATGGAATGATTCATACGATATGAACAGGAATAATTCCCAACACCGATTGGACGTCCGGGTTGCCTAGACTGGTAACATATATTGTCTCAGCCGGCCATACGCCTAATTCATAGGCCCAATTCATACACTCCATCCACAGGTTCAAATCATATGCCCTATTCATGAGCCTTATTCATCTGCTGGTGGCATATGCCCAAATCATACGCCCAAGCCATATGCTCAAATCATACGCCCAGACTATACCCCCAAGCCACACGCCCAAACCATACGCCCAAGCCATAATCCCAAATAATAACCACAGTCGTGCTACTCGTGCCAAGGTTGCTGCGCAACCCCCGGATGTTCGCAGGCTCACAACCTGGGGCACTCTAAAGAGTGCCTTACAGCTCAATGCAACTTTACAGCTCAATGCAAGTTGTGGCTTAGCTAGTAATTTTATGACTCATAATACCTTTGTGACTCAGCATTGCTTTGTGACTCAGCAAAAACTTTGTGACTAAGCAAAATTTTGAGGCTCAATACAAATAATGAAAATAAAAGCTTCACTTGTTATTATCAAAGACTACCTATTTTGCAATATACGATGCCTCCAGCACCAGCTTTTGTGCTACCAAGCCAGCGGGTAGAGCCCTACGAAGATGTCGAAATACGAATTCAGGCTGCCGTTGCCTTCATCCAAGCGAGCCAAAATGAGCATTCCCCAGGGAAGCTCAATGTTGCCGAGGTCGCTCGGACATACGAAGTGCCAGTCACTAGACTTCGAAGACGTTTACAAGGTCGACAGTCAAAGCAAGAGCGTCCAGCTCAAAACCGCAAGCTTTCAGTTGACCAGGAACTTGCAGTTTGTCAATACCTTGATCGCCTCGACACAATTGGCACTAGTGCCCGAGTTCAAATGGTTGCCGGTTGTGCTAATGCCATTCTTCAATATGGACATATGGGGCCAGACCCAGCCCCTGTGATCGGAGATAACTGGGCTCCACGATTTCTTGAACGTCATCCAGAGTACTTCATCAAAAAGCAACAAACAATTGACGCAAATCGGAAGAATGCCCATGAGCCAAATAATATCTTGGCTTGGTTTGAAAAATACCATGCTGTATGCCAAGAGCACAATATTCAACCAGCAGATCTGTACAACTTTGATGAAACCGGTTTCCGTATTGGAATTGGTAGAGATCAGTGGATTATTACACGTGATCCAAACCGCCAAGCATATCTCGCCAGCTCAACTAATCGTGAGCTTGTTTCAGTGTGCGAAACAATTAGTGCTGATGGGACAGTCCTGCCACCAATGATTATTGTTCCTGGAGCAATCCATCAAGAGGCCTGGTATATGGCTACTAGCATCCCTGATAATTACCTCATTGCAACCTCTGAATCAGGTTACAATAACGATGATTTGACCATCAAATGGCTTGAACATTTTGATCGATTCTCCGGTGAACGACAAGTTGGAGCTTATCGACTGCTTCTCCTTGATGGATTTGGATCCCATTGTACCAAACAGTTCATCGACTATTGTGATCGTCATAAGATCATCGTTTTCTGCCTACCTCCTCATTCCAGCCATCTCCTTCAACCTTTGGACGTTGTGGTATTTCAACCATATAAGCACTACCATGCTGAGGCTGTCGAGGCTGCAACTCGGATGGGTTGTGGTGACTTCAACAAGTGTGAATTTCTCGATCGGATTCATTCCATTCGCCAGCAGACCTTCAAGTCAACCACTGTTCGATCCGCCTTCCAGGCTACTGGCCTTATTCCCTACAATCCCGGTATTGTCATCTCCAAGCTTCGAGAAGCTGTGGCTCCAGCCACTATACCCCCAACTCAATTTTCCGGTACTCCTGAAGGTATTCCTCTTACAATTGCAAGCCTAAGGACTCAGGGCAACGAATTACTCAATGAGGCACAAGATATGACACCAGAATTTCAGCATCGCCTAAAACTAGTACTTCAGGGAGGCCTAGCACTTGCACAGTCAGGTGCATTAGCAATCGAACACATGGAGAATACACGTGCAGCTGAGCAACTTCGGAGTGCCAGGAGCAGGGCTCAAAGTAGGAGGCAGGTTCAGAAGGGGGGGGTTTTATATGCGTCTGAAGCACGCCAAATGGTTAAAAGAAGGGGTGATACTGAGGTGGAAAAGAAGAAAAAGGAGCTGCGTAAGGCAGAGAATGAGCAAAGAAGGGAGGACAGAGCAAAGATTCAACCTTTTCTTGATGAGATAAAGGCAAGGGGGAAAGCCAGACATAAAGCTCAGGTATACAAGGGGAAGGTATCCAGGTTAATTGTAGCTGGTATTAGGCAACAAGCAAGGTTGCGAAAATTAATATAAATTAGACTACTATTTTATATAAATGTTAAATAAAAAATTGAAGTTAAGCTAGAAAGTTTTACTTAGTAACTAAGTTATGCTGAGTCACAAAGGTATTATGAGTCATAAAATTACTAGCTAAGCCACAACTTGCATTGAGCTGTAAAGTTGCATTGAGCTGTAAGGCACTCTTTAGAGTGCCCCAGGTTGTGAGCCTGCGAACATCCGGGGGTTGCGCAGCAACCTTGGCACGAGTATGGAGTTGCTGTGTTCAGAGTTCACAGACCGAAATGGTGAGGTTAAGGAAAGAGTGTATTTATAACAATAAGAGTGGTATAAAAGGTAATTATGCTAGGTTATATGTGACTCGGAGGTTTGAGTTAGTCGTATGATATGTGTAAAAGTGAGAAAACACTGCCCTGTCCCCCCCACCACATGGGGACAACACCATGGAGTAATAGACAACATGAAGAATGAAAGTCATAATAGTTGAAAAAAGAGGTGAATTAAGAGAAACAAAAAGAGAATCCCCGAATATGCACAGGTGGTAGCGCTCCCACCAGCACCAGCGCCTGCCCTCCCCCCACCACCCCAGGAGCGCGTCGGAATCCTACCACCACCACCGCTCCAACCACTCCCACCAGGGCCCGCAGAGTGCCTATGAGCCCCATTCCTGGAACTCCAACCCCTACCACAAGTTGGCTGAACTGGGGTCTGCAGGGTACAACTACTAACCCCAGCCCCAGACGGCCCTGTTCAGGCGGTGTGTGCGGAAGGGCCTCCGATGGCCCCCGTCACGACCCTACTACTACTGCCACCACCCCCCCAGTATCCACATGCGTGGTATCATTGTGTCCCTGGGGGCCTCTCGCACCACCTTCCTCACTACCACTTCCATCTCCCATATCAGAACCCACACCCCCAACCAAATTTCCTGGTCTAACAACTCCCCCAGCACCCCTAGTAGTACAACTACCACCAGTCCGGCTAGTGCTCACAGGGGCACCATACAAGTGACGGCGTACAGGTGGACGAGGATTATGGCTGTGGTCAGTGTCGCTGTCACTACCGTCATTGGCAGTGGGTGAGTGCTGGGAAGAAGCTCTCTGGCGACGGGGAGGGTCATCACGCCGAGGAGGTGCACCCCTACGAGGAGGCGGGGGAGGTCGCCCAAGAGGAGGAACACCTGCAGGAGCAGGAGCACGACCGGGACGAGGTGAGGAGGAGGAGGAGGTGAAGGAGGAGGCGGTGCATCCCGGGGAGCACTGCCGTCCAAATTTAGATGACGTCTCATCTCTTCCTGTGTGGCATCATCTGGCTGGCCAGCCATAACGTTCACGACACCCACAACCAATCTCAGGTCCTGGACTATAAGGGTAACACGACCAGCATGTGCCGCACCCAGGGCTCCGGCTAGGAACAAAAATTAGTAAATCAGATAATTATACTAGAAGAGAAACTGAACTTACCTGTCATTGTCATTACCAAGGCCTCTTCCGCTGCCACCTGGATGCATTCAACAGCAGATCTCTGCCAACGGAATTGTGGCGCAAGTGCCAAATCTGACACAACCTCCTGGCAAAGACAATCGAATGGGGCCTTGGGAATTAGGTAGCCACCATCATGGTAATACTTAATAATCTCTGCCATTGCCACTGTTAGGTGGTAGCTTCGGCGTGAGGTATTCCGACAGCTAGGACCTGAATCGATTTTATATCGCAGAATTCGTTAAGAAGACACGAGTAATGTGGGCTAGATATAATGGTATACTTCACGATAGATCATCGGAGTATTGGTAACGATAAGATAAAACGTATTATATTGATAAAATCTCTTCTCCGTGCTGGTGGTGTCTAACAGCAGCGAAGATGCTTCGATATTTATATTCCGCGTCTGAGCAATCGCGGTATACACGCTAACTCTATACTAACTAAGTACCTTGCCCGCAACTCTGCGAACCTCTCCTGAGGGCAAACACTGGTAGACCCTGAAAACTCTCTACCACACCTTTTGCTCCCATGGCCAACTTATCGGTCTGCACTTCTGTTATTCCTGAGGGTGTGGAGACCACGTCAGGTGTCAGCTCATCCGTTTTATCCGTTGACAACAATGGTTACGGTGCTAATCGAGGGTAGTCTAACTTGCTGGACCGAAGATGGCCATTCTTCGTTGGTTGGTTCCGTCGAGAATTAGACATGCGACGGCATGTCGTATTCTGGTCTTCCGGCATTACACGACTTGTCCTCGGGATCGTACGTATGGGCTTCTTCCCTCGGACTCCATCTTTTACCAACTTGTCCTCTGTGGATGCACCCAATCCACTTACTGGGCATAGTTACCTCCTTCATATTCTACACGACGTTGTAGGTACTATGGGACTAACCTTCGTGCGAAACGTCCCATTACTCCCGACCCACTCCTCCGACTGTCTGTCTTCAAGTGTCTGTACCCTTATGCGCCGTGGTCCGATTCACCAGCCTCCACTTGCATAATGTGTGCGAAGGTCTCCCCTCATATACCCTGCGAACAGGATCGGGTCGGACAGACGGCCGCGACATATACCGTGTTATAGGAGGTGTTCCATTGCTAGTGGGCTTTGGTGTTGGGACCCAACTACCCAGGCGGCCAGTAATGACCCGCCGTCCCAACGCCGGAGCTGGAGGGGGGTGTTACCTTTTTCCTTCGTACTTCGTGTGCGTTAAGGTAGGGTAACTTTGCCCTGTAAATCCTTACGGGGAGTCCGTGCGCCTAACACGAGCTCCCCTCTTCGAAGTGTTCGTTCCGAATAATCTATGTCTATTACACAATCTACCTTCCATCTCGAGCTCCACCTAGTAGTGGTACAAACCACCCGCGTTTACTTGTCCACTGATGGAAAACATTTCTTATGTTACTCGACCTCTCTCAGGCCCGGGATCTCTGGGCTTTCTCTCTGAAACGTTTCCACCTCTTCCTGCGAGTTCTGCATACCTTCGGGTGGCTCGTAAGTATTTTCGTCGTCCGCGCAGCCTTTCCATTGTACAAAATACCCACGCTCTTTGATCGGTTTATCCCTTCCTCGAACCTTTCGCATGTAGGAAATGATCTCACGCTTTACAATCCTTTCTACCTGCCAGTCTAAATTGCCCTCGATCTCTTCGGGGTCCCGGGGGGTTGTTCGCAATTTTGTCCGTTCGAGGCGCAGTAGGGTTCTAACAGCGAAACGTGAAAGATGGGATGAATTTTCCACCTCAGCAATATTTCCAGCTTGTATGCCCGATTTCCTTTCTTCTCTAAGACGTTGAATGGGCCATACAGTTTCGGACTCAGCTTCTTTGATGGTCGATTGGTCCGGATGTTCTTCGCATTCAACATCACCTGTTCGCCGACTTTGATGCTGGCTCTTCGGTCGCTTTTCGGTCATAGTATTTCTTCATCGATTGCCGTGTATTCTCTGACGTTTGTTTCGCCAGTCGATGTATGTCTTGCATCCAGTGAGCATACATTGTCGCCCCAGGGTTATGAGCTACTGTTTCTTTCATCCACTCCGTTTGTGGGTAAAAACCCTAGTTAGCTAAGAATGGGCTCATGATATTTGCATTGGTTCCTGAGTTGTTGTTGGCGTGTTCCGCCAACGGCAATAGTTGGTACCAGTCGTCCTGATCGTAGTTGACAAATGTCCGTAAGTAACCTTCCAGTACTTGGTTGGTTCTTTCAGTTTGTCCGTCCCTCTGAGGGTGATGCGCCGTTGACATGCGCCGTTCAACTCCTAGCATGTTGCAGAATAATTCCAAGAATTCGCCAGAAAACTTCGCGTCCCTGTCCGATATAATTTCTGTCGGCAATCCGTAAAGTTTCCAAACTTCCCGAAGGAAGGTATCCGCAACGTCCTTTGCGGACGCATTTGCGTGGAGGCAGATGCAGTGGGCCATTTTTGTGAACCGGTCTACGACTACGATTATCTGGGTTTTACACTGCGATTCTGGTGGCTCTGTGATGAAGTACGTTGATATGGAGGACCAGGTTGTTTGGTGGTAGCTTCTGCGTGAGGTATTCCGACAGCTAGGACCTTAAACGTGATTATATCGGAGAACGCGTTAAGAAGACACGAGTAAGGTAAGTCAGATATAACGATTCACTTCGGCATAGATCGTCACAGTATTGGTAACGATATAAAAGTGTAGATAACTTATTATATTGATAAGATCTCTTCTCCGTGCTTTTTTGTTGTGTCTAATAGCAGCGAAGATGCTTCGATATTTATATTCCGCGGCTGAGCAATCGCGGTATACATGCTAAATCTATACTAACTAAGTACCTTGCCCGCAACACTGCAAACTTCACCTGATTGAGAACACTCGTAGACCCTGAAAACTCTCTACCACACTTTTTGCTCCCAAGGCCAATTTATCGGTCTGCGCGTTCATTATTCCTGATGGTGTGGAAACCACGTCAGGTGTCAGCTCATCCGCTTATCCGTTGACAATGCTCGTTACCAATTATCTTGCCCTCGTGCCCACCGAGGGTAGTCTAACTCGCTGGACAGAAGATGGCCAATCTTCTTTGGTTGGTTCCATCGAGAATTCAACCTGTAACTGCATGTTGTTTTCTGGTCTTTCGGCATTACACCACTTGTCCTAGGGATCGTACCTATAGGCGTTTTCACTTGGACTCCATCTTTTACCAACCTGTCCTCTGTGGATGCACCCAATCCACTTACTGGGCATAGTTACCTCCTTCATACTCCTCACGACTTTGAGGGTACGAGGGGACTAACTTGCGTGCAACACGTCCCATTACCTTCGACCCAACCTTCTGACTGTCTGTCTTCAAGCGTCTGTAACCTTATGCGCCTTCGTCCGATTCAGCTACCTCCACTCGCATAAGGTGCCCGAAGGTCTCTCCTCATATATCCTGCGAACAGGATCCGGTCGGACGGACGGCCGCAACGTATACGGTGTTATAACATGGGTTCCATTGATAGTGGTCTTTGGTGTTGGGACGCAACTACCCAGGTGGCCTGTGATGACGCGCCGTCCCAACGCCGGGGCTGGAGGGGGGTGTTATCTTCTTCCTTCGAACTTCCTGTGTGTCAAGGTAGGGTAACCTTACCCTGTATATTCTTACGGGGAGTCCGTGCGCCTAACGCGAGCTCCCCTCTTCAAAGTGTTCGTCCCGAATACTCTATGTTTATTATACAATTCATCTTCCCTCTCGAGCTCCACATAGTAGGGGTAAAAACCACCGGCGTTTACTTGTCTACCGATGGAAAACCATTCTTATATTACTCGACCTCTCTTGGGCCCAGCATCTCCGGATTCTGTCTATGAAATCTTTCCACCTCTTTGTGCGCGTTCCTCATACCTTCCGGTGGCTCCCAAGTGTTCTCGTCCTCCGCGCAGCCTTTCCATTTTACAAAATACCGAAGGTCTTTCATCGGTTTATTCCTCCCTTGAACCTTTTGTGTGTAGGAAATGATCTCACTCTTGACGATCCTTTCTATCTCCCACTCTAAGTCTCCCTAGATCTCTTCGGGGTCTCGTGGGGGTTGTTGGCGATTTGGTCGGTTAGAGGCTCGGCAGGGTTCTAACAGCGAAACGTGAAACACAGGAGGAATTTACTACCTCGGCGATATTTCTAACTTCTATACACTGCCTCCCTTCATCTCTAATACTTTGAAAGGGCCATACAGTTTCGGACTCAGCTTCTTCGATGCTCGTTTGGTAAGTATGTTCTTCGCATTCAACATTACCAAGTCGCCAACTCGATTCTTGGTTGCTCCGTCGCTTTTCGGTCATAATATTTTTTCATCGATTCCTGTGTATTTTCAAGGGTTTGTTTCACTTGTCGATGTATGTCCTGCATCCAGTGAGCATACAATGCCGCCCCTGGGTTATCAGCTTCTCTATCTTTCATCTACTCCGTCTGCGGGTGAAAGCCGTAGTTGGCGAAGAATGGGGTCATTTTGTGTGCGTTAGTTGCCCTGTAATTGTAGGCATGTTCGGCTAATGGCCATAGTTGGTACCAGTCGTCCTAATCGTAATTGACAAATGTTCGTATATAACCTTCCAGCACTTGGTTGGTTCTTTCCGTTTGTCGGTCAGTCTGAGGGTGGTATGCCGGTGACATGCGCCGTTGAACTCCTAGCATTTTGCATAATGATTCCCAGAATTCGCCGGAAAACTTTGCGTACATGTCCGATGTAATTTCGGTTGGTAATCCGGGAAGTTTCCAAACTTCCCAAAGGAATGTGTCCGCAAAGTCTTTTGCCTTCGCATTTTCATAGAGGCCGATAAAGTGGGCCATTTTTGTGAACCGATCTACTACTACCATTATCTGGGTCTTCCCCTGCGATTCCGGTAGTTGCTTGATGAAGTCGGTCGATATGGAGGACCAGGCGGCATAGCGTACTTCAAAAGGTTGAAGTAACCCGTATTTAGCATGCCGTGGGGACTTGGTGTGTTGACATTCGTCGCAGGATCGTACATAATCTCTGATCCCCTCTGCGAGTCCTTTCCGGTAAGAGTCCCTCGTTACTATCTGAATCGTTTTTTCCTGTTCAAAGTGTCCCGCTACTAATCACTCGTGACAGCCTTGGGCGATCTCGGTTTGGAGGGTTTCGTCTTTGGGGATGTACAAACAATTTTTGTAATATAGTAACCCGTCTTTTTCAATGCATTCGTCCGGCATCTTTTTTCCGCCTTCTCTTAACGTAATCAGTTCACGGCCTCGGTTCTGCCACTTCTCATCCTCCTTGCCAGCCACTCTAATTTTGTCCAGAAATGAATCGTTCATTGTCCGCGTCAGGGCTGCATTGACGTGAGTGCTTGATAACATTTGCCTTTCTTTCATCAACCGAGGGTGATAGCCGATATCAGCTGTGCTAAAGAATTCGTTTTCGCTTCTCTCTGCGTAAAGGAAACATATTTTGACTTCTTCTCTTTTAGCCGTGATGGATCGCTCAGGGTTTAGCCCGCTTGACCCAAACCCCATTTTTGCTCGCTCTGTTATTCCTAGATGGTCTACTTCCATGGCGTCGGTATTGGCAATCCTCTCTACTATGAGCTGCGCTACCCGATCCCCTGCTATATACACGCAGTCAGCTTCGCCATGATTACGAAATATGACTTTTATCTCTCCAGTGTAATCCGCGTCTATTACACCACCGCCCACTGCTATTCCCATTTTGCTAGCCATACCACTTCTTGCGGCTAGTCTTCCGTAGGTTCCTTCCGGCAATCCTATCGCTATGCCTGTTTCCACCATTGTCTGTCCTTTTGCTGGTATCAGGCCGTCTGTCAGGGCGTAGATGTCATGACCGGCCGCAAAGCCTGATCCTTTCGTCAGGATTATAGCCCTATCCCAAAGTTTCATTATCCTGACGTTTGTAGGTTCGCATTTTTCTGGGACCAGGGCTGTCTCTGCGTTTCGTTTTTGATGAATCACTGAAATCTGAAAATGTTCCGATTTCAAAATCGACTGTTCACTCTGACGAGCTTCCTCCTCAGGACGGTACTCCGGCCGTCTACTTAATGCGTCGGGTTTCCCGCCCCTACTTCCCGGTCGGTTGACTATTTTGAAGTTGTAATTCGTCAGCTCCTGTGCCTATCGAATCTGTCGCTGGTTCTAGACTTTTTTGGTCAAAAAGGATCGTAAATTTTGGTGGTTCGTATATACCATCATGGGTTCTTCTTCCCCCCAGAGGTATCTTTTCCATTCTTTGAATGCTTCCATTATTGCGAGAAGTTCCGTATCATGTATCTCGTAATTTCTTTCAGCGCTGTTCAATTTTCGAGAATGGAAAGCCACTGGGTGAAGACGTCTCCCTTCGTATTGAGACAACACGCATCTGACCGGGAAGTCGCTAGTGTCTGTCTCCACCACCGTCTTTCTCCCTGGGTAAAAATGCGATAAAATTGGTGCCATGGTAAACCTCTTTTTCGACTCCTCAAAGGCCTCCTCCTGCTCTCTTCCCCAATGAAAATCCTGTGGGTTTCCCTTCAATGTCTCGGTTATTGGTTTGCAAACTTTTGAGAAATCTTTGATGAATCGTCGATAAAGATTTGCGAATCCAATGAAGATTTGGACTTCTTTAACCGATCTCGAGTGTGCCCAGCTTTGGACGCTTCTCACTTTTCTATCACTCATGGTGACTCCGCTTCTCTTGACAATGGATCCTAAGAATTCGACCTCCTCTTGGTGGAACACCGATTTTTTCAACGAGACTGCCAAGTCATGCTGTTCGAGCAGATCAAAAACCTTTTGAACTAATTTGATATGGTCGTCCATATGTTCAGAGTATGTTAGGATATCGTCCTGCTAAATGACTACTCCGTGGTCCAAAAATTCTTTTAGGATTTTGTTCATCATTGTCTGAAACGTTGCGGGAGGGTTAACGAGCCTGAATGGCATGACCTTATATTCATAGTGTCCGTATCGTGTACGAAAGGCCGTTTTGTGTTCGTCGCCCTTCCTCATTCGAATAAGATGATATCCATCTTTTAGGTCGAGCTTCGTAAACACCTTTGCTCCTGCAACGCGGTCTCGTAGTTCATCCATGAGCGGTAGGGGGTACTTATTCAGGATTGTCAATTTGTTGAGGTTTCTATAGTCTACGCATAGTCGTAGACTTCCATCCGGTTTTGGAACGAAAAGGATTGGGGCACGGTCAGGGGATTCGCTGTCCGCTATTTTTCCCTCAGCCATCATATTCTTGAGGTACTTGTCCAGCTCGTGTAACTGGTGCGCTGCGCCTACATTGGATAAATCGGACCCCATGGGGGTTCGGCCCATTCTTTAAGGGTGATGGCATGATCGAAAGTCCTTCGAGGCGCCAACACTTTTGCTTTTTTCTCTTCAAAAAGCTCCTTATACTGCCAATACTGTTTTGGCAGCATCTCCAATTGTACTCTCCCTTCGTCTTCTCGTTCTATCCGTCCCACATACTGTGCTTCCTCATCGTAAGCCACAGTTTCATCCCATTCAAACATATCTGCCACCGCCTCATCTTCTATATGAGCGTGGCACCTTGTTTCTTTAAAGGCCGATTTACTTGGGTCTGTTATATTTTTGAGGGGCTGTTCGTTATACCACCACCCAAAGGGTATGATTAAATCATATCTTCCTGGGTTTGCAATTTCGCAGGATATCATGCTTCGGTGGCCGTTGGCACCGATTTCTAGGAGAATGGGATTGGTATAGAATATTCCTCCAGTAGGCGCAGTTTCGCCGTCGAAGGTTGTGATTTTTAACGGTGAATTCCTAGCTTTGGTCAGAATTTCGAGCCGTCGTGCGGGGTCTTGGTTCAGGAGAAAGATATTTGACCCTGAATCTAAGAGTACGCTTATCGCATGTTTTCGTCCGTTTAATTCAATAAATGCCTTCCCCTCTGGGCAGGCATACTGCTTAGGTTTTTAAATCGGTATAGAGCTTTCGCTCGATTCATGATGAAATCTTTTCATCGTCGCGGGTACAAGTAGTGTGGGGGTTTGTTACTGCGCCTGCGCAGTTTCGGCTCATAAAGCCTCCGCAGACAAACCTTTACAATAAGTGTCTAAATATTTTGATATTGGGCAGCCCACTACTAGCGGTCTTTACCTCCTGCCGAGGAGTTCCCATATCACAGGAGTGGTGGTTCACTAGAGTATGTCTCGAGTTCGCGACTTGGATGCGCGGTCTTTTATCGTCAACTTAGCTATCATATGGGACTGTCCCCTGTGACGAGTCCAGCGTACCTTCGGCTACGAGTTTGGTCTCACTCCCGAGACCCCCTCGAACAGCATTCGTCGGGCATGAACCTTGTGCACAATAGAGGCGCCCCCAGCTTCTATTTGCCTGGCAGTTTTACCGGGAGAGAAAGTCAGGTTGCCCTGTATTTCGACCCTCCTTCCCGTGTCGTGCAACTCAAGTTCGGTTCCGACGAATGGTAATCGTCTTTTTCCCTTTTACTCACGTTGACCGCCTTCTTCACTTGTAATCTTTTATGGCTCCCGTGGTGAGCACGGACTACCTATTTTTGGACGTAAAATGTCAACCGCGATGCTTTGATCTTTTAGCCTTCCGGTGGGATCTCGTCAGCGACTACGCCGCAGGTCTTTCGATTCGCGGCGGTAACCTCAATACCCGAACACCGTCGTTGTCGGAACCTGGATGACTGTTTATAAAATGTCGTCATCTTCAACGGCCCAAGCTGGCGGCCTTTGCACCGCTGGTCGTGAGCTTTCTCCCTGGCCATCACCGGCCACAGTGGCTACCTGGGGGCGTCGTTTTGGCGGGAATGCGGCCTGTCGTTTGCGCTTGGATTGCCCTCGATATATATCCGATGCTTGTATCTGTTTTCGACACGATTTCCAAGTATGGTTTTTCATTCCGCATCGGGTGCATTCGTCGTCAGATTTTCGTTTGTCGACAACCTTCTGTTCGACGCCCTGGTGTGCTTCTGACCACACCGTATGTCTAACCTCCCCCTTCAGTGGCACCGACCCTTCTTTCTTCACCTTTCTTTCCCCAGCCTTTTTCTTCTGATAGGCCGCCTTTTCCGTAGCCATGTATTGTTTCTTTACACGCTTTGCGGGTAACGTTGGCTTTGAATCCACGAACTTTCTTTTCTCACCTCGTGTCGCGCCAGAGGGACCGCCTCCTCAAAGATCTTTTCTTTCCTTGAAATCTTCTTCCGCTCGTGGTACGGTCCTGACTGCTTCCAACCATGCCCCATGGTCGACATATTCTCTATGTGGGAGCCTTCGTAATGCTTCGACAGGGAGTTCATCTGCAATCATTTTTCTCCAGGCTATCCCGGTGACTCTTGCATGGATATTTAAATTTTCCATTTCCATCAAGAATTTGCCGACATCACCGCGATATTTGACCAATCTCATTTCTTGTAGGGATTGTTCCGCTTCATGGCTGGGTCCGAAGCGTCGCAGGGCTTGTTCTCCAAAGACGTGCCAGAACTCCTACCCTTCTTGTCTCGTATAACCTATTTCACCGGTCATTTGCCGTCGATAGGTTAACGCAAACGGTGCGACTTCTTTCCCGTCCATTCAGCTGATAGCGTATTGGATTGGTTGTGCCTCGTCCTCCCACTGCCCAGTTTTTCTACCAAAATAATCCGTACATGTCATTAGCCACATGCGGATATCTTGGTGTTTCTCATTCCTAAACATGGCAGGGGGTTCCGCTGGGACTCTCGTTCGTTGTCCCAAGGCATTGGCCATGACCGGTGAGAACAGGTTGAATTGTTCGTCATTTTCGGCGTCATAGCCATCTTCTTCTGGCTGGGGTGCGGGTCTCGCGTCCCGTCCCCCTTTCCTTCTCTCGTATGGTTTCCTACCAGACACTTCTCCGTCATCAGCGGGGTCTACTCCCCCTCCGCCGCCTGGAGCTCCTGCAGCTCCGTGTCGTGATGGTGGCGGTGGTCTTCCTCCACCCGCCCCTGAAGCCTCTCGTGTCGGATCGGACACCTTGCCTTTCCCTTTTACCTGCCCCATCAACTGTTCCACAAGAGCCTTAAGCACCGCAATCTCACCATCTTGGGCTTCTCGAGACTCCTGGTGGTGTCGTAGCTCATCTCTCACCAGATTAATACTGCTCTCGTGATTTGCCAGCTCCCGTTTGTGTTGCTCATTTATCCGAACGATCTCCTGGTCTAGGAGTAGGTCCCGGTGCATGGACTGCTCGCCAGTCCCTTGCACGGCTTCGTGGAGATGGGAGGTGACTGCCTCGTGTCTGGTTTGTCTCTCATCCATCTCCCCCAATCATTCCGCAACCTGGGTTGCCAAGCTTTCCTGGACCTTTCGCTACTCCAAGTCCAAAAGTTGTACTTCTTCGTCTATTCGGGTGAGTTCTCGACCAACTATCTGGACCCGTGACTTCAACTGATTTTTGACGGTTACCAGTTCTTGGGCCATTCATAGGATATTGGGCGGAAGGGAGCCGAACGCAAGATGTTCTCTATCTTGGCTTGTGGTGAGTTTTGGGTCAAACCGGCCCAGGATTTGATCTACTCTTCTGATCTGAACGGCCATGAGGGATTCGCCTGTAGGCTCGGGCGTTCGGCGACTTCCTCGTTGAGCCTTTCCTGCATATTTCGCCAAGAAGCGTTGGCCAACAGGGGATCGGGGTGTCCGATCTGGCGAATGCGATCGGACGAGGTGGGTGACGGTGGTTTCTACGCTTGGAGCTTGAACGGAGGAGAGTTCATCCCTTCCTTCGCTTCCTCCGCCTCCTTCTTCCTGTCGCCATTCCATGACTTTAGGCGCTTTGGGGTCAGAAGCCATCTCTATGGTTTCTATAAGGAAAACTTATCTTTTGTTTTCTCCCCAGGCTGCTGGTATCACGAAACACTTACTTGCGTGTCCTTTCGTCACTGGGTACTGGGTGTACCAAATGGAGTTTGATTTCTCCGTGGGGGTGTGGTAGGTGAAGTCTTTGCCGTACTGATATTGGTACAGTGTGGCTATGTCTTTGAGGGTAACGGTATTTTCTGGGTTTGTCCCCTAGAAATAAAATTCGTTGTAGGGCTCTTGAGTCCCTCATTCGGGTCTAGGGGTGAGGACTTCTGCTATTGAGATAGTCTTCGTAGGTCTTGGTTCGAAAGGTTTTTTGGGTTTGGGAGTATGAGTGTCTCTGCCAAACAGTCCTCTCGGTAACGATGAGAAGTAGCAATATACTGTTAGGTGGTAGCTTCTGGGTGAGGTATTGCGACAGGTAGGACCATAATCGTGATTATATCGGAGAACTCGTTAAGAAGACACGTGTAATGTAGGCTAGATATAACGATTCAGTTCGGCATAGATCGTCCAAGTTTTGGTAATGATATAAAAGTGTAGATAACTTATTATTTTGATAAGATCTCTTCTCCGTGCTTTTTTGTTGTGTCTAATAGCAGCGAAGATGCTTCGATATTTATAATCCGCGTCTGAGCAATCTCGGTATACATGCTAACTCTATACTAACTAAGTACCTTGCCCGCAACTCTGCAAACTTCACCTGAGTGCGAACACTCGTAGACCCTGAAAACTCTCTACCACACTTTTTGCTCCCAAGGCCAACTTATCGGTCTGCGCTTTGTTTTTCCTGAGGGTGTGGAAACCACGTCAGGTGTCAGCTCATCCGCTTATCCGTTGACAACCATCTTTATGAATTATCTTGCCCTCGTGCCTACCGAGGGTAGTCTAACTCGCTGGACAGAAGAAGGCCAATCTTCTTTGGTTGGTACAGTCGAGAATTCAACCTGCAACTGCATGTTGTTCTGGTCTTCCGGCATTGCACGACTTGTCCTCGGGATCGAACCTATAGGCGTTTTCCCTCGGACTCCATCTTTTGCCAACTTGTCCTCTGTGGATGCACCCGATCCACTTACTGGGCATAGTTACCTCCTTCATACTCCTCATGACTTTGAGCTTACGAGGGGACTATCTTGCATGCAACACGTCCCGTTACCTTCGACCCTACCTTCCCACTGTCTGTCTTCAAGCCTCTGTAACCTTATGCGCCGTCGTCCGATTCACCTGCTTCCCCTTGCATAAGGTGCCCGATGCTCTCTCCTCACATACTCTGCGAAGAGGATTCGGTCGGTCGGACGGCCGCGAAGGATACGGTGTTATAAGGCGGGTTCCATTGATAGTGGTCTTTGGTGTTGGGACCCAACTACCCAGGCGGCCTGTGATGATGCGCCGTCCCAACGCCGGGTCTGGAGGGGGGTGTTATCTTTTTCCTTCGAAGTTCGTGTGCGTCAAGGTAGGGTAACTTTACCCTGTAAATCCTTACCGGGAGTCCGTGCGCCTAACACAGGCGGCGTTGGGTACCTCTAAGGGTTGAAGTCATCCATCATTAGCATGCCATGGGGATTTACTGTGTTGTCATTCGTTGAAGGATTTGTACATAGTCCCTGATCCAATCTGCGAGTCCTTTCCAGTAAACGTCCCTTGTTACTATCTCAATCGTCTTCTCCTGTCTGAAGTGTCCGGCTACTAATGAGTCATCACAGCCTTGGGCTATCGCGGTTTGAAGGCCTTCGTTCTTGGGGATGTACAAACGATTTTTGTAATATAGTAACCCATCCTTTTCTATCCATTCGTCCAGCATCTTTTTTCCGCCTTCTCTTAACATAACCAGTTCACTGCCTCGGTTCTGCCACTTCTCGTCCTCCTTTTCAGCCATCCTAATCTTGTCTAGAAATGCATCGTTCATTCTTCGCGTCAGGGCTGCATTGATGTGAGTGCTTGATAACATTTCTCTTTCTTTCATTAACCGAGGGTGATAGCTGATATCAGCTGCGCGAAAGAATTTGTTTTTGCTTGTGTTCGCGTGAAGGAAACATATTTTGACTTCTCCTTCTTTAGCACTAATGGATCGCTTAGGGTTTAGATCGCTTGACCCAAAACCCATTTTTCCTCTCTCGGTTACTTCTAGATTGTCTACTTCCATGGCGGCGGCATTTGCAACTTTCTCTATTATTAGTTGCCCTATCCGATCTCCTGCCTTAAACATGCAGTCTGCTTCACCATGATTTCGAAGTATGACCTTAACCTCTCTGGTGTAGTCCGTATCTATTACACCACTGCCCACTGCTATTCCCATCTTGCTAGCCATACGACTTCTAGCGGCTAGCCTCCCATAGGTACCCTTCGGCAATCCTATCGCAATACCCGTCTCCACCATTGTCTGTCCTTTTGCCGGTACCAGGCCGTCTGTCATTGCGTAAATGTCATGACCTGCCACAAACCGTGATCCTTTTGTCGGGGTTATAGCTTGTCCGAAAGCTTCATAATCCTGAGATTTCCAGATTCGCGTGTTTCTGGGATGAGAGGTGTCTCCGCGCTTCGTTTTTGATGAATTACCGAAATTTGAAAATGTTCAGATTTCAAAATTCACTGTTCACTGAGACGAGCTCCCTCCTCAGGACGGTACTCCGGCCGTCTACTTAACGCGTCGGGCTTCCCGCCACAGCTTCCCTGACGGTAGACTATTTTGAAGTTATAGTTGGTCAACTCCTGTGCCCATCGAATTTGCGGTTGGTTCAAGACTTTTTTGGTCAAAAAGGACTGTAGTCTTTGGTGGTTGGTATATACCGTCACGGGCTCTTCTTCTCCCCACAGGTATCTTTTCCATTCTTTAAACGCTTCCCTGATTGCGAGTAATTCTTTATCATGTATCTCGTAATTTCTTTCAGCGCGGTTTAGTTTTCGAGAATGGAAAGCTACTGGGTGAAGCCGTCTCCCCTGGTATTGAGATAGTACTCATCCGATAGCAAAGTCGCTTGCGTCTGTTTCAACCACCGTTTGCCTCCCTGGGTATAAATGCGATAAAATTGGTGCCGTTGTAAACCTCTTTTTCAACTCCTCAACGCCTCTTCCTGCTCTCTTCCCCAGTGAAAATCCTTTGGGTTTCCCTTCAACGTCTCGGTTATTGGCTTCAATAGCTTTGAGAAATCTTTCATGAATCGTCGGTAAAAGTTTGCGAATCCAGTGAAACTTTGTAATTCTTTAACCGATCTCGGGTGTGCCCAGTTTTGAACGATTTTCACTTTTCTATCACTCATAGTGACTCCGCTTGTCTTGACAATGTATCCTCGGAATTCGACCTCATCTTGGTGGAATACCAACTTCTTTAAGGAGACAGCTAAGTCGTGCTGTTCGAGCCGGTCCAGCACTTTTTGGACTAGACTGCTGTGGTCGGCACTATTTTCGGAGTATATTAGGATGCCGTCTAGATACACGACTACTCCGTGGTGCAAGAATTCCCTTAGGACTTTATCCATCATTGTCTGAAATGTCGCGGGAGCATTAACGAGGGTGAAAGGCATGACCTTGTACTCATACTGTCGGTATCGTGTACTAATGGTTGTTTCGTGTTCGTCGCTCTTTCTCATTCGAATAAGATGATATCTATCTTTTAGGTCAAGCTTTGTCAACACTTTTGCTCCTGCCACAGGGTCTCAGAGTTCATCCATGAGCGGTAGTGGGTATTTATTCAGGATCCTCAACTTGTTGAGGTTCCTATAGTCTACGCATAGCCGTAGACTTCCATCTGGTTTTGGAACGAAAAGGATTGGAGCGCCGTAAGGGGATTCGCTATTGGCAATTTTTCCTTCTGCCATCATTTTCTTAAGGTACTTATCCAGCTCGTTCAACTGGTGTGCCGACATTGGGTAAATTGGGCCCCATGGGGGTTGGGCCCCTTCCTTAAGGTTGATGGCATGGTCGAAAGTTCTTGGAGGTGCCAACATCTTAGCTTTTTTCTCTTCAAAAAGCTCCTTATACTGCCAATATGGGTTTGGCAGAGTTTCCAACTGTACTCCCCCTCCTTCCTCTCGTTCTATTCCTCCCCCATACTGTGCTTCCTCATCGTAAGCCACAGTTTCGTCGCATTCAAACATATCCGCCACCGCTTCATCTTCTATATGAGCGTGGCATTTTGCTTCTTCAAAGACCCATTTGCGTGGGTCCGCCATATTTTTAAGGGGGTGTTCATCATGCCACCACCCAAAGGGAATAATTAAATCGTATCTTCCTGCCTTCGCGATTTCGCAGGATATCATACTTCGGTGGCCCTTGGCACCGATTTCCATGAGAATGGGATGGGTATAGAATATTCCTCCGGTAAGTACGGTTTCGCCATCGAAGGTCGTGATTTTTAAAGGTGAATCGATGGCTTCGGTCGGGATTTTGAGCCGTCGTGCGCTGTTTTGGTTGATGAGAAACATATTTGAACCGGAATCCAAGAGTACCCTTATCGCGTGTTTTCGTCCGTTTAATTCAATAAATGCTTGCCGTTCTGGACAGGTCTAATGCTTTGGTTTTTTAATGGGTCTAGAGCTTTCGCTCGGTTCGTGATGAAGTCTGTTCATCGCGTCGGTTACAAGTAGCCTGGGGGTTTGTTACCGCACCTGCGCAGTTTCACCTCTTCAAGCCTCCTCAGACAAACCTTTTACAATAAGTGTCTATTATTTGAATATCGGGCAGCACACTCCTAGTGGTCTTTACCTCCTGCCGAGGAGTTCCCATATCACAGGAGTGGTGGTTCACTAGAGTACCCCTGGAATTTGCGACTAGGGTGTGTGGCCCTTTATCGTCGACTTAGGCCTCATGTGAGGCGGTCCCCTGTGACGAATCCACCAGACCTTCGCCCTCGAGTTTGGTCTCACTCCCGAGACCCCCTCCAACCTCATTCGTCCGGCATGAACCTTGTACACAATTGAGGCGCCCCCAGCTTCTATTTGCCCCTCCATTTTACCCGGAGAGAAAGTCAGGTTACACTGGATTTGGACTCCCCTTCGCGTGTCGTGCAACTCAAGTCCCGTTCTGATGAATGATAGTCTTCTCTTTCCCTTTTAGTCTCATTGACCCCTTTCTTCACTTGTAATTTTTTATGGCTCCTGTGGTAAGCACGGACTACCCATTTTTGGACGTAAAATTGCAACCGCTATCCTTTGGTCTTTTAGCCTTCCGGTGGGATATCGTCACCGACTACTCCGAAGGTCTTCCGATTCGATACGGCAACCTCACTACCCGAACACCGTTGTTGTCGGTACCTGGGTGACTTTTTGTAAACTGTCGACATCGTCAAAGGCCCAAGCCGGGGGCCTTTGCAGCGCTCGCTTCGAGCTTTCTCCGTCGCCATCAACGGCCACAGTGGCTACCTGGGGGGGTCGTGTTGGGGCGAATGTGGACTGTCGTTTGGGCATTGCTTGCCCTTGATATATAGCCGACACTTGTATCGGTTTTTGACAGTATTTCCAAGCCTGGTTTTTCATTCCGCATCGGGTGCATTCGTTGTCAGATTTCCGTTTATGAACACCCTTTTGATCGACGCCCTGGTGAGCTTCTGCCCACACCTTGTCTCTAACCTCCCCCGCCGGTGCCACCGACCCTTCCTTTTTCACCTTTCTCTCCCCAGCCTTCTTTTTCTGGTAGTCCTCCTTTTCCTTTACCTGTACTGCCGTTTTACACGCTTTGCGGTCACTGTTCGCTTCGAATCCTCGAACCTTCTTTTCTCGCCTTGTCTCGCGCCGGAGGGACCGCCTCCTCCTAGTCAAAGCTCTTTTCTTTCCTTGAAATCTTCTTCCGCTCGGGTTACGGTCTTGACTGCTTCCAACCATTCTCGATCCTGGACATATTCTCTATGTGAGAGCTGTCTCAATGCTTCTACGGGAAGTTCGTCTTGAATCCTTTTTCTCCAGGCTATCCCGGTGACTCTTGCATGGATGTTGAGATTTTCTATTTCCAGCAAGGATTTGGCGACATCACCGCGATATTTGACCGATCCCATTTCTCGTAGGGATTTTTCCGCTTCATGGGTGGGTCCGAAGCGTCGCAGGGCTTGTTCTGCAAAGAGCTGCCAGAACTCGTATCCTTCTTGTCTCCTGTAACCTGTCTCTCTGGTCATTTGTTGTCAGTAGGTTAACGCAAACGGTGCGACTTCTTTCCCATCCATTCGGCTTATGGTGCATCGGATTCGTGGTGCCTCGTCCTCCCACTGCCAACTGTTTCGACCAAAATAATCTGTACATGTCTTTAGCCACGTGCGGATATCTTGGTGTTTCTCGTTCCTAAACATGGCCGGTGGTTCCGTTGGAACTCTCGTTCGTTGTCCCAAGACGTTGGCCATGACTCGAGAGAACAGGTTGAACTGTTCATCGTTCTCGACGTTCTAGTCGGCTTCTTCTGGCTGGGGTGCGGGTCTCTCGTCCCGTCCTCCTTTTCTATTCTCATCTGGCTTCCTTCCAGATCCTTCCCCCTCATTATCAGGGTCTCCTCCGCCTCCTCCGCCTGGAGCTCCTGTGGCTCCGTGTCGTGGTAGTGGTGGTCTTCCTCCACCCGACCCTGAAGCCTCTGGTGTCGGATCTGACACCTTGCCTTTCCCTTTCACCTGACCCAACAACGGTTCCACGAGAGCCTTAAGCACCGCGATCTCACCATCCTTGGCTTGTTCGGACGCCTGGTGGTGTTGTAACTCATCTCTCACGAGATTAATACTTATCTCGTGATTTGCCAGCTCCTGTTTGTGCTGCTTGTTTATCCGAACGATCTCCTGGTCTAGGGGTAGGTCCCGGCGCATGGACTGCTCGCCAGTCCCTTGCACGGCTTCGTGGAGACGGGAGGTGAGTCCCTCGTATCTGGTTTGTCGCTCGTCTGTCTCCCCCTGTCGTTCCGTGACCTGGGTTGCAAAGCTTTCCTGGACCTTTTGAAACTCCAAGTCCAAAAGTTGTACGTGTTCGTCTATTCGGGTGAGTTCTCGAACGACTATCTGGACCCCGGATTTCAACTCATTTTTCACGGTTACCAGTTCTTGGGCCATTAATAAGATGTTGGTCGGAACGGAGCTGAACGCAAGATGGTGTCTATCTTGACTGACGGTAAGTTTTGGGTCGAATCGGCCGAGGATCTGATCTAGGCTTCGGATCCGAACGGCCATGAGGGTTCCGGAGGGTTCAGGCGTTCGGCCACTGCCTCCTCGTCGTCCCTTTCCATATTTATCTAGGAAGCCTAACCCGACAGGAGAGCGAGGTGTTCTGTCGGCCGAATGTGACCGGACCAGGTGGGTAATGGTGGTTTCCACACTAGGGGCTTGGACGAAAGAGAGTTCATCACCTTCCTCGTCTCCTTCTTCCTGTCGCCATTCCATGACTTGAGGTTCTTTTGGGTTAGAAGTCATCTCTTATGGCTTCTTTAACAGGAAACTTATCTTGTGTTTCCCCCCCAAACTATCGGTATCTCAAAACGCTGACTTGAGCGTTGATCGCTTTCTGGGCACGGGGTGTACCAAATGGAGTTCGATTTTTCCGACGGTGTTTTGTAGATGAAGTCTTTACCGTACTTGTATTGGTATAGTGCAGCTATGTCTTCGAGGGTAACTGTATTTTCTGGGTTTATCCACCAGAAATAAGATTGGTTGTAGGGCTCTTGAGTCCATAATTCGGGTATAGGGGTGAGGACCTCGTCGATCGAGATGGTCCTTAATGGTCTTGGTGCGAAAGGTTTTTTAGGTTTGGGAGTATAAGTGTTTCTGCCAAACATTGGTCTCGGTAACGATGAGAAGTATCCATAAACTGTTAGGTGGTAGCTTCGGCGTGAGGTATTCCGACAGCTAGGACCTTAATCGTGATTAAATCGGAGAACTCGTTAAGAAGACACGCGTAATGTAGGCTAGATATAAGGATTCACTTCGGCATAGATCGTCGAAGTATTGGTAATGATATAAAAGTGTAGGTAACTTATTATCTTGATAAGATCTCTTCTCCGTGCTTGTTGAGTTTAATAGCAGCGAAGATGCTTCGATATTTATATTCCGCGTCTGAGCAATCGCGGTATAAATGCTAACTCTATACTAACTAAGTACCTTGCCCGCAACGCTGCGAACTTCATCTGAGTGGGAACACTTGTAGACCCTGAAAACTCTCTGGCACATCTTTGGCTCCCATGGCCAACTTATCGGTCTGCACTTCTGTTATTCCTGAGGGTGTGGAGACCACGTCAGGTGTCAGCTCATCCGTTTTATCCGTAGACAACAATGGTTACGAGTTATCTTGCCCCCGTGCTTATCGAGGGTAGTCTAACTCGCTGGACCAAAGATGGCCATTCTTCGTTGGTTGGTTCCGTCGAGAATTCGGCATGCGACTCCATGTTCTATTCTGGTCTTCCGGCATTACACGACTTGTCCTCGGGATCGTACCTATGGGGTTCTTCCCTTGGACTCCATCTTTTACCAACTTGTCCTCTGTGGATGCACCCGATCCACTTACTGGGCATCGTTATCACCTTCATACTCCACACGACTTTGTAGGTACGAGGGGACTAACCTTTGTGCGAAACGTCCCGTTACCTCCGACCCACCCCTCCCACTGTCAGTCTTCTAGTGTCTGTAACCTTATGAGCCGTCGTCCGATTCACCTGCCTCCACCTGCATACGGTGTCCGAAGGTCTCCCCTCATATATCCCGCGAACAGGACCCAGTCAGATGGACGGCCGCCACGTATCTTGTGTTATAAGATGTGTTCCATTGATAGTGGTCATTAGTGTTGGGACGCAACTACTCAGGCGGCCCGTGATGACGCGCCGTCCCAACGCCGGGGCTGGAGGGGCGTGTTATCTTTTTCCTTCAAAGTTCGTGTGCGTCAAGGTAGGGTAACTTTACCCTGTAAATCCTTACGGGGAGTCCGTGCGGCTAACACTGGGACAATTTGTCCCCTCGTTCTTCCTGTTCCCATTCCAGGGCTTCCGGCACTTTGGGGTTAGAAGCCATTTTTTCAACTTGTCAATGGGAAACTCATCTCATTTTTCCTCCTCACACTACCGGCGTCTCAAAGTTCGGACTTGAGCGCTTATCCGAGTCTGGGCACTAGGTGTACCAAATGGAATTGAATCTTTCTGAAGGGGTATGGTCGGTGAAGTCATCGCCCTACTGGTATCCGTATAGTCAGGTGATATCTTTCATAGTAATGGTGCTTTCTGGGTTTATCCACCAGAAATAGGATTCGTGGTAGGGCTCTTGTGTTCCCCATTGAGGTATTTCGGTAAAGTTGAAGACTTGGCCTATTGAGCTAGTCTGCAAGGGTCATGGTTCAAATTGGCACTCGGGTTTGGGAGTATAAGTGTCTCTGCCAAACATTCGTCTCGGTAACGATGAGAAATATGAATATACTGTTGGGTTGTAGCTTCGGCGTGAGGAATTCCACTAGCCAGAACCTGAATTGTTTTATATTCAAGAACTCATTAACAAGACACGAGTAATGTAGGCTAGATATAATGGAAAACTTCTGTATAGATCGTTGAAATGTTGGTAACGATGAAATAGAAAACTTATTATATTGATAAGATCTCTTCTCAGTGCGTGTTGTGTCTAATAGCAGCGAAGATGCTTCGATATTTATATTGCTCGTCTGACTAATGGCAGTATACATGCTATCTCTATGCTAACTATGTATCTCGCTAATCCTTCTGCGAACTTTTTCCAAGTGGGAACACTTGTAGATCCTGAAACTCTCTACCACAACTTCTTCCTCCCATGGGCAACTTATCGGTCTGGGCTCATGTTATTCCTGATGGTGTGGAGACTACGTCAGGTGTCAGCCAATTCATTTATCTGTTCACACCAATCATTACAAATTATCTTGGCTCGTGGTGTACGAAAGTAGTGTAACTTGCCAGACAGAAGATGGTCATGCTTCTTTGATTGGCTCCGTAGAGAATTTGACCTGTGACCCCATGTCGTCTTCTTGTCTTCTGGTATTACCTGACTTGTCCTTGGGATCACAACTACTGGTTTTTTCCCTTGGACTCGATCCTTTGCTAACCCGTCGTTTCTGGAGTCACCCGCTCCAGTTACTGGATATAGTTACCTCCTTCATACCCTACGCATCTTTGTAGGCAAGAGGGGTCTAACTTATATGCAAAACGTCCCATTACCTGCGACACCCTGTTCTGACCATCTGTTTCCTTGTATCTGTAACCTTATGCGCCATCATCCGATTTACCTGCTTCCCTCACTATATGGTGCCTGAAGGTCCCCCATCATATACACTGCGAACAGGACCCCGTCAGATTGACGACCAGAACATATCTGGTATTATAAGGTGTGTTCCAATGATAGTGGTCTTTGGTGTTAGGACGCAAATACCCAGGCTGCCAGTTATAAGGCGCCGTCCCCACGGCGGAGCTGGACGGTGCTGTTATCTTTATTCTTCGAAGTTCGTGCACGTCAAGGGAGGGTAACTGTCCGCCGGAAATCCTGACGGGAAGTCCGTGCGCCTAACAGAGGCCTGGCAGGCGCCGAGAGGCACGGTGTAGACGAGATAGGATGTGGAGAGTAGAGGAGAGATCCGCATGAAAGGGCAAGGGAGGGGGGAAGTCAGCCGGATATGGGAAAAGTCGGGCTGGGATCAGAGGGTGAGGATGAAGGGCAATACGTATTGGAAGGGATGAGGGCGGAGGAACTAATGACGGGAAAATGTCCTCTGAATACGGGCGAGGACTCAGGGAATCTGGGAGTATGCCAGAACCAGGCGTGGTGTTACTGGGGTTCTGGATGAACAATGGGTTGAGGGAGAGGTTCGTGACCGGGTTAAAGGAGAGCTGGTATCATGGAAAGAAAGCTGGCGGGCAGGTGTATCGGGGGGGGGAGGCTGGAACGAGAGATGTCGCATCCGCAAGACGTCAGCAAAACGCTGGCATGGGAACGGGTGAATTGGGAGCGAAGGGATGAAGAGGCTGGGGGGTGGGGGTTGAGTATCAGGGTGGTGGCTGGGCCAGGGGTGGTCAAATGCATCAGGACGCAAAAGGGCCACATCAAAAGTGTCCGGACGCTGACTTGCCCGTCTGGACAAATTGGATGCAGCCCTTGCACTTCTGGACAGAATGCGCCTCTGTGGACACACCCAGAAGCGGCGTTAACATTATAAGCGCCTGGGCCCTCGGGAGCACAGGGAGAGCTGGGAGAGACAGAACGCAAGGTACTTTTTTTTGCTGATAATACTAGTTGCTTGGGGAGAAAACACAAGATAGGTTTCGCCTGAAGAAGTCAAAGAAATGACTTCTAACCCCATAGTGCCTGAGGTGATGGAATGGCAACAGGAAGAAGGTGATGCCATATCCCGAACGTCGGCCCCGAGTGTGGCAACAACCCACCAATGATCCAATCATGTATATGGGGATCGAAAGAGTAGATCTATTATTCGGACCATTGGCTCTGAAGCTCACAGAAAGAGAAGATGAGCAACATATTGCTTTCAATTCCCTACCAACCAATGTCCTATTTATGGCCCAGGAACTGTTAAAAGTCAAAATGCAGTTGCAATCTGCACCCCAGATTGTAGGCCGAGAGCTCACCTGAATAGATGATGAAGTGTGAATACTAGACTCAGAATCCTAGAAAGTCTAGGAGAGTTTCGCATAGCAGGGGGCTGGAGGGCTTGAGCAAACAGATGATAGACAGACCAGACATGAGGCTGTGATCTCTCAGTTCCACGAGAGAGTGCGAGGGACTGATGCACAGTCCATGTACCAGGACCTAGTGTTAGATGAAGAGATCGTTGGGCTAAACAAGTAGCATAAACGGGAACTCGACAATCATGAGATAAGCATCAATCTCATGAAACAAGAGCTGCAACAGCACAAGGAGGCTGAACAGGCCTGGGATGGTGAGATCTCCGAGCTTAAAGCCCTGGTGGAAATATTGATGGGACAGGTGTATAGAACAGAAAAGGCGTCAGATCCAATACCAGAAGCTTCACCGGTGGGTGGCTGGAACCCACCACCACCACCGGGATGAGGGCCAGCGGGGGCACCCCAAGGAGGAGATCTGGATTATGAAGACGAAGGGTCTGGAAGGAAGCCAGAAGAGAGCAGGAAAGGAAGTGGGGACGAGAGACCCACACCTTAGCTCGAAACCAATGCCGACAGAGTAGAGGATGAACAGTTTGCGACTCGATCAGGAATAATGGCCGATGCCATGGGATGGAGGTCAAGGATTCCTGCTGAACCTCCAGCTAGTTTCAGATATGAAAATCATCAAGACATCTGGATATGGTTGCTATCATGCACAGATTTCTGTCGAAATAGGTGCCAGTGAGAGGACGAGGTGCAGCGAATCCAATACGCCCTTAGCCCAATAGACTGGAAAGAGGTCCCACCCTTGGCTCTAACTGACCGAAGACAACTGACATGAGAGTTAGGATATACAAAGCAAGAGGGATATGAGTTTTGGCATGTGTTCTGTGAACAAGCCCTACGACACTTTGGACCGACCGATGCAGCGGAAAAAGCCCTACGAGAAATGCGTATCGTCAAATACCGCAGTGACACCGCGGAATTCGTGCTCAAAATGGAGAATTTAAATATCAAAGCATGAGTTACCAGGATAGCCGGGAGAAAGATGATCAAGGACGAGCTCCCAGCGGAAGCATTATGACGACCTTCGCTACTTGAATATGTCGAGAATGGGGGTTCGCTGGAAGTTGTGAGGACTGTCACCCGAGCAGAAGACTTGAAAGAACAAAACAGTCTTTAAGGTGGCGGGCCCTCTGGTATTACAAAGGTCAAAAAATGGCAAGTCGTCGACTCCAACACGTCGGTAACCCCTAAGCGGTAAAAACGCAGTACTTGCCTACAGAAAAGGCAAAGAACAAGGCAAACAAGGGTGGGGAGAGAAAGGTGAAAATGGAAGGGTGGGTAGCACCGACGAGGGTGGTTAAACACATTGTGTTGGCCGAAGCCAAGGCAGGGGGTCAATCAAAAGGTTGTCAATAAACGAAAGAAGGACCACGAATGCACACGGTGCGGGATGACCAACTACATGTGGAACATCTGTCACATCCTGGTACAATTATGGTCAGTATATCGAGGGCCAGCAAAGCCCAGAGAACTGGCCTCATTCGCACCGAAGCGACGCTCTCAGGTAGCAATTGTGGCCGTAGATGGCCAGGGAGCAAGCCCAAGACGAGCGGTGCAAAGGCTCCCAGCTTGGGCTTTTGATGATGATGATATTTTGTAAAAATTCAGCCAGGTACGAACAATGACGTGGATTAGGTAGTGAGGTTGCCACCTCAAAACGAAAGCCCTACGGCGTAGTCGGGGATGGTATCCCAGTGGACAGCTAAAAGAGTCAAAAACGATACCTGTTAGCATTGTAAACTGAAAAAATGGGTAGTCCTGACTAACCACCAAAATGGTAATAAATCACAAGCGAGGAAAGCGGTCAACGGGACAACATAGAAGGAGAAGACAACCATATCTCAAAACAGACTTGACTGGCAGGACACGTGGAGGAGAGTCGAAATCCAAGGCAAGCTGCAATATGCCTCTAGCGGAACACTTCCACGTAATAGATACCGGGGACGCCTCTGGGCAGCACAAGGTTGATGTTTGGAGGAATGGTGTCGGAGGAGGCGGCTCCTCGGGAGTAGGGCCAAAATGAAGACAACGCTAGCGTGGATTCTGCGCAGGGGACACCCTGGCCTAATGAATCAGTTGACAATAAAGCGAGATGCACCCTAATCCCGAACTCGAGGGGTACTCTAGTGAACCACACCTTTAATATGGGAACTCCTTACAAGGAGGTAAAGAACCCTAGTACTGTCCCACCCGATATTCAAAATTTAGACCGTTAATTTAAAGGTTAGTCTGCGGTGGCTTCAAGAGCCGAAACTGCACAGGGGCGGTAACAAACCCCCATGTTACATGAAGCCATTACGATAAAAACATTTTATCAAGAACCGAGCGAAAGCTGAGGCCCATTAAAAAACCTAAACATTAAACCTGCCCCAAAGGGAAGACATTTATTGACACTATAGGATGAAAACACACGATAAACGTCCTTCTAGATTCTGGTTCAACCATTTTTCTCATGAACCAAGACACCGCGCGATGGCTAGAAATCCCGACTGAGGCTAGGGACTCACAAGTCAAAATCACCACCTTCGATGGCGAAAAACCGCGCCTACTGGAAGGACCTTCTACATACACCCCATTCTGCTAGACATCATGACCAACAGTCAGCAAAGCATGATATCCTTCGAAATTGCGAACACAGGAAAATATGATTTAATCATCCTGTCCGGGTGGTGGCATAATGGACACCCACTTAAAAATATCGCAAACCCAAGAAAATGGGTCTTTAAAGAAGCACAGTGCCATCCATATATAGAAGATAAAGCAGTTGCAGATTTATTCAAGTGGGATGAAACTGTGGCTTACGATCAAGAAGCACAGTATGTGGGAAGACTAGGATGAGAAGATGTAGAGGGAGCACAGTTGAGGACCCTGCCCAAACCATACTGGCAGTATAAGGAGCCTTTTGAAGAGAAAAAAGTGGAACTATTGGAACTTCGAAGGACGATTGATCACGCCATCAATCTTAAAGCAGTGCCCAATTTATCTGATATCGGCATACCAGCTAAACTCGCCGGACAAACATATTAAGAAAATGCTGGCATAGCGCAAAATAGTGGATAACGAATCGCCATATAGGGCTCAAATCCTTATTGTCCCAAAACCCAATGGAAGACTACAGCTATGCGTGGACTGCAAGAATCTCAACAAGCAGACAATTCTGAATAAGTACCCTTTACCGCTCATGGACGAACTCTGAGACTGTGGTGCTGCAGCTCATGTGTTATGAAACTTGACCTGAAAGAGGGTTCCCATCTTATTCGAATAAGAAGGCGATAAATATGACAGCCTTCCGTACAAGCTACGCACAGCACGAATAAAGGGTCATGCCTTTCGGGCTCGTTAACCCTCCTGCAACCTTTCCGACCATGATGAACCAAATTCTAAGGGAATTCTTGGACCACGGAGTAGTTGTCAATCTGGATAATGCCCTTATATACTCCGAAAATATAGAAGACCATGTCACACTGGTTCCACAGGTCCTTGAACTACGCGAGCAACATGACCTGGGAGTCATGTTAAAATGGTCAGTGTTGCACCAGGCTGAAGTTGAATCCCTAGCATACATTGTCTAGACAAGCGGAGTGACCATGACTGACAGATAAGTGAAAAGTGTTCAAAATTGGTCGCACGCGAGATCAGTTAAGGGAGTCCAAATCTTCATTGGATTCATAAACTTCTATCGACGATTTATCAAAGATTTCTAGAAAGTTTGTAAGCCAATTACCAAGACACTAAAGGGGAACACAAAAAGGTTTCACTGGGGAAGAGAGTAGGAGCAGGCATTTGAGGAGTTGGAGTGGAGATTTACAAGGGCACCAATATTATCGCATTTTTCCCCAGGAAGGCAGGCTGTGGTGGAGACAGACACCATCAATATTCCGCTAGGATGCGTATTGTCTCAATAGCAAGGAAGCCGACTTCACCTGCTGGCATTTCATTCTTGGAAATTGAATAGTGCAGAAAGCAATTAGTTGATACACGATAAAGAGTTACTCGCAATAATGGGAGCATTCCGGGAATGGCAGCCAGACCTTACAGGCGAAGAAGAGCTCGTGACAGTATACACCGACCATCAAAACCTGCAGTTGTTTTTGACCAAAAAGATCTGCAACCAGGGGCAAATTCGATGGGCAGAGGAGTTAACAGACTATAACTTCAAGATAGTCTATTGACCGGGAAGGAGAGGCTGGAAGCCAGACCCATTAAGTAGATCTCTACAGTACGATTCTGAGGAGCGAGCTCCTCACAGTGAACAGTCAATTTTCAATTCCCAACATTTCCAAATTTCGGTGGTTTATCAAAAACAATGCGCACAGACAGCTCTGTCCCCACAAAAAGGCTAATCCGGAAACCTGAGGATAATCAAACTTGAAGGCAAGGCAATAATTCCAAGAACAGAATCACAATTCGTGGCTGGAGAGGACATCTACGCCCCGACAGACCAACTAGTACCTCCAAAGAGACAAGTAATGGTGGAACAGGGTATTGCGATAGGGTTGCTGGAAGGAACCTATGGAAGGCTAGCGGCAAGAAGACGTATGGCTAGCAAGATGAGAATAGCAGTGGGCCGTAGTGTAATAGATGCAGATTACGCTGAAGGAGTGAAGGTCATATTAGGCCAACTGGTTCTATAAAGCAGCAGATCGGTTAGCGCATGTCATAGTACAAAGAACTGCCAATGCCGATGCCATGGAAGTAGATGACCTAGGAACAACCGAGCAGGTAAAAGGGCTTTCGGTCAAGAGCTCTACATGCCAAACCATCCATCACGGCTAAAGAAGAAGGAATTAATATATGTTTCCTTGACGCGGAAAAAGGGGACAATAAATTCTTTAGCACAACTGATATCGGATATTGCGCTCGGTTAATAAGACAGAGAGTTATGTTCTCAAGTGCTCATGTCAACGCAGCCCTGACCGGAACCATGAAAGATCAATTGCTAAACAAGATTAAACTGGCAGGGAAGGAGGATGAAAAGTGGCCGCAGGAACAAGGCCGTGAACTGGTCCGGATGCGAGAAAGTGGATGGAAGATGCCGGATGAATGGATGGACAAGGAAGGGTTACTAGATTACAAAAATCAATTGTACATCCACGAAAACGAATCACTAAAGATCGCGATAGCCCAAGGCTGTCACGACTCCTTAGTAGCTGGACACTTCAGACAAAGAAAGACAATCGCAATAGTGACCAAGGATTTTTAGTGGACAGGACTCGCAGAATGGATGAGAGACTACGTATGATCCTGCGATGAATGTCAACACAGTAAATCCCCACCGCATGTAAAATATTGACTGCTTCAACCATTGGAAGTACCGCTTGCTACCTGGACCTCCTTTTCGACAAACGTCATTACGCAACTATCAGAATCTCAGGGATTGATTCTGATAATTGTAGTGGTAGACCGGTTTACCCAAATGGCCCATATTATCGGCCTCCACGAAAATGCGAGTGCAAGAGATGTTGCGGACACCTCCCTTCGAAAAGTTTGGAAACTTCCGGGATTGCGACCGAAATCATCTGGAACATCAACACGAAGTTTTCAGGCGAATTTGGGTAATTTTTGTGCAAGATGCTAGGAGTCAAATTACGCATGTCAACAGCGTAGCACCCTCAAACTGAAGAACAAACGAAAAGAACCAACCAAGTACTGGAAGCTCAATTAGGAACATTTGTCAACTACAATCGGAATGACTGGTACCAACTATTGCAGTTAGCCAAACATGCATACAATAACTCAGCAACAAACACGCATAAAATCAGCTCATTCTTTGCTAACTACTGTTTTCAACAACAGACAGAGTGGATGAAGGAGAGGGAAGCTCATAACCCCGGGGCGACAATGGTTGCTCACTGGACACAGGATATACATTGACAAGTGAAATTAATCCTAGATAATACATGAGAATGGATGAAGAAATATTACCACCCCAAGGCAACGGAGGAACCCAGGATCGAGGTCGGCGACTGGGTAATGTTGAATGCCAAAAACAGCCGCACCAAGCAACCATTGAAGGAGTTCAGTCCAAAACTGTATGCCTGTTTGCAAGTCTTAGAATAGAAAGGAAGCAGGGCCTACAAGTGAGCAATATCGCCATGGTGGAAAATACATCCTGTATTTGGTGGTTCCTTACTGGAGCCCTATCGATCCTCGAAGGGACCAAATCGCAAACCACTACCAAGAGATCCTGAAGACATCAAAAGAGACTTGGTGTGAGAGGTAGAAAGCATTGTCAAGAGTGTATTCATCTCCTACACTCGAAAGGTCTGAGGAAGAAATAAACGAGTGAAAGAGCTCCGGTACTGTGTGAAAGGGGAAGGGTGCGCAGAGGATGAGAATACTTGGGAATCCCGGGAAGGGAGGAAGAACATGCAGGAAGAGGTGGAAAGGTTTCATAGAGAAAACCCGGAGATGCCGGGCACGGGAGAGGTCGTGTGACATAGAAAGCTTTTCCATTGGTCCACATGTAAACGCCGGTGCATTTTACGCCTACTAGGTGGCGCTTGAAATGGAAGACAGGTTGTATAATAGATATAAAGTGTGCGGGAGGAACACTTTGAGAAGGGGAGCTTGTGTTTGGTGCACGGACTTGCGGCAATGATTTAGGAGGCACAGTTGCCCTAGCTTGACGCACACAAACTTCAAAGAATAAAGATAACACCGCCCTCGGGCCCAGGCATTGGAACGGCACATCGTCACCGGCTGCCTCGCTAGTTGTGTCGCAACACGAGAAACCATCATAATTGGAACAAATCATATACAACGGTATACGTCGCGGCTGTTCATCCAACGGGATCTTGCCCGCAGGATAAATGCGGCGAGACCTCTGAGCACCGGATGCCGGTGGAAGCAGGTGAATCAGGCAACAGCGCATAAAGGTAGAGACTCTTGAAGACAGGTAGGCGGAAGAGTGGGTCGGGGGGAACGGGACATTTTCCAACCAAGTCAGGCCAGCATTACCTACAAAGACGGGTAGGATATGAATGAGGTAACTATGCCCAGTAAGTGGATTGGGTGCATCCACAAAGGACAGGTTGGTAAAAGATGTAGTCCGGAGGGAAAAAACTATAGGTGCCATCCAGAGGACAAGTTATGTATTGCCGAAAAACAAGAATACGAGAGGCGGTCACGTACCAAATGCTCTACGGAACCAACCCAAGAAGACCGGCCATCTTGTCTCTCCCAAGTTCGACTACCTCCCTGCAGAACTGCGGCAAGAAACTTCCTAATCATTGCTTTCAACTGAAAAACCGATGAGCTGACACCTGTATTGGTCTCTATATCCTCAGGAATAACCAGAGCCGTGACCGATAAGTTGACTATGTGAGTAAGAAGGTGTTGTAGAGAGTTTTCACGGTCTACCTGTGTTCACACTGAGAAAGTAGTTACAGAATTATTAGCCAGATATTTAGTTTGTATAGAGAGAGCATGTATACCGTGATTGCTCAGAGGCGGAATATAAACATCGAAGCATCTTCGCTGCTCTTAGACACAACAAGCACCGAGCGAAGATCTTATTAATATAATCGGTGTTCAACTTTATCGCTCCCAATACTTCCACAATCTATACCGAAGTGCCCTATTTGATCTAGCCGTTAGGTGGTAGCTTTGGCGTGAGTTATTCGGATAGCTTGGACTTGAATCGCTTGTTATATCGGAGAACTCGTTACGAAGACACCAGTAATGTAGGCTAGATATAAAGGTCACTTCGGTGAAGATAGTCGAAGTGTTGGTAACCATAAATGTAGAAACTTGTTATATTGATAAGATCTCTTCTCCGTTCTTCTTACCTCTAGTAGCAGCGAAGATGCTTCAATAATTATATGCGGCTGCTGCGCAATTGCGGTATACATGCTAACTCTATACTAACAAAGTATCTTGTCCGCATTTCGGCGAACTTCACCTGAGTGCGAACACTCAGACCCTGAAAACTCCCTACAATGCCTTTTGCTCGCATGGCCAACTTGTCAGTGTGCACTGTGGTTATTCCTGATGGTGTGGAGACCAAGTCAGGTGTCAGCTCATCCGTTTATCAGTTGACAACGATAATTACGAATTATCTTGCCCCCGGGCTCACGGAAGGTAGTCTAACTCGCTGGAAAGAAGATGGCCAATCTTCCTTGGTTGGTTCCGTCAAGAATTTGACACCCACCCTCATGTTCTATTCAGGTCTTCCGGCATTACACGACTTGTCCTCAGGATCATTCCTATGGGTTTTTTCCCTCGGACTCCTTCTTTTACCAACCTGTCCTTTGTGGATGCACCCAATCCACGTACTGGGCAAAGTTACCACCTTCATGCTCTACACGTCTTTGTAGGTACGAGGGGACTAACCTTTGTGTGAAAGGTCCTGTTACCTTTGACCCACTCTTCCGACTCTCTCTCTTCAAGTGTCTGTAACTCTATGCGCTGTCATCAGACCAACCTGCTTCCACTTGCACAAGGTGCCTGAAGGTCTCCCCTCATATACTCTGCGAACGGAATCTGGTCCGTTGGAGGGCCGCGACGTATACCGTGGTATACCATGTGTTCCATTGGTAGTGGTCGATGGTGTTGGGACGCAACTACCCAGGTGCCCAGTGATGATCCGCCGTTCCAACGTGGGGCTGGAGGGGGGTGTTATCTTTTTCCTTCGAAGTTCATATGCATCAAGGTAGGGTAACTTTACCCTGTAAATCCTTACGGGGAGTCTGTGCGCCTAACACGAGCACACCTCTTCGAAGGGTTCGTCCTGAATAGTCTTTGTTTATAATACAAATCTATCTTCTGTTTCAAGCTCCACATAGTAGGGGTAAAATCCACCGGCGTTTACTTGTGCACGGAAGGAAAACTTTTCTTATGTTACACGACCTCTTCCGGGCTCGGCATCTCCAGATTTTCACTATGAAACCTTTCTACCTCTTCCTGTGCGTTCTTCATACCTTATGGTGGTTCCCAAGTATTCACATCATTGGTACAGCCTTTCCATTTCACAAAATTCCGAAGCTCTTTCATCCCTTTATTCCTTCCTCAAACCTTTTGCCTAACGTGTTGGACGTGGAAGTAAATCAGACCTGGAAGTGAATCACTACTAAGTAGTGAATCAGTGCTCGAGCGTTCAGGTTGAGCTATGACCAAAAGTTCGCGATAGAGAACATCAATAAAATACTCATAACAAAACACGACGTGACAAGTTCATGATACATCTCTTACCTTCTTTTGCTGATTTTTTAAACTCCAATCATGCCTGTCCAGAGTAAAATAGCCACCAAAGCATTAGCACACAATTCCAACCTGGGCCCTTCACCCCTCGAACTCGCTATTACCTACTACTATGCCAATCGCGAAACCCCAGTTATACGACTATATTCAGCCAAAGATGGAGTACCACGGAATGTTGCACGGCCAGGTATTTCCATCCGACGTGTCGCTACCATGCACCAGATTCCATTCTCGGCTCTGCAGCGCGCAATTGCTGCGGGAGGGGAAATTAAAACCCGTTCTGAAGCCCATGCTGGTGATATGATTTCCACAATCCCGGAGGAGGCAGCTTTGGAGGAATGGTGCCTGCATATGAGTTTTTGGGGGTATCCAGTACCGATAGATATCCTTCGGGGAATGGCAGCTGCCGTATTTGAGGATCGTGAGCGACGAAATATCGAGGATGCTTCCGACCTTTTCCAGCGAATACAAAGCCCTGACAAGTACCACCCTTTCGAACGCAGAGACTTTAAAGGCAACTATCATGGACCAGACCTCTCAGTTATAGGAAAGAATTGGCATAAACGATTTCTCCAAAGCAACCAAAAACTAAAATCAATCTATAGTCAAGCTCTGGATAATGACCGTGCAATGAACAATAATCCTGTCATCCTTCGTGATTTCTTCAGTATACTTGACAAAGTAATAAAGGAATTCAAGATCGGGCCACACAATATTTACAACATGGACGAAAAAGGATTTCTAATCGGGCTCATTCAGCGTTCTTTGCGGGTAATTGTGAAATCTGATGAAAAAGCTGCCTTTCTACGCCAACCTGGTTCACGAGAAACAGTTACCGTTATCGAAGCAGTTGGAATATTTGCTCAGGATATTCCTCCTATGGTCATTATGAAGGGTGAAAAGCATCTTTATGGTTGGTATCATGGGGAAATGCCCGGCCATTGGACAACAGCAGTTTCACCAAATGGCTGGACTGATGCTTATCTTGGCTTGCAGTGGCTAGTACGTAACTTTGAGCCACATACTCGCCCTGAGGATTTAACTGAATATCGACTTCTTATCTTTGATGGACACGATTCCCATATTACGTGGGAATTTATTGAGTTTGCAGAGGCACATAGGATAAAGTGTCTCTGTCTTCCTCCTCATAGTACTCATCTCCTCCAACCATTGGACGTTGGTATATTTTCACCATATTCTACTGCGTACTCAAAGCTAATTCAGACTCTCTTACAAGCAAAACAATTGACTTAGTACTAACTTTATATATTAAAGGCTTTAGACGATGCATCACGTAAGGGAGTAACTGGGGTTGATAAAGAACTGTTTATGGACCTTTTTCAGACTGCTCGGAAGGAGGTTATGACAATTCGTAATTGCCGGAGTGCATTTCGAGCAACCGGAATCTACCCTTACAATCCCGAGCTGGTTCTAAAAGCTCTTCCGCAACAGGGAACACATTCAGCCCTGATTTCTGAAAGTGAGGTCCAAGTAGACAGTCCTGTGGGTAATAGCCATAGAGGGGGAACTGCTGCTATTGCCCAGGACTCAAATATGGAAAATCCATCGAAGGCTACTACATTTGATTTTACCAAAATACCCTCTAGTCTACGGCGATTTCGAACAACACCACATAACACCTCTACGGTTCAGTCACACGTGGTCAATATCCTTGATCAGCTAACTGAGCTTGAAGTTGATGGAGTCTCCATTGATACCCCAATTCGCAGCAGAGTACTCCAGCTGGGAAAATCAGCGCAGATGTCAATGGCCCGGGAATCTATTCAGCTTGAAACCAATCGCCAGCTGCGGCAAAAAACCCGAAAAAAGAACTCTGGAAGTCTAAAATCAGGTACTGGCCCCGGAGGACGCTCAGCAATTACAGATAAAGGGACTCGGGTCCTTACCATTGCCGAGGCCCAAGAGCGAAAACAAAAGGCAGAGGAAAAGATGGTAGCTGGGCTACAAAAGCAGGAAAGGCTTGAGCAAAAGCGGCAGGACAAGGCATTGCATGAGGCAATGTTGTCTTCTCCAATAGGTCCATTGTATGAGGCATTGGCGGCTGCTGAGGAAGGTGAATCTCATGTCTTCCTTGACCTGACGGCTGGCTGGTGGATTGAGTGCTTAAAGTCGGATCCTTTTCTTGCATCAAGTAGCATATCTAGTTGCCGGGAGGAGGATTATCGTGCTATGCCTGTTCCAAAGCTGCTCAAGGATCGCAAGCAACGGGGGCTAATTGCACCCTCGAAGGCACAAGGTACATGGGAGTGGGTTCCAGCGGAGGATGAAATAGCTTGGGCATTTGTGCATATTTCCTTTCCTTAATTCGGAGTAAATTCAGCCTGTATATTTAGTTTCCTGATACCAAACCTGAATCAATTCGGTCTCCAAGTCCAGCACCAATGTGGTTCCTCAGTCCTTTCTCTCGCTTCTAGTATTGTGTAACCTGATTCACTACTGGGTACTGATTCACTTCCAGGTGTGATTTACTTCCGGGTCCAACACGTTATAAGAAATAATCCCGCTTTTAACGATTCTTTCTACCGCCCATTTTAGGTGTCCGTCGATGTCTTCAGGATCTTGTAGGGGTTATTCGCGATTTGGTCGGTTCGAGGCTCGATACGGTTTGAACAAGGAGACATGAAATACGGGATTCATTTTCAACCCTGGCGATATTTCTAAGCTGTAGGCCCGACTCCCTTTCTCTAGGACTTTGAACGGACCACACAGTTTCGGACTCAGCTGCTTTGATGGTCATTTGGTACGTATGTTTTGCGGGTTCCACAGAGCCAAGTCGCAGACCTCGATGCTGGGTTGTTTCTTCGCTTTTTGGTCATAATATTCCTTCATCGATTCCCCTGTCTTCTCTAGGTTGTGTATCGCTTGTCAATGTATGTCCTGGATCCAGTGAGCATACATTGTCGCCCCGGGGTTATAGGCTTCTCTTGCTTTCATCCACTCCATCTGTCGGTGAAAACCGTAGTTGGCAAAGCATGGGGTCCTTTTGGGCACATTGGTTGTCGACTTATTATAGGCGTGTTCAGCTAACGGCAACAGTTGGTACCAGTCATTCTGATCGTAGTTGACAAATGTCTGTTAGTAACCTTCAAGCAGTTGGTTGGTGGTTTCAGTGTGTCTGTCAGTTTGGGGGTGGTAAGCCGTTGACCTGCATCGGTTAACTCCTGGCATGTTGCACAATGATTCCACAAATTCACCAGAAAACTTGGCGTCCATGTCCAATATAATTTCCGTCGGCCATCCGTGAAGTTTCCAAACTCCCTGAAGGAACATATCCGCGACATCCTGTCCAGGCGCATTTTGCGGGAGGCCAATAATGTAAGCCATTTTTGTGAACCAGTCCACTACTACTATTATCTAGGTTTTACCCTGAGATTCTTGTAACTGCGTGATGAAGTGCGTTGATATCGAGGTCCAGGCAGCATAGGGTACTTCAAAAGGTTGAAGTAATCCATACTTAGCATGCCGCGGGGATTTCCTGTGTTGACATTCGTCACAGGATCGTACATAGTCTCTGATCCAATCTGCAAGTCCTTTCCAGTAGAAATCCCTTGTTAATCTCTCTATCTTTTGTTCTTGTGTGAAGTGTCCCGCTACCAATGAGTCGTGACAGCCTTGGGCTATCTCTGTAGGAAGGGATTCGTCTTCATGGATTTACAATCGATTCTTGTCGTATAGGAACCCGTTCTTTTGTATCCTTTTTGTTAGGCGCACGGACTCCCAGTAAGGATTTACAGGGCAAAGTTACCCTACCTTTACGCACACGAACTTCAAAGGAAAAAGATAACAGCCGCCACCAGGCCCGGCGTTGAGACGGCTCGTCATCACTGGCCGCCTGGGTAGGTGCGTCCCAACACCAAAGACCACTATGAATGAAAGATATCCTATAACACGGTATATGTCGCGGCCGTCCGTCCGACCGGATCCTGTTCGCAGGGTAGGTGAGGGGAGACCCTCGGACACCTTATGCAAGTGCAAGCAGGTGAATCAGGTGACGGCACATAAGCTTATAGACACTTGAAGACAGAGAGTCGGAAGAGTAGGTCGAAGGTAACGGGACGTTTCGCACGAAAGTTAGTCCCCTGGTACCTACAAAGTCATGTAGAGTATGAAGGAGGTAACTATACCCAGTAAGTGGATGGGGTGCATCCACAGAGGACAAGTTGGTAAAAGATGCAGTTCGAGGAAAGAAGCCCATAGTTACGATCCCGAGGACAAGTCGTGTAATGCCAGAAGACCAGAATACGACATGTAGTCGAATGTCGCATTCTCGACAGAACCAACCAACGGAGAATGGCCATCTTCGGTCCAGCAAGTTAGACTACCCTTGATGAGCACCGGGGCAAGATAATTCGTAACGATCGTTGGCAACGGATAAGCGGATGAGCTCACACCTGACGTGGTCTCCACATCATCAGGGATAACTGATGCGCAGACCGATAAGGCGACCATGGGAGCAAAAAGGTGTGGTAGACAGTTTTCAGGGTCTACCAGTGTTCGCACTCAGGTGAAGTTCGCAGGATTGCGCATAAGGTACTTAGTTAGTATAGAGTTAGCATGTATACCACGATTGCTCAGACGCGGAATATAAATATTGAAGCATCTTCGCTGCTATTAGATACAACAAGCACGGAGAAGAGATCTTATCAATATAATAAGTTATCTACACTTTTACATCGTTACCCATATTCCCACTATCTATACCGAAGTGAATTATTATATCTAGCCTAGATTACTCGCGTCTTTCTAACGAGTTCTCCGATATAATTACGATTAGGGTCCTAGCTGTCGGAATACCTCACGCCGAAGCTAGCACCTAACACATTCGTCCGGTATCCTTTTTCCACTATCTCTTAACCTGACCATTTCACGTCCTCGTTCCTGCCAGCTCTCATCCTCTTTGCCAGCCACTCTAATCTTGTGTACTAATGAATCATTCATCGTTCACGTCAGGGCTGCATTGACGTGAGCGCAGGATAACATTTCTCCTTCCTCCATTAACCAAGGGTCATAGTCGATATCAGTTGCCCTAAAGAATTTATTGTCACTTGTGTCTGCGTACAGGAAACCTATTTTGACTCCATCTTCCTTAGCGGTGATGGATCGCTGGGGGTTTCGATAACTTGGCCCGAAACCCAATTTTCCTATCTCGGTTGTCCCTGGGTCGTCTACTTCCATGGTGTCGGCATCGGCAATTTTCTCTATTTTGAGCTGATCTATCCGATCCCCTGCTTTAAACCCGGAGTCTGCTTCGCCCTGATTTGCAAGTATGACCTTTAATTCTCCGGGGTAATGTGCGTCTATTAAACCACCGCCCACTGCTATTCCCATTTTGCTAGCCATACCACTTCTTTCTGCTAGCCTTCTATAGGTTCCCTCCGGCACTCCTATTGCAATACCCGTTGCCACCCTTGATTGTCCTTCCGCTGGTATGAATCTGTCTGTCAGGGCATAGATGTCATGACTGGCCGCAAACACTGATGCTTTTGTCGGAACTATACCTTTGTCTGAGGGCTTCATTATTCTCAGGCTTGTAGGTTTGTGTTTTTCTGGTGTAAGGGGCGGTCTCCGCACTTCTTATTGATGAATCACAGAAATTTGAAAATCTTCCGTTTTCAAAACTGACTGCTCAATGTAATGGGCTCCCTTCTCAGGAGGGTATGTTAGGCGCACGGACTCCCCGCAAGGATTTACAGGGCCAAGTTACCCTACCTTGACGCATTCCAACTTCGAAGGAAAAAGATAACACCCCCCTCCAGCCCCGGCGTTGGGACAGTGTGTCATCACTGGCCGCCTGGGTAGTTGCGTCCCAACACCAAAGACCACTAACAACCAAACACATCTTATAACACCGTATACGTCGCGGCCGTTGGTCCGACCGGATCCTGTCCGCAGGGTATATGAGGGGAGACATCCGGGCACCTTATGCAAGTGGAGGCAGGTGAATCGGACGACGGCGCATAAGGTTACAGACACTTGAAGACACACAGTCAAAAGAGTGGGTCCAAGATAACGGGACGTTTTGCCCCCATGTTAGTCCCCTTGTAACCACAAAGTCGTGTGGAGTATGAAGGAGGTAACTATGCCCGGTAAGTGGATCGGGTGCATCCACAGAGGACAAGTTGGTAAAAGATGGAGTCAGAGGGAAAATGCCTATAGGTTCGATCCCGAGGACAAGTCGTGTAATGCCGGACGACAAGAATACGAGATGCAGTCACATACCGAATTCTCGACGGAACCAACCAAAGAAGAATGGCCATCATCTGTCCAGCGAGTTAGACTACCCTCGGTGAGCACGAGGGCTAGATAATTCGTAACCATTATTGTCAACGGATAAACGGATCATCTGACGCCTGACGTGGTCTCCACACCATCAGGAATAACAGACGCGCAGTCCGCTAAGTTGACCATGGGAGCAAAAGGTGTCATAGAGAATTTTCAGGGTCTACGAGTGTTCGCACTCAGGTGAAGTTCGCAGAGTTGCGGGCAAGGTACTTAGTTAGTATAGAGTTAGCATGTATACCGCGATTGCTCAGACGCGGAATATCAATATCGAAGCATCTTCGCTGCTATTACACACAACAAGCACGGAGAAGAGATCTTATCAATATAATAAGTTATTCTACACTTTTATATCGTTACCAATACTTCGACGATCTATACCGAAGCGAATTATTATATATAGCCTACATTACTCGTGTATTCTTAACGAGTTCTCCGATATAATTACGATCAAGGTCTTAGCTGTCGGAATTCCTCACGCCGAAGCTACCACCTAACACCTGTTTTGAACGCTTTTCACCTTTCTATCACTCATGGTGACGCCGCTCGTCTTGACAATGTACCCAATGTATTCGACTTCTTCCTGATGGAATACTGACTTCTTCCATGAGACTGCTAAGTCATGTTGTTCGAGCCGGTCAAGGACTTTTTGGACCAACTTAATATGGTCCTCCATATTGTCGGAGTATATCAGGATCTCGTCTAAATAGACCACTACTCTGTGGTCCAAGAATTCCCTTAGGATTTTGTTCATCATTGTCTGAAACGTCGCAGGGGCCTTAACATGCCCGAAAGGCATGACCTTGTATTCGTACTGTGCGTATCGTGTTCGCACGACTGTTTTGTGTTCATCGCCTTTCTACATTCGAATAAGATGGTGTCCATCTTTTAGATCAAGCTTCGTAAATACTTTTTCGCCGGCAACGCAGTCTCGTAGTTTATCCATGAGTGGTAAGTGGTATTTGTTCAGGATCGTCAGTTTATTGAGGTTCCTATAATCTACGCACAGCCGTAGACTTCCATCAGGTTTTGGGACAAAATGAATTGGAGCACCGTAAGGGGATGTGCTGTCTGCTATTTTTCCCTCTGCCATCATTCTCTTGAGGTGTTTATCCACCTCGTTCAACTTGTGTGCCGCCATCGGGTAGATTGGGCCCCAAGCAGGTTCAGCCCCGTCTTTAAGGTTAATGGCGTGGTCGACAGTTCTCCCACGTGCCAACATCCTAGCTTTTTTCACTTCAAAAATCTCCTTATACTGCCAATATGGTTTTGGCAGCGTTTCCAACTGTACTCCCCCTTGTTCTTCTCGTTCTATCCGTCCCACATACTGTGCTTCCTCGTCATAAGCCACAGTTTCATCCCACTCAACCAAATCCGCCACTGCTTCATCTTCTATATGAGCGTGGCACTCTTCATTCTTCAAGGACCCATTTACTTGGGTTTGCTATATTTTTGAGGGGGTGTTCGTCATTCCACCACCCAAAGGGTATGATTAAATCATATCTTCCTGCCTTAGCGATTTGGCAGGATATCATGCTTCAGTGGCTGTTGGCACCGATTTCTAGGAGAATAGGATGGGTGTAGAATATTCCTCCGGTAGGTGCGGTTTAGCCATCGAAGGTTGTGATTTTTAACGGTGAATCCCTAGCTTCGGTCGGGATTTCGAGCCGTCGTGCGGTGTTTTTGTTCATGAGAAAGATATTTGAACCAGAATCTAAGAGTACGCCTATCACATGTTTTGGTCCTTTAAATTAAATAAATGCATTCCCTTCTGCGCAGGCGTAATACTTAGGTTTTTTAACAGTTCTTGAGCTTTCGCTCGATTCTTCATGAATTCTTTTCATGGTCGCAGTTACAAATAGCGTCGGGGTTTCTTACCGCGCCTGCGCAGTTTCGGCTCTTAAAGCCTCCTCAGACAAACTTTTTATACTAAGTGTCTAAATTTTTTGATAACCGGCAGCCCACTACTTGCGGTCTTTACCTCCTGCCGAGGAGTTTCCATATCACAGTAATGGTGGTTCACTAGAGTACCTCTCGAGTTTGCGACTAGGATGCGCAGTCCTTTATGTTCGACTTATCCCTCAGATGAGACTGTCCCCTGTGACGAGTCCAGCTTACCTTCGCCTTTGACTTTGGTCTCACTCCCGAGACCCCTACCGACATCATTCGTCAGGCATGAACCTTGTGCACAATAGAGGCGCCCCCGGCTTCTATTTGCCCGGCAATTTTACCCTGAGACCAAGTCAGGTGACCCTGGATTTCGACTCCCCTTCGCGTGTCGTGCAACTCAAGTCCTGTTCTGATGAATCATAGTCTTCTTTTTCCATTTTAGTCTTGTCGACCGCTTTCTTCCTTTGTAATTTTTTATTGCTCCGGTGGTAAGCACGGACTACCCATTGTTGGACGTAAAATTGCAACCGCTATCCTTTGGTCTTTTAGCCTTCCAGTGGGATATCGTCACCAACTGCGCCGCAGGTCTTTCGATTCGAGGCGGCAACCTCACTACCCGAACACCGTTGTTGTCGGTACCTGGACGACCTTTTTATAAAATCTCGTCATCTTCAAAAGCCCAAGCTGGGGGCCTTTGCACCCCTAGCTTCGCGCTTTCTCCCTGACCATCAACGGCTACAGTGGCTACCTGGGGTCGTCGTTTTGGCGAGAATGCGGACTGTCGTTTGGGCTTAAATTGCCCTCGATATACAGCCAACACTTGTATCGGTTTTCGACAGTATTGCCAAGCGTGATTTTTCATTCCGCATTGCGTGCCTTGGTTGTCAGCTTTCGGTTTATCGACAACCTTCTGATCGACGCTGTGGTGGGCTTCGGCCCACACCTTCTGCTTAATCTCCCCCGCCATTGCCACCGACCCTTCTTTCTTCACCTTTCTTTCCCCAGCCTTTTTCTTCTGATAGTCCGCCTTTTCCTTAGCCGTGTATTGCTTTTTTACACGCTTTGCGGGTACCGTTGGCTTCGAATCCTCGAACTTTCTTGTCTCGCCTCGTGTCGTGCTTGAGGGGCCGCCCCCTCGAAGATCCTTTCCTTCTTTGAAATCTTCTTCTGCTCGTGTTACGGTACTGACTGCTTCCAACCATTCCGCATCGTGCACATATTCTCTGTGTGAGAGTCGTCGTAATGCTTCGACAGTGAGTATTTCTTCAATCCTTTTCCTCCAGGCTATCCCGGTGACTCTTGCATGGATATTTAAGTTTTCCATCTCCATCAACAATTTGGCGACATCACCGCGATATTTGACGGATCTCATTTCTCGTACCGATTTTTCCGCTTCATGAGTGGGTCCTAAGCGTCGCAGGGCTTGTTCTGCAAAGACGTGCCAGAACTCGTATCCTTCTTGTCTCGTAAAAACCTATTTCTCCGGTCATTTGTCGTCGCTAAGTTAACGCAAACGGTGCGACTTCTTTCCCGTCCATTCGGCTTAGGGCGTATCGGATTCGTGGTGGCTCGTTTTCCAATTGCCAACTGTTTCGACCAAAATATTCCGTGCATGTCATTAGCTACATGCGTATATCTTTGTGTTTCTCGTTTCTAAACATGGCAGGAGGTTCCGCTGGGACTCTTGTTCGTTGTCCCAAGGCTTTGGCCATGACCTGTGAGAACAGGTTAAACTGTTCGTCGTTTTCGGCGTCTCGGGTGCGGGTCTCTCGTCCCGTCTTCCTTTCCTACTCTCCTCTGGCTTCCTTCCAAATGGTTCTCCCTTATCATCAGGGTCTCCACCCCCACAGGGGGCTCCTGCAGCCCCCCCTCATGGCGGCGGCGGTAGGTTCCTTCCTCCTGCTCCCGACGCCTCTGGTGTCAGGTCCGACGTCTTTCCCTTCCCCTTCACCTGTCCCATTAACTGTTCTACCTGGGCCTTGAGCACCGCGATCTCACCATCTTGGGCCTGTCTCAACTCCTGGTTTTGTCTGAGTTCTTCTTTCATGAGATTAATGCTCATGTCATGGTTTTCGAGTTCCTGTTTGTGTTGCTCCTTGATTCGAGCGATCTCCTGCTCCAAGAGTAGGTTTTGGTGCATGGACTGTTCGCCGTTCCTTGCTCCACCTCATGCAGCTGGGATGTGACAGCCTCGTGTCTGGTCTGTCGTTCATCTGTTTCGCCAGGTGGCTCAGCGACTTGAGTGGCGAAGCTTTCTTGGACCTTCTGAGACTCCAAGTCCACAGGGCGAACTTGCTCGTCGATTCAGGCGAGTTCTCGACCAACTATCTGGACCCCTGCTTATAACTGATTTTTTACGTTTACCAGTTCTTGGGCCATCAATAGTATGTCGGTCGGGAGGGAACTGAATACAAGATGCTCTCTATCTTGGCTGACGGTGAGCTTTGCGTCAAATCGGCCAAGGATCTGGTCTACTCTTCGGATCCGGATCGTCATGAGTGACTCGCTGGTAGGTTCAGGGGTTTGGCGACCTTGTCTTGGAGCCTTCCCATATTTCGCGAGGAAACCTAGTCCAATGGGGGATCGAGGTGTCTGCTCCGCGGAATGTGATCGGGCGAGGTGGCTGACCGTGGTCACCACACCCGGAGCCGCGGTTCTGGACAGTTCATCTCCTCCTTCTTCTCCGTCGTCTGGGCCTGCTTGCCATTACATAAACTCCGGAGCTTTGGGTCAGAAGACATCCTTTTGCCTTTGTCAATGGAAACATATCTTTTGTTTGCTCCCCATACTAATGGTATCTCAAAACACTGACTTGAGTGTTGATCGCTTTCTGGGTACGGGGTGTACCAAATGGAGTTTGATTTCTCTGAGGGGGTTTTGTAGGTAAAGTTTTGACCGTACTGGTATTGGTATAGTGCAGTGAGGTCTTCGAGTGTGACAGTGTTTTGTGGGTTTATCCACCAAAAATAAGATTCGTAGTAGGGTTCTTGGGTCCCTAACTCTGGTATAGGGGTGAGGACTTCGACTTTTGAGATCGTCCTCAGCGGTCTTGGTTCGAAAGGTTTTTTGAGTTTGGGAGTATGAGTGTCTCTGCCAAACATTCGTCTCGGTAACCATGAGAAGTACCAATATACTGTTAGGTGGTAGCTTCGGCGTGAGGTATTCCGACAGCTAGGACCTTAATCGTAATTATATCAGAGAACTCGTTAAGAAGACACGAGTAATCTAGGCTAGATATAATAATTCGCTTCGGTATAGATAGTCGAAGTATTGGTAACGATATAAAAGTGTAGGTAACTTATTATATTGATAAGATCTCTTCTGCGTGCTAATTGTGTCTAATAGCAGCGAAGATGCTTTGATATTTATATTCCCCGTCTGAGCAATCGCGGTATACATGCTAACTCTATACTAACTAAGTACCTTATTCGCAATCCTGCGAACTTCACCTGAGTGCGAACACTTGTAGACCCTGAAAACTCTGTACCACATCTTTTTGCTCCCATGGTCAACTTGTCGGTCTGCGCGTCTGTTATCCCTGATGGTGTGGAGACGACGTCAGGTGTGAGCACATCCGTTTATCCGTTGACAACAATGGTTATGAATTATCTTGCGCCCGTGCTCATCGAGGGTAGTCTAACTCGCTAGACCAAAGATGGCCATTCTTCGATGGTTGCTTCCATCGAGAATTCGACATGCGACTGCATGTCGTATTCTGGTCTTCCGGCATTACACGACTTGTCCTCGGGATCGTACCTATGGGCTTCTTCCCTCGGACTCCATCTTTTACCAACTTGTCCTCTGTGGATGCACCCGATCCACTTACTGGGCATAGTTACCTCCTTCATACACTCCACGACTTTGTAGGTCCAAGGGGACTAACTTTCGTGCGAAATGTCCTGTTACCTTCGACCCACTCATCCGACTGCCTGTCTTCTAGTGCCTGTAACCTTATGAGCCGTCGTCTGATTCACCTGCTTCCACCCGCGTAAGGTGTCTGGCGGTCTCCCCCCATGCCCCATATATGCTGCGAACAGGATCCGGTCGGACGGACGGCCGCCACGTATACGGTGTTGTAAGATGTGTTCTATTTATTGTGGTCTTTGGTGTTGGGACGCAACTACCCAGGCGGCCAATGATGACGGGCCATTCCAACACCGGGGCTGGAGGGGGGTGTTATCTTTTTCCTTCGAAGTTTGTGTGCGTCAAGGTAGGGTAACTTTACCCTGTAAATCCTTACGGCGAGTCTGTGCGCCTAACAGGTTATTCTGTTGCCTTGTAGTCTTAATATTTCATCATCGATTCTTGTGTATTTTCTATCATGATGGTTTGTTTCACTTGTTGATATATATCCTGCATCCAGTGAGCATACAGGGCCGCCCAGGGGTTATGAGCTTCTGTCCTTTGATCCATTCTCTCTGTGAGTCAAAGCCGTAGTTGGTAAAGAATGTGCTCATTTTATGCGTGTTTGTTGCTAAGTTACCGTACGCATGTTCTCCTCATGGCAATAGTTGGTACCAGTCATTCTGATCGCAGTTGACAAATGTTCGCAAGTAACCTTCCTGCTCTTTGTTGGTTCCTTTGGTTTGTGGGTCAGTTTGAGGGTGGTACGCCTTTGACATGCGTCGTTTGACTCCTAGGATCTTGTACAATAATTCCCAAAGTTCGCCGGAACTCTTTGTGTCCATGTCCAATATGATTTCGGTCACAATCCGGGAAGTTTCCAACCTTCCACAAGGAAGGTGTCCCCAAAATCCCTACTGCTGGCATTCTCGTGGAGGGCAATAAAGTGTGCCATCTTGGTAAACCGGTCTACCACTACCATCATCGGGATCTTAGCCTCGGATTCTGGGACTTGCTTAATCATGTCGGTTGAAATGGAGGCCCAGGTGGCATACGGTACGTCCCGAGGTTGAAGTAGTCTATATTTTGCATGCCTTGGAGATTTACAGTTTTGACATTCGTCGCAGGATCGTACGTAGTCTCTTATGCATTCTGCGTGTACATTCCAGTAAAAATCCCCTGTTACTATCTCCATTGTTTTTTCCTGGCCCAAGTGTCCCGCTACCACGGAGTTGTAACAGCCTTACGCTATCTCTGTCTGTAGACATTCGTTTTCAGGGATGTACAATCAATTTTTCTCATATAGTAACCCCTCCTTTTCCTCCCATTGGTTGGGCATCTTCTTTCCACTTTGTCTTAACCTGACCAGTTCATGGCCTCGTTCCTCCCACTTTTCGTTGGCCTTCACCAGTGTTCCGAATGGGCCAGGCCGATGGTAAGCCAGCCTATAGGCTGTAGCCTGGGCAAGGCCCGGCCGCTCCAGAAGACAGCCTAGGCCCATATGGGCCAAATTCGATCGGCCTAAGACAGCTTATCAGGCCTGATACGCACCGATAGGCCCGGAGATTAGCGTTGTGAACCGATTGTCTTAAGGGTATTAAACCCCCTGCCCCCCCCTCCTCCCCTCTCCTGTGTTTATGGCCTGTTACTTTTTTTTCTCCTTTACCTGCGGCTGCTATGATACTTCTTAATTAATCCCAAAACTAGTGATTCAACAAATTAGTTCACCACCCCTAGTATTCTTTTCTATTTTCTTTGCTAATAAGCTAAACTGTTAGTTTATTTTCAATCATATTCTGTAATTGGGAAAAGTTTACCATGAATTTTGCGGTTGACACAGAACAGCTGCTCACTATGAGTGGGTTAGCCCAAGCCGTATAGGCCGACCTAGGTTATATAGGCCGACCTAGGTTATATAGGCCGACATAGGTTATATAGGCCAGGCCGGCCTATCAGGCCACCGGGGAAAAGCCTATATGGCCTATAGGTAGCCCCGGCCAGGCCAGGCTCAATCTTAACCAGGCCTGCAGGCTCGGACCTGGCCAGATCCGACAGAATTCGGAGAGGCCGAAGCCTGTCCGGCCTGGCCTTTTGGGAACACTGGCTTTCACAGCCCCTTTTATCTTGTTTAGAAATGAATCATTCATTGTTCCTTTCAGGGCTCCGTTGACATGAGTGCTTGCTAACATTTCTCTTGCTCATATTAACCAACGGTAATAGCCCATATCGGTCAGGCTAAAGAATTCATTCTTGCCTCTTTCTGCGTGAACAAACCATCTATGTATTCCTTCCTCTTTAGCTCTGATCGATCTCTTGGGATTTAGATCACTCAACCTAAAGCCCTTTTTGCCCCTCGCCCTTGTCCCTACGTCCTCTACTTCCATGGCCTCGGCCTTGGCAATTCTTTCTACTAGGAGTTGAGCTCTCCGAACCCATGCTTTATACGAGCAGTCCGCCTGACCTTGATTTTGAAGTATGGTCTTGACTTCTCCGGTGTAATCTGGGTCTATTACACCACCGCCCACTGCTATTCTCATCTTGCTCCCCATACCACTTCTTGCGGCTAGCCTTCCATATGTTCCTTGAGGGTATCCTCTTACAATACCCATTTCTACCATTCCCTGTCCTGTTGCTGGTACCAGCCCATCTGTCAAAGCTTCGATGTGTCTGGCCACGAATCGTAATCCCGTTGTTACAATTGTTCCCCTACCTGAGAGTTTCATTATCCTCAAGCTAGTCGATTCGTGTTCTCCTCGGGAGAGGGCTGTCTCTGCACTTCGCTTTTGATGAATCACTGACATTTGAAATGTTCAGTTTTTAAAATCGACTGTTTATTATGACAACCTCCCTCCTCAGGACAGTACTCTGGCCGTCTGCTTTATGCATCGGGCTTTCGACCTCTGCTACCACCTCGGTAGAATATTTTGAACTTGTAGTCTGTCAACTCCTATGCCCATCGAATTTGACGCTGTTTCCAGCTCTTTAGGGTCAAGAAGGAGGGTAGGTTTTGGTGGTCTGCCAATACCGTCACTGTCTCTTTTTCACCTGTGGGGTATCATTTCCATTCCCTGAACGCTTCCTTTATTGCGTGTTCTTTCTTGTCATGTATCTTGTAATTTCGTTCAGTGCTGGTCGGTTTTCGAGAATGAAATGCCACCGGGTGAAGTCCTCATCCTTGGTATTGAGAGAATACTCCTCCAAGTGGAACATCGCTCGCATCTGTCTCCACCACCATCTTCCTTCCTGGGTAAAAATTTTATAAGATTAGTGCTATTGTAAACCTGCTCTTTAACTCCTCAAACGCCAGCTCTTGCTCTCTTCCCCAGTTAAACTTCTTTGGGTTCCCCTTTAGTGTCTCGGTGATTGGCTTACAAACTTTCGTGAAATCTTTGATAAATCGTCGATAGAGGTTTGTGAATCCAATGAAAGATTCGACTTCTTTAACCGATCTCGGCTCAGCCCAATTTTGACGCTTTTTACTTTTCTGTCGCTTATGGTGACTCCGTCTGTTTTGACAATGTAAGCTAGGAATTCTGGTTCTTTCAGGTGAAACACTGACTTTTTTAACCAGAGCGCTAGGTCATGTTGCGGGAGTCGATCAAGGCCTTGTTGAACCGGTTTGAAATGGTCTTCTATATTTTCGGAGTATATGAGGATATTATCTAGATTGACGACTACTCCGTAGTCTAAGTATTCCCTGAGGATTTGGTTCATTATTGTCTGAACGGTTGTGAGAGTGTTTACGAGCCTGAAAGGCATGACCTTGTTTCTGTACTCTCCGTATCTTGTACGAAAGGCTTTCTTATGTTCATCGGCTTTTCACATTCGAATAAGCTGATATCTGTCTTTCTGGTCAAGTTTCGTAAACACTTTACCTCCCCCAACACAGGCTCGGAGTTCGTCCATGAGGGGTAGATTGTTCTTATATAGGATTGTCACGTTGTTGAGATTCGTATTGTCCACACATAGCCGTTGACTCCCATCGGGCTTGGGGACAAAAAGGATTAGAGCCCTATATGGGGATTCGGTATCCATGATCTTCCCCTGTGCCTGCATTTTCTTTATATATTTCTCCAGCTCGTTCCGCTGGTGTGCCCATATTGGGTGAATTGGGCCCCATGGGGGCTGTGGCCCTTTTTTAAGATTGATGGTGTGGTTGAAGGTCCCTCGTGATTCCAATATCTCCACTTTTTTCTCTTCAAAACGCTTCTCATACTGCCAGTATGGATTTGGAAGGGTCTGCTACTGCATTCGCCCTTCATCTTCCCCTCCTATTCTTCCTACATACTGTGCTTCTTCATTGTAAGCCACAGTTTCCTCCCACTCAAATAAATCTGCCACTGCTTCATCTTCTATTTGAGCCTGACACTTGGCTTCTTCAAGACAGATTTTCTGCTGTCCGCGATATTTCTAAGGTGGTGTTCCTTATGCCATCACCCAAACAGGATGATGAAATCCAATTTTCCTGCGTTCGCAATTTTGCAGAATATGATGCTTCGGTGACCGTTGGTACCGATTGCAAACAGGATGCGACCTGGGTGGAAGGTTCCTCTAGTAGGCGCAGTCGCAATATTGAAGTTCCTGATTGTTAACTGTGAGTCCCAAGTTTCGGACGGGTCGTCATTGTGCCGTGTCTTGGTTCATGAGAAAAATCTTTGAACCAGAATCTAGAAGGATCCTTGTCGGGTGTCTTCATCCCTTGATTTCAATAAATGCCTTCCTCTCAGGACAGGCGCAATGCTTACGTTATTTAACAGGTCTTGAGCTTTGACTCTGATCTTGATAAAATATTTTCATCGCCGTGGCTTCATGTGACATGGGGGTTTGTTACCGCCCTTGCGCAGTTTTGGCTCCTGAAGCATCATCAAACAAACCTTACCAATATGTGTCTAAATTTTAAATAGCAGGCAGCCCACTACGAGGGGTCTTTACCTTGTGCCGAGGGTTCCCATATTACAGAAGTGGTGGTTCACGAGAGGACGCCTGGAGAGTTTGCAACCAGGATGCGTCTCCCTTTGTAGTTGACTTATCTTTTGTATAATACTGTCCCCTGTGATGAATCCACCATACCTTCACTTTCGCGGTGGTCCAACTCCCCAGGAGGGACCTCCTCCAACACAATTTGTCAAACCATAAACCTTGTGCACTCTCGAGGTGCCGCTGGCTTCTATTTTGCTGGCCAGTGTACATGCGAGGCAGTTCAGGTTACTCTCAATTTCAACCCCCGTTTCCATGTCCTGCAACTCAAGCCTTGTTGTTAGGTGGTAGCTTCGGCGTGAGGTATTCCGACAGCTAGGACCTTAATCGTGATTATATCGGAGAACTCATTAAGAATACACGAGTAATGTAGGCTAGATATAATGGTTTGCTTCGATATAGATCGTCGAAGTATTGGTAACGATATAAAAGTGTAGAATAACTTATTATATTGATAAGATCTCTTCTCCATGCTTGTTGTGTCTAATAGCCGCGAAGATGCTTCGATATTTATATTCCGCGTCTGAGCAATCGCGGTATACATGCTAACTCTACACTAACGAAGTACCTGACCGGCAATTCTGCGAACAGCACCTGAGTGCGAACACTCGTAGACCCTGAAAACTCTCTCCCACACCTCTTGCTCCCATAGCCAACTTATCGGTCTGCGCTTCCATTATTCCTGATGGTGTGGAGACCACGTCAGGTGTCAGCTCATCCGTTTATCCGTTGACAACAGTGGTTACGAATTATCTTGCCCTCGTGCTCGTCGAAGGTAGTCTAACTCGCTGGACAGAAGATGGCCATTCTTCTTTGGTTGGTTCCGTCGAGAATTCGGTATGCAACTGCATCTCGTATTCTTGTCTTCCGGCATTACACGACTTGTCCTCGGGATCGTACCTATAGGCATTTTCCCTCGGACTCCATCTTTTACCAACTTGTCCTCTGTGGATTCACCCGATCCACTTATTGGGCATAGTTACCGCCTTCATACTCTACACGACTTTGTAGGTACGAGGGGACTAACTTTCGTGCGAAACGTCCTGTTACTTTCGACCCACTCTTCCGACTGCCTGTCTTCAAGTGTCCGTAACCTTATCCGCCGTCGTCCGATCACCTGCCTCCACTTGGATAAGGTGCCCGAAGGTCTCCCCTCATATATCCTGCGAACAGGGTCCGGTCGGACGGACGGCCGCGACGTATACGGTGTTATAAGATGTGTTCCATTGATGGTGGTCTTTGGTGTTGGGACGCAACGACTCAGGCGGCCAGTGATGACGCACCGTCCCAACGCCGGGGCTGGAGGGGGGTGTTATCTTTTTCCTTCGAAGTTCGTATGCACCAAGGTAGGGTAACTTTGCCCTGTAAATCCTTACGGGGAGTCCGTGCACCTAACACGAGCTCCCCTCTTCGAAGTGTTCGTCCCGAATACTCTATGTCTATAATACAATCTTTTCATCTTAGTTCGAGCTCTACATAGTAGGGGTAAAAACCATCGGCGTTTGCTTGTCCACCGATGGAAAACCTTTCTTATGTCACTCAACCTCTCCTGGGCCCGGCATCTCCGGGCTTTCTCAATGAAACCTTTCCACCTCTTCCTGCGCGTTCCCCATGCCCTCCCGGGGTTCCCACGTATTTTCATCCTCCGCGCAGCCTTTCCATTTCACAAAGTACCGAAGCTCTTTCATCGGTTTATTCCTTCCTCGAACCTTTCGCGTGTAGGAAATGATCTCACTCTTGACGATCCTTTCTACCTCCCATTCTAAATCTCCCTCGATCTCTTCGGGGTCGCGTGGAGGTTGTTCGCGAGTTGGTCGATTCGAGGCCCGGTAGGGTTCCAACAGCGAAACGTGAAACACGGGACGAATTTTCCACCTAGACGATATTTCTAGCTTGTATGCCCGACTTCCTTTCTTCTCTACGACTTTGAACGGGCCATACAGCTTTGGACTCAACTTCTTCGATGGTCGTTTGCTACCTATGTTTTTCGCATTCAACATTACCAAGTCGCCGACCTCGATGTTGGGTTGTACTGTCCCCTTTCGGTCATATTATTTTTTCATCGATTCCCGTGTGTTCTCTAGGGTTTGTTTGGCCTGTCGATGTATGTCCTGCATCCAGTGAGCATACAATGTCGCACCGGGGTTATGAGCTTCTCTCTCTTTCACCCACTGTGTCTGTGGGTGAAAACCGTATTTGGCGAAGAAGGGGGTCATTTTGTGTGCATTGGTAGCCGAGTTGTTGTAGGCATGTTCTGCTAACGGCAATAGTTGGTACCAGTCGTTCTGATCGTAGTTGACAAATCTTCGTAAGTAGCCTTCTAGCATTTGGTTGGTCCTTTCCGTTTGTCCATCAGTCTGAGGGTCGTACGCTGTTGACATGCGCCTTTTAACTCCTAGCATTTGGCACAATGATTCCCAGAATTCGCCGGAAAACTTCGCGTCCATGTCCGATATGATTTCGGTCGGTAATCCGTGAAGTTTCCAAACTTCCCGCAGGAAGGTATCCGCAACATCTTTTGCGGTGGCGTTCTCGTGGAGGCCGATAAAACGAGCCATCTTGGTGAACCAGTCTACTCCTACCATGATTTGAGTCTTACCCTGCGATTCCGGTAGTTGGGTGATAAAGTCCGTCGTTTTGGAGGACCAGGCGGCATAAGGTACTTCTAAAGGTTGAAGTAATCCATACTTGGCATGCCGTGGGGATTTACTGTGTTGACATTCGTCGCAGGATCGTACATAGTCTCTGATCCAATCTGCGAGTTTTTCCCAGTAAAAGTCCCGCGTTACTATCTCCATCGTTTTCTCCTGTCTGAAGTGTCCTGCTACTAATGAGTGGTGACAGCCTTGGGCTATCTCGGTTTGAAGGGCTTCGTCCTCGGGGATGTACAACCGATTTTTGTAATATAGTAACCCGTCCTTTTCTATCCATTCGTCCGGCATCTTTTTCCCTCTTTCTCTTAACCTAACCAGTTCACGGCCTCGGTCCTGCCACCTCTCATCCTCTTTGCCAGCCACTCTAATTTTGTCCAGAAATGAATCGTTCATTGTTCGCGTCAGGGCTGCATTGACGTGAACGCTTGATAACAGTTCTTTTTCATTCATTAACCGCGGGTGATAGCCGATATCAGCTGCGCTAAAGAATTCGTTTTTGCTTCTGTCTGCGTGGAGGAAACATATGTTGGTTTTTTCTTATTTGGCCGTGATGAATCGCTTGGGGTTCACGTCACTAGATCCGAACCCCATTTTTCCTCGCTCGGTTATTCCTAAATCGTCTACTTCCATGGCGTCGGCATTGGCAACTTTCTCAACTATGAGTTGTGCTATCCGATCTCCTGCTTTAAATACGCAGTCCGCCTCGCCATGATTTCGAAGTATGACCTTGACTTCCCCGCTGTAATCTGTATCTATTACACCACAGCCCACTGCTATTCCCATCTTGCTAGCCATACCACTTCTTGCGGCTAGCCTTCCGTAAGTTCCTTCCGGCAATCCTATCGCAATACCGGTCTCAACCATTGTCTGTCCTTTTGCTGGTACCAGGCCGTCTGTCAGGGCGTAGATGTCATGACCAGCCGCAAACCGTGATCCTTTCGTCGGGATTATAGCCTTGTCCGAAAGTTTCATTATCCTGAGGCTTGTGGGTCCGCGTTTTTCTGGAACGAGGGCTGTCTCTGCGTTTCGTTTTTGATAAATTACGAAATTTGAAAATGTTCTGATTTCAAAATCGATTGTTCACTGTGACGAGCTCCCTCCGCAGGACGGTACTCCGGCCGTCTACTTAACGCGTCGGGTTTCCCGCCCCTGCTCCCCGGTCGATAGACTATTTTGAAGTTATAGTTCGTCAACTCCTGTGCCCATCGAATCTGTCGCTGGTTCCAGACTTTTTTGGTCAAAAAGGACTGTAGGTTTTGGTGGTCGGTGTATACCGTCACGGGTTCTTCCTCCCCCCAGAGCTACCTTTTCCATTCCTTGAACGCTTCCATTATTGCGAGTAATTCCTTGTCATGTATCTCGTAATTTCTTTCCGCACTGTTCAACTTTCGGGAATGAAAGGCCACTGGGTGAAGCCGGCTCCCTTGGTACTGAGACAATACGCATCCAAGCGCAAAGTCGCTTGCGTCCGTTTCAACCACCGTTTTCCTCCCTGGGTAAAAATGCGATAAAATTGGTGCCGTTGTAAACCTCTTCTTCAACTCCTCAAACGCCTCTTCCTCCTCTCTTCCCCAGTGAAAGTCCTTTGGGTTTCCTTTTAACGTTTCGGTTATTGGCTTGCAAACTTTTGAAAAATCTTTAATGAATCGACGATAAAAATTTGCGAATCCAATGAAGATCTGAACCTCTTTAACCTACCTTGGGTGTGCCCAATCTTGAACACTTTTCACTTTCCTATCACTCATGGTGACTCCGCTCGTCCTGACAATGTATCCTAAGAATTCGACCTCATCTTGGTGGAACGCCGACTTTTTCAGTGAGACTGCCAAGTCGTGCTGTTCGAGTCGGTCTAGGACCTTTTAGACTAGCTTAATGTGGTCGTCCATATTTTCGGAGTATATTAGGATATCGTCTAGATAGACGACTACTCCTTGGTCCAAGAATTCCCTTAGGATTTTGTTCATCATTGTCTGAAACGTTGCGGGAGCGTTTACCAGCCCGAAAGGCATAACTTTGTACTCGTACTGACCATATCGTGTACGAAAGGCTGTTTTGTGCTCATCGCCTTTCCTCATTCGAATAAGATGATATCCGTCTTTTAGGTCAAGTTTGTTGAATACCTTTGCTCCAGCAACGCGGTCTCGGAGTTCGTCCATGAGTGGCAGGGGGTATTTATTCAGGATCGTCAATTTGTTGAGGTTCCTATAGTCTACGCATAGTCGTAGACTTCCATCTGGTTTTGGAACGAAGAGGATTGGAGCGCCATAAGGGGATTCGCTATCGGCAATTTTTCCCTCAGCCATCATTTTCTTGAGGTACTTATCCAGCTCGGTCAACTGGTGTGCCGACATTGGATAAATCGGACCCCATGGGGGTTCGGCCCCTTCTTTAAGGTTGATGGCGTGATCAAAATTCCTTCGAGATGCCAGTATTTTGGCCTTTTTCTCTTCAAAAAGCTCCTTATAGTGCCAATATGGTTTTGGCAGCGTCTCCAATTGTACTCCCCCTTCTTCTTCTCTTTCTATCCGTCCCCCATACTGTGCTTCCTCATCGTAAGCCACAGTTTCATCCCATTCAAACATATCCGCCACCGCTTCATCTTCTATATGAGGGTGGCACTTTGCTTCTTCAAAGGCCCATTTTCCTGGGTCCGCAATATTTTTAAGGGGGTGCTCATTATGCCACCACCCAAAGGGTATGATCAAGTCATACCTTCCTGCATTCGCAATTTCGCAGGATATCATACTTCAGTGGCCATTGGCACCGATTTCTAGGAGAATAGGATGGGTATAGAATATTCCTCCAGTAGGCGCAGTTTCGCCATCGAAGGTGGTGATTTTCAACAGTAAGTCCCTAGCTTCGGTCGGGATTCCGAGCCGTTGTTTGGTATCCTTGTTCATGAGAAAGATGTTTGAACCAGAATCTAGGAGGACGTTTATCACGTGTTTTCGTCCTTTAATTTCGATAAATGCTTTCCCTTCAGGGCAGGCTTAATGCTTTGGTTTTTTAATGGGTCTAGAGCTTTTGCTCTGTTCATGATGAAATCTTTTCATCGTCGCGGTTACAAGTAGTGTGGGGGTTTGTTACCGCGCCTGCGCAGTTTCGGCTCTTAAAGCCTCCTCAGACAAACTTTCTACAATAATTGTCTATAATTTTGATATTGGGCAGCCCACTACTAGCGGTCTTTACCTCCTGCTAAGGAGTTCCCATCTCACAGGAGTGGTGGTTCACTAGAGTACCTCTCGAGTTAGCGACTAGGATGCGCGGTCCTTTATTGTTGACTTAGCCCTCATATGAGACTGTCTCCTGCGACGAGTCCACCGTACCTCCGCCTTCGAGTTTGGTCGTACGCCCGCGACCCCTTCAGATACCATTCGTCGGGCATGAACCTTGTGCCCAATAGAGGCGCCCCCTGCTTCGATTTGCCCAGCTTTTCTACTCGGAGAGAAAGTCAGGTTGCCCTGGATTTCGACCCTCCTCACGGGTGTCGTGCAACTCAAGTTCCGTTCCGGCGAATGGTAATCTTCTTTTTCCCTTTTAGTCTCGTCGACCGCTTTCTTCTCTTGTAGTTTTTTATGCCTCCCGTGGTGAGCACGGACTACCCAATTTTGGACGTAAATTGGCAACCGCGATCCTTTGGTCTTTTAGCCTTCGGGTGGGATCTCGTCACCGACTACGCCGCAGGTCTTTCGATTCGAGGTGGCAACCTCACTACCCGAACACCGTTGTTGTCGGTACCTTGATGACTTTATTATTTTTATTTCTTTTATAAAATGTCGTCATCTTCAAAAGCCCAAGCCGGGGGCCTTTACACCGCTCGTCGTGAGCTTTCTCCCTGGCCCTCAACGGCCACAGTGGCTACCTGGGGGCGTCGGTAGGGCGCAAATGCGGGCTGTCGTTTGGGCTTTGATTGCCCTCGATATATAGCCGATACTTGTATCTGTTTTCGACACTATTTCCAAGTATGGTTTTTCATTCCGCATCGTGTGCATTCGTTGTCAGATTTCCGTTTGTCGACAACCTTCTGATCGACGCCCTGGTGTGCTTCCGACCACACCGTATGTCTAACCTCCCCCTTCGGTGCCACCGACCCTTCTTTTTTCACCTTTCTTTCCCCAGCCTTTTTCTTCTGGTAGGCCGCCTTTTCCGTAGCCGTGTATTGCTTTTTTACACGCTTGGCAGCAACCGGTGGCTTCGAATCCTCGAACTTCCTTTTCTCGCCTCGTGTCGTGCCGGAGGGACCGCCTCCTCGAAGATCTTTTGTTTCCTTGAAATCTTCTTCCGCTCGGGTTACGGTCCTGACTGCTTCTAACCATTCCCCATCGTCGACATATTGTCTATGCGAAAGTCGTCGCAATGCTTCTATGGGGAGTTCGTCTTCAATCATTTTTCTCCAGGCTATCCCGGTCACTCTTGCATGGATGTTGAGATTTTCCATTTCCATCAAGAATTTGGCGACATCACCGCGATATTTGACCGATCCCATTTCTCGGAGGGATTTTTCCGCTTCATGGGTGGGTCCGAAGCGTCGCAGGACTTGTTCTGCAAAAACGTGCCAGAACTCGTATCCTTCTTGTCTCGTATAACCTATTTCCCCGGTCATTTGTCGTCGGTAGGTTAATGCAAATGGTGCGACTTCCTTCCCGTCCATTCGGCTTATGGCGTATCGGATTCGATGTGCCTCGTCCTCCCACTGCCAGCTGTTTCGACCAAAATAATCCGTACATGTCATTAGCCACATGCGTATAACTGGGTGCTTCTCGTTTCGAAACATGGCAGGGGGTTCCGCTGGGAATCTTGTTCGTTGTCCCCGGGCGTTGGCCATGACCCGTGAGAACAGGTTAAACTGTTTGTCGTTTTCGGCGTCATAGTCGCTTTCTTCTGGGTGTGGTGCGGGTCTCTCGTCCCGTCTTTCCTTCCTTCTTTCTTCTGGCTTCCTTCCAGATCCTTCTCCATCATCATCGGGGTCTTCTCCCCCGCCGCCGCCTGGAGCACCTGCTGCTCCGTGTCGTGGTGGTGGTGGTGGTGGTCCTCCACCTGCCCCTGACGCCTCCGGTGTCGGATCTGACACCTTCCCCTTTCCCTTGACCTGTCCCATCCATTGTTCCACCAGTGCCTTAAGTACCGCAATCTCACTATCTTGGGCTTCTCTAGACTCCTGTTGGTTACGTAACGCTTCTCTCACAAGATTAATACTCATCGCATGATTTGCCAGCTCCCGTTTGTGTTGTTCGTTTATCCGAACAATCTCCTGATCGAGGAGTAGGTCCCGGTGCATGGATTGTTCGCCAGTTCCTTGCACTGCTTCGTGGAGATGAAAGGTGACAGCCTCATGTCTGGTCTGTCGCTCATCTGTTTCACCAAGTCGCTTGGCGACTTGAGTGGCGAAGCTTTCCTGGACCTTTTGAGATTCCGAGTCCAAAAGGCGGACTTGTTCATCTACTTGGGCGAGCTCTCGACCGACTATCTAGACACCGGATTTTAACTGGTTTCTTACCGTGACCAGTTCTTGGGCCATTAACAATATGTTGGTCGGGAGGGAATTGAATGCCAGATGTTCTCTATCTTGGCTGACGGTGCGTGTTGGGTCAAATCGGCCGAGGATCTGCTCTAATCTGTGGATCCGAACGGCCATGAGGGGTTCCCCTGTGGGTTCAGGCCTTCGGCGACTTCCGGGGCGTTGTCCCTTTCCGTATTTTTCTAGAAAGCCTAAGCGAACAGTGGACCGGGGTGTCCGATCCGCCGAATGCAATCGGACGAGGTGGGTGACGGTGGTTTCCACGCTTGGAGCCTGAACGGAGGAGAGCTCATCCCCTCCTTCGCTTCCTTCACCTCCTCCAGGCCGTTCTCCTCCTTGCCACTCCCTGGCTTCAGTAGCTTTGGGGTCAGAAGACATTTCTTGACTTCTATAAGGAAAACTTATCTTTTGTTTCCTCCCCAGACTTCGGGTATTTCAAACTCCGGACTTGAGCGTCTCCCGTCGCTGTAGTACCCGACGTACCAGACCTGACCACTGATGTTTTCTGGATTTGTCCAGAATGCGTAGGTTTCGTGATAGGGTCTTTGTATTCCTAGTTCCCTTATGAAGCTCGGGGAATACACTTGTGCTATTGAGGTCGTTCTCAATGCTCTTGGTTCAAAAAGGATTTCGGGTTTGGGAGAATAAATGTCTCCGCCAAACATTCGTCTCGGTACCGATGAGAAGTATCAATATACTGTTAGGTGGTAGCTTCGGCGTGAGGTATTCCGACAGCTAGGACCTTAATCGTAATTATATCGGAGAACTCGTTAAGAAGACACGAGTAATGTAGGCTAGATAAAATGGTTTACTTCGATATAGATCGTCGAAGTATTGGTAACGATATAAAAGTGTAGAATAACTTATTATATTGATAAGATCTCTTCTCCGTGCTTGTTGTGTCTAATAGCCGCGAAGATGCTTCGATATTTATATTC
>Ga0307517_10000284_pt1 | contig 87479 bp, 98 predicted proteins | sample 23_EM_MG_FD_194515 | JGI IMG/M metagenome (GOLD analysis project Ga0307517, IMG submission 194515) | Populus trichocarpa ectomycorrhiza microbial communities from riparian zone in the Pacific Northwest, United States - 23_EM | ecosystem: Host-associated > Plants > Roots > Unclassified | place...
CCCCCCCCCCCCCCCCCCCCCCCCCCCCCCCTCAGGTGTATATATGTGCTCTACCTCCGCTTTCTTTGTCAGGACAAATGTTTCCCCGAATTCCACGGCTGGTATGATATCCCCAATGTAACTATTATTCTTTGGCATGATACAGGAAAGGACAGGGATAAAACTTTTGTATGGTAAATTAATTTATGCGTATCTGACCGCCCATATATACAAAACTCGGACTCAAGTGTTCGGGTTTTATATGCCTGTCTGTGGCTTGTGCATTGACAAATGCGTAACAGAAGAGCAACCTCAATACGATTCACACTACCGGTACTTATGATAATTTCCTTCAGTGCGCTGCACCTAGCGAGCAGTACAGTATATCCGGCTTTAGCAGTGCAGTAGTAACTATACTTGGCCTGAAAAGGGGTTGGTTATGGGGGGGGGGCTCCTTGTAAATAGATAAATAAATACTCCCCATCCTCAAGCTCTCTAGAGCTCTCTCATTCACAATGAAATATACCTCTAATAATAATATGAATGTCAATTGAGGTGAGGGATGCTCCCTCCCTCTCCCTCTCCCTCACAGGCAACTCTCACTTCCTATGCTACTAGACATTCTGAATCCTCCATAGAAAGCAGCAATCCCTTCCCCTATTCGAAAAAAAAAAGAAGTGGTGGTTCCCATTTATCCATGCATACCACGTGACAGCGATTCCCAGGGACTGGAAAAAAAAGAATCAGCTGGATTGAGTTTACCGTGTATACTACGCCGGCATCGTGAGTGGTTTGGTTTCAGCTGCTGGGGGGGTGTTGCAGAGATTCTGTGGTGGGACTACCTGTTATATCATAGTTGAAGAGGAGAGACTGTTTTGCACAGGCTGGTTCATAAAGTCTCACTCGCTAGGATAAAATTTGAACCGTTTGGGGGGGTGCGATAGGATGCAGTGCAGTGTACGTATATAGAAACTCGCGACTGACTCGTCGGACGCGTCAGTGATAACTATTATTAACAGTGCTACAAGAAGATTTGTGCGGGGTTCGTGGGACGAAGGGTGGGGAGGGAAAGGATGGGGACGGGAAGCCGAGGCCATGACCTCGAGGAGGTCTGTTCATCGATTTCATAAAGCTAGGCCTTAGATATATTATTAGAGGGATAGAAAAATAATAATCGAAATTAGAATCGAAATCAGAGGGGATCAAATTTGGTGCCGGTACTCATCCTCCACAATCCGAACACCCACAATCATCATTCGGGCACTGGTCATTCCGCTCTAACCCGACCTAATTCCCCCAAGGCCGTCATAATTCGGATCAAGCGTGCCATTTATTTTCAATCGTGAATCTATTCTACATTTATTGATTCATCCATCCATCCATCAATTGTGCAAACCCCTATCCGTAAAAGCGAGCTACTCGGCTGCAACATGATAGCGACAATCCCCCTTCCACCCCTGCTTTTCCAAATCAGACACTCCCGACTAAAGGCAATTATACTAAGGAATAGCACAGAATTTTAAATTGCAAAAGTGGGTAAGTAGGTAGCTAAAAAACGTAAAACTAAATATACACATTGGAAGACGAAAAGTGGTGGAAAACTCTGAGCATTGATCATTGTAAATATGCCGTTACTTTTTCCCCTTAGCCTTCGCCTTCGCCCTCGGTTTTGAGGCAGCCTTTGGTTTCTTCTTAGGCTCGTCGTCTTCATCATCGTCATCATCGTCCTGGGTTTTCTTCGGCGCAGGTTTCCCTTTGCCCTTACCCTTCGGAGCGGCTTTAGGTTTCTTAGTCTTAACGTACTTGTCTTTCGATAGGTCTTGCTCCTCTTCAGCTTGTTTCTTAATGGCATCCTCATCGCCGCCTTCATCCTCGCTCTCCACGATGGCGTCTTCAAGATCTGGCGCGTCTTGCTTGCTGGCTTTTGGAGCCGCAACGCTGGAAGACTTCATGAAGGGCATGGGGTGAGACATTGAATTGTATCTACTCGCTGTTAGCTATGAAGTTGTAAGAGTGATGATGATGTAATCTGCTCACTGCCTGGTAAACGAGATCTTAGTTTGAGTTGGGATGTCAAGCATGCTTGCGGGTCCAACAATGAGTTCGGTGATTGCGTCCCAGTCGTCTCTAGTCAGGAAGTAGTCATCCATAGTGTCAATAACCCCTAGGATCGCGTCTTTGCCTTCACGCTCAAGACGCCTGGCAAGTATGTTGTAGAATGCTGGAATATAATTTTGACGGACCTCATGACGGTCGCCGGATGCACGGAGACGGATATGTGATTGAATCTCTTTGACGAATCTACTCAACTTGCCTTGTTTCGAGTTGTTTCCTAGCCAGGATGTGAAGCCGAAATGTTGTCCTCCAAAGCCACCATACATGTAAGAAGCTGGTTTAACAGTAGAAAACATTCCATGAGCAGGCATCAGACTCCATTGCTGTTGAGGACTTTGTGAACGTTAGTTTAAAGTCCAAAGATGCGATAGTTAAACAGAGACTTGGCAACATACCCATGAATGAGCGCATCTACTAGATCACCGTCGGAAATGCTCTCCGAAGCGTTTTCAGCCAATTCAAGCATTTTCAAATTTTTCTCCTTCCCTTGATAATTGTTTGCCCTTGCCGGATTGGTCTTCAGGTAGTTCTCCTGTACCATCAAGTATGAAAACTCGTGGTCATTGAAGTAAAGCTCAATCTTGTCGTTAAGAGTTTTCTTGCTCGTTGGTGCGAACATTTCACTACCCAACAACTTCTGCGCGATATCCCAAGGCTTCAAAACTACGTGTTTCTCCCAAGCTTTCGCCCTGTCATATAGCTGGTTAGAAATTAGGGTAAATGATGGCGTAGGGTACTCACAGATCCTTTCCTTGGTCAAATGTCATACTTGATTGTGTAGTGCTGTAAGTAGACAACATGTTGATTATTTGACGAATATCTGCATGTGTCCCCTCCACAAGTTGATCAATGACATTAGGTGGCAGCTTGATGCCTTCACGATATGCAATCGACATTATGCGAGAGCGAACTGCGGCGGCGTCAGGGCGCCTGAATGGAATATCGTAGGTCACCATGTCGAACGGCCTCATCTTGGGTAGTTTGCGTTCGTTGCAAATACAGATGATAGGAATCTAGTATGGTTAGATTTCAAACACGAGATCTAAAGCTGCCTTCGTGACATACATTGGTCTTCTTGCACACAGCGGCGAGCTGACCTACACCGCCACGGTCCCCTGCGGACATTCCGTCGACCTCATCCATGATAAGGACCATCTTCTGCTTGGAGTGCTCTACATTCTTCCCGTCACCAGCGAAATACCCTAGCAGGGATCTATTATCTAGCACACCGCGAAGTTTTTCCTATTCATCTTATTAGTAAATATAGAGGAAGTAGAACTAGATAAATCATACCTCCATGAGCTTTTTACTACGAGTATCGCTAGCATTGTACTCAACGATATCGTATCCTTCAAGCTTTGCTACTAAATGAGCAGCTGTTGTCTTCCCTATACCCGGCGGCCCATGGATCATGACAGCTCTAGCGCCTCCCATCCCATCTGCGCCCCTCATCTTGAAGTTGGTCTTAAGATTCTTTGGCCAACTCCTCAACCATTTCCCGAGCTTTTCGACCTGGCCTTTATTCCCACAAATTTGGGTCAACTGCGAAGGGGCGTACTTGACTGTCCAGAGTTCTGTGGCCTCCTTCTCAATAGCCTCCTTTCCTTTACTCATAGTTTCGTCATCCATTTCCTTTGCCAGCTCACGGACCTTCTGCTCTTCTGCCGCCTTCTTAGCCTCGTTAGCTTTCGCTGCAAGACCATCGCCGCCATCGGCGGGAAGAGCTGAAATAAGCTGGAAAAGCCCATCCTCGTTAATTGTCTTGATTTTGAGTTTGCGAATAGTTTCCAATTTCTTGGGACCGGCATCACTCCCAAGGACCACATAAGAGGTTCTCGAAGATGGGAGTGAAGTAACTTTGCTGTTAAAGGTATTAGTATTAATTCCCCAAATCTTCTTACGCAAATAGCTTACCCTCCGTATTTTTTAACCAGCTGTTGGCCATCCTCCCTAGCCAGGCTCTCTAATATCCCAGTGAAAACGAAAGTCAATCCAGTCAGGCAGTTTTCCTCACCGACAGGTATTTCCTTGCTGCCAGGGGCAGTCGGGGCCGCGCCCTGCCGCCGTTTAAAATCCCCATAGTTGAACTTCTTGGGCTCCCCATGTGTCGGAGGTGGTGGAGTAGGTGGCCGAAAGATCGGGACACTATCGAGTATCTTTCGAACGCTCTCACTCTCCTGAGGTGCTTCCTTGGATTTTTTCGGCGTTGCCTTTGCTTTCTTAGTCGCAGGCCTAGAAGCTTTAACGGCGGGTTTAGCCTGCTCGATCTCATCGTCGTCGTCATCATCGTCGTCGTGTTCGTTGTGCAATTGGGCCGGCTTGCGCTTCCTTGTTGCAGGTGTGGCAGCGCTTCGCCTCTTTGGCTTCACATATTCGTCTTCTTCCTCTTCGTCACCCGCGGCAATGCTATCCACGCCCACATGTTTACCCTTCGGTAACGAGGACCTTTGCTTCCTGGCAGGAGGGGAAGCCTTCGCTTTGGATTTTACCTGCCTATTCTTTTCCACAACAACGGCGAAACTAGCTTCAGCAACTTCGCCCTCGCCCTCTTTATAATCATCTTCCAACTTCCTGAATTCTTCTGCGTAGATCCCTTCGTCGAATTCCTCATCGTCGAGAAAGTACTCTTCTTTAGGCTCAGGCTTTTTCGGTTTCAGCGGAGAGGTACGTAATATTTTATTTTTCCCGGTACTCGCAAAATAACTAGCAGTAGTTGTAGGTTCAGATTTATTCTCCTTGGTGTTTTTCTTCGGAGTTGGTTTCTTGGTTATTTTCTTCGCGGGTTTCTCTTCATCGTCGGAGTCCTCTGAAGAAGGTATTAGCATGCTTGTGGGATCCCCCTAAAAGAAAAGAAGGTAAGGGAATACGAACCAACAACTCTGCGTTTTCTTGCCGAGGCTCTCCTCTATGATTGCGATTATAATCAGCCCATGAAACCTGTAGTGAGTGAAGGGGAAATAGAGAGAGAACATACAGAAGCAGTAGTAGGGGTCGGGGCCGGTTTCGGTTTTCCAGCGGCCTGTTGCCCACCCTTGGGAGTAAAGAAGCTGCGAATATCGGCTGGCATTGCCCTACTGTTTGTTGTTGTCGAGTCGAAAAGTTGAGGTGGAGGAGACGTGAAGGAGAAGAATGAGACGCGTCCAAAGATGTGACGCGCTTACTTGTCACAGGCAACAAGTACCCGAACATTTAGAAGGAAAACAGGGATAATACAGGGATAAACGGCGATATTTCAGGGATATTTCAGGGATATTTTAGAGGTAAGACATCCATTGGAGGTCTGTGTACACAGTTAACAGGGGCAATTTTGGTGAGAATTGCCCAAAAGGGCGTCTGATCACCTCAATGTTCGGGTACTTATTGCCTGTGACAAGTAGAGTGCAGAACACTTCGGTACCGTAGTCTAACTCATAAGTTGCGGCTGATGGCTTGGCGACAATCGGATTGCGCACTTGGTTATCCTTTTTTAGGCTATCTCTTGGACTGCTGAAACGGTGGAAAATTTTCTGCCATCCGTCTCAGTGTCTAAGACAGAGATTACTAAGATGCTTTCTCAGTATTCTCGAGTGATGATGTACGTAAGTACAATCATGTTGCTAATATTGGCTACGGTCTGGGGTTTGCACACCTGCGAATTTCTAGTAATTAAGAAAAGTTGCTTATTAACTTGTGTCTCAGACACTCAGAAGGGTGGCAAAAATTTTTCCACCGTTTCAGCAGTCTAAGAGATAGCTGGCGATGCCTTGGAAATGATTTTAGTGAGATTGCTGGGCAGAGTAAAATTGCTGCAAAATTTCGTCACATGACAGCCATCGGTTGCGAAGAAGTGAGAGGAAGAACATGATCGGAAAATAGTCAATTAGAATTTCAGGGTTGGGGACCATAAAGCCATCCAGGAAGGAATGGTCTTCCACATGAGGGTATATCATGGTCTGGGAACGCTTAGTATGATAGTCTAAGGCATCGTGATCAAATACGTGATGTGGTTGATGTTCGTGAACGAAAAGTGCTCTTAGGTGGTGATGACTTTGAAACCGAGGATTATCACGATAGTTAATAGTTAATATTCCTAGTCATGTGTCCACTAGCGATATTGAGTTTAGTTCTAAACACTAATGCATGAGAGACCTTTTCCAAGACTGGATAACATTCTAGCTCTTAGGTAATCAGCTGGAAAGAAGTATCCTAGGCCTACAGTATGATACTAGTATTCTGGCGATAATAAAGTTGCACAGCACCAGCAAGAGAACTATGCAGAACTACTCATCAATCGAAGCCCCTTTCATATCAAAACCGCAATTCTCCTCAACTGCTTTTTCAGTCAGATAGTCACATACCTTTGGGCTCCTAGGATGAAAGCTGTCCTATCCGTTGTTTACTTAATCTGCAGGGACGCCCCCTCCCCATTAGCAAGCGATAGTCTTCCCGATGGCGGGATACCGGTACGGTTACACCACTTCGGTTCAGGTAATCAGCTGGACTAATCCCGATCAATCATCCCCGTCATCAACAGCCCAGCAATACGCTTCGACATCCCATCTCGGAATAGCACCCTGCCTCCCCACTCCCTCTCCTGCTTGTCCAGCGCACAGCTTCTTACATCTGCAACTGCTCCACCACCACTGCCAGTCCCAATCCTCCACCCCGAGCCCTCACGGACCCCCTTCCTACAGTACCAGTACAAATAACGGAGAGGTCCTCCTCACATCTGATTCTTCTACTTCTTTATCATCCGCTCATACCACCAAGGGAGATCCAGGATACAACATGGCAACTTTCTTCTCCACCATTAAACGCTCGTTCAAGGATGTCGGTGTTGAGGGGGAGCAAATTCCCACAGCAGCGTTTCTTGAAGCCTGCGAGTCGGTCGTTTCATTATTTGGTATTTCTCCCCCCATTTCAATCAGCAGTTGAGGCATAGGATGCTAACTATTGCTACTATAGACGTCCTCGGATCAGCAGCCTTTACACCTGTACAAAAGGACATGAATGGAAACATCAAGGTACCGTACATTCCTTCATTCATTAATTCACTACTTCCATCCCGTCCCGTTCAGTTATTGGTTGATCCCTACCCTACCCCGCACTTTTCCCCCCGATTGAAACGAAACAGAAAACATAACTAATCGATTTACAACAGAAAATCCGCGACCGCCTAACCTCCCACCCGGAAGGATCCGACACCCTCCAAAAACTCTGCGAAAAAGAGATTTCAGAAGGCGAGAACAACGCATGCGGAGGCCTCCTCTGGCTCCACCGGTTCGCCCAATCTCCCGTTCCCCTGGTCTCGATTGCCATGCCCAAACTGACTCAGAATTACTGTTGCTACTACTAGTGGACTCGAATTCACCGAAAAAGCCCTCCGCAGGAATATCGCAAACCCCCAAGAAGAGCTCACCGCCTCGTTCACTAGCGCCTATGATGTGACGCTCAAGCAGTATCACAACTTTCTTGTCAAGAAGGTGTTTGCGCTTGCGATGAAGGCGTGCCCGTACAGGGCGGACTTCTACAAGAAGCTCGGTGAGAACGAGGCTGAGGTTAACACCCAATTCGAGGAGTGGTTAACAGCCTTGGAGTTGAACAATGCGATTTTGTCCAGATATATTGCTAGCATTAAAGAGAAAGCAGGGTTGTGAAAATGTAGCTATTTCAGAAATTCAATGGCATGCTACATACACGGGCATGTGCCCTAGTCCTAGAATATAAGAGTGTTTTTCCTACGAAATTTTGAGGGTCGGTGGTGGAAACCAAGAGTTATCCATATAGTTCCCTAGGTCACAGTTCAGGGCCCGGACTGATTGTTCAGCCATTCAAGGTAAATATGCCAACGCGGAAATCGTGGTCGCCAAATACAAGTAGTAATACTGCAAACTGTGCACGCGTTTCAACAACATGAAATACAATATCTCTAGTGCAGGGTCTCAAGCGAATACTAGCTGAAAGGCTTGGCACGATTGTGCAGGTGTGTGTTGATCGAGGCATGCAAGGGGGAGATGGACATTCCTAGGCTCTAGTGGTCCTTCCTACCTTAGCCAGCTTGAAACCCCGCCAGCTTCAATATACCATTTAGGCCTGGAGTACCAGGCAATCATCGCAAAGTGGTAAATTTTGAAAATGCTCCCCAATCAATCCCAGTAAAAGGTAAAAAAGTGTTTAATGAGGGGAAGAAAAAAACAAGACAAAGACAAAGATAAGAGGTATAAGAAACTACGTCTAGTAGGACCTCCCAAAGAGAGTGTAATGCTATTTACGCCGTTAGCATAGATCTTTTCTTCCAAGGGGGGGGAGAGGGAGGAGGGGGGAAAGTGCAAACCTTAGCGTTTTCGCCACACTGCGCGCACTTAGTAGTTCCTGGGATTATGGCGTCGTCACCTTTTGGCTGGTCGAATGGGATACAGAGAGACTTCGCACCCATAGACGGAGCTTTTGCGTCTTCCGGCGCGTCGTCGTCTTTACGACCTTTGCTACGCTCTTTGACCTCGTCTTCACATTCCCCATTGTCGCCTATTATCGTAATTTATTAGTAGATTGATTGTTGCGGGTTGTGAGTTTAGAGCGGAGGCTTACAATGCGGCATGAGAATGACGTTCTTAGAATTCAACGCGGGAGTAAAGTCCTCCCACTTCTTGACAATGATGGTATGCTCATCGTACGCCTTCTTGGCTTTATCGTAGAGGTCTTTCTGGATAGTGTCCAAGAGTGTCTGGACTTTTTCTGCGAGGCCGTTAAGGGAGATACCGTCCTTGATGCCAGTATCGCGACGAGCAGAAAGAACTTGCTCCTTCTCCATATCCTTGGGACCGAACTCCAATCTTACTGGAACGCCCTTCAATTCCCAGTCGTTGAATTTGTATCCTGGGGAGTAGGTTTCGCGAGTATCTGCCTTGACGCGGATGCCGGCCTCAGATAGGGTTGCGGCAATGTTCCTAACACCTTCGAGAAGCTGCTTACGCTCTCCTTCGGTGGTCTTCGCAGTGAGACCGCAGGGGACGATGACGACTTGGTATTGGGCTACTCTAGGAGGGATAACGAGACCCTTGTTGTCTCCGTGGATCATAGTCATGACGCCAATGACGCGGGTAGAGAGACCCCAGGAGTTTTGCCAGACAAAGAGTTTCTTGGCTTCTTCTGGGTCGCCTTCTTTCCAAGATGGGTCCTCCACAACAATGTTGAACATCTTGGAGAAGTTCTGGCCAAGGCAGTGGGATGTTGCGCCTTGAATTCCACGCCCGGTGGTGGGGATGTACCCCTCACAGGTGGTAGTGAAGAGTCCTCCAGCGAACTTCTCCTTATCAGTCTTACGGCCTTTGATCGTTGGGATGGCGAGGAGCTCGGAGTAAACGCCTGCGTACCATTCGAGAATTTGTAGGACCTCTTCTTCAGCGTCTTTCTGGGAGACATGTGCTGTGTGGCCTTCTTGCCAGAGGAATTCGCGGGTGCGGAGGAAAGGTTGGGGGTGCTTGAATTCCCAACGGACGACAGAGTTCCACTGGTTTAGCTTGAGGGGGAGATCACGGTGACTACGGATCCATTTGGCGTAGTAGGGGTACATGACAGTCTCAGAGGTTGGGCGGATGGCGATGTGTTCTTCGAGCTCATTCTGGCCGCTGGGAAATGATTAGTAAGTTGATATCGATTGCTATCAGGGTGTGATATACGCTCTGGTGACCCAGGCGACTTCAGGAGCGAAGCCTTCGATATGGTCTTTCTCACGCTCGAGGACCCTTGAAGAGACGAACATGGGAAAATAGCAGTTCTCTACACCAATAGACTTGATGTTGATGTTGAACCAGTCTTGGACTCTCTCCCAGATGCCGTATGACCATGGCTAATAATCGGATTAGCTTTCAGAAGATTTACATAGAGGGGTTCTACGAACCTTCAGAATATAGCATCCAGAGATATCGTAATATTCCAACATGTCACCCTTGGTAAGAACTTGCTGGTACCAATTAGAGAAGTCGGCTTCCTTCTGAGTTGTGATCCCAATAAGTTCCGCATCTGGAATTCTAGCATCGGCAGCCTTGGTCGATTTGGTGGGAGCCTTCTGGAGTTCTGCTTTCGGCTTTTCCTCGCCACGGCGCCTATCTCATGGGTTAGTCGAAGTCGAAGTGGGCGAGTCACACCGAGCCAAAAACTTACTCGACGGTGACTGCGTTAAAGGTGTGTACAGTAATTTTCACGCCGGTTTCTTCGAGATAGCACTTAATATCAGCGCCGGAGACAAAGGAGGTAGTGTTCGACCCCGAAGGATGAATAGCAACTTTGGGTGCGTCAACAAGGCGCTGATCAAGGAGAACTTGTACGGCTGAAGAATTATCCTTGGTGATTGCCAGAGGGGATACATCGATAGGCTTAACTCCAAGTGCTGCATTCACTGCATCCTCGTTGGCAATACGGGTGTCTTTGGTATCTAGAGTCTTCTGGATTTCGGAGGAAGAGGTTGCGGTATCCTCTAGCGCTACCACCACAACTAGAATTGCGGTCTGTGTCTTTGGGGTTTCTATACCTCTGTGAGCGGTCATCCAAAAGCAATAGTTCCAGGAGATCCCAGAACTTCTCGGAAGAATAGGAATACGTGCTTGGCTTGAAAACTAAGGTTTTCGACAGAGTGTAAGATTCCGGGAGATCCTTTAGGTTCTCTAACTGAGAAGCCCATTCCCTCGAGTTGGTGCAGGGTTCATGCCCAAGTGTTGGAGCGTCTTTAGCGGACATGTTGGGTAATATCAGCCTCGTATATCAGCTTTCGTTTATAGAAGGGTGGTCTAAGGGCCTTGTATAGGGAGTGATGAAGGAAAGGTGGTGAAGGATGGCTGCCAGTACTTCTTGCTCTGCAAGCTCTAGTCTAAGAATTTTGGCGGGGTTGTGGGAGGAGGGGAATGTCACGTGCGCCCAAATGGTATCATATGGCAGCACGCTTGCGGCTGAACCCTAAGTTACCCGGCAAGGGTCAGGCACTTGTACAGGGTCAGGGCCGTTTAGTGGGCCTGGGTTTATTTATTATTACCTTACCCTTCGCCCAGATGAATGGTGTGTTGTATGTGAGATGTGCGTTGATGTCCAGTCGTATCATATTACAGGAGAGAAGATTATTTAAGGAGAAAGACACGTGCCAAGCCCACTCCCGCACAACCAATGACCGACCTAACGACAGTCATGCGGACCCTAGTCTAACCCAAAGACATGACCGATGTGGGTAGCCGTATCTCCACATATTGTACACCCAACATGGTGCAGGTTTGAGACGCGCCAAATCAATCATGATATCTCGAACGTCTACTCGTATATGCCATCGTTGCGCATTCGGTCGGTTGCTACGGTCTGCCTTTCAGCTTCGATTCCAATCTACTGGTAATTGTGCAATTGAACACGAATTGCCGGCTGTGGGAATGCTGACTGAGCGGCGCCAGAAGTAAGTCCAAAATTCCTTGCGGATGGGCTTTTACGTCGAGCCCAGAAACTCAGCAATGAACACTCCGAATTGGAAAAACAATTGGCGGATGGCTACGACAAAAAACTTGCGACTCGAGCCGGCCGGTTAGCTTCCGTCTCTCACTCATTGAGAGAATATCAAGATGCCATAGCCGCATGTTCCCAGCCCTCGTTCACCCGGTCCTGAAACACTCCAAACTAACTTTCACAGACCTTAGGGGAGCTCAGGGAAATGCTCGCGGACCGCAATCTAGACCCCGAGCTCCGTCCACTAGCAGTTTCGGATATAGCGTCTACTGAATCCTCACTTTCAACACTAGCTACAACAATAACACAATCTCTCGTACAGCCCCACCCGTTCGCACACCTGTCCGCTATGGTGGAAATCCGACCTGGCGCTGGGGGCTCAGAAGCAAGTTTGTTCGCGGGCGACCTTTTGAAACTGTATACTGCGTATTGCGCCAACGTTCGCGGTTGGCCGTTATCAATGGTTTCCCTGACTGCGAGCATGGAGGGCGGGGACGGCGTTCAAGAAGCGATATTCGAGGTCAAAGCTCCGGGGGCATACGAGATCTTCCGGGGTGAAGCGGGCGTGCATAGAGTGCAGCGGGTACCAGCTACAGAAAAGCAGGGCAGAACACATACTTCTACGGTGAACGTGATTGTCCTGCCTTCATTCCCTGAGGTGGAACTAGGGGAGGGCGAGGAGGACCCAGACTGTATCATCGACATGAAGGATGTTAGGGTCGATGTTATGCGCGCTAGGGGTGCTGGAGGCCAACACGTCAACACTACCGACTCGGCGGTGAGAATGACACATGTTCCCACGGGTATTGTGGCTGCGATACAGGATTCGCGATCCCAACATAAGAATCGGGCAAAGGCTCTGATGGTGCTGAAGAGTAGGATTGCGGAAAAGAGGAGATCGGAGAGGGAGGCAGAAGAGTTGGCGCTGAGGAGGAGCGTTGCGAAGGTTAATGCTGGGCGATCGGACAAAATGAGGACATATAATTATATTCAGGTATGTTGATCTTGTTTCACTATAACGGGATAGATATTGATTCGAGGGGTAGAATCGGGTCACGGATCACCGGTGTGGGCTCAGTTTACATGACTTGCCAAGTTTCATGAATGGTGAAACGTTGGATACCATGATTGATCAGGTACGGAAGTGGCAGATGGAGAGAGATGTAGAGAATCTGGACACCAGGTGATAGGATAGACTTCACATGTAAATAAGGTTTAGATTATAAACATCACAAAAGACCAAAACCTTTATCCAAATGCGCGAATTTAACCCACTGCCGTTACCATACGCATCACTCGTTGTTTTCCAGTCCCTAATTTCCCCATATTCCCGAGCGCCCTGGCCTCATGGGCCTAACTCCGATAGCAAAAACCGCCAGAAACAACGAAAGAAAGCCAACTGTACACAGCCAATACACACATCTTTACAAGCCGTGTAACCAGACACACAAAAAACCGAGGACCAAAGCTATATACCAAGCACCCATCAGGCAATCTCACTTATCCTCCCCTTTGCCGGAAAGAAAGGATCCAGATGCGATTGTCGTCCCACCAATTCATGATCGTGCTTCCCATCGCACAGACACTCACAAACAATGGTTTCGTCCAAGAACTCAGGTTCAACAAATCTCGCATCACCCATATTCTTTAACTTCCACACTAACTCCTGACACAGCTTTCGGTCGTTGGCTAGTTCCTTGGCTATCCGTAGGGCGGACAAGTAGCTGACTTGCGAGACCTCCACAATTTTTACCCGGCGGAAGGAGGACAGCTCCTTCGAGATTGTCGACACGTCCGATGATAGAGGCGGCGGTGGTTTCTCATAACTCGGTTCGAGAGCCTGCAGTGGAGTCTTTACAGGGCACTCTTTTGAGTGTTGAGCCCAGATTTGGCAGAATTTGCTAAGGGGTCATATCAGTCCACTATCAAACTAACATAGGGTAGGGAAGGAGGAAGAGGGGAGAGTATTACCATTGAATCCATCCATGGCTGTTCTCGGTGGCACTAAACGCGCCTGGAGTCTTACAGCTCGGGCACTTACTTTTGAAATCAGTGACCCTAGGGGCGTTGTCCATGTGACGGAAGAGTATGCTCATAGATATTAGTCTCCCAGGAGTAATATTTTCAGCCCACACGGTCGAAGTAATATCCTTCTGGGACCCCTCGTCACTGAGAGAGTACTCCCTCGAAAGCACCTTCTGGTGGCCGGGCAGGCCACGGAACGACAGCTCCAAGAAGCCGTGGAACATCTCTGGCGTCGCGCAGACCACGAACGGTACCGGAAAGGTCCGTCCAAGGACATCTTGCAGTATGATAGAGCCCTCAATGCCGCAGCCGAGTTCTTTCGGGATCTTCGGCTGTTTCTGGCGGACGGCGAGCTCCATACCCGAGATTTTATCCCCTAGGGACAAGACCGAGCGGCTTTCATTGATATTAGCCTGACGCCCGAGAGGGTGAGAGACCGTGAGTGGCTCAGCGAACAGGAAGGCACAATGAGTGGGAGGTGGGAATGTCTTGGCAGGTGCCGGCCTGTTCGCTGAACCCTTCACGATGGAACAAGAATGGAGGGGGAAAACATACATTCCAGCCACCACCAACAAAATATTAATAGCCTCGACCCGCCGTCCCAGCGAGTCCTTTAACATAACCACGTCCTCCTCCTTAAAGATTCTGTAACTAATCTTTCTCCATGTATCCTTAACCTTCCTACCAGAGCCGCCGTGACACAGACTCTTGCGATACTTCTCCGTGTCAGCGGTGAAGCCCAGAATCAACTTCCGACAACACTCAATCTCGTAAGTAATTGCGTTGAGAGTAGAGGCATGGGATTTTTCATCCTGCTGCAACTTCTGCACCACGTCCTGGACCGCCAGGAATGCACTGTGCAGCGACTTCAACTCATCCGATAATCTCGAGTACTGTGCCCTTGAGCCAGTGTTTGAATCCAGAGCATCGACGAGGTTCAGGATTAAGCCGCTTATGGCGATAAAGTCGCCTATCGAAAAGCCGAAGGACATCTTTGCTTTGCTCTGTTTTCTTGCTGCCCGAGCTCAAGCTAGTACGACTCTGAGGCTACTCCTTCGAAGGAACTCGTAATCGGATGACAGAGGGGGCTTCGTTGGTTTATATGTTGTCTTCCCTACTACCGAGCAGCATTGCAGGGCAAATGCCCGGGGGTGATTCCGCGGCATCGTATTATTGCCAATGTGGCTGTATCAATAGAAGCTCCCCCAAAATGGAGAGATACTTGTATGGGGCAGGCGTGGGTTTCCTTTCAACAATACGAGTTCCTGGCAGGGTTCTTAAGCTACTTCCTTTTGTGCGGCTGGGTGCTGCTGCTGCTGAGAAGACAAGCCGGTAGCTGCGCTGTAATAAAAGTTGTTATCATTTCCGGCACAGCCCCCCACCGCACTGTCTTGGCGGCAACGAAAGTATCAGTACGAGATATGGCCTAGATTGCTAGGTCTGAATTTCGTCCCGTAGCTCTCTCCTAGGTCTAACATTAGAGCAACATCGCAGTGTCATTCGTATCTTGCACTATGCCATTGTCAGACTTCAAGCTAATGATACCAGCACCGGTATTACAAGTTGGTATCATATCCTGCGTAATTTGGAATACATATATTCAGTACCTCTGTTTCCGCCAAGACCCTGCCGCAGGCTCGTTTTCGTGAATACTTTGCAGACGGGGCTGTGCAAGTAACCTGGTAGAATAATAACTCTACTCGAGTACGGCAATAGTACAAGTGCGAGCAGACTACTCGTACAATGTTGTACTACCGGTGCTGTCGATCGAGAGGCTGAGCAATGCGGGGAAGGGGAATCCTTATGTCCCGCGCTAATAGCTTAATGCTTGATGCTTTATTTCTTTTTACTTTTTTCTTTGTGGGAGGGGGGTTGGCTTACTGGTACTTCTCGTTGGTTCTGGCACTTGATCAGCTGAAAGGTTGCCTGGCCCGAGATGAGATTTCTGGATCTGGCATGGGGCCCGCTGGAAGCGAGGTGAAAAGCTTATTGTGTCGAACTCTGATTGCACAAAGTGCAGTGTAACTTGATAGAGTTTTAACCATGGAGAGATGTTTAATGTGCTGATACCGGTATACATGGAAAGGAATAAGGGATCTCTCTCACTTCAAGGGTGCGGATTATCAAGAGCCTATAAATCCAATCTCACCTGATCTTAGCAGAACGACTGGGCCAGATAAATGCATATCGAGCACAGATAGCAAGGGTTTTGTGGGGGGGGGGGGTTCAGCAGCCTCTACCTAACGATATGCCGTACCGCTAGAGGGATAAAGGACTCCGCCTCGCCTAAGGTGAGGAGGGAGCTTATAAGAATTCCAGTTTCACTCCCTTATACTACTATCAAAGTGCGATGGCTATACTATCTTATGCTCTCGGGTGGGCGAATTACTCAGGTTATCTCTTGTGAGGCTACCTCCAAACATAGCATAGGCGTAGTCGTGCTTTGCGTCTGTCTCCACGGTTTCTCACTCGGACACCTGATTAGGTTAATCATACCATTGCCGCAGTTTACCGAAGAACCTGGGAGGGTTTCAAACATTTCATGTGTTCGCATGTGGATTGTATGATAGACGAACATAGGAGGTGTGTATGCTCCCTGCTGGGCTCACTCTCCTTGAAATCCCTATTTGCCCTCCCCCTCACTAGTACTTCAGAGAAAACTTCCACCACTGCAAAGCTCTATCAGGTCCCCCGTTTTTCTGAGACTTGCTCTCAAAGACTTGCAGGGACATAAGATGCCAGTCTTAATTGTTACTTTTCACGAGACCCTCAGCTTCACTTGAACATCTCTATAGCTCTGCACGGACATACATTGGACGCTCTTAGACATTAGAAAGCCGGCGATTCAACACTCTTTCAGTCTCTTCCGGTCATGAATTTAGAGGCACACATATCGGGAGTACGAGTTGAGTGCTGAGCCGATATATTGGAAAACTAGCACCAAAGTGCCTCCAGCCTATCAAGGAGCTCCAAAAAAAGACCAGACTTCCCTTCCATCCCATTGCGCATAGCGTTTTCAACTCTGAGCTCTTCCCCGGGCCGCCCTAACGTCAAGATCGGCGGGCCAGGAGGCTCACTAATTGGATACGTGTCTAGCTTATGTCTCACCTTTCTCGATTCAAGTACTTCCTCCGTGCTTCACGAGTCCGCGACAACCCATTGAATCACTCATGATTCTGAAAATTAGCTTGGCAGTCACAACCCGAGCATATAAGTTATCAATAGGCCCCAGAGTGCGTATGGGGGCGCCCCCCCCCCCCCGGGTTTGCGCAGCCTTGAGTGCTTGTTCACCGCGGACACTACATTATTATGGATTCCTACGAACGTATGTTCTTGGCTGTTGAGATAAGAAGCGAATTACAAGATTAACGAATAACTCTACTATAGCAAGCATTACTGTCTCACTGTCTATTGAGTCTATGGATGATTCCCCTCTGCGGCGATACCAGGCGGATACCATTCAGCCAAGTCCGAATACCGCCGAGAAAAAGTTATTGGCAAATATAGACCTCCGAATAATACCCATCTTAACTATCTTATACATCCTAGCCTTCCTGGACCGGTTCGTGGAAAAAGGGATACATCTGCCTGCTAGTAAGACCAGAGCTAACCCTCCAGGACTTCAGTGTAAATATCTCCAATGCAGCAATATTCGGTCTGAAGGAGGATCTCAATCTCGGGGGCGTCGAATACAATACTGCACTGACGATATTCTTCGTTCCATATATCCGTATGCCCCGAATCAACACTTTTTAATCGCCAAACTGACAATCAATAGTCTTTGAGATCCCCTCTAATATCCTCATGAAGAAGCTCCGACCGCACGTCTGGCGTAGTAACCCAATTCCCAGGCTCATAGATACAAGTTAACGATACCTAGTCTCGCTTTGCATGTTTCTGTTTGGTCTCGTAACGTGCCTCCAAGGGTTCGTCCAAAATTATGGCGGTCTATTGGCCACGCGCTTCTTACTGGGGGTTTTTGAGGCTGGTATGCCCCAGTGATGCCCCCCCCTCCCCGAGTGAATCGCCTGCTGACTGATAAGGAATATTTCCTGGCTGCTTTTACCTCATCGCAATGTGGTATAAACGGGAAGAAGCACAGAAAAGATGTACCTTCTTCTTCTCCGCCTCTACACTTGCTGGGGCCTTTGGCGGCCTGTTGGCGAGTGCCATTGGGAAAATGGATGGAATGCAAGGGTTTAGAGGGTGGAGGTGGGTTTTCATATTGGGTAGACACATACGATTCTTAATACCTTGATTTTCCTCTCACTAACTACGGACCGCCGCTCCAGAGGGGGCGCTCACGTGTGCATTTTCTTTCTTCTGCTATTTTCTCATTACAGATTTCCCGGAGGAGGCATCATTCCTAACAGAAGACGAGATGGAATTCGTCAAGGCAAGACTTCTGGCAGACGTTGGTCACCCAGGAAGGGAAAAGGACCTCGAGATTAAAGATATTCTTGATGTCTTTAAGGATTGTGAGTTTACCCCCCTCCCAAGCTGGCAGCGCTGAAACCTAATAATACCCATGGCTAACTCTTGGAAAGACAAAATATTTCTGGGAGGTTTGATGTACATTGGTCTCGTTATGCCCGGATATGGTTAGCTCATGTGAAACTCTCGATTGGGGGGGGGGACCCGAGGACTAATCCGTTTGTAGGATATGCATACTTTGCTCCAGCAATCCTCAAAGACTTGGGATATTCAGGTATACCCACAGATAACTGTCCCTCTTTTTGACCAACCCCCCTCACGTGATGAAATAGCTATCCAAACACAACTGCATTCCGTGCCTCCTTGGGTATGCGCTTTTGCCTTCGCCATGGCAATTGCTACAGTCTCGGATCACCTAAAGCACCGCTTTGCCTTCGCAATGTTCCCAATGTGTATAGCCATCAGCGGGTTTTCAATCCTACTCGCAGTGCACGATAACATAAAGGTACAATACGCAGCTCTATTTCTCGCTGCGATGGGTTGCTTTAGTGCGCTGCCCGTCATAGCATGCTGGTTCAACTTGAATCGTAAGTTTCCTCCACCCACCCGCCGAATACAAACGACTTATCAAGGATTACCAGTCGGAGGACACAAAAGGCGGGCAGTAGGCACAGCCTGGCAGATAGGCTTTGGAAACATCGGGGGGGTCGTCGCCACCTATTCGTTCATCTCCAAGGACGCTCCGAGATACGCTAAAGGGCACGCAATATCTCTCGGATTTATCTGTCTATCGGCCGTATCGTGCGTGGCTTACTACATGGCCATAACAGCGGAGAACAGGAAACGAGATATTGGCCAGAGCAAATATTTCAACGCCACGGAGGAGGAGAGAGAAACCCTTGGAGACCTTCACCCTGAATATAGATATCTGCGTTGAAGTTAGAGTAATTTTTTTATTTTTAAAGTGGGATGCCACCTTTTCATTTTGGACATGGATAAACACCTACCTACAGTACCTTCTTCCACCTTACCCTATCACGAGAATGTGCCATGTCACGGGGTCGGTTGAAGGATTTCTCTAGTCAAGCCTCCGGAGTCCCCCTTTTTTTTGTAATCAACTCTTTACACCATCACGGATTCCTAACATGGCTTAATATCTAACCGCTTCACACCTGCTAACTTGATTGACCGACCGACCGACCAACTCCCATGCAATCCCGCCCCCCCCCCCACCACCAAAACCCACCGAGTGAGCACCCATGACACCCCAATAATCTAGGTGTTCAGACCCACCACCATACACCAGCTCTCAACCATAGACCCAACCTACACTTTAAACATAATAGACACTTAAACAGCGGCAAGACCCACGGCATAGAAGCGGGAAGAACTTCAAGCAAGCGGAGACTGCGGCTTTCAACCCCAACACAAGGAGAGCCCGAAGGGGGTGGGGTGGGGTGGGGGAAAGAAGGAAAAACCGCCCGTCGGATCTAACGAAAGCATCACTACTATCACCAGCAAAAGTGTTCTCGGGGAGGCGGTAACTTCTAACTTACTGTACCATCATAACGAGAGTTAACTCGGGGGCAACGGGATGGCGGAAGAAATAGGAGGCTAGGATGGCCAACATACCCACATAATATTCTATTATCATACGTACAGTGCCGTAATTTCACGGTTACAAGTTACTGTGCAGCCACTCTCCGAAACCTATCACAGCTAGGCTGCCGGTATGGTACTATCAAATATTCCTCCCTTTTTTTTTTTCTTTTCCTTTTTCCCTTTTCCATACAAGATTTCCACTCCTCCCCGTCGTGCGTGTTATGTATGTGTGTGTGTGTGTGTGTGTGCACATGCAATACAGATACAGTATGATACTAGCATACCACTACCGTACGGTACTCGAGTACTACAACTGGTTCGAGTCCGCCCCACTTTCAAACACTAAATCAGAATTTCCATCTTACAATTATACTACTGGTAAACCCCCCTCCCCTCCCGCCCATCACCATAGTAATAACTTAAAGGGTACCAAAAATGAACCAACTTACAGAACAAAATAAATATATATAAAAGTCTATTTTTATTTTTATTTTTATTTTTATTTTTATTTTTCACGAAACCACTCCTTTTATTCCAATTACCCTCTTCCCTCCGACCCGCGCGCACACGAAATCCAACTAGACACCCAACAGCCCAAGCCTGTGCGAGAGTGATGGAAACATGCAATCACATAAGCTAGCCTACAACCTACAGCCTACAAGCCTACAGCCCTACATAATATACTAGCAGCATGATACCCACATCCTCACACTAGTAATCCAATACTCGGGTGAGTAAGTAGGAATGAAACATCATTGTAATACTATGCATAAATAAATAGAATAGAATAGAATAGTTATGGAGAAGAAGAGTAGTTAATAAATAAAGCATGATAGCGGTAGCGCGCGTGACATGGTGAAACCAAGAACGCCCAAGTAGATAAGTAAAGTAAAAACACGAAAGTTTCATGGAAAATACGTGATATAGGGAAACGCGTGATAAGAAGGAAAGAAGAAAAAAGGGTTGCTGGGCACTTGATTTCGAGTGTCAAGGTGGGGAAGGTGGTATTTCCTCTTTCTTCTCCTATATGTCTGTCTGTCTTTCTGAATCCCTGACCTCACTTATAACAAAACTGTAAGAGTATAAGATTCTTTCTTTCTTTCTCTCTTTCACTTTCATCCATAATCCATTCAAGTGGTGACGGCGACAGTGATAAAATAAACATAGGAAAAACGCACACACGCACACACGCCAGCACACGTGCGCGCCCACACACACCAAGAGACAGACATTCATGCGCTCGGACAGATACAGACAGACATATAAAGATGGATAGATAGATAGAAAGCAAGAACTATAAGGTGAAGTAGAATAAGAATAAGAAGGAAGAAAAGCAGATAGTAAAGAAGCGGAGCGAATAGGTAGGTAGATAAATAAAAGACGTACGGAAATATATCGGCAGAGGTGAGTGAATATAGGAGGATGGATCGATGTGAGAAAACACGAGATAAGATAGAAGTGAAAGAGAAACGCAAGAACGAAAACATACAAACCCCCCCTTTTCCCCCAGCCGAAGGCTACCACTACCAGTACTAACTACTACCACCCCGCCCGCCGTTACTTCTCTCACGGCCCCCCTCCGCCCATAACCTAATAACCTCCCATTTTTTCCTTTTCCCAGAACGAAAAAAAAAGAAACCCGTGGTTTTGAATCATGATCTTCCACCAAAAAAGTAACTAGAGTAAATCAAAAAGAGAATAACAGACAAGACAATAGTTGAATAAAAGGCAAAAGATAAAAAAGAAAAAGACAAAAACGGTCAACAAAAATCATGGTTGGTCGGAGAATTTCAAAAAACAAAAAAAACACCCCAACGCACTAACCGTTCGACTCCAATGACGAAATTATACAACTATCAAAAACCGGGAAAGGGTGAGTGTTCGACCACTATTACCTAAGTCATGACTCGCCAGTACCTGCTTCTACAGCATCACTCCACTGCCCTGATAGGCCATCGAACCCCGCCATCCCTGGATTGTCCTCCGTGTTGAGGAACGAATCAAAGTCAAAATTGTCCAGCAGTGAATCGCCTGGATTGTCTGGGAATGCATCAAACGGAAGGTTCAGATCGGCGGGCATATCGCTAAATGCGTTTGCCGTTGTTGGGTCCTGTGCGGTAATCGGGGCAGGTGGCGCTGCGGGTGCAGGATTGGGTGTATTCTGCTGTGGGGGTTGTCCCGTACCGTTTCCACCTTGTGGGGCACCAGCGAAGCCCGGGGGGCGTGGGTGCGCGGCGCCCTGGCCGAACGAACTCGGGTGCTGGGGCGTGGTCGGAGTCGGGGGTTCTGATGATGGGGTAACTGGGTTGGGAGCCTGCGCAGCTGCACCCGCATTTTTCTTGGTAGGCCGTTGCTGTTTAGAATTAGCTCGAATAGAAAAATGTTGCAGCATGTAACAGCTTACCTTCTTGCCAGCATCTCTTGTGCCCTTAGCTTTCGGTGCAGCCTTATGGGATTGAGTTGGTGTCGCCGGCTGTTGGTTCTGTACCTGCGGCGACGAAGGAGTTCGCCCGTTGCTTGGTGCACCTGCCGGCGCGGAGGGAGGTGGCATCGCCTGGTGGGGTAGGTTTTGCCTAGCCTGTTGAGGGGTTCCAACCTGGGGAGGTTGCCCTGACTGTTGGCCGCCCGGTTGTTGTTGTGGCTGCTGCTGCTGCTGCTGCTGCTGCTGTTGCTGCTGAGCCTGATGCATCTGCATCTGTTGTTGCTGCTGCTGCTGCTGAGCCTGCCATCCGGGATTGACCATTTGGGATGGGCCTCCGCGGCCAGCCTGCTGTGCTCCCATTCGAGGCATATCACCCTGGGGCATCTGTCCGTTGAAACCTGGATGCGAGCCGGGGGGGCGCATCATAGCACCATTCGGTGCCCCTCCGCCTTGGGTGTTGCCCATCATACCCATCGAATCCTTCATCGGGTAGAGCATGTTCTGGTGGGCTTCTTGAGGCATCTGGCTATTAAAAGCGCCCATAGCAGCAGGTGAATTCCGCTGCGGTACTTGTCCCGAGATTTGCCCTTCGGGCAAGGGGGATCCTGGGCCTACCTGGTTCTGCATCTTAGGTGTGCCTACCATTTTAGGGCCACCTTGGGGCTGGGGCGATGGAGCAGCTCTGCTCCCCGGCGACATGCTCTGGGGAAACCCGGCCTCCATTCGGCGCTGGCTATCACCATGGTGAGCAATGTTGTCTTGCTCAGCACGTGCCATCATCAACCGCTTCTTGTTTTGCTGCTCCAGCATCATCAATTGCATTTGGTAGTCTTGCAATGCGTGGCTGCCGGTTCCCGGATTCATACCAGCTCGCATCGCACCACCACCTCCGGGTGTTGTGGCATAAAAGTCGCTGACAGCCAGCGTTGCACCTTCAGTCGTCTGCGGCATCATTGGTGAACCGTGATTCTGCTGGTTCTGTGGCATATTGGGCATCCCGCCAGACGCTGGACCACCCTGCTGCTTTAACGCTGACACCGCTCTTCCTGTATGCGCGGCTAGATTCTGGGCATAGAGCTGGATCGACTTATGCTGAGTCATAGGGTTCTGACTTTGAAAGGCCGCGAACTGTTGCGGCGTCAACTGACTCGGATTGATGCCACCCGCCAGCAGCATCTGATGAGCTTGCGAGGCGGGAGCTGAATTGCCCGGAGGTACTCCCTGGGGTGCACCCCGACCATTTCCAACCTGCTGATATTCACCGTTTTCTAACCGCATCCGCTTCGTGCCAGGAGAACCGGCATTTTGACCTGTGGCCGGAGATTGCGGCCTCGGTTGCTGACCGTTCATCTCGTTTACATCCCCCTCAGTTCGCTGCATCGCCTGCTGCATCATCTGCTGCTGGTTCTTCAATGCATTAATCTGCTGCGGCGTTCTAAACAAAGAAGAAAATGTCAGCTCAAAGGACGAAAAAAAGCTTGCCCATACAAGACAAAAGAACGCTCAAGTCCCATCGCTTGTATGAGCTGTTAGGAATCGTGATAGTTACAACTTTCTATTATTGTTCAACATGGCCTGTCGAACAAGCTGGTTTTTATGGCTCATATCCATGCCAGCAGTGTTGTCCGGTACGTGCATGCCATTGTTGGCCATCATCCCACCCGGAATAATTCGACCCGAATACGCCGGGTTACTCAACATCTGGCTAGGCACTTGTCCCGACATCAGTTGTTGGTGAGGTGCCATTTGGCGGATCACGTCCTGCCGCATCCTTTGGGCAGCCTAACCATCACGAGAACGTTAATATCGCAAGGCTTTCCACATTGCACCCCCACCATTCAAATACGGATTGGTGATAAGACGCACCTGTGTCTGGGCTACGTAGAGCGCGGCGTGTTGGCTCTTTCCTCCGCCATTGCGAGCTGCAAATATGTCCGAGAACAAACACCACCAATCAAACAAGAATGAATTATGGGGATGGTCCGAAGGGACTTTTGGCCGCGGTAAATCATCACCTCTCTTTGCCCCATCTTCCCCGTCCTCGGTTTTCCTCTGCGAACCCTCACCGGTATCCATTGCATTATCGTCCATACCGTTAACAATGCTGCCATCGGGATCATGTTTTTGCGCTCGACGCGCCGGACTTGGTCGTCGACTGCCGTCATGCGGGATTGTCTGGAGCTCGGCCTCATTAATGAGGGAGCGCGCACTCTCTATCATATCGTTCTTCAAAAAATAATCGTAAATATAAGTATTCAGTAACAACTTCTCGTTACTTGTCGGGGCCTGTCGCGGCCCTGGACCGCCATTCATGTTTATCCCCGCAGGACCTCCAACGCCCATCCCCATATTGAGAACATTAATATTCATCCCTGGTTGTCCGACCTTGCTGTCTGCCTGGCTCATGCTGATGCCAACAGGACAAGAACGAGGTTGTTGTCGCTGATGCAAAAGCAGAGATTGGATTAAAGCACCAAGCTCCGCAGAAGAGTGAAAGAGGTAACGATTATTGCGGTGGCGTGTTTTTGTAGAGAAAGTGCGATACTATAAGGAATAGATTATGTGCAATGTAAAGCAAAGTTTAGGAGTCCCGCCACAGGTGTTCGAGGAGAGGGATAAAGAGGTAGCAAACGACGGAAAGCGAATGGGATCCGTTGTTGTTTTTTTATTTTTTAGTGAAGGTGAAGCAGAAGTTAAACTTCAAATGTGTTGTAGCGAGAGACTCCGACGCGAAAGGGTTGGAAAGGGAAAGGGAGTGGATGGAAGTTCGAGGGCCGCCCGCGACTGTATGCAAGACCCTTTTCTTTGCCACTTTTTTTTCGCTTGCGGTTAGAAATGAGAGGTGATTTGTAAGAGAAGCGACCCACAAAATAAGCCTGACGGCGATGGACGTTGCAATACACTAAGTTAGTGAATGCGACGTGATTATTTATGAGAGGGATGGTGGCCTCGGTGGTTGTGGTTGACAATAGATTAGGAGGAGAAGGAGAAGGCGAAAGGTGATAAAGTCTGTGGTTGGAGGCGATAGACGGTCCCGGTTGCGATGATAGCAACAGTACTCGTACAGTAGGGGCAGCAGTAAAAAAAAGTATGGCGCTTGTAGCGTGAAGGAAGCTACGACGGGTGGCTCGCTAACTCGAGATTTAGAGCAAATTCAAGGAAAGCTTCCAACAATGTGAAAGATAAACAAGGGAGGCTTGGGGGAAACAACGTAAATCAAAAGACGGAGTGGAGGAAGAAAGAAAAAATGAGAAGAATGGCAGAAGTCCCCAGAAATATAGGCAGAGTAGGCGGGGTGGGAGGCAAAAGAGGTTGATCTAGTGGGATGCTTTTCGGGGGGGGAGGGGAGATGATGATGATGATGATTATGATGATGATGATAGCAAAAAATAGCAATAGGAACGAAACCCGTGAGTGAGAGATATCGAGCTCAAGAGCTTCTCTTTAGAGTCGCCCTGCTAAGGGGAGAAGTGAATGTGTGAGTGGCGAGGGAAAGAGAAGGGAGGGAAAGTTAGAGGGGCCAGAGAGAATGCGCACAGCCAGTGTATGGGCGGTGAAATGATGAGCCAGTTAGAGGTAAAAAAGACTGAGCAGCATTCACAGTGTCCCTATGTGTGTAATGGGCACGCACACTTCTGAGTGAAGGAATAGGGAGAGAATTATCCCTTTTCCTCTCTGTCCATCTAATGGGGGGGAGGAAGAGGAAAAGTATTGCACAAAGCAGCAACAGGGAGCCAGAGGCATTTGGGGGGGGGGGGGGGGTTATACCTCTCAATATTAGATGTGGCTCGACAACAGGGCGCACAACGTTTTTTCTTTATTTTTTTCCTCCCCTCCACAATAGTAGGGTCTCCGGAAAGGAATAGGTTATAGAAAACAAGTAGAGAAGCAGGAGGGAGAAGCAAAGGAATAGGGCCTGTCAAAAATCTCGGTCGGAAACGGTATAATACTGCTACGTTTGACAAAGGTGACCGGGGCAGGCGGTACTTGGAGTTTAGGGGTCCTGCTTCTGCTTGTGGTGAGGGATGGGAAACGATGGTGATGGAAAGCAGCAACTACACAACGAAGCAGAGCAAGGCAGAGAGCACAGGCAAAGTTCCTTTAGGTGTAAGGCGTAAGTGAGGCACAGAAAACGCAACGCAAATACAGGATATGGGAGAGGGCAATAAATAAAAATATATAAATGTAAATTAGACAAGAGGGAAAGGGAAAAAAACTGGCAGAAAATTGGCAAGCAGAGCACGCACGCAACAGCGGGACTGGCAGAGGTCTTGAAAGATGGGAGGTAGGTATGGGGGTTAGGGTTGTGTCTCTTGATTCCTAGGTGTGGGCCACTGAAGGGTAAGAAATAAAATAATCGGGTGGTGGGGGAGGCATCCAAGTAGGATCAAAAGTGATCACGACCAGACGAGGAGAGGGAAAAAAAATCGCGAAAAGGGGAAAGGAAAAAGGAAAAAAAAGAAAGGAAATAGAAACGATAGGATTCCGAACCTGTTAAAAATGAAGAAGCGGGAAAAAAAAAATGAAAAATGAGAAATGAGAAAGGATGAGAAAAGATGAGAAAAAATCGGAATAGAATCTCCCCCAAAATAAAAACAGATGTGCGGGAGAATGGGGGGGATGGAGGGTGAAATAGGAAGAAGAGAAATAGGAAGAAAATCAGGCTCACCTTCAATGATACAATAAAGAGCGTCCAAAGATCAGATAATTATTTGTAGCTCCCTCGTCCGTTGCGGGAGAAAGTTAGGATAATACAACCCAAGCTTCTCAGGCCTTTTGTCAAGGTGAAGAGAGCTTGTTCTACCTGAACAGTGGTTCAAGTGGGACGTGAAGAGTATTACCGACGGCCAAGATATCATATGGCCGGGCGTAGCAGCAGAAGAAATGCCGGGATTCTTAGGGGATGAGGGGGGAGGAAAGGGAAGGTGATGTGCGAAAGGGGAGGCGGAATGGGGGGGGAAATTGGTGGGAGAGCAGCCCCTCTATATATGGGCGGAGAAGATAAGATGCCTTTGGAGCTTTTATTGAAGGCATCCATCCCCTCCCTCCCTTCCATCCCCAATTACAGCTTACACATACTGTGTGAACTCTAGGATATCGTATGAAAACCCCTCCCCCCTCCCAAAAACCAGATATTATCCTACTGATTGAACCTATTCTGCGCCTAACGTTAAATCTGCAAAGTCCATCAGCTACCGGCATCTATCCATAGCTATCTATTCTGTGCAATAAAAAAAAATTGTTGCACTGGGAGAAACGAGAGTACAGTATGATACCATGTCCCTCGTTGAGGCCACCCCCATTCCCTCGATACCAGTACCATAGCTTGCCCTGCTGCCCTGCCGCTCCTTGACAACGATCTTTTTATACATTGGCCGTCCGTCACCTTCTCCCATTTATGACAGCATTGATGCGTCGCATAGAATAATCGCATCATGATAAACTTGGTACGGCATTGAGAAATACTGAAGGGGACCCCTCGAGCTTTAGTAGAGATTGCTTTGTATGCCAAAGCTATCCAAAGGTGGACGGACAGATGCGTCAAGCACTCACAACCGTACCTGACACAATCCTCCGCAAAGCTATTGCGCTTTGTGAAACCCATCCTACTCCCCTGCTCCCAATAGCTATCTAAACCGGTAGGGCTATTATACTGCACGGAAGATTTAACTAAGCTTGTGAAGACCACTTCTCTACTATAGCTGTTGGGCAGCACGGAAAAGAGTACAGTACTGCACACCGCAACGTACAGTAAAAACAGCTAATTGATATCATTACACTCTCCAACGGTAGTCTACCCCTAATCTTCACCCGGAGGTAATTCATCATCGATAATCCTCACAAGCGTAACTCTCATCTCGGTCACTTCATTACCTCGTAGGATATCGCTCGCAAAGTGCGCATCAACCTGCATCTGTACCTGTTCCTCCGACATCCATGTAGCGAGTCAGCCTGCTGTTACCTCCATTGCTTGGTTTGAGCCGCAACCTTATCCTATCCAACCTTCGCAGAGGGAAAGGGGAAAAGAAAAGAAAATTAAAAAAAAAGAATGGGAATGGTAAAGAAAAAGGACGCAACCAAGAGCTTCTGCAACCGCTCGCCTACGGTAAGTATATTTCATCCATAGGCCATCACCCTGGACCCTGGCACGAAAAATAAAATAAAACAATGCCGCAGCAGCGAGATAGGCCGTGGAGCCAGGGAAAAGGAAACTTGGGGAAAACCGGAGTAACATCAAGGGACCCGCCACTCACCATTTCCAGCGCACCCCTCAGGACGCCACAGAGCATGTTCGAATACCAAAGCTCGTTTTGTGCTCTGCCATCATCTGGCAATTCAACGAAATCCGCCAATGGGTTTTCTTCAAAAATCAACGAGAATTGCTTATTATCCGCGGTCCAATTCGTCACGGTCGGGGTGATGTTCAGAAAGACCTTGAACCCGACCTATTCGTTTGTTGAGCTGTCAGTATGCCATCTCGGGCAAAAGAGATGGATAAGAGAACGCCCGGCCAGAATATGTCTTCGTGATGCCCTCCTCTAGCGCAAGATGATTTCAAAACATCGAGGCTGTCTTATCTTAAGATTTGAGCAAGAGAGAGACGAGATACGAATAAAAGGTGAGAAGAAAAAGAAGAGAAGAAAAGAAGAAAAAGGTTCCCCGCCAACGAATGCGAGTCGGGATGTCAGACGTACCTTTGCGATCGTCTCAGCGGTTTCCCGAAAATTGGCACATTTTCCCATGTTCGTCTTAGCTAGGAAATCTTCAATCAACCTCAAACCGATATTGTAGCCCATCTTCTCAAGTTGTTTGTTGACCTCAAGGTAATCCCCCTCAAAGTCTCTACATAGTTGAGCGACGATTGACCCGTAGGTTAAGGTGACGAGCTCGGCGTTCTAGAGGTACCAGAATCAAGGACCAGACATCAGAACCCTGTCCTCATTGTTCTCTCTCTTTCCTGGAGAAAGAAGGGGCAGAGATGTGAAGTTCTGGTACTGACCACTTTATCAATCCGGGTCTTCCACGCACTGATAATTGGTCAGCTATCCCCCAAGCTGGTCAAAGGCTCAACGGCAAGCTCGGAGTGGGAGGACTTACTCTTCACCAACACGAGCTTTACTAGCCGACATGATGCCAAGGGTTTAGAGGGGGAGGCAGAGGTTACGAGATGTACTTTGTATCCTTACCGTGGAGGGGTGAAGGTTGGATGGTCTGATTTGGTGTCGGAGTCTATCAGAGCAAGAGACTTCGTGCGCCAGAATGCCGATGGGGAATTAGAATTTGGGCAGAAGCTGTCGAGTGGCTGATCTTGGCTGCCAGGGCGGTAACTTACAGTAGCGTAAGTTAGTATGTGTGGAACACACCCAGGATTGTGTCTCGTGGCTGGCCAGATGAATTACTCGTACTGTAAGGGCGATTCAGCCTCATCAGGCTAGAGCAATACCCGCTGCAACTAGAGAGCGACTTTCTGTCAAATCCTCATCACCGGCATCTTGATCACTCAGACAAAAATCTAACTCCCCTCACCAACAAACCGTGTCTATTTACGCGCAGCTCGATTAATATTTTCCGAACCGTCTGAGGATCTACATTGCTCTAGGGGTCCGATCATCCTCCCTAGCTATGACTGACAAGCGAAAGGCTTCCGGGTCCCTCGGATCCTCGCAGCTCGTCAAGAGAATCAGACCAGATGGCGCCGGTGGAGATGGGCCATCAGCGGTTTCGATTGTGAATAGCTCTACGAGCAGTGGAGCTCTCATACAAGCTGTACGTTTTGCCTCAGTCCCGGCCAATTTTTACAACTTTTAAAAGATCGGATGTGATGCTCATTCAACGCGATTTCATAGGTACCGCGAACATCAGCTTTACAAGCTCCAATCATGGAATTGACGGGACATTCGGTAAGGATTCAGCCTAGGAGAATACCTTCTCTTTCCTTCCTTCTTTCTTTGCCAAATGTACGGTATGCCAATGACCTTTTGCAGAAGGAAGTGTTCGTTGTTCGCTTCGATCCCACAGGTCAGAATATTGCCTCCGGCTCATTCGATAGATCAATTTGTAAGAGTCTTCCCCGCATTTCAATTTCCCTATACTTCTTACACTCCTCCCTTTTCCCGTCGGAGGTAGCTAACGATGTGACAGTGGTCTGGAGAACATACGGAGATTGCCCGAATTATCTTGCTCTTCCGGGACATAAGGGAGCTGTGCTTGACCTCCATTGGTCACGAGACTCACAGATTATATTCTCTGCTTCTGCCGACACCTTACTGGCCACGTGGGATGTTAGCACTGGAGCTAGGATAAGAAGATACGTCGGGCATGAAGATGTTGTGAATGCAATGGATGTAACTAGACGGGGACCGGAATTGATGGCTAGTGGAAGCGATGATGGGTCTATAGGGGTATGTCGCTCTCTTGGTAATGCTTCCTTCACGGTCTTACTTCTAAGAACCCGCTTCTAGATATGGGATCCGCGGCAAAAAGAGTGCATAGATTATCTGGAGACAAACTTCCCAGTAACAGCTATCGCTATTAGCGAAGCTGGGAATGAGCTTTTCAGTGGCGGGATTGATAATGATATCAAGGTACGAACAAAAAGGCATTCGTCCTGAATTAGAGCCACACCTTTACTCATCAACCCGGCTACCAGGTTTGGGACTTACGGAAGCGCTCAGTAGCGTACACTATGCGCGGCCACCAAGACACGGTTACGTCGCTGAGTGTCTCGCCTGATGGGCAATCCATATTATCAAACGCGATGGACAGCACAGTTCGTACATGGGACATCCGAGCTTTCGCACCATCCAACCGATTAATAAATACGCATGTCTCTCTGAATCACGTTCCTCTTCGTTGCAAGACCCTCAGCTAACTATCTACTGCACAGATATGAGGGAGCCCCATCCGGAATAGAAAAGAACCTCATCAGGGCGAGTTGGTCGCCGGTGGGCGATAAGATTGGGGCCGGAGGTGGGGACGGTAGTGTCGCGGTATGGGAGGCAGGAACCAGAAAATTGCTATACAAGCTTCCAGGACACAGGGGAACCGTTAACGATATGCGCTTTTCACCGAATGCTGCGGAGCCAATTAGTGAGTATTCAATGACAACCTCCTGATCCAGTGCTAACATTGTATACAGTTGTATCCGCATCCTCAGATAAAAACATCCTACTCGGAGAATTGGGTAAATAGCACGCCCATAAGCCATGATCAAGCGCGGGGAAGTTGTTTCAAGGGAGAGAAGGTGAGGTGAGGGGGGCGTTCACGATCCTATCTATGGGTGTAATGTCAGGAAGACAAAAAAAAACCATTGTACTGTACAATATTCATTTCAAAATTCCAATACTGCGCTACACTTTCCATTGCCCTGCCGCTACAAATACCGTGCATAAATCCCCGTATGTCTAAAAACGGCCGGCGGCTGTTTTTCACCAGCGGTTCTGTGCCCATCTCATATCACACACCGTATCATACCTACCACAGTAAACAAAGCCGCTGGAGATGCCGGTACTCCAACATCCAGCCACCCCCGCCACTCCGACAGAGGAGAAACAAAAATACTCTTGCGCTTCGCGTCACATTCCCCCCACTCCTCTTGGAAGGAGTGCAAAGAGGGAGGGGAAGGAAAAAAGGTTCACAGAAAACACGCGCACTCAAAACCCGCAAATAGCCCCCTTGTTCCGCGCTTAGCCATTACCCTACCCTACCCTACCCTACCCTACTCCGCTCTGCCCCTGCCCTCCCCTGCCCTGCCCTACACCCCCTTACTTAATCCCGGAAATTGCTTCTAGAAGAACCAAGAAGGATGGAAGGAAGGGGTGGGGGTGGCTTAAGTGTGTGTGTTCCTATCATAGTATATCACTCGGTTTTAGCTTTCTCCTGTTGGAGGGGGGGTGGGGGGGTTGGTTTGGCTGATGTTTTTGTGGAATGGGGAATTGTGATGATGGTCTTATAGACTATTTCCTCCTCCTCCAGCGCCTCTGGTGGTGGAGGCCTGGGGTATTGAGCCATGTATGATACCAAGTATCATAAGAGGAAGGAGAGAGAAAGAAAGAGGGGAGTGTGTGTGTGTGGACACTTTTGATGGATGGATGGATGGAGCGGGAAGATTGCGTGAGCAATATATATATATATCTATGGAAGAGATAATAAATCCCAACGGTATCATAATCCCAAGTCGCGATTTTTTTTTCATTTATAAAGTATTCAAAAGTTGAGCTTGGGTGGATGATCCTTCCGTCCTTGGCCGGCCACAGCATATCCTGGGTGGTGCTACCGTGCCACGAACGAAAATCACGGGTTAGGAGGGAGGGAGTGGGGTAGGGGGGTTTTCCGGATAACGGAACTGGGCGACGTGAGCGGAGTGGAGTGTGAAAGTTGAGTGCGGGTTTGGGGAAAGGGGGGGGTTTTTTTTGAAAATCGATTGGGCTGGTATGGTATGATACTAGGGCCATCTATATTCAGTTTCAACTCAATATACTTGCAGACGGGGTAGTACAGCTCTGCTAGTACTGCCCCACTTTACTCAGAAAAAAAGTTATGTATACAAGGCAATAAATAGGGAGAGGGGTACAAGTAACATCTGCCTTCCCAACAAAACATAAGCAAATAAAAAACTTTTTTTTTATTTCTATTGTTACTTTTTTTATTTCTATTTTTTTATTTCTTTGTTTCTTTGCCAACCCCCATCCCATTTGCTTCTGCTACCCGCCGATCGCCAACCTTTAAGGTCTAGAGTCGGATTCTACCACCTCGTAGCAGGATCGTTAAACCCCACAGCCCTATTGATGAGGGCTAAGTTCTACAATCTCCCAGTTCCCATAGGGCAGGATTTCTTTAATTCTCCTGCCCTACATGACGGATTATTCAATAATAACTGATTGTCAGCATGGATTGAACTCCTGGGCTCCCGCTATTGCGACAGGAGTGTTAACCACTGCGCCAGCTAGGTATTTCATGAAAGTCAACCTGGGAACTAATATTTATCCTACTGGAAGCCCGACTTTGGGATTTTAATGGGCAGGTAGTGTGTCCCTTCTCAAGTTGCAGGTAGATTTCAACGGAGGTATTTCTTACTCCTTAGGTGTTTAATGCGGGATTCTCGGTGGTTTAAAAGAGAATCAGTGGTTTGTGCGCTTGCTACTCTGGTAAGATACGGCTAGCAAAGTCCCACTCGAGACCTCGAGCCTCCCTACTTGCTCCCATTTGTGTTATCTCACTATAGTCTTCTGCTCGTTCCAGTGTTTTGTGGAGGTTTCTTTTCTTTTCTTTCCTTCTTGCATTTCCGCCAGGCTTTCTAGGGATGCCTCATTTCTGCTTGGCGGGGGTGGTTCGCTCCCAGCAAGCAAGTAAGCATTGTGGTATAGATCAGATCGTATTTTGGGATAGAACATTTGGGTACAGCGTACGGTACATATTAGATATTATGGCCCGGTCAGGAGTTGTTTGTTGGTGGGTTAGTCGTCGGGTATGAGTGATTAGCTGTGATTGGGTTTTGCTGGTTCAGTGTAGTGTAATCGCTTTGTCTTTGTCCAGAAGGAGGTTCCATGGGATAGCATCTCAGTTTAGGACGCCGGAAATTTTATTAGGGATCGGAGAGGGGGGGGTTTTTCCCCATCTGGTTATCTCCGCACGGCACAGGCTAGATTGTTTGGACTCAGCGCAGCATGGACCGAGGTTAGTTGGGATATCTCATGAAACAACAACCCACTTCTCGTAGAGATTCTTTTTTTTCTTTCTCGCTCGTCCCCCCCCCCCTTCTGCAGTTAGGAAGTGATATCTAAAAAATCATCTCTCTTCAAACCGAGTGACATACTGTGAAGATCGTTTCAAATTTGAACCAATCAGCAATGGCGGTTTTTTTTTCTTGGTAACACGTGACCAAATTAACGAAAAGGCGGCCTATCATACAACACCAGACATAATTTCGATAGGGTAGGGGCCACCGCGCGGAACGAATTACTGACGTTTTCTCTCTCTCTCTCCGAGTTTATAATTGTATGTAGGACGTGGGTGGTTGGTTAAACCCTGTCTTGTGCAGTCTGGAATTCTGTGCTTTGGAAAGGGGGTGAGAAGGGAGGTGAAGGGAGTTTCTCGGTCCCCTCTGGGGTATGGAAAGGGGGGGAATGGAGGAGGAGGAGGGGGGGGAGGGGGAGGGGGAGGGGGAGGGGCAAACCCAACAGCATAGCACTCGGTTCATAATTCAAGTCTCTACTGTACTGTACCGGTCGCATATATTCAGGTGTGGGAGCCTTGTGGGGGCTGGGTGCAGTGAAGGGGACTTGGGGGTCTGCTAGTAGTGATCTACTATGGCGTCTACTCTGTATGTTTCCGTCAGCTCCGCATTTGATCCCATACGCCGAGTATGGTGCTGTCTGTAAAGTAAACCATAAGAGTTCGAGGCCAAGGCTAACTAGAGTGATAGCTCATGAAGCATAGTGTTTGGGAGTTCGATAATACTATAATAATTAGACCACTTAGGACGATCAGCTGTCAGCATGGAGTCTCCTGTCCCATCATATCGCTATTTTGTCAGCGTCAGCAGGGTCGTGTCCCAAAGCTCTGAACAGGTCAGCTTTTTACTACCCATCCTATTATGATACCTAGAGCGGAATAATAATTTATTTCCAAAATTTGTCCAAATGAGTTTAAGAAAACAAGAAAGACTATCTATGTTGCCCGGAAAGCGTTTTACGCCAGCATGCTGTGTCCCACCCACAGTACATGTTTTTTTGTGTCAGCAATTTGAAACGTCCCAAGTGATCTGACCGCTATAGTATCACGAGGGAAAGAGCGGAGGGTGGCGACCGAAGCAGTAATCTGTATTACTTATGGAAAATAAAGAGAGAAGAAAGGAAAGGAAAGAGGGAATACAGAAGCAGAAGAAAGCAGGGCCTAGAATTAGGGGTGTTAGGAATGATACACCGCACTCAGGACCCAATAAGCCGTCGACGGAACGGAGCGTTTAGAGACCGCAAATTAGGTGTGGGAGGTGCTTGGAGTAGCCTTACTGAAGGTGCAAAGAAGAGAGCTAAGGAAGGCAGAATAAGAGTTGTGGCAAGACCAGTTTGATTGATTTGGTTTATCATACCGAAAGAAAAAATACTTGTGTGCAAGAAGAGAGGAGATTGAGAAGACACAAGAGACCCGCTACCAATGACAACTAAGACGGCTCCATGACTAAGCATCCCAGCCTCCGCATACAACACACGATATCCAACAAGAGGAGACATAGGTGGGTGATGCAGGCAGTCACGGGGTGTCACTCGTGACTGTTGGGAATACGGTAGCGCAAGCACGATTCCTAACATTGGGAGGGGGCGGGGGTGGTTCGTAGGTTCTGCTCGAGCCTGGCTAGATCCTCCTGAGCACTAAGTTGACAACAGTGGATATGCTTATGATGGTGAACGCTAGTAGGGGGCACGGGAACTACAATGATACTACGATGAGTGGGTGTTGGCATGATATGTTAGGAGCATGGAAAGGCAATTTGTGAATTGCTTTGGGGACAATGCTAGTCTAAAGGATGGGAGGGTATACAAGGGCCGAAGTGGGTGTGAGCGTGGCGTCGAGACGCAAAAGAGGGAGATAAAATAAGAAATGACTAAAGAATTTGGAGGAAAAGGAAGTGTGGGCCCTGGCAAATTTGGATGAACAATAAGATTCTGCGCCTCATGCGAGTGATTATGCACGAGATGCCGGAATCTCCGACCAGATGGAACCGCGCCTGGGAGCCATGGGCTATCTGGCGCTATCGATCATGCAAGATGGCTGGAATGAGTGAGTGACTCTTAGACATTGCCAAATCTTTTCGTTTTTGATATTGCTGTTCTGGGGCCGCTTTTGATGCCCGGTCGGAAAGTCGGACGCAGTGTCCTGAACGAGACTATCATAAATTGTGATTGTTGTAGCATAGCACTCTGCCAATGTACGGGTGCTTTGGGGCCTTGGGCCGTACATCTGTCGTCAGTAACCCCCTCGAGACCCTGCCGTACCCACAGCCGAGGTCATGCTTCTTCGTTGCTGGTATCCTGGCTGTGGTTATTATACACGCAGGGGTATTGTCGCTAGCTATTAGCAATCAGTGCTTAAGATATATCTTCTCCTGGGAATACATCTGCCCCGATAATGCATCCGGTATTTGATAATATAATATTTAACCTCAGGCGAAAAGAAATAAAAAACTAACGGCTGGTGGGATAAGCATTGGCTCCCGCGGTAATATCATGTAGAGTACTAGTACCTAAGTTCGGTTCGGCCCATCGTGGATTATTGAACATTCCATCACGAAGGCGGGGTAGTCAAGAAATCCTACCCCATAGGAAGCGGGAGACTAAAGATCTTGACCTTCCTCAATAAGGTGGTCGAATTCGGCTCTAGAACATACCCCTATCATAGGGGTGATTCTCGCTATCGGCGGGACAGCAGGAGGAAAAAATAAATAAGAATTATTAAAAAGCAGAAAGAACCGCTTTTCCCCCTGATCTGGAACAGCAACTGCAGCCTTTGAACGCTATTGGCTCTGTAGCACGAAGGCGAATGAACCGGTTCGTGAGGTGGCCACTAGCGATAAGACCGCCCTTTCTCTATTGATCGCTTTATAAACTAGCCGGGTTGTTAAGAAAGTTAGGTGTGGATAGTTGCTATTAGCAAACAGTGGCCAATATTTGCGAACTTATTTCCTGGAGATTCGGATACGTCTTTGCTCCTTGTACCGTGAGAACTCGAATAGTTGAACCTCACGCCAAGGTGTCCAAAATCCACTCTCTTGGGTAGGGGGGCGAGAGCACCTGCGAAAACTGACCGCCTCAGCCCCAGCTCAAGACCAAAAAAAATAAGGAAAAAGGAGGGACGGGAGAGGGGAAAAAAGAGCCAGAGCTTACTTACTAGCAAAGACAACTCCAATGCCATAGAGCAAGGTTCAATTATTCGGGTTCTTACGATTCATGCACCAGGAGAGATGTTTTGGTACCTGACCAGAATAGTCAACCAGAAAATAATCCCTGTCCTGTACGGAAACATCCCCTCAAGCACTGGTGCCTGCTTGCCGTAGTGCCTTCCTCAGTCGCTCGCACGTGAATGGCTAATGCCTGCCCTACACTTACCGGCTCCTCGTGCGTATGGCAAAGTCTCCGGCCGTCTGTACCCCAGCGATGGACAAATCCTTCGAGCTGGTGAGGTCGGGGTATAGCTAGCAGATCAACATGGGCTTTTATGTTCGTGTATATCAGCGTGTCCTCCGGAGTGTGTAATGCAATGAAGAAAGGCTGGGCACAGCAGGCCGTTCCTTCGGTTCTCAGGTAAGCAGGTACCTCTTCGAGTGAGAAGTTATGCCGACGCATCTCACCGCTGTATCACACGGAATCCTATTACTCGAGTATACTTGTGCAAACCCCTGGATTGTCGGCTGTGCTGTGGTAAAAATTATGGTGATAGTACTACTGTGGTTAATTGGCGTTTAGATACTGTGGAGGCTAGATAATTAGGCCCGCGCTAGGACGTCCAGAATTCCCCTCTTTGGATTAAGGGGGGTGAACGGTGAAAGAAAAAAAAACTAGCTCTCAGCCCTGTGTCGGGACAAACAAAAAGGAAAAATATAACTAACCTTAGTAGGAGAGGCCACTCCAGCGTTCCTCTCGGCAGTCTAACAAAGCATAATAATCTATGCCATTGGATCGCTTTTATGGGACAGTGGTTAGCGTGAACTGCTTCTGCAGCTAACTTAGACCAAACAGTAAGCAGTGCTCCCAGCAAGGAACCAAGTAATGGTTGAATTCCGGGGGAAAATGAACCAATAATGGGAATTCAATGTACGCGCTTTTAGTTCCAAATTCTTGCGGAAAAAAAGAAAGAAAAGGGACTCATAGTATAGGTACTGGCGTTTTATACAACTTCGATATCCATGCGGCAGACATGGACAAAAGAGAAGCAAAAGCAAAGCTGTGGTCCACCCGAACAAAAGCTTGACTTGATTTCATAAACCGCCTAGCGGATGCGGCACGCAGTTGAGGGGAAGGGAGAGAGGGAGGAAGAGAGAGATAAAGTTTTATCTGCTAGCCGTCTCGCCGCCGCCGACGGGGGGGAATCACGGTCACGGCACTGCACTGCACTTTCGAGCCAGTAAAGTAATGTAGCTATTCTTAAGACCACTACCTCGCTTGGCGGAACCAAATCGGACTGCAGTGCGTTCGCGCTCACGAGACTCGGCTCCGGTTATCAGTGTGGTGTTGGTCTTGTGCACTTTGCTGTACGGTTCAGGGGTAATCTCAGAGGTGAGGGAAACGATGTCGCAGATATCACAAAAAGAACTGAGGAGAGTAGGAGGAAAGGGAGAAACAAGAGGGAGGATATAATATTATGTGCAGTATGAGCACTCTGTAATACGTACTCGGGCGCGAATTAGGTTCAGTGCAGTACGGTATGATCGCCACAGAAGAGTCCGGGACATGAAGGCTTGGTAGGCCTCGGGATAGGCCGTCTTAGCAACAAATGAATAAGCACAACCAGCGGCAAGAAGACAAATAAGAAAAAGAGTCTGGGGGTATCATACATGGATACACAAAATATTATAATATTATTATTATTGTAGATATATAACTCTGATATTTAGTAAGACCTCAGCTCTTGACTGCTCTTTGTATCCTATTTCTCTTGTTTTATATTACTCCTGTTACTATAACATAATCTAGCCTTTTCCGCTCTTTTAATATAGTATTAAATTTTCAAGTACTCTTCGGAATTGAAAATTTGCTCTCTTAAACTAATAATATTATTAAAAATATACTGAATGTTGATAGGATGTTATAGTTGATTAGTTAGAATTTACAGTAGTATAGTACTTATTCTTGTAAGCTATTTTATCCCATTTTTATGTATCTTTAGAAAGCTTTAAACCTAGTTTATTATTTACTTAAATATCTTTTAGAGTCAATATAACTAGTATGATAGTATGATATGATAGGAATACTCTTTTTCCATAATACCTTTCTCACAATATATAGTTTTATAAGATACTAGTATATGAAGTTATTAAAAGAAATATTGGTAAAGTTAACCAAAGTTAACTTTTTGAAAGAAATCTAAAATATGTTAAAAAGTATATCCAAGTCTAAAGTAAATTTAGTATAATACTACATCTGTTTCTAATACTAGTGAAAAGTTATTTATATTAAAATACTTTTATAAAAGAGTGGTATTTAAAGTGCCCCAGCTTTTAGCAAGTATGGGTTAAAATATACTAAGTTAAGTTTACAACAATAGGTTTCATGGATATGTTTTACAAAAGATTCTTCCTGAATTACTCTTATCCATTTTATATTTATCTGAGTATTATGCCTATTTATTATCATCACAATCTTAGCTATCAGTATCAAGTCCAGTATTACTTCAGAATTGGCCTTCTCGGTCTTAACTATATCAGATACCCATCATGCATCATACCAGTACCTTATTTATTAATAACATGGGAATACTCGGGAACGGTATCAAAAGCAGGTTTAAAGCATAGCGCCAAACCTTGGTTCTCTATTGCCAGAAACTTCCGGCAATTTGTCAGTTCCCCTAAAGCAATATCAGGAGAAAGCATTCAGATACACTACCAAAACCGTTACCAGGCATTGTGTGAGCATCTCAACCGATGGGAAACAATAAACTCTTGGCACAAAAAGTTAACCTCAATGCCCTTCAAATAAACAAAACCTCAATGCAAACTATTGCAACCGGGGATGGCCAGTCAGGTGCGACGCGCGAAACGCTCAGTCGTGAGAGGGGATACAATGATCGACCGGGGACGATCGTCGCAGCGTGCGCATTTCGCGTAATTAATCTGCGCTGGACTAAGCGGTACGCAAGTTCTGCTTTAATTTCTGATTTTTTTAGATTTTTTTTTGGGCAGAGGAGCATGTTCGTTTGGTTTGCGATATACTTGTCTTATTTGTAACTTGTATTGTGCAAGGCACCTTTTTTCACATTCCTTTTTTCCCTGGTGCGACTTGCCTGCCGGGAATTTATGGAACAATGTTTTTTCCTCCCACATTTCGTTCAGGCTGTTGAGCCAAATGAGGGAGTTGAAACGCGCCAAAACAGATATGCCCCTGAATGCAAAAAGGGCCCTGCGACTGTGCACGTACTGGTGCTGGTCGTTCTTTTCTACCGTACTGAGCTTGGCCGTGGGCTTTTTTATCGACGAGAAGGGGGGAAGGCGGGAGAGGGGGAAGGATTCGGGAGAGGGAGGAAGAGTGGCAGCAATACCGTGACTTCTTATCACACCGCTTGCGGCGGAGATGCGTAGAAAGAGCAGTACTTGTAGGGTAGATAGAATAATATCGTGGTGCGAGCGTTACAGGAAAGTACTCGGGAGATAAATAAGCACGGTACAGTATCACATACCGGCACTGGTACCGTGCCTTGATGAAGATGCATATTGCGCGGCGGCTATTTTTTTCCCCCGCTTTCCTTTCTCACTCATGATAGTCGCCCGAGGGGAAACGGAAGGAGAAGGATGGGAATGGGAGGCAAAAGTGAGGTATCGATAACAGAGTTTGTGTGCCTGGGTAAACTTTGTGCCTGCAGCCTGTTCCTAAGCACAGTGGTGCCAGCACTTTGCAAACTCGTACCTTGCAGGGAGAGCCAGGATGGGTAGCGAGCAATAGTTACACACCCGTCTCCAATGCGCCCTCAACCAATCCAGATCCATCCCGTTTTCGTTTCCCCTTCCACTTCTGCCCTTCTGCTCCTCCTGCTTCATCGTCTCATTCTCTTGCCGCTCAAGCAACCGCCCCCTTCCACTCCTTCCTTCCTTCCCCCCTTCCGCCCTCTCTTACACTCTACAGACATCGCCCCAAATGCTCTGGCAGTCTTTGTAGCGGACTTTCTCCGTTCCCGACCGAAAACAAGGAAAACCCCCCCGTACACTCCTTTGACACTAGACTAAATTAGACGCTCCCTTTCGAGTTCTATCCCTTCCTTCTGTACGAACACGTCCTTTTTCAGACATCTTTCGGGGTGGGAGAAAATAACCTTCGTCTTTTTCCGTCGTTCGAGCCAAACCTGGGAGGTCCGGTGCTTATTATTTTTCTCTTTTTTCCTATCATTCTTTTTGTGCGGGGTTCTGCTCCGAACTACATTTGTAGTGCAGGTTCCCGTCTCTTGAGGAAAGGAAAGGAAGGGCAATAAAGGCTGTGGAGGGGAGGACTTAAAGGAAAGCAAACAATCGTTTTCTTTCCGCGGGTTTGTCTTAGGAAGGGAGAGAATTGAAGAATAACTGCCCACCTCTCCCCTCCTTTCGTTTCTTTGGTTCTACTGCGGAATTTTGGATTCAGCGCCCCTGAAAGCGTTTCCTGTCTATCGGTTTGGGATCCGATCGGTATTTTTCCTCTCGTTTATACATCGACATATATCGCTGGGAAATTCAAGGCAATTTCGGGTGTCAATCGGTACGTTTGAATGCTCAGGGCAATGCCTCACCCATTTGCGAGGATACTAGGTGGCGACGGTGAGCGAGAGCCTGCGGGGCCTCGGCAGGCGCCAGAAGAACAGCAACAACGACAACGAACAGGTGGAATAAGAGGATGGTTGAGCGGTGGGAGGAGGGGTAATGATGGTGCACCAGAGTCACCTACGGCTACGGGGACACCAGCGCAAGAAATGCGCTCAGTAGGCTCGAACATCGTGTCGCCTATCCCACTAGTAATGGGTCAACAGCGAAATGCTCCGATCTCGCCTCCTGCGTCACCGTTATCGAGGAATGACTCCATGGGATATAGTGCTATGGGATTTTATGCCCCCCGACATCCGACCCCGGTTCCTATGCAGCCTATAATTGAGAGGCCGGAACCTGCCATACGGAGGGATGATGTTGGGAGATCTGCCAATACAACTGAACAGCCGAATGATTCGCGGTCGGCATTGTTGGTAAATTTGGAGGCTCAGGGGCTGGTGGGGTCGGAGGGGAAACGGTTTTGGCGGAAGCGGTCGTGGAGAGGGTTACAGTCAAAGTTGGTTGCAGTCCTTATATCAGGCCTGTTTCTCGCCATTACATTGGCAATTTGTCAGTATTTGATTCACGTTACGATTTATATATAATTATGCTTTATCTCAATTGCTGACGGGATTTGAAAAGACCTTGGACTTGCCTTGTCCAAAGATCTACGCCTCCGCCATGAGTGGCATGTGCTCTTGATACTGATCATATTTCTTGCGACAATGTTCTTCTGCCATGCATTGGTTAGACTGTGTATCATGGCGACGAATCCCGGACGTTTTCGACGTCTTTCCCGAAACTTCGCTCGGATCCCGTCTGTCGCTGGACGGGGCGGATATGCAAACCCACGGGAGCCGATTCGCATACACAACTCATATGGTGCTGATGACCCAAGTCTTCCTGACCCTGCCAAGTCCCCACCACCAGTGTATGGACTTTGGCGATGCTCGTATGTTGCCCTTGCCCCAACCTACTCTACTCTCCTGCTTTACCTTTCTAACAATTATAGTGTGAGAGTGAATCCGGATCAATTCTATTGGGTCAGAAGGACTAGCGCAGGTGTACCAACGATCCCCGAAGGTCGTGAGCACAGCAATCGAAATAGCAGGGCCACCCTCCGCCCTCCATCATATGCATCCGACGATGGAGTAACGTATGCTCTTTCTCCACACCAATTGCGCCGCGACCCACCACCACCCCCACGCCCATCGGAAGCAAATCGAGAGCGATAAGCTGCCAGTAGCTACCAGATCCGCTATTTCCTTTCCCCACTGTGTAAACTTACCTTTGTGCCCTTGTTTATGTGAATAGGGGTTTCCAACTTCTGCTTCCGCTTATTATGTTCACTCCCTATGGGATTATGACATGGTTGTTTGACACGGGTGTTTATGGGTGCTTGGTTTTTCTTGTCAGATTTTTTATTCTACTTTTTTTCCCAACATGGATATATATAAGGATGGATGGGTGGATGGATGGATGGGATATTTATTTCGTTTCTTGCTCATAGCCGGATTACTTTTTAGCTAGCTGGTTAGTTGGGTTCTCACTGGGTATGGGAATCAGAAATTACTGTACATAATGGGTGCCCATGATGCCCAGTTGAGGTCGGATGCGATTTTCAAATCTGGCGTGCGCGGGGGAAATCCCGTAGCACGGATAGAGCGCTAGAACGCGATATCGTGATTCTTTGCTTTGCCATAACTTCCGCAGCTGCCTTCCCAATGGTGTTTGTCTTTGTCGTTGCCCGTGGGGGGGAGAGGATAGGAGGGTGAAGTGCCGCTCGCACCGGAGCTGCACGACCAATGCTAGATTCTGGCATAGTTGCTCAAGTTATTGTACTATCTGTTGCAGTTTTGGCAGGTATTTCCCATTAGCCCTTCCCATTCCGGACCATGGAAAAAGCCAATATCATTTCTGAGTCAAGTCTACTTTTCATCTGGAGTTCACGATATATCCCCATACGTCTTACATCTGTACTGTATAGTACAGTACGGTAACGGCATTCGGCTGAATAGGGATCTGGCTGTTTTTTTCTTTTCTCTCTCCCCCCCCCCCTTCCTTTTGCGAAGGCCGGGTGGGAGATAGGTATGAGTAGCTGGGCTTTTGCAATGATAAATTGTATTTTACAAAGTAGGGAATTTCTTTTTCATCTATTTCTTTTTCCTTTCCTCTCTTAAGTGGGTGGTGGTGCAGTACTTGGTTGTTTGGGATTGTATGTATTAGTGTGATGGTACAGTACGGGGACAAAACTTTTCGTCCAATGCCATTTTTAAACAAAAAATTCTCAACACTGCTTATATAAAAACACTTGAAATCTCTCTATCAGCTAGGGAATCACTATCTATTCAAACCTCTATAAGTAGAAGTGTAAGTAAGCAAAGCCGCCTTCATGGTTCATGATTGCATCAACTGGTGTGAAAGTGACTTAGATTTTTGTATGCGGCTCCATACAAAAAAGTACATGGCAGCCAATACCAGATACTTAAATAACCTTTTCTCCACCACTTGGTGATATTTAAAGATTCTGTAAATTTCTTCATGTTATCTATGGGTTTGCTAATGCAAGGACAAATTTTCGCTGATTCTCATCGACATTGCGCAATGAGAGAGGGTGGTGAAAATGGGCACTTTTGGTGTAAAATGGGCATCGGACGAAAGGTTTTGTCCTAGTACTTTATGATATTCGGGGAGAAACGAACTTGAAGTGGCGGTGGTGATAAGTTGTGAATGCCAAGCCTTGTTTTACTAAGCGTGTCGTGATAATATTATTATTCAAAGTTGAGAATATTGGGAAATTCTTGGCTCAGTTTCTTGTTTCTGTGTAAGCTTGGCAGATCTGGAAAATATATTTACCATAATAATAATTATTATTATGGTATGATACCGCATAAACTGCCAATAGCCGGCCAGCACTAGGAAAGTACTTCAGGTATGATATTATAGTATAGCTTTGTCTCGAAGTCGCGATAAGACGCTATAGGCGAACGAATTCTTCATAACCAAGACTGGGCTTTTGATGCAATTGTGGGTTTCATCTCAACCGCTACTTATTTCAACGCGAGAAAAGTTTTGGCTGGTTCTTCCTACTGTGCTCCTGTTACCGAGGCCTGAGGTTGGTAACAGGTAAGTATAGGGGGTGTGAGCTGCGTGCTGTATGGTTGGCCAACGGGGCTTGTATGGAGACTTGGGAGGCTGCTACTGCGTACGGCTGTAGCCACTGTCCTATCAAAAAATTTCAGGGATGTTTTTTGATAAGAGGTTGTCTTGCGGAATAGATACTCGTACTTAATTGGTGCCTGAGTATGATATGATACTAAGGATTTTTTTATGATTTTTTTTTGTGAGCTTCTCAAATATGTTACCGGTACTCGGCTTATGTCAATATTGTTGGCTCGTTCTGTCAAGTAACCTAATGAAAGATGAGCCCTTGCGTTTGCTTAGGGGCTGTTTTGTATGACAGCCAACCATGGTTTACAAACCATGGTTTGAAAATTCAACCAATCACCGCTCTTTAAACTTCTTATGTAATCAAATTTCAAGGCTCCTGATTGGTTGAATTTTCAAACCATGGTTTGTAAACCATGGTTGGCTGTCACACCAAACAGCCCCTTAGTGTTCTTGCTTTTAACATTGAATACCTTTACCATGTTGAGGGTAGTACCCCGAATGTTTACTGAGGGGTCGCCTGCGGGAATATAAAATAGTTGCTCGAAGAAGTTAGAATAAGGGTTAGGGTTGTGCTGCCCACCAATGAGCGAAAGGGACCATTATTCTTTTACAGGGAATATTTGTGACTGGTCACAAAAACAGGCATCAGCATCAACCAGTATTCGGAATAGTATGATACTGTCTGTTCTTTCAATGTCTTTACCGGTACCGTAAAAACTTTTGCGATTCGCCGTCTCAGGAAGTGGTGGTACAGTAAGAACTTTGGCTATTCGCCATCTCGGTTAGGTTGCAAATCTCGGGATTCAGAGACAAAGTTTCTTGAGATGGATGAATACTTTCCTAACATGGTATAGCCTGAGTGCTTTGGCCTTGTTTGATCTTCTCAGCTTTCCAAACTAAACCTACCTTGGGCTAATGACTCGGTCTCCAGAAATCCTGAGACGGCGAATCGCAAAAGTTTTTACGGTACTCAACCAGTCTGTTCTGAGGTTTGGGAGGGGGTTGGTATATTTTGACAGCCTGATATGTCTGATCAAGTAGAATCTTTTATGATGCCTATGATATGAGCACGGTACTTGGCACTGCACCTCCCAGTCCTGGGAGAGACAGTACATTCGGGGCATTGCCAGCACGCTGGCATCCAGTAATGCAACCGTGTGCTACCGTAGAATCTCGAATAATTGAACAATGTGCTATGTCGTTGGAGTTGCCTTCTCTGGTAAGGTCTGGTGTTTTTTTGTTTTTTTATGACTCCCAGAGGGGCTGAGCAGCTCTTTTTTTGCCGCAATTTTCACCCCTTCTCCGAGGTAGGGAATTCTCGACTACATAGCACATTGTTCAATTATTCGAGATTCTACGGTATGTGATCGAGAATTTCCTGCTTTAGAATAGGGGCGGAAAACACAGCAAAAAAAACCAGATGCCCAGCCCCCTCTGGGGCCATGAGGGAACAAAAAAACACAAGACCTTACCAGAGACGACAACCCTAACGACATACCGGTAGTACAAGGTTCGATTATTTGAGTTTTCACGGTAGGTAACTTATATGTGGTGATGAAGGAGTTATCCAATCCTGGGGCAGTTCGACCGAGGATTATGTAGATGTCACAGAAATCCTACCGTATTGTACAGTACGAGTACAGTACTACGCCAGTGCAGTTTCTGACCAACCAGCCACCCCCCTCATTCGTCTCTAAAAAACGAAAAGTGAAAGTGTGGTTTCTCCTACCCACCGTAAGCACTGTATTTGGGGCCCATCCTGGTATCCTGTCCCCCCACCTGAGCCGCAAGTATTGTAGCGCACAGTACTAGTACGCAAGGCCCTCCCAATTCTCTCCCGGGCCTTATATAGGCATAGTGATTTAAGGGTATACTAGCCGATCTAAAAAGTATCCGGACACCATGGCACAGATTTGTATGAGTCTTGGCGCCAAGGTGTCCGGATACTAAATAAATCAGCTACGGTAGTCTAAACTCAGTTTAACTCAACCTACTCGGACAAACCAAACCCCCCCACTCCCTTCGGGCCTTCGCATCCCCGGCCCCCGTGGGCCCGTACTGCACCCGACCCCCCGATCCCCATTCTCCAATATCACCCCGCACCCCCTTCTTGTGCTGCCCCAACGAACTGTCGGTTGACCCGGGCCCGCGTCGGGGCATCTCTCCCATCGGGCGTGTGGTTGTTCCACACGCCGCGTCACGTGATGCGGTTGAAAGTTTGTTCCGGGTAGATATTAATACGATACTTCTGTGCTTTGTTGGGTTGACTTGGGCAGGCTATCGTGACAGTGCCAATATCGAAATTTCGTGCATGGCACGGTATGGCATTTGGGGCATTGCTTGGTATGGAGGGGAATTTACACTTTTTTCTTTTTTCCTAAAGGGATTTTTCTTTCTTCCTTCCTTCCTTCTATGATGGGATGATGATGAGTGGAAGACTTATCATACCGGTATTGGGAATGAATCGGGCCATAGCATATCATATCGCATCCCAGTTGAGTTCGCTTCACATTCGCCTCGGCTCATCCGAACTCTATCAGCAACCTATTGCGCCGTGCCCCCCAACTGCCAACCCTAAAAGGGAAAAAGAGAAAGGGAAAAAGCAAAGTTTAGGTCCTCGGGCCAGCCGGCGAATCTGCAGCTCGTGGCCGGATGGCGCTGGAAACTCCCTGGGGTGTGTGGGAACAAGTACTTGTACCTAAAGCGAATGAGTAATGATTGTTCAGATCTCCCAATCGGAGCATTTCGCGTAGGGGTTATTTCCTTTTTTTGTTATGATACCCTTTTCTTTCGTAGGCGGCGTATGATATGGCACCCCTCCTGCCTATGTGGGGGAGGAGGGGGAAAAGAGTTATTGCAATCCTGGGTTTCGGGGTGAAATTTGCGCCGTGTGGTAGATGTGGAGTTTTGCTCGGGTGGTAGGTTACCGGGGGTGGGTCAAAGATTAGGGCTTGGGGAGAGAGGTCTGTTTGATTTTTTGGGCGACCTTGTGGATTATCCTTGAAGGGAAGGAGGGTTCATAGGGAGTATAAGATGGGAGGGTGGCTCGTTGGGAAAGTTTTCTCTCCCATTTTGGGATACAGGATTCGACTTTAGTTTTCCGCCACGCTAAGACGAAATACTTCGAGTGCTTCACTATGACTGACGTGCATAATACAATCGCCGCTACTACCGCTGGGGAGATGGAGGATAGTCGAGCATCCTCGGACACAGGTGATGAGGTTAAGGCATGGCGACCGAGTAATCGAATGTACGTCGTCTTCTTGACGATGTGCACTATCACATTGGCCGCTGCGTTGGATGCTACTTCTCTCTCTGTAGCTTTACCCGTATGCCTCCACCTCCCACCCCCATCTTTACGATGCCAGCAAGGTACTAATACTGCCCTAGATAATGTCCCAAAAACTTCATGGCACGGCAATAGAAGCCTTCTGGTCCGGTACCTCCTTCCTGATAACCTCAACCGTCTTCCAACCAAACTTCGCCTCTCTCTCCGACATCTTCGGCCGTCGGAGCCTGTTCCTCGTAGCACTCATCTTCTTCACCGTCGGCGCCATAGTCGCAGCCGTAGCAAACAATTTCACCATAATCCTCGTGGGCCGGTCGATCCAAGGCATCGGTGGCGGTGGGATAATCTCCCTCACGGAGATCGTAGTAACAGACATCGTCCCGCTCCGCGAGCGAGGCAAGTACTTCGGCTTCTTATCCATGATGTGGGCGCTGGGGTCCGTCGGTGGCCCCCTCATCGGAGGCGCGTTCGCTCAGGAGGTGTCGTGGAGGTGGATCTTTTGGATCAATCTTCCCTTTTGCGCCCTCGGGTTCGTGTTGATTCCCTTGTTTCTGAACCTTAATCACAGGACTACGTCGTTTTTGGAGAAGTTGAAGAGGGTGGATTGGGTTGGGTCTGTGCTTTTTGTGGCGTCTATGATGAGTTTGCTGATTCCGATTACTTGGGGGGGTGTCATGTATCCTTGGGATCATTGGAGGACTTTGGTCCCCTTGGTGCTTGGTGTTGTGGGGCTGGCCGGGTTTATGCTTTATGAGAAGTTTGTGGCCAAGGAGCCGTTGATCCGCTTGGGAGTTTTTTCCTCTAGGACTGCTCTGGTGAATTATTTGGGCACAGTTATGCATGGGATGATTGTGAGTTTGGAACTCAATGATAGTCAGTGGCTGGTAGAGGGGGTTACTGACTATCTTTTTATCACAGCTTTGGAGTTTACTATACTATCTCCCACTATACTTCGAAGCCATCAAAGGTCTCGGTCCAATCATGGCCGGTGTAGCCGTCTTCCCAGAGACATTGTACGTACTCATCTTCACAAACTATCACTCATCAAACAAAACTGACTTTTCTTTTCTTCTCACAGCACCGTGGCTCCAGCATCCGTAGTAGTTGGCCTCCTAGTCTCCATAACAGGTCGCTTCCGCTGGGCCCTCTGGCTCGGCTGGACCCTGACGGTCCTGGGAATGGGCGTGCTCGTACTCCTGGACGTGGACACCCCAACCGTAAGCTGGATATTCATAACCCTAGTCAGCGGTCTCGGCACGGGAATCCTCTTCCCCAGCATGGCCTATGCAATCCAAGCCTCATCCACAGACGCAGACATGGCTTACGCCGTGTCCATGTTCTCCTTCTTCCGCGCCTTCGGTCAAGCTTTCGGCGTCGCCATCGGCGGCGTGATCTTCCAGAATGCGCTGAAGACAGAGATCGCAAAGCATGCGGTACTCAAGGCGATGGCGGGGGATTACGCCGCGGATGCGGTTGCCCTCGTGCAGGTCATCAAGATGATGCCCAGGGGAATGGAGGGGAGGGAGGAGTTGCTGATTAGTTATGCTGCGGCGCTCAAGGTGGTATGGAAGGCCATGATTGGATTCGGTGCCGTTGGGCTGGTGACGAGCTTTGCTACGGAAGGCTTGAGCCTTGATCGGGAGTTGAGGACAGAGCATGGGCTGGTGGAGAAGAAGGCTGTTGGGGATTCGGAGAAGAGCGAGGGTGGGGTTTAGAGTGGGCGGATTGTTTATCGATTTGGTGGGAAATTTGGATTCTTGTATATGCCGGAGCTTTGCGGGTGGGGGCTTTTTTTTCCTTTTTAACTTATAATTACTGGGTATTTATTTTTCTTTTGTTTTGTTATAGACTGGATATACGGGGGTTTCTGATGCGAATATGATATGTACATTTTTTTCTTTTCTTCCACAGATTAATACACATCTCCATTCCAAGAAATAACATCAAGAGTGGAGTACCCCTCGCTAAGATGTATCATAATATAATACTTGATGGAGAGATTAGTGACCACCAGAAATCCATAATCACTACCTATCACTCGTGGCCCTTTCTCAACCTAACAGTTCCCGACAAGAAACTAAAAAGGGCCCCTCGACGGGGGAACTTAAAAGTTGCGAAAACATGACATGCGCTGGACGGGAACGCCATAAGCCACGAATAGGTATTATTCCCCTTCCCACACTAGCATCGTGCGAAATACCTATCATAACCGGCGCAATGGCTGGGACATCTCGAACCAATTGCCCCCCCCTTGAAACTCCGGCTCGCCATTAGGTATTACTAAAGGAGCCCTCACGTAATGCAGGGGAATTGAGAAATATGGACCCTGCTATATATGGTTGGGGTGTGTGAAGACCTTGGGCTCTGTTAGGCTTGGAGCGAGGCGGTCCTGCCATGGGGTATGATATAGTAGAATTCTGCTCTGGGGAAATGCGACCCAAGGCGAGGTCTGGGATGGATTGGGTATCGGGGGTGTGAGTTGGTGGGTGGGTGGTGAACCGACCGAACAAAAGTCTAGCACATATCTGGGAAAAAGTTGAGGGATCGATGGGGAATGGGAATGAGAATTTAATGAGCAGGTGTTTTTACCTTATTCCCTTTATCGCAGTTCTGGGCAGTACGATACATGGCCAACCTGCCATTCAAGGGTTAGAAGGCTATCAAGTTTTTTCTCTCCCTCGTATGCTTGGGTGTTACGTGGTGCATTGATCTAGGTCTGCTCTTAGCACCATACCTAAGAAAGGAATATATCCACTGCTCCCTTGCAGTGCCTTCCAGAGGGGAGACTATAATGCTCTGATGCGAGATCTTGTGTTGTATTACTAGTCGTGCCATGCACTTAAGTTAGTCTTTCAGTAACGTTTCAGTAACATTTGTGCTACAGCCAATAAGGAGGTATGTACAGGGGGCCGCTTAGCAGGCTGAGAGATGACAGCGAGTATGGGGAAGAAACGTAGCCTTAAGAAAGAGGGAGATATATATTTATTAATCGCACCTTGCTACCCGGCGCTGTTATGTATGGGCAGCAAGAATATGGGTAAAGTAGGTAAAGTACTTATCTTCAGCTAGGCACATAGGAGGAGCTCGAAGGATTGGTGTCCCACTGAGATGTATATGGTCAGGGGTTTTGTCGGATACACGGAGGTTTGATAGGAATAGGATGGGCATTAGGCATCCACGACTAGTAACTGAGGGGGGTCCTATAGTAGACGAGCACTAGGGGTAAAGATAGATATATCTTCCACAATCAACTCATAAATATTGCCCGCTGTTAGGCAACAGCGACTATTCGCACCTGACTTTCTTTTGAGAAAGCACGGTTGGTCTACGGTTTACGAGGCGATAGACTTTGGAGGGGTGGCTTTATGGCAAAAAGGCTGTGATAGCCTGCATAACACTCGGAAATGGTAGTTGCTATTATCATGCAAAGAAATTCCCTATTTATTTTAATTTTTATCAATCGCCAGCCTTTTCTTTTCCCTCTGCTATGTACCTACTTGGTCCTTAGCTGACATCACGCCATATGGCAGGCTATGGTCTAGGAGTCGGATTCTGTCACTTCGGATGATATTGTAGCAGGTCTGCTTTGTGCTACAACATTATTAGGGAAGGCTAAAGCCTTCAGGCCCTAGTTCTAGTAGGGCAGGGTTTCTTAATCCTCCTGCTCTACGTGCCGGATGGTTCTGTAGTACCTTGTATAGTATCATAAGAAGGAGCTTTTGCTAATCACTCAGAGGTTAGCCTGCCCTCCACCAACTTAGCCACTAGGGCAACTAGGTATTTACTAGAGTTTTATCGTGGGAACTGGTATTCATCCTACCGGGAGGTGGGTTTGGTCTTTTTTCTTTTCCTTTTTTAACTGGGGGTCAGTCGTAGAGGCGCGGGTGGGTCTGAAAAAGTGAGTGGGCACACCCGATTTTACACCGAAAATGGCCAACTCCCCACACTAATTCCTGAGCCAATACTTGAATCAAAAATAGGATAACTTAGAGTGTTTGGAAGAGATGTAGACTACTCGACTTGTATTGTGACCTCAAATGAGTTTGGGCTCTTTGAAGAGTAGCAGTGATGGGCATATAACAGAACCCTCCTTGAAATAACACCAAGACAGCTGTTTTTGGTGCGAAACCTGTGCCTTGGCGGAATTCGAAAGTTCAACTACATACCACTCTTGAGGAGTTAGCAATTGAGTGGGTATTTGCATATAGAAAATGGTGTCCTTACCGCTTTCAGTGGTTGTATGGATACTTTGCATTTTTGCGAATGTTTTCTATTGATATCTTTGTGTGAAATCTGCTATTTTGAAGTAGAATTTCACGAGCCCATTCACTTTTTTGGTCCCGCTTGTATGTACCGTGCCCTTAAATAGAGCAGGTACAGTACACGTTCAGGAGGACAGAGATTACAAGCATTGACCGCTGGTGGCTAACAACGGAATCCCCTTGGTGTGCGAAGAGATGATCAAATCGGGGTCATTGGCGACGGGAGAGGGTAGGCTTAGATGCAGGAAAGATGGGAGTTGGAGCGGTTATGGGTTTGCGTCCAACTTTTAAGTCATTTTTGCTGTGAGCTGTGATCACAAAATATCACTCCATTGACAAACTCACAAAATCGCCAGTACAGTACTGGTATAGTACACTACAGTGCCAACTTGGTGACAAGAAATCGTCCCTTCTGGTTTTCCATACAAAAACCACAGGTTCAGCCAACCACCACAAAGGTGGACAACAAATCTTGTTCAAAAAGGTAATCAAATGAAAGGGAATTATAGTGAATTTAACGTAAAAACTGTCAATTTTTTTCACTCTGGCAGGTTCCTATAGTGAGCAAAGCTAGCCAGTGCGGTTACCATGTAGGATTCCCATACAAGTTGGATGTCTCTTGGAACTCTGGCACTCAGAATTCCTGGCACATTTTCTGGAACCCGGTGTTCAATTTTGTGAATCCCCATGCCAAGCTGTACTATCAAAAAAATCCCTGGGCCCCCCAAATGCTATGGTGGTAAGTAGGCACCTTTTAAGAATAGGCATTTTGTATGGAGAACCCGGTAGGGGTCAGCCTCTTTTGCACCCAGATCGTACATTTTACCCACCAGTCACGAACCACACAGATCATTGCAAATTCTCCAGGCAACTCATCAGACTAAGATCCGGGTAGTATCAATGAGGTATCAACAGCCCCGTGATTGGATTCGCCAAATCACCCGCGGGAAGCACAAAGGAAAATAGCTACTATATCTCGACCTCCAGCAAATCTCCGGTTTTGTTTTTATCCCCCTCCCCCAGATTGATTCATGCTCCTATCATAACCTCTATATCTGTGCGATACACTTTCAGCTGAGTAGAGTACAAAAACAGCACCAGTGGTAATAAAAACAAGTTCCCCCTTCCAGTCATCATCATCACCGCGCCACCTTGAACTAGAGGAAGAAAGAAGGAAAAGAGAAAATAAGCTAAGCAAAATTCCAAAACCGTGACTCCCATGCCAAACCACCTTTTTTTGTTTTGATAAGAGGAAAAAGAAAGAAAACAAGAAGACGACTGAATACCCTAGCTGATTGAGATAGAAAAAGGAAAGATGAAAGAAGCGGACAACCCTGGTTTATGGCCTAGCGCATGGTGTGTTCCAGAACTTGGGTGTGTTCTATTTTGTAGAGCTCTGGTTTGATGAAAAGGGTGATGATCGGGACTAAAGTTGCAATGGCAAGCAACGTGGTAAAGTTGCAAAGGGAAAAAATTAGAGAGGATAGAGCGAAAAAGAGAAAGCGATGCGAGCGAAAAATTGAGTATAATGGGGAAACCCGTTTTCAAAGTACAGAAACGTAAGTGGAAGGAAAAAGTTATGATAGAATCTGGCGGAAACGAGGGAAGAAAAGCGGAGGGAAAAAAGGAAGCTAGGGACTAAAATTTCTTTCCCTTCTTGCTTTTTTTCTTCTTACTCTTGTTTGGAAGGACGAGTGGGACGTCTACTAGTTCCCATTCCATATATCGAATCATGTATTCGTCGATGTGCGCCGGTTCTCGATCAACGCGGTTCCAGCCATCACCATAGATATCATGACCAAGACCTCTGTGGGTAACAACCTCTGGTTCCACAGTATTTCTTTGCGGTGTCATGGCGGCGTTGCTGACAGGCGCTGATGGCTCTCTGGGCGTAGTTCCCGCAGTAGCAGTGCAGGGGTCTCTTGGCGTTTGTGCTGGTGTGCTCCTTTCCGCAAAGTCGGCGCCGTCGGCATCCACGACTTCCCTCTGCGCAACCTTGGCTGCTGCAGCATCCTCAACATCTTCGGCTGCCTCGAGCGCTTTCTCCATGTTCACCCCGGGGGCAACCACTGTTTGCGAATCGTCCACGCCATCTAGGTCCTTGATAACCTCATCCCCGAGCATATCGCGGATTGTGAGCTTGTTGAAGTAGTCGGTTGTGAAATCGCCCTCTTGGATGACTACGTCATCTAACATCCGCTTTTGGTTTGATTTCCGGAGTATGTTTGACTCAATAGTGTATTCAGAGACGAAGCGGTAGATGTGGACGTCCCGAGTTTGACCTATACGATGACATCGGTCTTGGCATTGCTTGTCCATCGCTGGATTCCAGTCCAAATCATAGAATATCACGGTATCTGCACCAGTCAAGTTGATACCGAGCCCACCAGAACGGGTAGATAGTATGAATACGAGAATTCTCGTATCGTTATTAAACCGATCAGTTAATATCTGTCTCTGCTCCACCTTTGTAGCTCCATCAAGGCGAAGGTACCGATGACCGTGGATATTCAAAAACTGCTCGAGAATATCTAGAACTTTGGTCATTTGGGTAAAGATTAGAGCCCGGTGCCCCCCAGCTTGCAACTGACGTAGGAGAAGGTCTAGGCGTTGTAGCTTTCCACAGTCATACTGAAGAAGTCGCTTATCAGGAAAAGCAATCGATAACCGAACCCTGGCCTTATGGAAAGGATCGGATGGAAATAGATTCTTAGCTTGGGTTTCCTGGATAAGCTCGACTCCTTGTGGCGACAGCGCTATGGGTGCCATATCAGTTGCAACAACAGCAGGGGTGATACAACCAAACTTGTCAATTATGCTGCCCATTGACTCAGTCCGGTCTTCAAGGGTTAATATCATCGAACTGATGACCTCGGACCGATTAAGGAACCAATCGGTTATCATTTTCCGATTCTTTGGCATTGGTTTCGAAGGCCCAACGGATATACCATCGGTGCAAAACTCGACTAGGTTCTTTCCGAAGAGGGGGCGGTACTGAGTGCGCAATCGATTCAGGCAGACACTAGATTTGAGGGTTTCAAGCCGGGATGCTTCTGCTTGATGTTTGAGGTAAGCTGTATGCCCTCGAACAGTTGCAAAGTCTGGTTCTACTGGCTTTATATCCGCCGCCCTATCTTTGTAATACTGCTGAAGGAAATCGGTGGCTGTAAGTCTTGATATCTCGTCTGAATGCTGAGTTGACAGGTGGTTGTTTTTGGCGGGCACAAGCCCACAAAATTCGAGGAAGTTTGTGCTAAAGAAAGGTTTAAATGGGTCCTCGTTCAGGAGACGCCGTCTAACCAGCAGCTCCTTGACTTCATAGTCGGCAACCGCAGACTTTTGCATCGCGAAAGATGTGACGATCTGGCGAGTTTCAAATAGGTCTGGATGGTTACAGACCTTGCGAAGTTGCATCAAACAATTGATAATGGAGAGATAGTTGCCTGATGCCAGTGTCTCGCGTGTCTTTGCCATCGACATAAATTCCTCGTAAAGATATCTTTGTCGCTTCGATAGCCTACAATAAACGATGTGTTCAAATTTTGCTGGCATCTGCTTCTCCACGTCTGCCTTCAATCTGCGAAGAAGATAAGGTCTGAGGACGCGATGGAGTTTTGTGACAGTGTGCTTGGCTTCATCGTCCATACCTTCTCGGCCGCCTTCAATAAGTTGGTCTACGGGGTGCGCAAACCATTCTTGAAATTCCTTCAGGTTTGCGAATCCAGCAGGCATAGCGCTCGAAGCCCCAGAGGGCATGAGGAAGTAAAGCAACGACCACAGCTCGATTAGGTTGTTCTGGAGAGGGGTTCCTGTAATCAACAAACGGGCCTCGGCTTTGAAGTTGAGTAAAGTTTGCCATCTTTGCGACCGGAAATTCTTGATATTATGGGCCTCATCCAAAATCAAGTAATGCCAATTACGGCGTTTAAAGGTAACTTGATCTTGAAGGACAAGCTGGTAAGAAGTGATGCACACATGCCACAGATTGTTGTCAAACCACCCCTTCCTCTTCTCAAGCCGTTGCTCGCGGGATCCATAGTAAGTTAGAATCTTGAACCCTGGCGCCCACTTTTTAAACTCCATCTCCCAATTAAGCATGACACTCGTTGGCACAACAATGAGGTGCGGTCCCCAAACTCCCTTTTCGCACGCAAGGTGCGCTAAAAGTGCGATGGTCTGGATCGTTTTACTGCAACACAAGTCAGCCGGTGGAAAATTATCTTATAAGCACATTAAAACCTGAGAACATACCCAAGTCCCATCTCGTCGGCCAGGATGCCATTGGTGTGGTTATTGTAGAGCCCGGCGAGCCAATCGAGGCCATAGTGCTGGTACTCTCTCAAAGTCCCCCGGAGAAGGAACGGAACGGGGGTTTTGATATCTATATTCGGTTGAGGAGAGGTTTCTGGGGATGTTGTAAGCGATGAGGGGTGGCCGCTTTCTTTCAAATCAACTTGTGAGTGGGAGAGCGAAGTTGATGTTTCCGCATCCATTGTATCCGAGTGACCGTTGAGCATCGGTATTTCTAGAGCCTGACCTCCAATAACCCCCGGCGTAGAGAGATAATTGGCTCCAACCCCCTTGCCCGGTGGGGATTTGTAGACAACAAGGCTCACTTCATCGATCTTATCCTCCTCCAATAACTCATCAGTGGCATCGACTTTAGAGCCATTGACTTTAGAGTCTTTTGAGAGTGACTCTATTTGCACAGTATCCAAAGATTCCTCGAGGCTCCGGTCCTCCTGCACAGGCACTGTGGGCTCGTTCTCGTCCTCACTTTCGGGCTCGAGATCGCGGGAATTCGCCCTTAACCCGCTCAAGTCCCCGTATAACCCTAGCAGACCGGATCCAACCCCGTTTTCGATCTCGGAATCATCCTCGGAACCATCTTCGCCGGTCTCGTTGCCATCTGACTCACTCTCAGAATCCATATCAACTGATTCGTCACTATCGTCCATGAGAATATCGTCAACTTCCTCAAGCTCAACCGCTTCAGTCGGGTCTTCATCGATATCCATTCTGGCGGCATCGTCCGAGTGTATATCAGATGGCACGGGTGTTCTGCCATCAAGCGACACCCCATCCTCAATATCCGATAGATCGTCTTCCTGAACGAGCCCCTTACCCCCAAGCGAAGCTCGACTGGGTCCAAGACCTGCATACTTCGCTTTTAGCTGCTCCACTGTAAGACTCTCATCGTCATCCTCCACATCTTCCTCATCAGAATCCGTGGTCGACATGTTTGCCTCATCCAGTTCTTCCAATTCTGACACTCTTTTGTCGGCTTCTTCCTCTTCCTCCTCCTCTCCATCATCCTCTTCATCATACTCCCCTTCCCCTTCCCCTTCCTCCCCCCCCTCCTCCCCCTCCAGCGTGTCTAGACCACCCTCGGATGCTGTCGCAGAATTATGGCGGTCTCCTCGCCGCGCTTCGAGTAGCTGGGTCGAGTGCTCAAGCATTTGATTTAGATGCTGTTTGCCTGCTAGTCGATGTTCCTCTTCTGCCCTCATTCTTCTACGGGTTTCAACTTCCTATAATTAAATTAGCCACTACTATAGCGGTGAGGTTTTTACATAAAACGGGTGTACATCTTTCTCTATGGCGGGGCAGACCGGAGTTTCGTGTAGGAGACGCTTGCTGGGACGAGGGTAGAAATACCTTCAATACTTCCTCCCATTTCCGGCGTAGCTGAGAAATCTGTTCTCTATATATCCTCCGGTTCTCAAGAAACTCCTCTTGTTCGATTTCTTCTTTTGTCAAAGGTCTTCTTCTTTTGATTTCTGCCATTATCAATGCATTCCGCTTTTTCATTATCTCGACATGTTCCTTTCGTTCCCTCACCAAAAGTCGTTGCAGATACAGGGCATGTGCAACCAAATGATCTTGATGCGAATAATGTTGAGGCGGCTCGGGCACTTTCTCGGGGAGATACAGTGAACATTGATCCGGTCTAAGAAGGCCATTAACAACAGCATCTTCAATTTTGTTTCGTATTGCAGCTTCTTCTCGTGCCTCCTCTTCCGCGGCTGCCAGCAGGGCTGGATTCTTAAATATGTCATCATGATCCAGGAAATCTTCAAAAGAATCAAATTCCCTCTGAGCAGGAATATGCGAAGGATGAGTTATTACTGGTTTGGGTATACTGAATTTCAATTTAATCTTTGGAACTCTGAAGTCTGGATCGACATCCAGCTCTCCATCTGACTCGAACTCAAACCCTCTATCAATCCCATTCCTTCTAGTTGTCGCTGACTCCGGCTTGATCCCAACCCCATTAATAATTTCTTGCGCTGTGAGAGCACTTCTGCCAGCCGTACGTGCACTTTTTCTCGTGCCGGCTACTGGACTTTTCTTAGGAGGGGCAGACGACTTTGCCGGAGTATTCTTCGGAGCAGATTTTTGCACTGATGCTGACTTCGCAGGTGTTGACTTCTTGATGGGCGTATCCTTGGGGGCGGGGGGCCTCCTAGGACTAACTCTTGAATTTCGACCAGAAAATTTTGGAGTGGGGGTTGTCGGCCTAGCTCTCCCGCTCGATTTGTTTTGCGTTGTTGTAGAACTACGCGACCGAGAGCCATTAGCAGCAGGAGCGGAAGCCAACAGAGCATTTTTCTTCTGTTCCGATTGTCGCTGCGAAGATCTCGTAGGACGCGTCGGGGTTGTGCCATTCTTCAGAAAGGGCTGCAGCTCTGGGGGAATTGGGTTTGTTCGACCAGATCTGCGCCGACCATCTTCCCCTGTGAATGAAGTTGGGGTTTGCGTAGTTGCACTCTTCCATGGTGGTGAGTCGTCTAATTTTCTTTTCTTGGAAGGGGGCTTCTTGATACTAGAACCCCCCTCCAGGTTCGGGGCGGAAGCCTGTGGCTCCGGCGTTGTGTGTCCGTTCTCTGTAAACATGGTCAGAATAATAGTAGGTAGCGGCAAAGGACTGGAAAAACTGACCAGGCGAGCCTGATGGTCCGGGACGTTTTCGCGTGTTGCTTCTCATACAAGTAGGGCTGGTGGGGTTCGGAGGCTAAAACTCGTACTGGACGTCCGAGATAGGGATAAACATGGGAAATTTTGGTGGTCAATAAATAGCCACAATCAGAGGAGTCTGTGTACGAAGTTTTAAGTGGCAGAGGGTTCTGGTTGTTGAGATAATGGATAAAAAAGGAGAGTACGCGGCGATGGGCAGTTCTTCGACTGATGACACCGTTGGGTCTGACGAGGCGATAATTTTGCTGCTGTTGGTCGTGAGTCCACAGCCGGGTCGCCTCCGTGTTTTCCTTTCCTTTCTTTTTTTTCCCCCATTCTTTCCTTTCATTGCCGTAAAAAGTTAGGGATCTGCATTTTGCCCTGGATAAGTCTAGGGGCGCTCAAGTATTACCAAAACTGGTTCATTTAACCCTATTTAAGCCATTAACTTACATGATTCTGGGTTCATTCTGATGTAACTTATGGCTGGTAACTTAACGCCCTTGTGTCGCAGGTCAGACGCCATACAAACCAATTTATCAGATCAAATCTCTCCTCCAGATCCCACATCATCTTCATCGAGGCAGGTCCCCTTTTCTTCAGCGAACTAACTACATGATAGTTATCCTAACCTGATTTCTTCTATAGATGTTCGCTCAACGAATATCCATGGTGAGGCCTCTGGCCTACCGGACGCTTCCCCTCCTTTCTTCGCATTGTACCAGAACCTTTATCACTGGTTACCCTAGAATTCCTCAAAAGTTCGAGCAATACCCAAACCTTGATGACGCGACCGATCCTGAGATGGTTTGTGGCCCCCCGCCCCCCAAACCCACTGGCTTGCTAATTGTGAGAATAGAACGGCGGATACGTGAATCCCCCGGCCGAAAAGCGACAATTCCGAGATCCCTACGTTAATTGGTGGGACAAGCAAGGCCGCCGCAACTTTGGGGAGCCGGTGGGATTGACTCTTCTCATCAAACCACCCCGTGCATCTAGCTAAATATCGCATTGAAATAGCTGCACGAAGACGACGACCTCCTCGGCCGGTTTACTCCTGAAGAATATACACACTTTAAGCCGGGATGGGCATTTGCTATGAATGGGATGTTCATCGCTACGATGCTTGGATTCTGCGGGGTCGTCTATGCCTTCTATCCGGACATGCCCGCGGTTCCTAGAACCTTTCCGCATGACGGATTGCTAGATGCACTCGGTGGCCCCGGGGCGCTCCCAGCATTGTCGGATAAAAATGATAAATAGATATCTATATCCAATTTTACCGATGTTTGTTCCTTCTTTGCCAGCGTATATAAACCACAAATACCCATTCACCTCAGCCTAGGCTACAAAAACATTGATATCGTACCTAAAAGGGCATAATCAGTGATCGTATGTGCTTCGAGAAAGGAAACTCATCAAAGCATTATGAAAGTATGTGCTAGCTACCCAAAAAAATTAATTATCTACCAAAGCCCCGTGATGCCGTTATTATATTTCTCTACGAGTACTACAAACACCTTTATCGTCATGGTCCATTGTGGATGCTTTGGTTCACCCTTCACTATGTTCTGGGCTGTACGCCAAGCAGGGCATTTGCCCGAACGGGGCTGATTGGCCGCCCGGGAGCTTATGAATTTCTATCCCATGGCTCCTAAGCTTCGACACCAACTCAACCTCCATCAACCTTTCACCCGGCACGTTATCGACCACTCCCCCATCCCATCTATCCATCATCCACAAAATCCTACCACCCTCTCTGGAACCCGCTTCTTAGAACGTTTCAACTCTACGCTAGCCACCATGCCTAGTGCCACTGGAAAAGACTGGGAAAAGTACAAGAAGTTCGCCGACGAAGAGGAGGACGAAAAGAAGATTATACCACTATCGGAAGAGTATGTCTCCTTGCAGGGCAAGGTGCTATGGACTTGGCCTTGATGAATGAGATGGGTGGGATGGAAACACGGTGCTAACTAGGCGCAAATTGTGTTGATAGAGATATTCAGGTCCTAAAGACTTATGGCGCCGCTCCCTATGCTGCATCATTAAAGAAACTCGAGAAGGATATAAAGGACTTACAAGCTAAGGTAAACGAAAAAATAGGTAAACTTCATCACGCCTAGATACGGAAGTGTATTTATGCTGACTGGGCTCTTCCGGAGTTCAGGTGTCAAGGAATCTGATACAGGGTTGGCCCCACCGCATTTATGGGATGTCATGGGAGATAAGCAGCGCATGTCTGAGGAGCAGCCATTACAGGTTGCGCGTTGTACCAAGATCATTCAGAGTGCAGATGACCCGGAGAAGGCCAAATATGTGATCAATGTTAAACAGATCGCAAAATTTGTTGTTAACCTTGGAGAGCGAGTGTCTCCAACAGATATCGAGGAAGGGATGAGAGTTGGGTAAGTCGTTTCACAGACTTTTATCAAGGGCGCTTTCTTTTTTAATATGAGATGAATATCGTTACAGTGTTGATCGACAGAAGTACCAAATTCTGTTGCCTCTCCCTCCTAGAATCGATCCTTCGGTTACCATGATGACGGTCGAAGAGAAACCTGATGTTACCTACGGCGATGTTGGTGGATGTAAGGAGCAGATTGAAAAGCTTCGTGAGGTCGTCGAGCTCCCTCTCTTATCTCCCGAACGATTTGTGAACCTCGGTATCGACCCCCCTAAAGGCATCCTTCTGTATGGCCCTCCGGGGACTGGAAAGACACTCTGCGCGCGAGCAGTTGCGAATCGTACCGATGCTACTTTCATCCGTGTTATCGGCTCAGAGCTTGTCCAGAAGTATGTTGGTGAGGGGGCACGAATGGTCCGTGAACTTTTTGAGATGGCTCGTACCAAGAAGGCTTGCATCATCTTTTTCGACGAAGTTGATGCTATTGGAGGTGCTCGTTTTGATGATGGTGCTGGCGGTGATAACGAGGTTCAGAGAACCATGTTGGAGTTGATTACCCAGTTGGATGGTTTCGACCCTAGAGGAAACATCAAAGTCATGTTTGCGACCAACCGGCCTAGTACCCTCGATCCTGCTCTTCTTCGGCCTGGGCGTATTGATCGAAAAGTGGAGTTCAGTCTGCCAGATTTGGAAGGGAGGGCAAATGTTTTGAGAATCCACGCAAAGAGCATGAGTGTTGAGAGGGACATTAGATGGGAGCTAATTTCCAGACTTTGTCCCAATAGCACTGGAGCTGAATTGCGAAGTGTGTGCACTGAGGCGGGTATGTGTCGAATCGGATGCCCCTCGTTTTTATCATTACCATTATTACTATTAATATTATTGCATCCTCTAACGTTGGTAACCTCTAGGAATGTTTGCCATCCGAGCCAGGCGAAAGGTGGCGACAGAGAAGGATTTCTTGTCCAGTGTCGAGAAAGTGATCAAGGGAAATCTCAAATTCAACTCCACTGCTACTTATATGCAGTATAATTAGTTTGACGGGTAGGTATCTAGAGTTAGTTCAGGTACAGAGCCTAAAGTTGTACAGTACAGCAGTCAGCAAATTTGAGCTATCATTACTTGTTTTCATAAAACGCCCACATGGCTAAAGCTAGGATCGGATGTGCACTAGCTTTCTAAAGCCTTGACTCCTTGAATTCGCTATTGCAACAGATTCCAATGCTACCTTTTCGAAATCTCTGGGTAGACTAGACGGCACCAGCAGGCGTCATACTTCCTACCGAGTATCGCATTGATACTGGTACTGTAACCAACAGCGCCCATTGAAACAGACAAAGCGCTTGCCTAAACCGAATTTCTTCTGAGTACGAGTGATACACTCCTGTCCAAAAGTTCTCGCTGATCCAAAAGTACTCCAGCGGGGCTTGGCGGCAACAGAAGTATCATACCAATACAGTATACGAGACTCCGTTAAAGATGCTCCCCGGTCCAGAAGACCAAAAAAGATAGCATATTCAACTAGTGGAAAGAGCAGTCCTTGCCAATCCTCATTCCTCCTTGAGAGAAGTTACGGATAAGTCGAATATGAACTACGATACTCAATACATGAAAACCAACTAGTATCATACAGGCAACCAATAAGAATGTCCGTAGATTAGCTTACTTAATATTTCTCTCCAGGACCTGACGGATTGCCGAGGAAGTGCCTCGTGCCATGCCAATCTCCAACACCCACAAGCAAACCCTTGGGCCTCCATTAGCGCAACCTACCGGTAGCAACCGGCATCATCACCACTCTCTTTACACTTTACCGTCTCGTCCCTCCATTCCTCCAATTCTCCTATTATCTCTCCTCATCCACACATATTTTCATCACTTATTCCCTCCATATTATCCTCGAATTTTATTGCCTTACCTCTTATTTTGCCTTCCGCCACTCCCGACAATCATGAACTTTCTCGCTCTGCGAAGGTTCGCATCTTCACGGGTGAGTCCCAAAAGCAACCTTTGCTCTTCTACTATAGTTCGATTCCATGTGACAAGAACTAATCCAAGCGCCACGACATGTAGATCTCGCAAACCCGTTCGTTCCACGCAACTAGACCAGCTGGTAGGCAGCCTTGCAATTGCAGTTCTGATTAAATCTCAATCATTTTCCCTCGCTATTGCCGAAATTCCTCGGTTCCACAAAGCCAGTCTTCTGACAAGGTTTCTTGATAATAGCAAAAATATTCAGCTCCGAGCCGCTTCGCGCCAAAGAAGCCCCCGCCCATGTTTCCTCCAAATATCCTGTCGTGGTATGTTCTTGGCAGTCTGTTTCACTAATTCTACGAATTTTTATTATTTTTATTTTCTTCTAAATTCTTGTTAGGACCATGAATATGATGCTATTGTTGTAGGGGCTGGTGGTGCCGGTCTTCGTGCAGCTTTCGGACTTGCAGAGGCGGGATTTAATACTGCTTGTATATCCAAGCTCTTCCCTACTAGATCACATACTGTTGCTGCTCAGGGTGGCATCAATGCCGCACTTGGAAACATGCACCCGGATGATTGGAGATGGCACATGTACGATACAGTCAAAGGATCAGATTGGCTTGGTGACCAGGATGCTATACATTATATGACCAGAGAAGCTCCGGCCTCGGTTATCGAGCTAGAGAACTATGGATGTCCTTTTGTGAGTTTATTATTAAATATAGGGCCATCCCTACGTCCCCTATCCGTGAAAGCTAATTGGGGCGGTAGTCGAGAACGGAGGATGGAAAGATATACCAGCGTGCGTTCGGTGGACAATCACAGAAGTATGGAACGGGGGGTCAAGCATATAGGTGCTGCGCCGCGGCAGACAGGTAATGATTTCTCCTCCGGCTTTCATATATAGTCTCACCGACAAATGTCCCCAACTAATGCCTATAGAACTGGTCATGCCCTCCTACATACTCTATACGGGCAATCACTGAGACACAACACAAAGTATTTCATTGAATACTTCGCAATGGACCTCCTAATGGAAGACGGTGAGTGTGTAGGTGTCATCGCCTACAACCAAGAGGATGGTACCCTCCACAGGTTCCGGGCCCATAAGACAGTCCTAGCTACCGGCGGATACGGGCGTACATACTTTTCCTGCACTTCCGCTCACACATGTACTGGCGACGGTATGGCAATGGTGGCTCGTGCTGGACTGCCAAACCAGGATTTAGAATTCGTTCAATTCCATCCAACCGGAATCTATGGTGCAGGGTGCTTGATTACCGAGGGATCCCGGGGCGAAGGAGGATATCTGTTGAATTCTGAGGGGGAGAGATTCATGGAGAGATATGCCCCAACTGCGAAGGATCTCGCTAGTCGAGATGTGGTCTCCAGAAGCATGACTCTAGAAATTAGAAACGGCAGGGGTGTTGGCCCTGATAAAGACCACATATACCTTCAACTAAGCCACTTACCAGCGGAGGTTCTCCATGAACGTCTTCCTGGAATTTCGGAGACCGCGGCCATCTTCTCTGGTGTTGACGTCACCAAGTCACCCATTCCAGTGTTGCCCACTGTCCATTATAATATGGGCGGTATCCCCACCCGCTACACCGGCGAAGTTTTAACTATTGACGAAAACGGTAACGACAAGGTTGTTCCAGGCCTTTTCGCCGCCGGCGAGGCAGCCTGTGTTTCAGTCCACGGTGCCAACCGGCTTGGAGCAAATTCACTCCTCGACCTTGTTGTTTTTGGCCGTGCCGTTGCCCACACCATCCGCGACGCTCTGACCCCAGGAACCCCACTAAAGCCAGTATCTGCCGACATCGGTGCCTCCTCTATCGCCAACTTAGACAAGATCCGCAACTCGAACGGCTCCAAGAGCACTGCTCAGATTAGACTTGACATGCAAAAGACTATGCAGGCTGATGTTTCGGTCTTCAGGACACAGGAAAGCTTGGATCAGGGTGTTGAAAAGATTCAAAAGGTCGATGCCAGCTATCGTAATTTAGGTACTAAAGACCGCAGCATGATCTGGAACTCTGACCTGGTTGAGGCACTCGAACTTGCCAATCTTCTGACATGTGCTACTCAAACTGCACACGCGGCCGCTGCCAGGAAGGAGTCCCGTGGAGCACACGCAAGGGAAGATTACCCCGAACGCGATGATGAGAACTGGATGAAACATACACTATCGTGGCAGAAGGAGCAACGCGGCAAGGTTGACTTAAAATACCGTGCAGTCGTTGGAAATACCCTAGATGAGAGTACGCCCTTCCCCTCTCTACATCCGATTGAATCCTACTGACTACATCGCAGAAGAGTGTGCGGCGGTCTTACCTTTCAAGCGTGTGTACTGAACTAAACCAAAATCGGATTCAAATCAAAAAATGCAGCCAGGAGGGGGGAGGTTTCAACGGTGTTTCCAGTAGATGGCTCAATTCAACTATCGTTTTTTTTTTCATTTCCTTTTATTTCTTGTTCACTTTTCTTTTGGCCCTTCGATTGGGATTGGGATTGTATTGTAGATGATGGAATAAAATACGATTAATTGAACATGGGAGAATTCTGTTTTTTCCCTTCCAGTGACGATCATTTTCCGAGCGAGAACGTATGCTCAGAAGAGATGAGATATTTCGTCGATGATACCCTTGGTTCTATGTATGCGGCGGATTTTTGTTTTTGCACTCTACAGTCCCGAACAGGAACGGACACCCATATTCAGCCTGCTTTCTTCCTCCATCTACATGTATCCCGTCTAGAAACCACGATCCCAGAGTTCGTTGGGGGCCAAATTACTCTATCGGTACTTGTAGAGCCCAGAGCATACAGCAATCCTGGCAGTTTCCGTCGGACACGAGCCACAACGAGCGCGGCAACGATATCCAAAAACCGCCGCGATACGGCGGACAGGGAAATCCCAAGGGAACCAAAGCACGGTACCAGCAAACCCAAGGGACACGGAGGCACTCTGCCCCACCAGGCGGCTCACACGCCCCCACACGAGACGTGTAGAATCAGTCGGGAAACTTATAGGCTTTTCCTTCTTTCCCCTCCTCCACCTCCTCCTCCCCTTCCTCCTTGAGAGAGGTATACTACCCTTCACTTCGCTCGGGGCAAACCGGATACTATCATTAAAACGGGCTCTAGCCCGTTGGGGATACCGCTTTGGCTGCCTGTTCTGTAGTTTGATGTGAGCATGTAAACTTGGCCCGTCGTGGCCGGGAAGGGGGTAGTTTGCCGGGTTGGTCAGCCTAGTAAAGCCCGAGTGATATCACATGTATCATACAACCACGCATATGATAGGTACACATACTATATCGGGGTACGTTTATCTCCAAACACTAGTACTGTACATTACGAGCACCAACTCCAGCCACAAAAGGCGCTTAGGCCCACGGGAACACCATATCAAATCCCAAGGCCCCATTCCCTACCCACAACTATGATCAGAAGGGAGGGCGAAAAGAGAAAAAGGCTTCTCAAAAAAAGAGGTGAACAATCCACTTTTCATTGGAATAGGTATAAAATAAAGGAAATGAAAGGAGTAATATGAGCCCTACAGGCCAACCGAACAGCCGAGCCAAGCATGCAGGCAAGGCGCAAGATAAAAAAATGAAGAGTGGGAAAAAAAAAGCCCGATATCTCCACCTAACCCCAACCAGCCAGCCAGCCAGCCAGCCAGATCACATTCCACCCCCCCAAAGCAAGCCAATCAACCAATCATCGAAGCCAAGCCAAGTAACTAACGCCAGCGAGTAGAGCAGGTAGTTCAGAGTAGACATTAAGGATATAGCTCCCCACCCCCGCCAGAGAAAAAAAGCCCGAAATCACCTTCTAGAAGGGCCACCAGGGACCATCGTTCCCATCCTCCCTCCGCCAGAGCTCATGCTCTGACGAACGATCGCTTCAGCCGCCGCCGCAGCAGCGAGCCTCTCCTTCTGTCTATTGCGGTCTTTAAGGTACGACGCAGCCTCCGGCCTCATACGTAGGATTCGTAAAATCATATCATCGTTGGGCTCAGCTTGGGCCTCCCTGCGTTTCTCTTCCTTTGCCTTCCGCATGGTGCCTAGGTTTCTACTCATTAGAACGGATTTCGTGCGCTTCGCGCCTGGGACACCGAGGAAACCGCCAAAGCTTGTGGGTGCAGGGTTATTCTTTTCTATCAACTTCTGGCGGGCCTGCTGTTGACGGGCCGCGGATGCATTGGCCATGCGCTCCGATGTGCGAATTAGGTTGTCGGTTGATTCGAAGTAGAAGAAGTTTAGGGATTGGAGTTCGTGGTATTTAGGGGATTTAAGGACGTCTATGGGGACACCAGTTGCCTCGCCGGTCTGTTCGTCCACGGCGTGGAAGAAGTCGAACATGAGCTTTGCTGTTTTAGCTTCTACCTTCATATGATCGCTCGGGGGTTGGGGGGCTTACCTGTAACCATTTGAAGACGGTCTCTGTTTCTTGTGGAGATAACTGCTTTTGTTGAGATGGCTTATCTGAAAGCGTAGGCACAAGCAGGCCTTCAATAGTAACCAAAACCTCTTTCCACAGCTTAGACATTACCAATGTCAAGGCAGCATTAGTCAGTGTTTGATTCAAGATCGCAAAATTCTCATTGAAATAATCCGTCAGTGGAACAACGGCTGCCGCAATCTCCGCTTCGGTTACTCCTTGCACGCCAGTTGACGGTGGGCGACCTCCGCCCAACCCTGTACGACTAAATAAACTGGAGACCGCTGATATGCTATATCCTTTGGAAAGCACACTCTTCAGAGCAGAGCGCGAGAGACAGTGATGAATATACGCAGACAACTAGAAATTTTGTCAGAGCAAGTGTGTTCCAAACCAAAAGGATTTCCTACCTTATCTGTAATCTGTCGTGTCATGTCCCTCTCAGTTCTCTTCAGTGTCCTGAACGCCCTCCCGAAGTAAAACTGAATGTCATCTCGTTCACCTTCCATGCTAACTCTCAGCAGAAGTCTACCTTGAGTATCCAGATCTAGCCAGTATTCCTTTGGCAAGAAATCCCCAAAGTTGGATGGGTCCAGCTTAATACTAGTTCTTCCAACACAGTCATGGTCTCCCACAGTATCCCAATCCCACACCGTCGCTGTTAGCCAGATCTGCCCCTGTGTAGTAATATCCACTGTCTCTTCCCATCTCGGATTGAGGTTGCTGTATATAACTCTGGTTTTTGCCAATCGCTTCTGATATTCGTCACCCAAAACTACATAAGGATCACTGAAGCCATTGATATCCATAGCTTTCAGGTCCTCAGCCTCCACGATCTTAATGGTGAAAACATAATTACTAGATTTCTTCCTTTGTTGACTAAGAGGTGGAGCGTGTCTTGCAAGTGTTGCCGCAACCCCGTCGACATCGACAGTGTGTTCCAACTTATCAAGTTGTTGAAGGGCGAATTCAATATTATTGAGTTTTGTGCAAGACTAGGAGCCATTAGCATTTAGATGCTTGCAATATTACGGGGTTGATAGTAGATATACCTCTGGAGCAAATTGGAATGGTTCGATTTTATCCTTGTTACTCCACGCGTCTCGCGCCATAGCCATCCATCTTTGCTGCCTTGTCTGGCGCGCTGCGGCTTCCTGCTCCGGAGTTTGTTTATCCATTTCAAAGGTAAACAGCTTTTCTAATACTTCACAGTATCTGGCAATTCCACTACCAACGGTCTTCGCTAAAGCCGTCACGAATTTCCCATACTCAAGTTCGTCCTTCCACTCAAGCTTCTTGATGTAATCGACCGTCTGATTCAGTGAGCGGAAAATGTCCACTACAGACATCGTGTGACGCTCATCATCCCTCGGTTCGCGTCCTTGCTCCTCACGAATCCTTATGATGAAGTCATCGTGCTTGATAGCCTCATCAACCCAGCCGATCACTTTGGCATCAGTATTCTTAATCCAACGCCACACGAAGTCTGCTAGAAAATCTTCAAGGCGAATTGGGAATTTGTTTTTGGGAAACGCATCCCCATAGATCCGGCGAATCTCCGATAACTCCCTGTAGAGATCAAATCCGTCTTCGATTTCCACTTCCTGGTTCTTTTCTTGGTACGCCTGCATAATCTCAAGAACCACATCTTGCGCAACAGCAGCATATTCTGGAAACACAATCTCAACAAATATCATCATCGGATCCACGGACCTAATCAGATGGATTTCCATGTTAGAATGGTAACTATAAAAAAAACCCAAAATATCGGTAGGCGAAGATCAACAAGAACATACTCCATGATAGGTTCTTTGAAGCGTTTGCTAATTTTCTCCGCTAGTTTGATAATCTTCTGGGTCAATTCTACTAGGTGAAATGGATCCAACTCGTTTCTATCCTGGGGTAGTTCGCTAACAATCTCCCTAAGAACCTCGGACGCCCTACCCCGCAGCCCTTCTTTTAATTGCTCAATGTAACTTTCCAAATTACCCGATGTGAATAATGGGTCCTCGTATATGTGCTGGTTTAGGATATACATAACCCGCCCAATGGGCTTAGCCTTTGGGTCAAATGCGTGTTGGAGAAGATCATAGAGATCCCTGAGGAGGTTATCATGGATAGATGACAATATCTGGCGATAGAGGTTTTGATCCGCTATCGTCCAAGTTCGCCAATCAAAATCGGTGGCTCCTTTAGCATATAGCCATGCGGCATCCAAAGTAACAAGGTCGATGTCTTGATCCTGATAAAACTTCCGGACAACATCCAAGAACAAGATTGATCTAGAAAACTGCGGAATGCGCCAGCGTGCACAGCACTCACTCAAAAGATCTAAGGAGCTCTTCGAAAGAAGTACTGTAGGATCAGCTCCTGGGATGTCCATCGGAAGAGCATCAGGGTCCGAAAGGTCATACGAAAGGCATTTCTCAACCACGTGGCGAAAATAGACTCGAGGGTCAGGCGGAATATAGGTATACGGCGTGTCACGCGTGTCATCAGCAGCAGGAGAAGATACATCGAAATTTCCCATGTCGACTGGGTGGTCAAAGCCGTACATAGAAGAGGATGCGTCCGACGATGTGGATGAGCGTGAAAGATCATGGTAGGGGTGTGCACTACTTTGTTGCAAAGATTGTGGCCGAGCCGTGATCGGACTCGGACCAGAAGTCGTTTTCGCGAGCTCTGAAGGATTCGATTGTACAATTTCGAGCATGATCTGGGAGAGAGCCGGTGTCTCCAGCCTCCGCCACGCTTCCCATGCCTCATCCGTATCAAAATCGTCACTCCGCAGTGTCCGTCTAGTATTCCCGAGGCTTAAGTTATTACTATAGGCCTTCATATCCATGAGGGCTGCCTTCTCCGTCCATGCGGACCTGTTCACGTTAATATCTTGCTGGCATGTCTGCAGAGATACACCAAAAATCCTAGCTACCACCTTCACCAAGGGCATATCATTGACACTGTAGCTTAGGGGTGCCGGGGGGGCCGCGATCATCGCTGTGGAAGTCCGCCGGGTCTCCTCCGCCAGATTCTGATCATGCTGAAGCAGCTTGGATTCCAAAGTTGCTAATTGTGACGCCAATTCTGGATAGCTCCCAATCCAATCCTTATCCTTAATGACGCTGTACATAAGCCTCACGAATAGTGCCACATGACGGTCAGATAACCATTTCCATGAATCATCTTGCTTGACCTTCTGTAATTCCTTCGTAGCCGAAGAGTAAAAGATCAAGACCAGGTCCTCAGCTCGTCGAGACTTTGCTACTCCCTCGTAGAAACGAGGCTCCCTGAAGGCCGCGTAGAAGGCTCCAAATGTTCGCTTCACAGCAGCATCTTTGTATTCAGCACCAGGTTCCCTTCCCATAACCACACCCTCTAGCTTTGGCTGAAGTGCAGGTAGAAACCCTTTAGGAAACTTGTTGCCCTTGGAGCCTCGGCTCGTGTGGCTAGAGAAATCTCGCATCAACTCATGGAAGCTAGTCGACGAGCGATGTATTTGTGGCGGAGCGGGAGCGGGGACCTGTCGCCTAGGACGGGGCTGGAGGAGGTAGGCCAGGTAAGCGCAGCGAAGGGAATAGGTGTAAGCATCGTCAGCGGTCACCAGGACTGATTGCCTCGAGCGTTGTGAACCACCAAGACCTGTTCGACGCTGGCGGTGGGACATCGGGGAGGTGATGAGGTAGCGCGGGGGAAAGTGCTCTTAATGATAGCAGATGATGGTGGAAGGTGATGATGTAGCGCGTTAGCAATCGTCACAGGGCACTGCTTCTCCTAGTTGGACGGGTTCGGTAGGGTTGAGATTGCGTCGATATCCGACCTCACACAAGGCGGAGGGGTTGAGGCGCAAGGGCAGCGGAACCACCACAACCACAAAAAGCAACACGAAATCGACCGCCACCACGGAAAAGAAACCAACTCGGGCGGAAATGATAGCAATCAAGAGACACGGTATAACAGCTGTACGGTATGCCGGGTGGAGAGAGTGGGCGTCAAAGCCAATTAGTATCAAAAACAAACCAAATCAAATCAAAACAATCAAGCGTCAGGCAGACCGGGTTATTGGACTATGATACGGGAAATGGGCAGCAGGACAGGGCAAGGGGGTGCTGTTGGTTCAAATCAGGAGCCGTGGGAGACCTGATGACCCCTCTCGCCTTCAATTTCGGCCACTGCAAAGGGCACAAACAAAACAAGAGAACACCAGATATTGGAATTAGTGGGAAAAAGTAGGAATAACGTGATGATCAGGGCTAGTGCTGCTGTTATTTCGGGGGATAGCGGCAGTGGTACCGCACGACGTTGGAACCCCTCATCCAGCCAGTGTTGCTCTCACCAAATTTAACTGTGCTGCCATCTTTCGTTGTTGTTATTGTTGTAAATTCTACGGCCAGCTTCTGTAGCCGCTGGATATTCGCAACCTGACGAAAAAGTGAAACCCGTGAAATCACAGAGTCTATCCCGGAATTGTTGCAATACAGCAACTAAGAACCTCCGTATGGGATGGTACGGTAGATTTGACGAACTCATTTAGAGGGGCCATCCAGTCCAACAAGAAAGCTCGTTCGCCTAAATTGTCTTATTATACCCGGACAGTTGGTGGTATGGGTGCCATGTCTCTATAGAAAGAATGGTAATGCAATAGTAGTGGTAGTACTTAGAGATGAAAAGAGTATGATACCGTATGGCATTGCAAATACTGTACGAAGTATCATCGTATACAAGTGCTCATGCGGTGTTCGAGTACATGCGGCAATGTACAGTACCGGTGCAGTACGGAGACTAGTTCACATCTCCATGCGGAAGGCCTGCCGGCTTGTGCGTGGGAATGACAGGTGTGGAGAATGCAAAAGAGTTCAGGAATGGATTCTCTCCTCCGTTATTTTTTCAGCCCCTAGCTGTGAAGCAGCTAGCTATATGAATCCAGATATCCACACCAAATCGGTAACCTTACTTGCCCTCCCCTCCGACTTTGTTGGCATTGAAGGCTTGACCAAAGGCTAGCCATGTCATTCCGGCCGACCAATTCGTCTGGTGCTCAATATGATCTCCAACTGCAGCACCAAAGCTAACGAAAATCAGCGATTGCCATACAACTCTGATATCGTATCCCACCATAGCTAGTGCTGTGTCGCCCACTCAGCGAGCAGCTGTTGCCTGAACAGGCAGCTTATTTTTGAATCCTCCTGACTGGTTACATCAACAGCGGTGCACGTTACGAGACCGCTACCTTAGCTGACCTCAAACGCCTCAGCATTCCTATTCTGAAAAGGGAAGAAAAAGGAAAAAGGAAAAAGGAAACGCCAAAACCACAAATTAATACCGTATTCCGGGGGTCGTGAGGTTAAATACCTTGGTATTATTAGGGCCTCGGCAACCTGCCACTCAAAGATGGTGGAACGTTGACCCAAGATACAATACGGTAGCTGGAGGGTGGGGGGGCAGAGGGAATGTTAGCTTGTATCACAAGAAATGGAAACACAAGTAAAAACTAGACGGAAAGACTTTCTTCCCCAGACGTCGATGCTGAGACGGTTTCAAGAAAGGGGGGAAAGGAGAGAAAAAAGAAAAAAAGAAAAAGAGTATCGGCACTGTGACTTATTATGGTGGACTCCCCCATCTTTCGTTCCATCCCCAACGATACAGCTTCTATCCCTATGGCACAATTGGCAGGCTCGTGGCTAGCAAGAGAAGGAGTATGCGTACCGGTAATATGTATGGTTTTGGTACAGCACTAGATATAATACGGCCAACCGTGAACCATCTAACCACGAGAATCGCTCCCATATGATACAAGCACCAAAAGTCCCGATTTGCTGCTTCAAAGTTCCGCCCCTTCACCTTCACTCCCCCGTTCCTTCTCTTTCGAACCTTACGAACCTTCTGACCAGTCTTCCACGCCTTCCCCCAGTCCTCGTCCATGTCTCACAGGCCCACTTGAATTTGTCAATCATCACTTCCTACGGTTACTGAAGCGTGCTGTGCGAATACCGTACTGCATTCATAAGGATTATGATATGTTCTTCCCCTAAGCTCAAAACCTCGTCCCAGCGCAGATCGCACCGGCCCTCCCCAATTGTCCTCCTAAGGCATGCCCAAGCAGCCCTCGTAAAGCGAGAACCCCCCACTCCCCGCCCCGTCGCTCACGTCCTGGTGTCAACGGCACCCCCGACAAAACCCTCGTCATAAGTATTCTCAATGCCTGTCATTTTGTTTCTCCCCCCTCTTCGTCATTGGGTCCGCACGAATTACATGACATAACCGAGCGAGGTATTAAAAAAAAAAGTAAAGTAAAAACGCAACAAAATGAGTTAAAAAATGACCCAGCAAAAACTTTACGCACTCCCTCTGCACGTACCAGTACGGTATAGTTTTGAGGTGAACTTGAGTGGCCCTCAATTGCAAAGAAATAAGATAGTGGGAAAAAAAGGTATACTGTAGCAGCATATGCTCGAGCACTACGAGATTGGCCAAGAATGCTGAACTTTTTTCTTTCAGTTTGAACCGCGCAATAATTCCACCGTGAGTAGTAAATCATTACCTGCTTCTCCCTACCGTCCGGTATCCTCCCCTTCCCTCCTTCTCCCCGAGCACTACTTCAGTGCCTCATCCTCGCTTCAGTTTTAGTTAATTCAAATATATTTATTTCAGTCTTGGGGTTAGTGGGCAGCATGGTTCTGAGAGAGATTCACTTATTTTAATTACTTTTTCCCGAGAAAAGTAGTCGGACTTTTTAATTCGTGATTATATAAGGTGTGACAGAGAGGAAATGTCTTATTCGTAGAGAGAAATTTGGGCTAACATAAGTAGAGCACGACCTGTGCAGGAATCACAAAAAAATATTTGTGTCTTTGCTCCCTCTTTCCCCAGTGAAAAGAGAAAGAGAAAAAAAAAGAGGAGAGAAATAGCAGCAAAAATAAGGAGAGAAGAAAACTGAAAACTGATATGATGCCCGCCAAAACAAGAGCAGGGGAATAGGATGCCCGTTGTTGATGGAATGCCAACAATGGATGCCTAACATCCCAGCAGATATTTCGGCCCCAAGTTTACAGTATGTCCCGACCATTCACTGCTATCACCGTATTTCATCTTAGGGAGATATCTCTTTCAATTCAAGCTCTCATAGTTTCGAAATTCCGGATGTTTCTATTCGATCGGTCGATTCAATTCATGAAGTTCACAAAATAGATTCGGTGCGAGTCAATTGTCACCATAATCCTAAATTATTTGAGACAGAAATGGCGGGGATCCATTCTTTGTCTGGGGAAGTTGACCCTGTCGGCCGGGGGAGTCAATCAACACCCCAGGATTCTTTTAACTTCTCTGCTGACAGGCATTCTGTCAAACAGGACATTCTCTCCCCCTGTTTTTATTTTGGCAGGCATCCTATTAGTTGTCCGAGAAGAGAGAGAGGGAAAAAAAAAGAGGCCTCCCTAATATCGGATACAGTAATGAATCACGAGCTTACAGTGGCCGTTTGCGGTAATGAGCTGTGAGAACTGAGAAAAAAAGGAGGATATCATACCAGGAAAGAGATAACACGGCAGTGTACCGGTAGGTGTTCACCCGGCAACGGGGACGCTCATCACGACACGACGGTTTAATCTAGGTGACTGGTATTCTTTTTGGCCTTGTCAAGGCAAAGGGAAGGGGGATGATGAGGGGTTGTTGAGTTTGATGAGCGATGGTCTGCGATCTCACCAATTCATCACAGAAAAGAGAGTTGAGAGCCCTGTGCCCGCAAGTGAGTTTAGCTTAAGTACTCGAGTACAGCACAGTGCAGTGCATGGCCCATGGAAGGCTGGAAAGGGCAGGGTGCGAGTGGGAGGAAGAAATCGGAATAGCGTCAATTATTCTCAGCCTTTGGAAGCATGAGTGTTGGGGGATGATGATGAGGGGGGTAAAGCAAGACCTTTTTTCTGGATCCCCGATCCTTCCTTCTTACTACCGTATATTGTATATATTTATTCTCCGCCAGAGGTTAGGAAGATGGAGCGCATGCAAGAGTGCTCGTACAAGTTAAGTTATGTAGGCAGGCAGGCAGAGCTATCCTCCGCAGGTGGCAGTCCGGAAGAAATAGAGTCGTAGCACTTCCCGGTACTCGTATCGTGCAGGCACGTCTCTGTGGACATTTTATTTTCAATTTCATTCCGGGGGTGGGGTGGGTGCTCAAAATGGAAGAAGATAGGCAGAGGAGAGAACAGGAGTTGATTGGCGGACTTTGAACTCCCTCCCAACTCTACCCTGCTCTACTACTCCTTCGCTCACACGTCGTACATAATACATCCGGGCACCCGCACCTTTTTGGGTCCCCATTTGCACCCTCACACACATCTTGGTCGATACAGAAGCTTCGGTTCCTGTACAGTACACTTCTGTCTAATAAGTCCTTGTACGGTTGCTGGCAACAGCACAGCACAAATTCATATATAATAATTCCATAACATAGTAGGTGGCAGAAATTTCAGAAATTTCTCTCAATTGTCCAATTTTTGGAAGTTTCTTATAAAGTGGGGAATGAAGAGGAAAACAAGAAAGAAGGAACAAGAAAGAATAGGTCTACTCAGTTTAGATATCAAATATATTAACTTTTTTATTTTATTATTTATTATTTCAATTCATAATTGGTAGAATATTTAATACTTGTAGAAAGATGGTAAAGCATATTCTCCAGTATATATATTCTGATAGCTTAACTTGCTGATTTCCAATATTGATTCTTTTAATAATAAAAATAATAAATTTTAGAATTAATGAAGTTTAAATATTTTATTAATAATAATATCATGATAACTTACTATTATAAACTACATATAAGAAACTGCTCTTTTCAAATAATTCCCACTATAAGCAGTTTCTTTCCAAATCTTATCATAGTATACAAAACTCTACATTTTTCCAATTCATGATAGTAGAATGTATATGGTAACATTCAAGTTCCAATATGGACTTGAAGATTACTTACTACTATTATTATATAATTTAAAAAGATAAATTCCAAGATTAAATAAACTTCTTATAATATAATTAAGAATATACATTTTTAATAACTTAAGTATATAGTACCTAACTTAAGAAGCTTTCAGTTATTTAAGATTTGAAATTAAGATTTTCTAATTTTGAAATTATATAATAGTAAATACTAAAGCTGAAAACAGCTAAAAATATAGGTTTAGAGTTACAGTTACACCTTGGTATAATAGAACTTTTGATACAGGAAACCTTACTGTTAGGAAATGAACATCTGGGAATTTGTACTCTGCTCCTATACAAATTATCCTTGCTATAAGGAATGTAACGGGGTCTTGGCACTGGACGTTAGTCCAAGGCACACAACGACAGGAAGGTCCTAAACGATAGCACTCGTTTAGCGTGAGGGTTCGGAGATGACAATCTCATGTCAAGGCTGATCGTGTAACGATAGATCAGGGTCAGGGTTCATGTGTTCTTGGCGTGGAACTTGGATATCAGAATAAAAGACGTTATATTCTGAAGTAGAAGATTCGTGAAAGAAATACGAGGTAGTGTAAAGAATCAAGGAAATAGGGGGCGAAGCCCCCCCTTTATATAGAAGGAAATCCTAGCACAGCCTTTGCCGCCCGACTCATACCCCAGTATGAGTCGCATATCCGCGTAACCAAGGAAACAATACAATTTGTCGTAAACCTTACAAAGGAAATCCCTCATAGCAACCGTGTAACAAAAGAAGAACACCAAAGTTATCCCAACACGTATCTCATCAGGGGACCGTGAGAAGGAATTCCTTTTAAAATCATGTTATAATGAAGAAAAAACACTGAGTTCATAGTGTTTATTATAGCAAGATACGACTGTATAATTATATAAGTCAAGTACTTTAAATAGATTGAATTCTTCTATATAATATTTTTAACAAGAAGGTCTTATGAATACTATTAAGAAATATACTATAGAAAAAGTGAAATATGTACAAGAACTATATTATCTCCATGCCCTGAGTCACTTTACTTATATAAAAATATTATAGAAAATATTATATCTAAAAAGAATTAGCAGGTTTTATATATTTTACCATATTTTTTTATATCGTTTGGGAAATAAAAGGAGAGAAAAAACTGCAGGTTTGAACAAATACTTTGTTATCTATTATTGTGTAAAGCCTTGTGATTATATGTTTTTTCCAAGAGTAGTATTGTAGAGATATCCCTTTACTTTCCAAACTATTTTAATTGTATTCACTTTTAAGTTCAGATTTGGTAATACAAAAATTATATTTAATTTTCAACCTTAAATATTTACAATTACAAATTTGTAAAAAAATATTGTACAATAACAGTGTATAAAAGACTATTGAACTTTTTGATACAGTTTTAATTTTATATTAACATGATTTGTATTCAATAATACATATAAAAATCTTATTTAGGCCCTGTTTGGCACACAAGAAAAATGACATTTTTCTGACTTTTATGGCATTTTTCCATAATAAAAATATAAAAAAATAGAGCCGTGTTTGGCACTCAAGAAAAATGTCATCTTTTTAAATTTAGTACTATTTTTTTATATGCCATTTTTTTGTAGAATCAGTAAATAGTTAGGGTAAGATAGAGAAAAAAAATTATCTGATGACTAATAGAACTTTCTATAAGAGTAATAATAATTAAAAATGAATATTTCTACAGATATTCTGAGTAGTATAAGAGCAATTTACAATATATTATTTTCAGACATGTTCCTTATATATATATTGAGAAATATCCTATGAGAAAAAGTTATAGTTAGTGGGAAATTTTGAAAATACAGTCACTTTACTCAAAAAGTGCATTAATATTTAGGTTTACCTTATTTAAACCTATCTTATAGTGTGTTTCTTGTTCACATACAGAAACCCTGAAATATGGAGAAAGAATTGCCAAACACGATTATTTCTGAAAAATGGCATTTTTTAAAAATAGCATATATGCCATTTTCAAGAAAAACGGCATTTTTTTATATGATGGCGTGCCAAACAGGGCCTTAAACACTCTAAACTAAAGAGTATTTTACTCTATAGTAACATATTTCACATATCTAGCATCTTATGCAATTACTACCCATATCTTATACTGGTATGATATAATAGATATCTAAACTATAGGTATGATATCATACCAGGAATCAAAAATGATTTGACTAGAATCAAAAAGGTATTATATATTTTTACTGTTCCTTTTAATTGAATAATAATATTTATTTATTTATTTTTAGTTTGAAAATCACACTTTCTCTGGGAGCATTAAGTTAGATGGCTATTAATTTTTATGAGTTTGTGAAGTAGAAAATTCAAAATCAAGCAGAGGGTATGGCTTTGTTGTCGTTGTAATGGACCCTACGAGGACTTATCATACACGGGTGTGCGATGTACCCCGATAGGCCAGTAGCAACACATATGGGGACACTCTTTACAAAACGGTCTGACGAAAGACAGAAGAGAGACCTACAGCTAAAACAGGCACGCTCTTCGCTTGAGAGTTAGAGGAAGAGAGAGGTTCCCTCCCTCCTCTGATTCGAAAAAGGTTGCCGTCCCACGCTACCAGTTCTCATTCTCCCGTCGCCGCCGCTCACTTCTCTGCCTCCACTTTCTCTTCCCCCCTCCACCACACGACCACCGAATAACACTTATTCCCCTCCAACCACTACCAGTCCACCACCACTACATCCAGGACCTACAGAAAAAGAAATCCCTTCCTCACCGCTAGCCATCTTCTGAAGGAGACCCTGGGGGAGAATAGAAGAAAAAACGGGGGGAAAAAAAGTGGTTTTTTTTTAATTGTTAATAATAAGAGAGACCTACGTGCCTGCCTTTAAGTCTTCTACTTGTTCTTCCATTCATCTGATACCATTCTATTCTATTCTATCTGCTTTTTTGTGTGTTTTTGAATTTTCAGTGTCCTTCTGGCAAGTGCCTGTTTCTCTGTCTGCAGCGGCTATTAATTTGGTGTTTCCGCCTCTCCCCTCTTTACAATAGCGACACCCCCTCCACCACTGAAACCATAACCACACCACCTGGCCGAGTCTCAGACGACTACAAGAAGCTGGCATCTTCAACATTCTCTGCCGCTGTCGTCACCACCACCACAACCACCACCACCACCACCACCACCACCACAACCACCACCACAACCACCACAACCACAACCACAACCACCACCACAGCTACTACTGTTACTACTCCTTCCGCTGTCGTTGCCACACTCGTTCCTCTTCACCTTAACTTGGCCATGTCGTCGACAAGACCTCCTATTAACCGAACCTATTCCTCCCGCTCTCAAGTCGGCGTACTCGAATCACCCACACTCTCAGCTTCCTCCGCTTCCTTCACCCCCGACTCGATACGTGGAGATCAAGATCCTATGGACCCCCATGCAAATCACGATGCGCGTTCACGAAGCAGCGGGGATATGGTAGAAAGAGGCAGGTCACCGGTAGTAGAAAGAGAAGTTTATGGAGAAGACGATGCACGAAGCATGAGCCCTCGACGGAACAGCGAAGAATTAGAGAAAATAGGCAAGGAGGCGAAGGCTACGTTAGAACAGTGGGTTCCATCCCCTGGCTCACTTCATTACCACGGTATCTCTTCTTTTACGGTACGCTAACGACCGCTTTTATTACTTTCCTAGGCAAGCCAAAACCCTTCAGTCCGGTCTTTTGGCATTACTAGATCGTGTCGATAAGGTTCGCGAAGAGCATGATAAACTTGAAGGAGAAAACCGCTTTTTACAAGAGTACGACTCACCTCTGGCTCCCCCCCCCATTCTTATTCTACTTTCTGGCCAACCACTGCCTGGCTTTCCATACTTGGTTCTGGGACTGGCATCGATCTATCTCCCCACACAGCAGTAACTAACCGGGGGTTTCTCATTACAGGTACATTGGATCATTAATGGCTACCTCAAAAATAACGGGGGACCCCGGAGCCGGAGCACGAAACCGGAATTCGACCAGTCGATTAAAATAACCGTCCGTTCGAACTTACACTTCACCACGACTCTCTTATTTCTTTACGATTTATTCTGCACATAAAAGGGGTTTCGGGTGATCAGTGGGATGGGGTCCATTTCCTTTCTTTATGGGCGGATTGTATTTTTACAACTTGGATTGGGAAAAGTCAAGTTTTTTTTCTATCTTTTTAGCGAGCATAATCCGGCATAATTTCCTTTTGGGCCTCCCCCTGGCATGGATAAGAAACTTGGACACGAGAGCCAGAGAGAAATCGAACCAATTCCGCCTTTGCGCTCTGGATTTCCGAAGCTTCAGAGGGTTTAGAGGATCTCGGCCGCAGCAACTCACGACCCGTCATGACCATAAATATTCTCGCTTTTTTCCTTCTTTCTTTACGTTCTACTTATTTATACCACTAACCATAAACAAGGAACAAATGGGGGGACGGGGCAGAGTCGGGGGATCGGATATAAATTTCTGGCTGTTCATTCTTACTCTCAACTTTTTTCCTTCATTTTTTAGCTAACACCCTCTCCACTAGCGTGTTTTGTTTTTTCTGGTGTTCTGCATTTTGATTTAGGTTTCTTTTTTTATTCCTTAATTATATTACTTCGATTCGTGTCTATCATTCAACCTCTAGGGAACAGGTGTCGGGTGGATTCCTTCACAATTGCGCTTTGGAAAAGCAAGCCCATTCATTCTTCTTTCCTTCATAATAATTTTTCATTTCCCTCACTTTATGGGTTGGGCCTTTTTTGTTTTTTCTATGATACCTCTTCCATCTCCTTTGTTTTCTGGGGGCAATATTTCTCTCTCCTCTTTTCAATCTCCCAGCGGTGATGAATCGAGGCGGCGGTAGACACTTGAAACTTTTACGGCTCAGGTAAAAGCGGGCTTGAAAGGATAAGTGTAAGAAATTAAGGAAATAAATCCTTGTATGTAATGTATACAACCGTATCGCATCGTATTAAGTCGTATCAGGATCTCGTGAAATACAAAAAAGAAAGTACCCACCGGCTGCAGTTCTCCGTCTACCGTAGCATAGATATAATACCCGGACCGAAGCAGAAAGGAAGGGAAGGAAAAACAATTTGCCAACTCCGCTTTCCCCTCTTCTCTCCCTCCCTCCCCTAGGCCACCACTTTCCCCGCCGCCGAAGCAGCACAGAAAGCTAATTGGCCGGCAAACCACTTCTATTTTCTCCCCTGCGCACCGCCGCCAGATCATACGGTGGTAAGTTATGACAGAAAGGGGGAAAAAATGACGGCGGCCGTGGCTGGGAGTTGGGATGCCGGGGACCCAGCGAATACAGAAGGTGACCTATAGCCCTGTCCTGTCCTGCCCCGTCTTACAGTGCCCGCGAACACACGCTACTCCGTATCCTATGCTAAGTCCCACGATTCCGTGATACTTCCCACTAGGCTAGGCGGGAAATCTGCAGCAATAGTCTACAGTGCTAGTATAATACAGCACAGGTCAGGCGGAAAAGAATGAAGCGATGAAGCGATGAAAAGGATGAAGGAAGCAGAGCCCACAGCCCCCCCCCCCCCCCCACCACCACCACCTCTCCCACCTGACCTTCATCTCCCTTTCCATGATACGGGTACCGTAGGTGCTTCTTCCACCCATCCATCTACTCGAGTACAAGTATTATTCATACCTACCATCACACAAAGGCATAGACTATCAAACATTACAAAAGCAAAAAGCATAAAGTCTTGGCAACGGACGTCATGCAGCCTTCCCTCCTTCCTCTCCCCTCCCCCTCCGGCACATTGCTACCTCAGACCCTTTTTCTTTTTTCTTTTTTCTTTTTTCCTTCCCTTCTCGCTGAGGTAGCCGGATTCCCCCGTAAAACCGTTGTGCGACAATGGTTACTGTTCGCGGAAACCATTCGGTGATTTTTACGAGTTAGTCAGTAAGTAAGTAAGTCATTGTGTCACGGTATCGTATGAAATGTCTGGGAGGGATGAAGGATCGTCGGGTATGACGTAGGAGTATGTTTTTGTTTTTTTTGTTTTTTGTTATTGTATCATAAGGAGGTATATATGGATTGCGGTTGCCGGTAGGGGGTTGCCTCTATGAGCGGCTGAATTTGGGGGGGGGGGGGGCGCGGGCCCGGGGGGTGTATGATACATCGGCGATTCGGGGTGGGAGGTGGGTTGTCAGATAGGGTTGAGGGTTTGTCTTCTTTTGTTTGGGGGTTGTATATGTGGCGGTGGCGTTAATTTGAATTACTACTGTGTCAGTGCTGGTATCGTAATACCGTATGATGTGAGTTTTTTCCTTTCCTTCTTACTTTTTTTTCTTTTTCTTTTTCTTTCCCTCTTCCCTTCCCGTCGAGGAGAAATCTTTTTTTTCTCTTCCTTCCTTCCTTTCTAGAATGGGTATCATGCAGAACAGACAAACACGTGGGTTTTGGATTTTGGATTTTCTGGGTTTGTGGGAAGTGAGAGGTGGCTTGTGGGATATACCGTAAGTGTTCGATCGAGTATCTTTGGGGTGGTTGGTTGTGTGTTAGTCCAAGTCAGGCCGGGGGGAGTGGATATGGTGTGATGTGATGTGACGGGAGGACGGACAGAGAGACGGACCGAGTGCTGGTGGGGTCAGGGAGTGTCAGAGAAAGAAAAAAAAAGAGAAAAAGAAAAGAGGAAATAAAAAAGCAGGATGAGCTGAGGGAAAAAAAGGGACTGGGTTATCGGGTTCGGTAAGAAGAGGAAGTTATTGAACAGTTATTTGAGGTTAACCTGCCAAATATATCCTTATTAACTAAGGTTAATGAGCTCCTGCCGGCATCGGGCTGCGGATTCACTCTGGCTCACTGGATACTTGTAGGTTATTCAGGGGGTGTTTGTCCACCCTACTAATTAGCGAGAGTTAATCTAAAATCTTGGCATATAACAGAGTGATTAGCGGTAAATATTTGGGTTCCCACGCGTCCCATCGCCCTTCTCTCAAATCCTCATATTACTCGTATAACTCTATCTAAACTGAAGATTTTCTAAACCAGGTATCGTTTGGATAGGAGTTGCTGAGGAGCGTTGATCAATCGAAGAGGTTCTGAAGTGGATTGGTTTAAGCAGTCCCCCCACCATGCAGGCAGGGTACAGTAGGGGAAAGCTGTCTTTCTTCTTCTGCATCGTTTTCTCTCAGGCTTCTGTCGGCGCCCTGGAAGAATGGGTGGCCCGTGGGCATTTGCGCAATGCGAGTTTGTGATCGTGTCCCGCGGGCAGCGAATAGTACTGTGCCGTATATCGCATGGGTCGGTAGGCGGCGATATGAAATGGTATGGCCGGTGCTGTTGCTGCCAGCTGCATGGTGGGGCGGTTCTTTAAACCGGGCTACAGCGATAATTATCTTGGCTTACTAATGGCAGGTGAATTTAGATTTGTTACCAAGGCTCTAAGTTCACGGGCGGTTAACTAGAGATATTGATAAATTAACCGGTTTGTTAACCGTAAACAATTGGGTGTGACATTGCCCTAACTTTATTAGCCGCCTTTGTTTTTTTTTATTAGCTTTATATTTGGAGTCTTCGTTGTCCAAAGTTGGATGACTTGGGGTACCCGAGGAGGTTGATTCAAGGGGTCTTCCACATGAGTTAATGCAAGAATCAAATTGTACAAGTGCCAGGGATAAAGGTTTCGTACTGGAGGGAGTGGGAGTGGATGGTTTTTTGGTGAGGTGGGTGAGTTCGTTTTTAAGGGAAAGAGAAGTGAGGGTGAGAATAGGAAAGAGGATAGGAGGTGGGGTGAAGATGAAGGGAGGAACAGTTCAGGGTTCACCGTTGAGCCCGATATTGTTTATGTTTGTGTTAGGGGGGGTGATGGAGGAAGTGAGGAGACAGAGGGTAGAGGGAGTAAGTATGGTAGCGTGTGTGGATGATGTGGACTTTATGGTGGTGGGGAAGGATGAGAAGGAGATAGAGGAGAGGGTGGAGAGGATGGAAATTGGTTTGAAGAGGGGTTTGGAGAAGTGGGAGGTGGACGTGCAGAAGTTGAAGTTAGAGGGAATGTGGATGAAGAGGTTTGGAATAAGGTGGGAAAGGAGTGTGAGGTGGTTGGGAGAGGAGATAAAGATGAAGTTGAGTGTGAGGGTGTTAGGAGTATGGATGCAGTGTGATGGGGGGTGGGTAGAGCATGTGTTGAACAGGATGAGGATAGCGGAAACGAGGTGGAGGTTGATGTTGAAGTTGTTTGGAAGGGGGGGGAGAGGGATGGGGGTGAAGGGTTTGATGTGTGTGTGGAAGATGGTGGTTAGACAGTCGTTGATGTATGGAATGGAGGTGTATTGGGATGGACAGGAGAGGATGAAGAGGATGTTGCAGGTGTGGATGAATAGGCATATGAGGAGGATATTGGGAGGGGTGAGAAGTACGCCGGTGGATGCGATGTTGGGGGAATTGGGTTTAAAGAGGGTGGAATATGAACTGGACAGGAGAGTGGAGAGGTGGGGAATGAGGTTATTGAGAAGGGGAAAGGGGGAGGATTTTGGAGAAAGTTGGAAGAAGAAAGAAAAGGGGACGGGAGTGTATGAGGGAGGTTGGGTGGGGAGAATGATGAGGGGAATAAGGAAGAATAAGTTGGAGGGTGAGGAGTGGGAATTGGAGAAGGAGAGGGAGGGTGGAGTAAAATGGAAGGTGGTAATAAGGGGGGATAAAAAGGAGGCGAAGAGGTTGTGGGAAGAGGGTAGAGGGGAGAGGGAAAGAGATTTTGTGGTTGGAGTGAGTGATGCGAGTGGAGAGGGAGATAGTGTGGGAATAGGAGGAGGGGTATGGGAGGATGGAGAGTTGTTGATGGGTTGGAGTGAGGAGGGAGGGAGAGGATTGACGGTGGACATGGGGGAAATGTATGGTGTGGGTAGATTGATGGAGAAGGTGGAAGGGAGTTATAAAGGGGAGAAGAAGAAGTTGTTGGTGGGTGTGGATAATGTGGGGGTGTTGAAGAAGTTGAGAAAGGGGAGAGGGTATTGCGGAGAGGCAGAGCAGAGGGTGAGGAGAGTGGGAATGAGGTTGATAGAGAAGGGATGGAAGATAGTGTTGGTATGGGTGGCGGGTCATGTAGGAATAGAGGAGAATGAGGAGGTGGATGAGAGAGCGAAGGAGGGTTGTTGGGAAGAGGAAGGAGGAGAGATGGGAAATGTATTGGGTTGGGGCAAGTGGGAACAGAGGAGAAAAGAGGAAAAGAGGAGGAGGTGGAAAGAGTTTTGGGTAAAAGATAGGAAAGGAGAGGAGTATTATGGGAATGGAAGTGGAGGGGAATTGGGACATGGAGGAAAGAGGTGGGAGAGTAAGTTTTTGTTGTGGATGAGGACGAATCATGGGAGTATGGAAGGGATGAGGTACAAGAGGGAGGAGGAGAAGTGTGGTTGTGGAGGGAGAGAGGATAGGGACCATATGTTGCTTTATTGCAAGTTGTGGGAGAAGGAGAGGAAAGAGGTATGGAAAGGGTGGTGGGGAGGTTGGTTGAGTGGTGAGGGATGGATAGAGATGGATAGGATGTTGTTTAGTGAGGAAGGAGTGAGGAGGATGTTGGAGTTTGCGGTGAAAATAGGTTGGGAGAAAAGAAAGTGGGGAAGGTGGAGGGGTAAAAGAGGAGTGGAAAGGGAGGGTTATTTGATGAGGCCGAGAGTGGAGGGTGGTGGAGGATGGTTGGCTGAGAGGAGTGAGAGGAGGAGAAGGGAGATAAAAGAAGGGGCTAGGGAGAGGGTGAGAAGGTGGAGGGAGAGGGAGAGTTTGGAGAATAAGGAGAAGAGATTGGTTAGGGAAAGGGAGAGGTGGAGGGATATAAAGTTGGGGAAAAGGGTGGTGAAGAAGAGGAGTGGAGATGGGGGAATGGGAAATTTGAGCGAAAGGGATAGGGCGGTAGGGAGGAATTTGAGTAGGGGTGGGAGGAATATTTTGGGAGAGTTGGTGAATATGGGAGGGAGTGGGGGTGGGGAAATTGTTTTGAAAACAACAGACGATTTGAATTCTGTGGTATCACCCATTGCAAGTGATATTGTGGATGAGAATAGTGTGTTGTTTGCAGAGGAATAGAAAGGTGGGAAGGGAGGAAGGGTTATATTTTGGCAAGGTCCGAAAGGGAATTTAGAGGACTGTAGGCATGTTTAGTTTGGTGTGCCATATGCTTTAGAGTAGCTCGGTAGCCGAAAATAAAAAAGTTTATAAAAAAAGGTTTCGTACGGGGCAGGGTTACCAGTATTGCATTACTACAACTTAGCTAATGCTAAACCCGCGCCGAATCGGCATTGAGTTACGGCATGTCAAACTCCCGACAGCCCTCACCAAAACAACAAATAAAACAACCACAAAATCACAACTCGGCCAAAGCCTGCGCAACCCTCCACCACAAAAGAATACCAAAACAAATTAACCGTTCCCCAAACAAAGCCTACACCCGGGTGCAAGCCAGGTACCAAAGGGCGGTACCTCATCATCCCCACACACCGACTCCTCCACACCACAACCACCATCCACATGAGTCTGTAACCCCTCCCAAACCGAC
>Ga0307517_10000285_pt1 | contig 87442 bp, 90 predicted proteins | sample 23_EM_MG_FD_194515 | JGI IMG/M metagenome (GOLD analysis project Ga0307517, IMG submission 194515) | Populus trichocarpa ectomycorrhiza microbial communities from riparian zone in the Pacific Northwest, United States - 23_EM | ecosystem: Host-associated > Plants > Roots > Unclassified | place...
GCCAGTCTCGTACTATCTGAAGAGATAGTATTTCCCTACGCCCTATCGTAAAGAAGAAGACTTGCTCACTATAGGAAAACAACTATCGTTGCCTGTTGCCTAACTACCTAACAATAGGATTGTTACAGTGTATGAAGTTCGAGATCCAGTCTACTAAGTATCTTGGCACCTTTTCGTCGGCTCCCAGTAGATCCAATAGCTTGCTGTGGTTTACATTATCAAAGCCCCCTTTCACATCGAGGAAGACTGTGGAGGTCTTCTTCCCAGCGAATTGGGATTCCCTTATCCAGTGTTTCAGCGACAGTGCTGCGTCTACAGTCGACCTTTGAGGTAGGCTCCCAGTCTGGTTGATGCAGTACATGTCTTCCTTGTAAGCTATCGCCATTAGCCTCTTGTTGACGATTCGTTCGACGATCTTCGAAAAGGTTTGCATTAAGGCGATTACCCTAAAGCTCGCACAGTCCGTGTAGTCCTTTTTTCCAGGTTTCGGTAGAATAATTCCAGTTGACTCTTTTAGCATAGGCGGATGAATGCCCCATTCTAACATGTCTTCCGCTAGCTTTGGTATTATCTTTCCTTCCATCCTGTGTATGTTTTTCCAAACCCCATATGGCACCTGATCTGGCCCCGGGGAGACACAAGGTGGAGGATGATACTGTACTAGTACTGTACAAGCACGATCACTTTAATAAAAAGTTTAATAATACAACAGAATCAAGAGATACAAGTTGCTTAATCCGGGTCCCCAAATGTATCTTTTAACATCCCCAGAAATTCTATCTTTCGGCAAGACAGTTGTAGAGTTCGCAAAAGCAAGCATGATTCTGTAATACGGCAGTTCGAAGAAAGTATTCGAGCAATTGAGCTGGCTGGAGGTCCACCCACTGAGCTGACATTGGTCCCATCGAACACGCCTGAGCTGAACTAAAGACTTTGAATCAGCACCCTGGTTTCGATTCGACGCTCGTGGGTTCTTGGAAGATTAAGGGGAATTTAGCTGGGGCATGGCCTCCAATTTGTGAAACAGTTCCTAGCAACTTCCTTGGGCCGTCGTGGAAGTCCACACTTACCCAAGCTCCGGCTGTGGTTGCTGTTAAGGGATGGTTACAAGATACTTAGAGTCCTCCCCTTTTTTTTTCATTTCAGTTGTACGTAAGCGCTCGGCCGGGGGTTCATTTTGATGTCCTGTCAATTGAATATTTGGCTATTGAATTAGAATAAAAATTATTGTAATTCGTTACTGGATTATGATAGGTTTGGTTTGGCGGGCACAGAATTGCGAAACCGGATAACGGGATCCAACGCATCTGGAGGGCTCAGGCTATACTGTGTTAGGAAAGCACTGGTCCTCCTTCTCAAGAACTTTTGTGCCTGAATCCGGAGATTATCATAGAGGCCCCCTGGGGATGTTGACAAGCGTTCTTACGGCATTTCACTCTTGTGTTCACAATTTACTCAGTACCTGCCGTGGCACCGGTGATCAGGGGAACTGCGCGGTCGCCAACATTCTCCCCCTGCGGGCTCCAGGGGCACTGTGCCCGTTTCTACCAAGAAGCAAGTGCTCGAATACTGGTACTTGTACCTCGACAACCTTGCCCCAGCACTGCCGATAGCAGTTTCATTCCAATCACATCGCAAGAACTGGTCTCATGTTAGCTACTTGAGCACAAGTACTGGCGAGGTACGTAGGATAAATAATCTAACCCCACAATGCCAATGCCCGTTGCTCTAACCTTATTCCGAATCCCATTACGATTCGGTGCGTTCATACCGACTTACGGCCTTCGATGGGACCACGACGAAGAGCGGCGGGCGACCGCCACAGAGGTGTTTGTCAGGCGGAAAAGAAAAGCGGATTTGTCAAAGCAGAGTACCGTAGCAAAAAAAGATGCTTGTTGCTGACCCCTGTTCGTCGCCTGCCGTGACCTACGACTAGCAATACGAGGCTCGGCCTAACGGTAAAATTGCAGTGCGAATCTGTGCGATGGTCTGCCCATCGTGGGAGGCCGGCGGGCTTGCGGCCCTTAGTTAGTTTGTTTGTTTCCAAAACCTGCCTCTTCGCGCTTTGGGCTACTGGGCCACTAACGAGCCTGGCAGAGGAGCGGGCCAGCACCCCTATCCCGAATTCAGGAAATTGTGGCGAACTTGAATGGAACAATCGCAGAGCTCAGATATAGACTGTGCCCCGTCCAGACACACAGTTCGCTGCTGACTGGTCGGGCCTCGGCCGTCCTAGCCTACGAGCCAATCAATGGGGACTGTACTAGTATTTGGACGGGGTGTATATTCGAGTGTTCCTCGATTGTACGCGACCCCATGCTCAACGCTTGCCCCCATGCAGGCACACTGGACCTTACCAGCAGGTTGAAACGAACGCTCTTAGGGCTTTTCTTGAGCTTGTTCAGTAACCTGATAACCCAAACGGTGATTTTGATTATCACGTGAATGATGCAGTATCAATGTCCACTCGGGGATCGACCACGAGAATACTAGTATCATACTTTGCTCGAGCGTCCTCACCTCAGCACAATTCCCCTGTTATCATACTATCGTGTGCGGTGCCTAGGCACTCTCCAGCGTATTACCCCAGAGTTCTCCCTAGGCAAAAGGAAATCGGTGACCTTAGATACCCTATCGGCATAGCGCTCAGGTAGCTCAAAGTTTGCCGGGGTCTTAGGAACTCGGCAAAGCCACCCACACCAGAAACACTAGTGCCGTTCTCCAGTGGGCCGCGGCGGATAGGTTAAAGGGTCAATTTATCATTTACGTCTGGTATCATACCTGTACACGTACTAGTATGATACCGGTACTGCGCATGAGTGATGGGAGGTGATGTCTTATATTCCTCTGGGCCTCGATTGTGCTTATTATTTGAGTCCAATTGGTGGATATGCTGTATGCAGGTCACGGTCCGTCGCGCGTCGAATAGCCGAATCCCGAACTTCTCGGCGACTACCTTCCACAGTTCAATTTACAGGCTCGGATTCTATATTCCGACGCACTCAGGTTTGCCAGAATTCCAGCCCCAAGGGCTGCGGTGCTTGAGTGCCGCAGAATTCCATAAATATCGGCAAGCCGCACGACTTATTCAAAGGCTGAACTGCAGAGCGGCGGATTATCCAAGGGATCACAGTCGCCTGAGCCAGATTTTGGATGGCTGCGGCTATTCCAAAGTGCGGCTGATTTATGCGGTTTTGCGGGTAGTTAGAGGACATAGCCTCCATCCAGCAGTGGCCTTGGGCATGTCAACTAGTGCTCAGGTGAGCTGCAGCAAAAAGTCCCATAATTTTTTGCTGTCCAAACGGAATTCAATTTCCCTCAGATCCAAACGTATCATATAATAAAATCTTCCTTCTCTTGATCTGCCAAACCCTAATAACCAGCAGTCAGCAGGACTCGCCTATCTTTAGAGCCCCCTTCTCTCATTTTTTTAAGTGTGTGCACCCTACAGTAACTGGCGCGATCAACGGGACCCTTTCAGCGTTTTGACTGATCCTGGGTCCGAGATCTGCCGCTTCCCGCTCCTCTCCTTCCTTTTTTCCTTTGTCCCCCGGCCAAAGTTCCACCCACACACAAAGACCTCGATGTCCTTTCCCTTTCCGAAGCCCCTTCGTGACAGGAAACGGTTGCCAGCCCTGTCGTACCCTGTCAAAACCGTCTCCATTTGGCTGGTGCAGGTCAACGAATCAGGATGTAAGTGTAAGACGAGGGTGCGTGTTCATCCCCGGGTGCTTTACTCGAGTAGGGGGGGCAGAGCCTAATGTGGACGGGCTCTGCTGCCATAGGCTAGTACGGTACGGTAGGTCCTAGGCCTGGCGAATCCTATTTCTCTTGCTGGGGCAGGGAGGGAGATTAGGAGGGTGCGCGCGACCATACATAAACTCCTCTTCCTCCTTTTCTTCTAAATATTTCTGCTCCACAACACAGTTTTCATCACACTCTCTGCCACCTCTCCTTGCTCTTGTAGCTGTTCACTTCTCAGTCTGTCTTTTAATTCATTTTAATCCCCGCTTAATTCTCACTGCTCTTTGAGCCGGCTCCCCTCTCCTAAAAAAAAACTCTCTTTACTATATTTTCAATCATGAAGTTTTCTATAGCTAGTGCCTTTATGGCCGCCATGATGGCTGCCGAAGCTGTCACTGCTGCTCCTTTGGAGCCAAGGACGCCAAATGTCTCATACCTCTCTGGTTTCAATCTCGGAGCCAACAAGGTAATGTGCTCCTTCATATATGCCTACATTGTTTGCTAATGTTATACAGCCAAATGGTGACTGCAAGTCGACACAGGATTGGGTTGATGACTTCAACAAGATCAAGTCCTGGAATCCAGAGTTCACAACTGTCAAACTCTTCAGCACAGCTGATTGCTGGGCTCTCGCCAATGCCGTCCCTGCAGCTACACAGACTGGATTCAAGATCTGGGCCGGCGTGTGGGCTGTCGACAAGACAAAGTTTGGAGCGGAAAAGGCTGCTCTTGAGCAGGCCATCAAGGATCATGGCACAGGGTGGTTGGCCGGTATCAATGTTGGATCGGAGTCTCTCTATAGAAAGGAGATCTCGGCTAGCGTTTTGGCCGAACAGATCTGGGATGTCAAGGGAATGGTCCAAATTGCTTATGGCGCCGACGTTGCTGTTGGATCCGCCGACACCTGGACTTCGTGGGTCGATGGAGCCAATGCTGAGGTTATCAACGCTTGTGATGTTTGTTATTCCCGCGTTATCTGGTTCGTTCTCTACTAATTGAAATAGGTTGTCATTATGAATGCATTCCCGTACTGGCAGAGTGCTCAGATTGATGATGCTCAGGGTGTCTTCCAGACTGCCATTGACAATACTAAGGCTGCTATTGGAGGCAAGCAACTCATCATCGGTGAAACCGGATGGCCTACCGGAGGACCTGACTTCGGCGCCGCGCACCCTAGCGTTGAGAACCTCCAAAAGTTCTACAAGTCTACTGGCTGCTATCTTCGCAATTCTAAGATCCCCCACTTCTGGTTTAGTGGATGTAAGTTTTTCCGTAATTTAACGCCTTGATCAGATGCTGATGAATTCGTAGTCGATGAGCCGGCCAAGACGAGCGATATCGAGAAGAACTTCGGCATTGCTACTTCCGGTGAGATTGTCCGTTTTTCATTTATCACAAGGAAGCTAACAATCTGGCAGACCGCAACATTAAGATCGATATCACTTGTTAAAGCAACGTGTTCATACTTTTTTTCGTAAGGGGTTTTAAACGTTGGACGAAAGGTGAGGAAAAGGGTTTATTTTCTTACATTGCGCGGTTTTTATACATACACTGCGGCTCTGGCTGGCTGGGAACGGGGCGGATGGGTATAATAGTTAGACTTAACCCGACCAAGCTTGGGTCTATTTTAGTTAATCTCTGCAAGCGAGATTCTGTGATTAGGCATATTGAAATATCCACTTTTCTTGGTGGGTAGATTTCCAACTTGTCATGCCCTGGAGTGATTGCTGGTCATTACCCTTGTGAGGTGGTATCATATACATACATAATTCAACTCCAATATCGTGCCCGTAAGAACAATTGAACCTCACGCGAGGACGTTGGAGTTGCCATTGCTGGTAAGGTCTGGCTCTTTTTTCTTTTTTTTCTGTCTTAAGCTCGATCTGAGGGGTCAGTTTTCGCAGTGCGCTCGCCCCGCTATCCAGGAGAGGGAATTTCGGACGTCTTGGCGTGGGATTTAATGATTCTAGTTACGGGATATTCCTTTAGTTCCTGGAGAGGCCCTTCTCCTTGCGCTATGTATTCCTACGAGTCTCAGCCACCATAGCTGCTGAATGCTGTTCGTAGAGCAACTAACCAAAAGTCTTGGCGACTGACACCAAAAATCATCCTTTTGTAGGGTTTTCTAACCAGGCTCCTATGCAAACAACTCTCCGGGACCCATCCCAGCAGTGCTAAATGCATGCAAAGATTGTCCCCATAGTCCACAGTCTCCTTACACTTTCCCATCAAGTATGATGATAGCTTATCAAAGATTGGAAAATTGCTGCGAATGGTTGCTGGGGCGATAACCTTCGCAAACTGGTGATACCGGTGACTTTTAAGTGATCGTAGAAATTCGAAAGCCTGTATGGCCTTCAGTCGGGCAACAAGCGCACTTCAAATTAATCATGAGATATGATATTACACGAATAGTTAAAACAACTTCTGATCAAGAAATTTGGGAAAAAGGATCTGGTTTTTAAATCAGATAGGAATAGTTGATTAGTCGCTTTAAGTAGCCACCTGATATATGTTTGTTCGTCATAGCTGGCAGGCTACAGTAGACCCTGTGATTTACTGCTGTCATTCGGCTCATTTTTTTATTCGAAAATTCGCAAATTTCGAATTATGATATGATATGTCCGTGCACGCCAAGAAAGAAACGTGAAATGTCAACTCGGGATTTGGATTTTCCGGGTGAAAAAAATAAATGTGCCAAAGGACTCTGGTAAGGGGTCGTTAAAAACTGCAGAAAGTGGTCGAGACTTTTCACCAAAAGCACTCGTACTCGTGCTTCTCAGCCAAGATCAGCCTTCCCCATTTGGCGTAGTAAGGTTTACTAGGTTCTTTCTACAAAAGGGGCATAGTGTGTAGGGGAGTGCATAACTAGCAGGGGTCTCACCTAACTATGATATCAATTATAGCTGATTCCTGGGGCATCGTGAACTGTGTTTGATGAGATTGTGCTTTCTTGCGACATGTGTGTATGCAATCTTGATCCTCCGGATACTCGCATGCACACTAGTTATCTACCATGTATCCACTATACTTCTTTGGTAGAAAAAACTTAGCAAACCTTACTATGATACGACAAATGGGGGAGGCAAGCTTGGCTGAGAGGCACGAGTACCACCTTCACCACCCTCTCTCATAGCACCATGTCTATGAGAATCCTTGAAAATTTGGCAATGCATCAGTAAGCCAGTAGGTGACATGAGGAATATTACGTAATTATTAATATAAATATTACAAAGAAGTGGGGGAAAGGCAGTTTAAGTATTAGGAATTGGTTGCCATGTATCATACTTTTTTGTATAATATGGAGCCTCATACAAAAATATAGATCACTCTCACACCACTACTAGTCGACACAATCATAAACAATGAGAGCGGCTTTGGCCCCCTTGCGCTCCTACTTCTGGGAGATTTGAATGGATCACCGTTCCCTAGCTAATGGAAAGATTTGAAGCATTTTTTCGTGCAAACAGCATTGGGAACTATTAGTTTGAGAGTGTCCCATTTTTTGTTTTAAAATTTGGTGCAAAGCCGTGTGTGGGACACAAAGCTTCTCACCCTTATCATATAATATCCCCCCCCGGCCGGGGGATGAGACCAAATTGGAAACTCAAGGCTCTTTTGAAGATAACAGCAACCGGGAGTGGCCCTCATACTGTACCAAGAATGGAGGTGTTCCGAGAACACGATAGGAACAAATAGTAGGGATGAATCGGAATTGGAAAATGGCCTAATTTTGTGCCGGTTTGTTGCGGTGGCGAAAATACCCTCTAAGCCTTGGGTCCCCCACTTGATGAATTGGCAATTTGGTGTGTTCCCAAACCAATTGGCTTCTGATTTTGGCTTCTGCAACACCTATTTCTTTCTGGGTGCCATGATTACCGGTCGTATGGGCCACACATAGATTGCTGCCCTCCAGTTTACGATTTTCAAAGACTTCTCCGACCAGGTGTCAGAATAACCTGCATGGTACAGTACAGTACATGCCAGGCTAGTCCCATGGCAAGGAGATAGGCAGTATGGCCCTTCTGTCATGCTGCGATATCTTCATAACTTGTTTATCTTTGGGCAGGCGATTCGGAATTCAGTCGCACTTCTACCGTTAGGTGTAATACTTTAATTTTGCATGGGAAGGGCGAACGGGATCTAAGTTCATGGTTTCTCACTCGTAGTGGGGTGTTCTTTGTTTGCTTATGCCCTTTGGATTTTTCCAAGCCTCGTGGGGCTCTGGATGTTGCAAGGTCCTAGCGGAAGTTAAGGAATAACGGCCCGAGGTCAAATAAATATCTCACTTTCTGCCAGCTAACTGTTTCCAACCCCTCGGACAGTAAATGTGATATGGATATCGTGTGTGGAGGGGTGAACGGAATATCCCTGTGGAAGCCCGGTCGTGTGCCGTGCGGGATCTCAATGAACTACGATAAGAGATCTTTTCTAAGCCCTTTCTGGATGCACTATGTTGTCATGCGCATACCACTATTGGGGCAGAGGGCCTCTCAAGCCACCCGGACAGATGCTGATTGGTGAGTTTTGTATGAGACGACGAGAGGTCGTTAGCGCAGGCAAACCACTTAGAAGTTTCTTATCTAGGTTAGGCTGTCCGCGCGTGAGGGGGTGTTCGGGTGGCTTGGGAGGCCGTCTATGATAAAATGGAGGGGGAAGGAGGGGGATTTGATTTAGGTTTTAGATCTCGAACAAACCAACAAGCCAACAAGCCAAACAAGTTATGAGGTCTCTTCTTCCCCTTCTTCTACCATTTCTTCCCCTCGTCTTCTCTCATGCAGGGAGGGAGTACACTGAGGAGGATATCTCCAATCTCCGCGAAAAATGGGCTCTTGATTATCCTTTCGCCGGAATATCCACCTTTGCTCACCTTCAACACGTTTACTGCCTCACTGAGCCGCATGAAAAGTTCGACATAGCAATTCTTGGTGCCCCTTTCGATACGGCTGTGACTTATCGGCCCGGAGCGCGCTTCGGCCCACGTGCGATACGCGCTGCAAGCGCTAGACAGGGCGAGACTAGGGGATACAATGTTCGTGCGGATATAAATCCATATTTGTCGGGCGTGAAGATACTTGATTGTGGGGATAGTATGTTTAGGTTCTTCCCCGACGGGAAAATGACAGGGAGGCTAACCGGGGACTGGGGAGCGGGTAGTTCCGATATCACCATTCGATAACGGACTCGCATTGCAACAGATGACCGAAGCATATAAAGAATTGATGTCTCGGTCTACCCCTTCTGGCCGCCGGCCAGTAATTGTCACGCTGGGCGGGGACCACTCCATTGCGCTGGCGGCGTTGCGTGGAGTGAATAGCGTTTATGGACCTGTTTCTGTGATCCACTTTGACGCTCGTATGCTCCCGTCTCTGCTCACTCACTACCGGGTATGGTGTCATAACTAATGGTTAGATATCGACACCTGGCACCCAACAAAATACTCCAGCTCCTGGCCATCCTTACAATCCGCTTTCACCCACGGCAGCATGTTCTACCTCGCTTACAACGAGTCTCTCCTTCTCCCCGCATCTAACATCCACGCGGGCCTCCGCGCCCGCCTTTCTGGCCCGGACGACAGCAACTACGCTGATGACGATGACCAAGGGTGGGTGAGAATCTCCGCTGATGACATAGACGATATTGGCACTGCGGGAATAGTCAAGAGGATTGTAGAGCACGTTGGCAACAGCAAGGTGTACCTTTCCATCGATATTGACGTCCTGGACCCCGGGACGGCACCGGGTACCGGAACACCCGAGGCTGGAGGGTGGACCACGAGAGAGTTGATTAGGATACTTCGGGGGATCGAGGGGCTGGACGTGGTGGGCGTGGATGTAGTTGAGGTTGCGCCGGCCTACGATTGGGCGGAGAATACGGCGTTGGCGGCATCGCAGGTGGTTTTCGAGGTTTTGAGCAGCTTGACTAAGAAAATTAGGGCTGCCGCTAAAGTGGAAGCGGGGGCAAAGGATGAGCTGTAAGGGGATGCTGGGTTCTTGCGTGATCACTGGTAGTGACCCGTGTCATGTAAGGAGGAGGAGGCTAAAGTCTGAGCTGGAGAGTTTATGCTCTTGGAGGTACTTGAGGTGCTAATGACGAATGGGGTTGCGAGGGATCTTATTAAAGGGGAGTTGCCGTGCTTTTGCTGCTGTACTAAGTGTGTGATACTGTTCCTTCCAAGTGCGCTGTCTATGGTCTTCCTGCGAGGAAGTGGCAGGTTCTACCTGATATCCGAGCACTCGATGCAACCATCCTGCGGGGCCCGAAGGACTCACTGCCCCAAGCATTAGCCTACGCACCCATTTTAGAGATGCAGTACCGGTGGAAACAGCCGGCCCCATCCCCCTTGCGTGATGCCGGCAACTAACCCCATGCACAGGGAGCCTAGGCACAAGCACCTTAAGTTGGATTTTTAAATCATTTTCTAATTAGCCGCCGTGGTGGGTGTTGTCATGCACAGTATTTTCCTCCGAACCCGGTAACAATGGCGGGCTCTCGGGCCGGGTATGACCAGCGGTTATTCCAAGGACTCGTTCCCCATCACGGGCCGGTTCCCGGATGAATGCCGAGGTGGTAACAGGGTTTAAGGGAGCAAGTAACCTTAGCACGATATGTGCAATATTGTATCATACATCTCTATTTCAACGCTTGTACATGATCAGTAGTAAAACGAGATGAGATGGAGGATACTTGGGAAAAAGCCCAGCTAGTTGGGATTGTAGGGGCAGCTTGGTTGTTTGCATGACAGGTGGGGTGGTATTACAGTATAATCTATCGATATTCGTGTGTTTCAATTGGGCGTCTTTGGTAATACATTTCTCTCTTGCATTAATCCTCATGTATGGTACAGTACAGTACTGAGAACTCTTCGTACTGATTTTCAATTTGGAAACTGCCCTAGGATTGCGCCAGTGATTTCGAGTACGCCAGGAAAGCCTCCCACCTGTTCCTGATTAGGCCGCGAGAGTGCGTTCTTTCCGGATGAGCACATACCATCCTAGCGGTCGACCTCCGGGTGTTGGCCTAGAATTTGGGTGTTGGAATTCGTGTTTAGGTGGATCTTCTTCCTGTCGGTTTCTGTGATAGCTGTGTTGGGATGTGATGATGATGATGGTGAGGCGGAATTACACCAGCCCCAGTGCCAATTCTTTAAATACTGTTATTGATCCTCATAGATGGGTAATCGGAAATCTTCACTGCGAACACTAACTTGTCTTTCGGATCCTCGGCCACAGGTGGTGGTAACTCGGACATCCTGACAGATTGTAGGTAGCGACTGAGCCATTGGTCAAAACCCTCAGCTGCAGAGAGGTGGCGGTATGGATAGTCAAGCTGTCAGTGAAGATTTGTAGCTACAGTGAAGTAGCGACTTGAACGCCATGGTCGCAGGCAGTTGAGTTATCAGTTAAAATCCTCTGCTGTGGGGAGGTGGTAGAAAGTCAGTGTCCCATATACAAAACAGCGGGTGGCAGACTATTGCTGTATAAGTCGATCGATTGTGAGGGAACATCGGGAGAAGGATGGGAAAACACTAAGCTCGAGGTAGCTTTATCAGGAAGCTACCGAGATTGAACATGGTTCGAGTTCTATAGCTGAATTGGCTGTAAGGGGAAGACTGACTTGGGGGCATTAAAACCTGGCAACGACTTCTATATCAGATCAGGCTAAGAGCCACATATATGGCTCCGTTACTATTACAGGTAGGGTCCCAAAATACCAGTCACCCTCTTGCAGGGAAATTTTTTAGCAGTATGATTAATCCGGAACAGCACATATCTCACGCCTAGAGTCTTTCCGCAGAGTCCCTGCTGTGTGATTTCAGTATGGGTTGCCAAAAGCGGTCCCTGCGTTTTCATTCCTTTGGCTACCGGTGCGCTCTTGGGGGAGGGCGGGCTTGGGATCTGAAATCGCTCCTTTCAAGTTCCTAGTTCACATGGTAACAATGGGGCCAGGTCTAGGTGTCTGGCACTTGTTTGGTCACTGTCGAGAAGGGGCAGTTAAGTTCTGAGCTTCCTGCCTACTACTGTGGATATAGTTGTGTGCGTGGAGGTTAACATTTCACGTAATGCCTTACGGCACGTCACTGAAGTAGGATATATATATGTCCGCATAGTGGCGCTACGGTACGTTATCCAGGGCGGCCAAAATCCAAGGAGCCTGCCCGGTACAGCGGGTGGTCCGGGGCAACAGGTCAGGCTTTGGTGTAAAGAAATCTAGAACTCTCGCAGGTCTATACGGGAGGGCATGGTATTCTGATTATCGAGATCCGGGATAGCGGGGTGTGACTGTTGTTCGTATTTCTTATTTTAAGTTACCTAATACCAGTGCTCACTAGACGAAAAAAGAAACAGGTTCATAGGAGTAGGAGGGGATGAGTGTTGAGGTGGCTACTTCCTTTAGTCATCTCATTCCTTTAAAGTGTGTTTGTTTCTAATTTCATTCTGGGATTGTTGAAATCGTACAAGCGCTTTCCGATACGATATGTATATGCTTTCTGCGTCTTAGTGGGACAGAGCCTATCTGCATTCTGTAGTCTCGTCTTAAAGCTGTCCTAGTTTCGCCCACCTTGTCCACTTTTTCTTCTATGTCATGCCTGATCAATCGACCGAATATGCAATTCTGTCCCCATCTCTTTTCTACTAGCGTCCTACGTTGCTATTTCGCTGCATAAATAGTGGGTCTCCCTGACCCTCTCTCTGACAGAATTACCTTCCTCAGTCTCTCCCCCCCCCGCCCGAAGTCTCTCTTACACAGTTCAGTCGGTCCACCTTTTGCAACGGTGATTTTGCAGTTGGAACAAATAATAACGGTAACTTGTTGCACAGGATCCTCGTTTGCTATAGTAGAGTTTTCCAACAAACACTTCTCTTCGCTTCATGGATTTTGGAGGGATGGTCCGCAAACCGGTGATATCTGGCCTCTCCCCCTCTCCCGACACCCTTCAAGCTTCTAGCCCTCCCGCATCTTCCAGTAGCTCCCCAGCTATGGACACCTGCAAATTAGATTGGGGTTCCTTTTATCCTACCCCCCAAGCTACTACTGGTAGTACCCCCCAAGCTACGACTCACTCCACCCTCTTTCCTCCCACCCCACAAGATACCCTTAGAAGGGCCTCCCAAGCTTTGGCGCAGCCACTCCAATTCCGACGTGATAATTTCACTAGAGCTACTAGTACCTCCCAAGCTGCAAGTGCTTCCCAGGCTGCTAGTGCTTCCCAAGCTGCTAGTGCCTCCAGAGCTGCTGGTACCACCCTATCACCCTCAAACTTCATTTCCAGTACCGCCCCCTGGCTATATAGCAAATACTATGACCTCCCCGCCGCCCAGACTACTGGTACTCAGCTACCTACAGGTACCCCCCGAGCTACTGCTCCCCCTCCATTATATGCACCCTATCAGCACAGGAACTCCGTTCCTCCTGCCCCTTCCCCAGCCGCCTACACTTGGGGGACACCAAAGGCTTGGGCAAGTGATCTGGAAGCTGCCAGCACCTCTAGATCTACCAGCGCCTCTGGATATACCAGCACCTCTGGATCTACCAGCACCTCTGGATCTACCGACACCTCTGGATCTACCAGCACCTCTAGATCTACCAGCGCCTCTGGATCTACCAGCACCTCTGGATCTACCAGCACCTCTGGATCTACCAGCACCTCTGGATCTACCAGCACCTCTGGATCTACCAGCACCTCTGGAGCTCCTAGCACTCGCAGGGCTCCTGTTACCCGCCGAAATATCTCGGAAATGGCTTCCAAACAATCCCCTCCGATTCCCTTTGACAAGTAATTGCTCCTATTCCAAATTTAACTTGCCCTTCAAGTGAGTGCTTTATTAATCCGCATAGATTTGCCTCCTCGGAAATCTTCACAATCCGCGTCGGCAATCGCCTCCGAGCATTCCACATTCACAAAGACCTCCTCGCTGGACTCTCGGATGAAATGCGAACTTGTGTATACAGCTGCACGAGGGAAGGCGAGAGAGATAGCATGAAGATGATGGACGTATCCCCAGACACCATGCACCGGTTCATGGAATTCTGCTACTCTGGAGATTACCTCCATGCTGAATACAACTCCGACGACCCACTAAAGGACAAAGAAGCCACTCAGGCCCTCTCACTCCTGTTGACACACGCAAGGCTATACGTCTTGGCAGATAGGTACAACATCGTCTCGCTGAAGGAACTGTCCAGGAAAAAGATCGTCACTCTCACTCCCTTCTTCGGGCAGCTGGAGAATAGGGCGCATGGGCTTGCGATGATTTCCCTTATGGATTACGTGCTCCACAATATACCGGTCGCTAATAAGACGCCGGATGAGTTGGTGAAGTTTTTGGCGAGGTATGCCGGGTTTTTGATCGAGAAACTTTTGGAGTATCCGGAGTTTCATAATGTAGTAGAAATTTCAGTGCGGGGAGAGTTTTTTCGGGAGTTTTGTAGGTGTCTGAAGGCAGGGGAGGGTGAAGCGCCATGGACTTATGCAGAATGATGTTTACATTATGGCGTTTTCTTGTCGATTTGGATGTCTTTCAGGATTATACTTCCCACAGGGTGTGCTTTAATTGTTGGATATATATGTGGAGATGCGGCTACCCACTTAGGTCATGTCTTTGGGTTAGGCTAGAGTCTGTCTGCGTTTGGGTTTAGGTCTATCATTGGTTGTCCGGAAGTGGGCTTGGCATATATGTTTTCGTCTTGAATAGCTTCCTCTCTTGTATGATACGACTGAACATCAACGAACATCTCGCACTTCTCTACACTCAACCTCCACCCGGCTTTATCGTGGAAAATTAGATAAGAATTACAAGCCGCCCACGTGATACGCGCTACGGGTTGCTTATAATATCCCCTAGTATTCATCATTCCCACTCGTACGTAGGGCGCGCAGTATTTATCTAATGAGGAGTATCTCTAATTCAGTGTGGTTTCCACTAATTTCGGTTACATTCCATTCTCCTGGGAGCCCAAACGCCGCCATTGGAGGTCAATTACCCTAAGGATCGTTGTTAATTCATAGGGTATCACTCGGGCCTTTAACCACTGACTCCTGACTTGAAGATCGGACACAACACCCCCATAATATTAGGATTGACGGTAACTACTATATCTCTCACAAAAGCGCTTCTGTTGTGTATATATGTTCGTGCATAGCTCCCGAACTACCGCCCTTGGTTGTTACTCCATAGCCTTGGCTGATGTTTCAGTCGTTCCACCTTTTGCAACGGCTTTTGCTTGTTGGGGCAAACAGGCGGCCATCTGGGCAGATGCTGATTGGCGGGTATGAGAGAACTGGGGCGGTCGCACAGTATCCACAGTTCGCCCAAGTAAACGAGTTGAAAGTTTATTATTTGGGTTTGGCTGTCCGGGTGGGAGGTGGCCGGTGGCTTGGGGCGCCGTCTAATACTCGTGCGGTAACTTGTTGCAAGGTCTGGCGGCCAAGAAATTATCGCTTGCTAGAGTTTGCCAACAAACACTGGATGCCAGTATTCTGGCAATGACCCCCGATTGCACTGTCTCCCCCAGCACAGGTGCAGCAGTGTCAGGTCCAGTACTCGTGCAGAAGGCGCCATAAAAGATTCTAGACCAATCAGACTGTCAAAAATGTGGCAACCCCAGAACAGACAGTATTGTTCCAGATTATCAAGTGCCAGTTGGCATCCATGCTGTTTTTGTGACCAGTCCCAAATCTTCAATAGAGAGAATAAGTCGTTGATGTCAGGATAGTGGCCTCCTATCACACATTGGTGGGCGGCACAACCCTAACCCTTGTGCTAACTTCTCCGAGTAACTATTTTGTATTCCCCTGGGGCGGCCCCTCAGTAAGAGTTCGGGGCACTCCTCCTTGCTTCATAATTGTGGAAAGATGGCCCCGAAAAAAGGGAAGAGAGCAATATCTCATCACCCCGACGTCTCTTCCTCCGCACCTCAAGCTTCTCGCACCCCCGAATCTCGCAGTACCCCCCCAGCTGCGGGCGCCCCCGAATTATCTGACAGCTCCTTTCCTCCCACGACTCAAGCTACTGCTGGTAGTGCCTCCCAAGCTACCACTTTCTCCTTTTTCCGTTCCTCCCAAGCTACTGCCGGTAGTACCTCCCGAGCTGCGGTTCACTCCATCTTTTCCCCCACCCCCCAAGGTACCACTTGCTCCAACATCTTTGGTCCCTCTCAAGCTACTGCCGGTAGTACCTCCCAAGCTACGACTCACTCCAACCTCATTTCTCCTACCCCCCAAGCTACTGCCGGAAGCACCTCTCAAGCTACAATTCGCCCCGCCCTCGTTCCTGGTGTCCTCCAAGCTCCTGGTGCCTCCCAAGCTACCGCTGTCTCCGGATTATCTGACAACTCCTCTTCTCGCGACTCCCAAGCTACTTCAAGCCCCATTGCTCTTGCCGCCAAGGCTCCTAGTACCCCCCTGGCGCCTGTCACTTCTCAAAAAGTCCTAGAAATGACCTCCAGACAATTCCCTCCGGTTCCCTTTGACAAGTAATTGCTCCTATTCCAAACTTAGCTTGGCCTCCAAATGAGTGCTTTATTAATCCATACAGGTTCGCCTCCTCGGAAATCTTCACAATTCGTGTAGGCACTGACCTCCAAGCCTTCCACATTCACAAAGACCTCCTCGCTGGACTCTCGGATGAAATGCGCACTTGTGTATACGGCGACACAGAGGAAGGCCAGGAAATTAGCATGGAGATGGAGCACGTATCCCCAGACACCATGCACCGGTTCATGGAGTTCTGCTACTCTGGAGACTACCTATACGCCCCCGGCGCCGAAAACAATTCCGATGACCCACTAAAGGACAAAGACGCCACCGAGGCCCTCCCACTCCTGTTGACACACGCAAAGCTATACGTCTTGGCGGATATGCTCAATACCGCTTCGCTGAAGGAACTGTCCAGGAAAAAGATCATCGCTCTCACCCCCTTCTTCGGGCTGTTGGAGGATAGGACGCATGGGCTCGCAATGATTTCCCTCATGGATTACGTGCTCCATAACGTGCCCGTCACTTCTCAGACGTCGGATAAGCTGGTGAAGTTTTTGGCGAGGTATGCTGGGTTTTTGATCGAGAATCTTGGGGGGTATCCGGAGTTTCATGCGGTTCTAGCAAGTTCTAGGCGGGAAGCCTTTTTTAAGGTGTTTTGTAGTTGGGTGAAAGCAGGGGCGGGTGAAGCGCCGTGGGCTGATGCAGAATGATGTTTTCGTTAGGGGGTTTTCTGTCGTTTTGGATGACTAACTTCCTACAGGAGGTGTTTTCATTGTTAGATATATATGCAGAGATATGGCTACCTACTTAGGTCATGCCTTTGGGTTAGACTAGAGTCTGTCTGCGTTTGGGTTTAGGTCTATCGTTGGTTGTGAGGGAGTGAGCTTGGCATGTGTGTCTCCGTCCTAAATAGCTTCCTCTCTTGTATATACAACTAGACATCGACGAACATCTCTCACGACTCCGCACTCAACATTCACGCAGTTTTATCGTGAAAATTAGATAAGAATTACAAGCCACCCACGTGATACGCGATACAGGTTGCTTATTATCCTCCCGTATTCACCATTCACACTCGTACGCAGGGTGCGCAGTATTTATCTAATGAGAAGTATCCCTAACTCAATGTGGTTTCCGCTAATTTCGATTACATTCCATTCTCCTGGGAGCCCAAAGTCCGCCATTGGAGGTCAATTGCTCTAAGGATCGTCGTTCATTCATCGAGTATCACTCGGGTCTTTAACCACCCCCACTCCAGACTTGAAGATCGGACACAACACTCCCACAATATTATGATTGACGGCAAATATCTCATAAAGTACTTCTGTTGTATATATGTTCGTGAATAGCTCCCGAACTACCGCCCTTGGTTGTTACTCCACCATTTGCAACGGCTTTGCTTGCTGGGGTGCCGTCTAATACGGTAACTTGTTGCGAGTTCTGGCAGCCAAGAAATTCTCGCTTGCTAGGGTTTGCCAACAGCCTCTTCGCCCTGCTTCATGGCTGTTGGAAAGATGTTCCCGACAAAAAAAGAAAGAGAGATAAGATACTTCGTCGCCTCGCTGCCTCTTGCTCCGCCCCTCAAGCTTCTCGCGCCCCCCGAATCTCTCCCCAGATACCGACACCTCCGAGTTATCTGAAAGTACCTTTTCCCCCATCCCCCAAGCTACTGCCGGTAGTACCTCCCAGGCTGCGATCCACTCCAGCCCCCTCCCCCGCGCCCCCAAGCTCCTGGTACCTCCCAAACAACCGCTGTCTCCGGATTTTCTGACAACCCCTCTTCTCGCAACCCCCAAGCCACTTGAAGCCTCATAGCTCTTGCCACCAAGGCTCCTAGTACCCCCCTGGCTCCTGTTGCTTCTCGAAAGGTCCTAGAAATGGCCTCCAGACAATTCCCTCCGATTCCCTTTGACAAGTAACTACTCCTGTTCCAAACTCAGCTTGCCCTCCAAATGAGTGCTTTATTAATCCATACAGATTCGCCTCCTCGGAAATCTTCACAATCCGCGTCGGCACTGACCTCCAAGCCTTCCGCATTCACAAAGACCTCCTCGCTGGGCTCTCGAATGAAATGCGCACTTATGTATACAAAGACACGAAGGAAGGTCAGGAAGATGGCATGGAGGTGGGGCACGTATCCCCAGACACCATGCACCGGTTCATGGAGTTCTGCTACTCTGGGGATTACCTCCACGCTGAAAACAGTTCCGACGACCCACTAAGGGACAAAGACGCCACTCAGGCCCTCCCACTCTTGTTGACACATGCAAGGCTATATGTCTTGGCGGATATGTTCAACATCGCTTCGCTGAAGGAACTGTCCAGGAAAAAGATCATCGCTCTCACCCCCTTCTTCGGGCTGTTGGAGGATAGGACGCATGGGCTTGCGATGATTTCCCTTATGGATTACGTGCTCCATAATATGCCTGCCGCTACTGAGACGCCGGATAAGCTGGTGAAGTTTTTGGCGAGGTATGCGGGGTTTTTGATCGAGGAGCTTGGGGAGTATCCGGAGTTTCATGCGGTTCTGGCAAGTTCTGCGCGGGAAGACTTTTTTAGGGAGTTTTGCAGGTGTCTGAGGGCAGAGGAGGACGAGGCGCCGTGGGATTTTCCAGAGTGATGTTTTTGTTATGGAATTTTCTTGTTGATTTGGATGTATTTTCTGGACTATTTTTTCCAGAGGAGGTGCTTCACACGGGTTTATCATGGAAAATTAGGCAATAAGAATTACACACCGCCCGCGTGATACTCGATATAAGCTGATTATGTTTTAACCGCCAGAGAGCTTTCTAGTATTCTCCCATGCCACCATCCACTCTCGTACGCGGGGCACGCAGTGTTTATCTGATGAGAAGTATCCCTAATTCAGTGTGGATTCCACTGACTGCGGTTGCATTCCGGTCTCCCAGGAGCCCAGGGGCCCCCATTGGACGTAGATTGCGCTCTAGGAATAACTACCCATTCATAGACTATCGCTCGGGATTTTAGCTAGCGACTCCGGACTTGAAGGTGTTGAGAGCTATCAGGTGCGAAGGAGTGGAAGCGAGTAGTTCCACAAGTTCAAAGGAGAGCGGTTACCGGAGAAAGCGAACGACTGTATCGCTTATTGAACAAGAAGAGGATTGGGAGAGAAAAAGAAAGAAGGGAAGAAACAGAGAAGGAAGAGAGAAGAGGGGCGAAGATTCTGAGAGGGGGCAAGAGGTGACGAAAGTGGTCACAAGGTATCACTCGTAACCATAGCAACAGCCAATGAAATCCGAAGTCAACCCTTATAGCGTCTTGTATTACTATCGCCAATCATAACAACAACAGTGGTCAATATATACAAGTTTCCTAGTCCAGCGTAGCCTCCAGATATGCAGCATTCCAACATTCAATACTTGTTCCCATGCTAGCCTTCGTTCCAGAGATACCTGCCATTCTGCCATTCCAGACATGCGAGTCATTCACATTGTCATTCCCATACCAATACCAACCATCACAATAGTGATTCCATTCTCCAGAAAAGCCACCACCGACAACAGCCAAGAAGAGAGCACGCTTGTGACTACAGGTTCCAACAGAAGGTCGGACACAACACCCTGCACAATACTATGACCAATGGTGACTATCTCTCACAAAACACTTCTGTTATATACGGTATACACCTGTCAGTGTATGGCTTTCGAACTGCCACCCTTGGCTGCTACCCCATGGCCTTCGTTGGAATTTCGGTCCTTTCACCTTTTGCAACGGCTTTGGTTGTTGGGGCTGATAGGCTGGCGTCTGGGTAGATGCTGATTGGAGGGTATAAGGAAACTGTGGTGGTCAGTGCGGTAGCCACAGTTCGCCCAAATAAACCACTTGAGAGTTTCTTGTTTGGGTTTGGTTGTCCGAGTGAGAGGTGTCCTGTGGCTGTCTAATACGGCACAGGGGTCAGGGATTTAGTCATGATAGTCGGCGGGTAACCCCCCACTAGCTGTGCCAAAGTTCCGGCTACTTTGAAGGACGCTAGGCGGCTGGCAAAGTTGACGGCACTCTAAGGGGGTGCCCAACAGCTCGGCAATACTTTTACTAAACCAGGGTAGAAATATTAACAATTGAACGCCGAATAATATAAAATAAAACTCTATGAAGCCTGATCAAGTTTACTGAGATACTGGCATAAATCCTCCTCCTAGTGTTTAGTTAATAATTTCCGATTTGTAGGAGGTCGATTGTGGCGGGATTGACGGCCGTTCCATGGGGCTTGAAGACTTTGTACCGGCACCTCAAAGCTGCCGCAGATATATCTGGCTTTCTTTCTTTCTTTCTTTCTTTCTTTAGTCTCACAATTGCTTGCCGAATTCGTGTCTCTATCTCGGAATATGATATACTAGTCATGGCATCCGGGGTGGTGGAAAAAAGCATTGTAGAATGGTGATGATTGGAAAAAGTACAGTTGAGCTGTCGAGCACTCCCTCGGAGTGGCAGGAACCTTGGCACGGTTATGCATAGCACACATGGGAAGGACGTGGTGAGAATTGGGATTTCTCTTTGCGCTATGAAGCTCAATCGAGGGAAACCGAGATAGGTGATGTTGATAACTTTACATGATGATCAAATCAAAAACTTCTGAAGTGTCATTGAGGTGTGGTAATTATGTATACAGCGACACAAAAGAAGGCCAGGAAATTAGCCTGGAGATGGGGCACGTATCCCCAGACACTGTGCGCCGGTTCATGGAGTTCTGCTATTCTGGAGATTATCTACACGCTGAAAGCAACTCCGACGACCCACTAAAGGACAAAGACGCCACAGAGGCCCTCCCACTCCTGTTGATACACGCAAAGCTCTACATCTTTGCGGATATATTCAACATCGTTTCGCTGAAGGAACTATCCAGGAAAAAGATCATCGCTCTCACCCCCTTCTTCGGGCAGTCGGAGGATAGGGCTCATGGGCTTGCGATGATTTCCTTGATGGGTTACGTGCTCCATAATATACCCGTCGCTACTGAGACGTCGGATAAGCTGGTGAAGTTTTTGGCGAGGTATGCTGGGTATTTGATCGAGAAGCTTGGGGGGTATCCGGAGTTTCATGCGGTTCTGGCAAGTTCTACGCGGGAAGGCTTTTTTAAGGTGTTTTGCAAGTGGGTGAAGGCAGGGGAGGGCGAGGCGCCGTGGATTGATGCGGAATGATGTTTTCGTTATGGAGTTTTCTTGCTTGTTGATTTGGATGTCTTTCCTGGACTATTCTTCCCAGAGGTGTTTTCACACGATTTTATCATGGAAAATTAGGCAGTGTGATAGGAATTATCATACAAACCGCCCATTTGGCACTCGATACAGGTTGCTTATAGTGTCCTCCCGTTTCCGTCATTCGCACTTGAATGCCGGACACGCAGTATTCATCTGATGGGAAGCACCACTAATTCGGCCTGGGCTCCGCTAATTGCGATTACGTTACATTCTCCTGGGAGCCCAAACGCGCCACCTTTGGAGGTCGATTGCTCTCTAGGAATCGCTAGTCATCCATAGATTATCACCCGAGATTTTAACTAGCGACTCCGGACTTGAAGACACACGGCCCCGCACAACATTATGATCAATGGTGACTATCTTTCGCAAAACATATATATACAGTACACCTGTCAGTGTATAGCTTTATAACTGCCGTCCTTGGCCATTACCCCATAGCCTTGATTGGAATTTTGGTCGTTTCACCTTTTGCAGCGGCTTTGATTGTTGGAGCATAGACGGCCTCCTAGGCCCCCCGGATAGATGCTGATTGGTGGATATGAGGAAACTGGGATGGTCAGCACAGTACTCGAGCAGCCAACAAGTAAACTACTTGAAAGTTTCCTATTTGGGTTTGGCTGTCAGAGTGAAGGGTTCTGGTTGGCTTGGGAAGCCGGCAGCCGGTTAATAAGGGTAACTGGCTGCCGGGTCTGACAACCAAGAAATTCTCACTTGCCAGAGTTTGCCAACAAACACTTCCCCTCGCCTCATGGATTTGGGAATAGAGCCTCATGTCTCTCGAAAGAAGACCTTGAAGGGAAAAAAAGTCTTGAAGGGAAAAAAAGCGTCTGATACTTCCAGCGGTCTCTCAAGCTCCCCGCCCCCGGACACCGCTGAATTATCTGACGGTTCCTTTTCTCCCACCCCCCAAGCTCCTGGTGCCCCCCAAACTACCGCTGTCTCCGCATTATCTGACGACCCCGTTTCTCAAAAACCCCAAGTTACAACTACCTTCTCAGCTACTGATACCTCCCAAACCACGAGGGAAGTAACTTCAAGCCTCATTCCTCTTGCCATCGAGGCTCCTAGTATCCCCCTAGCTCCAGCTGCTTCTCGAAAGATCCTAGAAATGGCCTCCAGGCAATCCCCCCCGGTTCCCTTTGACAAGTAATTGCTCCTATTCCAAACTCAGCTTGCTCTTCAAGTGAGCACTGTATTGATCCGCACAGATTCGCCTCCTCAGAAATCTTCACAATCCTGGTAGGCGCTGACCTCCAAGCCTTCCACATTCACAAAGACCTTCTCGCTGGGCTCTCGGATGAAATGCGCAATCATGTATACAAAGACACGAAAGAAGGCCAGGAAGCCGGAATGGAGACGTGGCACGTATCCCCAGACACCGTGCACCGGTTCATGGAGTTCTGCTATTCTGGAGATTATCTACACGCTGAAAGCAACTCCGACGACCCACTAAGGGACAAAGACGCCACCGAGGCCCTCCCACTCTTGTTGATACACGCAAAGCTCTACGTCTTTGCGGATATGTTCAACATCGTCTCACTGAAGGAACTATCCAGGAAAAAGATCATCGCTCTCACCTCCTTCTTCGGGCAGTTGGAGGATAGGGCGCATGCGCTTGCAATGATTTCCCTCATGGATTACGTGCTCCAGAATAGACCCGTCGCTACTGAGACGCCGGATAAGCTGGTGAAGTTTTTGGCGAGGTATGCTGGGTATTTGATCGGGAAGCTTGGGGGGTATCCGGAGTTTCATGCGGTTCTAGCAAATTCCGCGCGGGGAGACTTTTTTAAGGTGTTTTGCAAGTGGGTGAAGGCAGGGGAGGGCGAGGCGCCGTGGGCTGACGCAGAATGATTTTTTCGTTATAGAGTTTTCTTGCTTGTTGATTTGGATGTCCTTTCTAGACTATTCTTTTCAGAGGGGGTGTTTTCGCGGGGTTTTATCATGGAAAATTAGGCAATAAGAATTACAAACCGCCCACGTGGTACTAGATATAGGTTGGTTATGTTTTAACCACCAGAGAGCTTTTCTAGTATCCTCCCGTACCTACCGTTCACACTCGTACGCGAGGCACGCGGTATTTATCTGATGAGAATTATCCCCAATCTAGAGTGGATTCCACTAATTGCGGTTGCATTCCATTCTCCCAGGAGCCCAGGCGCTGCCATTGGAGGTCAGTTACTCTAAGGATCGTCGTTCATTCATAGAGTATCACTCGGGTCTTTAACTAGCGACTCGGGACTGGAAGATCGGACACAACACCCGCACAATATTATGATCAATGGTAACCCTCTCTTACAAAACCATTCAGCTATATATACCGTAAAATCTCAGGTATAACAAACTCGCCCAGACCGGTCGTGCAGCAGTTTTCGGAGCCTTGAATGGCCCAAGAAAACCTCCAAAGAAGCTTGCTTATGTTATCAGGTTCTGTTCGCAAGCTCCCCAGTCTGGCCCTCGCTGCACGACCGGTCCATGCGGGTTCGTGATACCCGTTATTTTTGCGGTACACCTGCTAGTGCATAGCTCTCAAGCTACTATCCTTGGTTGTTACTCCATAGCCTTGGTTAAAGCTTCGGTGTACAGCAGCGGTGGCTCCAATCATGACTTGCCACCAATTTAATCCAATCTTTCGCATTTCCCCGCTACAACTAAGTTGTCTTCCCCCTCCTTCCTCCTCTCTCCCCTCTCTCTCCTCCATGAGGGTTTGGACCACTTCAGTCAAAAGGGGGGGAAGGCATAACACCCCATCACCCAGGCGCATTCGCACTGTTGGCGGATATATGGTTTGTGTGTTTTTATGTATGATAAGAATTTGGGAAGATAAGATTGTGGATGTGCTGTATCGTATCTACCCCGGACCAGACCCGTGCGTGCGGTTGTATTTTGGGATTGTTGATTGTATTGTATGGTTGGGGAAATATGGGTCTTGATACTTTGGGTGGGGGAGGGAGGGAGGGGAATTCGGGGTCCGGTGGAGTTTATTTGTTGCTTGTCCTTGTAGGTGCAGTATGTTTCTTTTTGAAAATAACGGCGTGTGGTATTGAATACTGAGTGGAATGTTGTCGGTGTGGGTATATGTAGGCGTGCTGGTTGGTGGGTAGTGTCGTGTTTGGATAGTACTGCATTGTGTAAAATCACAGTACTCGAGTAAATTGGATTTGGGAATAGCCATTTTCTTCTTCTTCTTCTTCTTCTCTTCTCGCATTCATGATGCAGTACTGTATTGTGCTGTACTGGCTGCCCAATGAGTGTTTGTCCATCGTGCGAACTACCTCCTCTTATTCTTCTATAATATTATTATCTACCTCGTTAGAAAATAAGTTTGGTTTCCGCTCTGTTAGAGAGGCACCTACTGTGAGGTCACGCACGGGTTTGTCCCCTCCTCTCTCGTTAGACAAGGCGTAGCTCCCATAGGTTGAGATGCAGTCATATCCTTGCAATAAATTGGGAGAGAGAGAGTATATTATTTATTCCAGGCCATTCGGAATGTTTGTCTAGATCTACGGAAGAGGTTTCCTTTGTTTTTTTTAGTTCCAAGCGGGAGTTCGAAGTACTGCAGGTACATACTTTGGGTCGATGGTACCAATATTTGCTTATTCGGCATATGCTGTAAATCGACTCGGCGGTTTGAGTGGAAGAGGCATTTTGTCAGCTAGTTAGTTACTGTGTGCCTGGTGAGTTGCTTAATTAAGTTGGTTTGTAGCACCGGGGGTAGTCATAGGCTCTCTTCCTATCAAAAAATAAATAGAGACCAAAACCCATAATCATATCGCAGTATTTGACTCCCCAAAAAATGAGGGAGTGTCCCTAACATTGCACAATGGATGGCTCGACAGTCTAGCGGACCTCCAGGCCATGGTCCAGTGGCATCCCGCCGGGCTATGGTGCGCCCGCAATCTCGGGAGGAAAGAAGAGGTTACGTATCCATTTAACGGATTAGACCCACCGCACATACTCTCAGACTCACACAGAAAAATCTTACTCACTGCTATAATCATGACTGGAGAGAGGGGGTACTATGTTGCGAGTGATCCTGGGGTAGATTACCATGGGATGAATAATAGGCCAGGACTAGGTAAAAAATCAAATCATAAACACACTCTACTGCCAGGGATGGGGGAGAAGAAGGGGCAGAGTTGGTCGCCAGCGGCGGCGAGAGCTTAATCGCACGCCCCCACCGCGACCCTCTAACGTAACCCCTCCAAACGCTCCAGTCTAATAGCCCTTCCCCCGATTCCCTTCCTCAAGCTCCTGCCTCACCAACTCATCCCATCTCTTCTCAGCGTCTTTACACACCTCCCGCAACCCCCTCCTCACTCGAGCCTCCAGATTCCCCTTCTCTCCAGCCTCCTTGACAATTGCCAAATATACCAACTTGGCCTCAAGAACGCCAGAAATTGGTCTGAGGCCCAATGCGAGTCTGAGGTCATGCTCAACAAGCTTGATCGCCGCCAGCGCTGCAGTACGTAGGGTGAGTGCTGTGTCAGCCATGAGCCCAACCGCACCTAGGGGGGTCAATGGGTTGAAATTAGCACTAAAATTGGCTATAGCGTTATTCCATAGTGCATATTGGACAGACAGCGCTGATGAGATACGTCGGTGCTCGGCAGGGGAAAGGCCCAATTCTGCTGGCGGGCGGCAAAACGGCGCCCTTTCCACTTTTTCTTGCCCATTTCCTTTTTCGCTCTGCTGCGCTCCATTTTTTTGGAATCTCAAGGCGAAATATTTGCCATATAAGGCCTTTGGATCGCCGCGTGTGGCGGAGAGAACTCGGGGGAAGCCTGGGAATGAGGTTGAGAGGTTCCATGTGGTGGCGGGGGTGGTGATAGTCGGGGAAGGGCAGGTTAGCTGGCCGAGGTCAATGTTGGAAGTGTATTGTGATATGAGCTCTCTGGCGCAGGCTAGGAGTATGTTGGCTTCGGAGCTGTAGCGAAACATAAGATTTTTTTGAAGAATGCCACGGCCACTGGGTTGGGCGTGCATGCGCTGGACCGTGGCTAGGAAGACGGCCAAGAGGTGGGTTAATTGATGGATAAGGATGTAGGCATCGATTGGCTTGCCTGGGGGGAGAACAGGGGCAGCTGGAGTATAGGGTGTAGTCGGTGTAGTCGGTGTAGTCGGTGTCGTGGGTGTACGGGGTGTAGCAGCGGTAGCGGCAGCGGAGGTGATGCGGGAAATGGAAAACATAGGCATTTTTTCTGTTTTTCGGGAGAGGGAGAGGCCCTGTCAGTGCTTGTGGTTGTTGTTGTTGTCGTCGTCGTGGTAGTAGAATATTTGTTCGTAGGATGGTTGTTGGTGTGGTCGTGGTGGTTTTGTTGAAGGTGGTTTAAGGATATGGGTAGGAAGAGGACCATTGTGGTTGTTACGGAGAAAGGGGTGGTTGTGGTGGCTGGTGGGGAAGTGAGGATAGGACCCTCTATTGACGGGGCACCTGTTGACCTGGGGCGGGGGGTCCAGGGAGCTATTGCGAACGAGTGCTGTCGGGAGGGGCAGAAAGGGCAGTATTTCAGGGCCTATGCTGACAAGGGTTGTGGCCATTGCGTTCTAATACTGCGCTCCAACACTTGCCAGTTTAAGGTAAATAAAACCTCTATGTGAAATAATAGTACCAAGATGGTGAAATATTCCTTTCTCTGATCATTGTCGCTGATCGAGTCACCAGAAATCACTCGCATGGGACGTTACCGGCAATGCTCAGCGTGAGCTGCGCGCAAACCCACCTGATAGGGGGCAGCAGCCCCAAATATAACGCCCAACAGAGAGGCCTAGAAACTCGCTCACCGCTTTACACTGGAAAACTATAAATGACTAGTTTGGAAACCTGTCATGGTTATTCGGACACTTTCCTTCACCCCAGCCAATAGAAACAAGCAATCCTATGCCAAAATATTACAACTCTATATCGCCCAGCGTATATTTAGCAAGAGATAGATTATGCTAGGAATGTGCACTTACCACCAGAACCCAAACCTCTCCGCCCCCCCCCCAAAATAACCGTAACCAACGGAATAACCCGAGCATGTGGAACTGGTGGATGATGCTAAAAGGCAGTGGCGCATTACGATGGCAGACCTGCCGCGTATATGACACCTTGCCTTTCTTGAAGTGTGTGGGTTAATACCAGTGAAGTGTTTCCTGCAAATCATACCACCACGATTGATTAACTCAAGCTCCAATGAACTCTCTCGAAGATCTATAAGAGGTTGGATGATTGAATGAATGCTGTCAATTTTTGGGAGAATTCCGGATTTGGTCGAGCCCATTGGCACATTTTACTGCACGGTACGGTACATAGGCCTCAGGAAATTCTTCTGTTCGAAACAGCAAGGCACTCTATAAGTAGCCATCCCTATGGATACGTGCAATTCCAGCGTTAAAAGCCTTATTACGGTATCAGGCGAGGGGCAGCACAGCTACTTGCGTCAGCCAGCATGATCATTCAGACCTTTCAAACAGTGGGGTGGGGGAGAAGCCTCTTACCAGAGATATGCTAATAGAGGGAAGTTCAACCCTTGTCACGTGACGGAAGATTTGATGGATATCACGTGAAGTAGAGTTGAGGATCACTAGGGTGAGTTGGGCAATGAGGTAAACAGACAGTAAAGCATACAGGCCTTCAAACTGTGACCCAGAAGCTCCAATTACTGGTTCTCCAGCCCATCTTGGGGTGGGAAAAATTAGTATGAAGTGCGAGCCATCTTGCATAATTTTCGGGGGTGCCATTGCTAGGGTGTCTTCAGGTATGCACGTCCCATTAGCGTTGAGCTGTGACACGTTTCCCGCGACTCGACTTCTCTCGATACTTCCATCTGCTGCCCTCAACCCTTTGCGCCCCCTCCCCTGACTCCTATCAAAACCCTTACTCGCTCTTCCGCCATCCTCGGAGTCGTTCCCATCCTCCGTTCATTAATCACCCACCGGTCTTCCATGAGAGTCTTATAGGCCCCTAATTACACCCGCCATCACCGTTATGCATTTCATCAGGCCTCAATGGCTCACTCACTCTGGTAAGTCGTGAACGCGTTCACCGCATCTTTGTCCGTGATAACTCCCCGCTAATATAGACGAATCTTCTGCCTTTAGCTGAGAAAAAGACCTGTGAGGTTTACTCCTGTCACGTCTCCCCCGATGGTGAACGGTTAGCGACTGGAGGTCTTGGTGTGTTTGACTTCCCAAGTGGTTCTTTGTTTGGATGGGAGCTTTGCTAACGGCATACAGATGGCAACGTTCGAATTTGGTCCACCCGCGCTGTGTACGGCGCCGCCGATGAAAGCGCCTCACATCTTCCTAAACAACTGTGTTCTTTATCCCATCATTCTGGTGCCGTTCTTACCGTCCGCTTCTCCGGCAACAACCGCTATCTTGCTTCAGGTTCAGATGATAAGATTGTTCTAGTTTACGAACGAGACCTTTCAGCTGCGCCTTCTGCTCGTCCGCTCTTCGGTTCTAATGAGGCTCCGCATGCAGAGAGATGGAGGACATATAGGCGATTGGCAGGTCATGACAACGATGTCCAAGATGTTGGATGGTCTGCCGATTCTTCCGTCCTAGTTTCTGTGGGGTTGGATTCGAAGGTTATTGTCTGGTCTGGGAGCACGTTTGAGAGGCTGAAGCGGATTGATGTTCATCAATCTCATGTTAAAGGACTTACCTTTGATCCTGCCAATAAATACTTTGCGACGGCCAGTGACGACAGGAGCATCAAGATATTTAGATTCAACCCCCCGGCAGCCAATGCAACTGCGCACGACCAACAGACAAATTTCACAGTCGAAACGTCAATTACAACACCATTCAAAGAATCGCCACTGACGACATACTTTCGCCGCTGTTCATGGTCCCCTGATGGATCTCACATAGCAGCTGCTAACGCAGTCAATGGCCCCGTTAGCTCCGTCGCCATCATAAACCGCGGTAATTGGGATAGTGAGATCAACCTGATTGGCCATGAGGGTCCAGTAGAAGTCTGCGCTTTTGCTCCAAGGATGTTCTCGAAAACCCCCTTAACCCCAGGAACCCCACCATCGACACCAGTTACTGTTATTGCCTGCGCCGGTCAGGACAAGGCATTGTCGATCTGGAACACCTCTAATCCCCGCCCTCTCATAATTGCTCAAGATCTTGCTACAAAGGCTATTTCTGATTTGACATGGAGCCCGGATGGGAGGACTTTGTTCGTTTGTTCTTTGGATGGTTCAATAATATGCATTTGTTTTGAGGATGGCGACCTCGGATTTGTGCTTGGACTAGAAGAGAATGAGCGGGTCCTACAAAAGTTCGGTGCTGGTAGAAAGGGTGCGACTCTTCCTGAAGGAACAGAGAGTGTTAGACTAGAAGAAATGGCCCGGGATGGAGAGAGGAGAGAAGTGGAAGGGCGAATGGGTGAACTCATGATGGATGGAAACGGTCAGGCAGGGGATACAGCGATGTCCAACTCAGGCAATACCGCTGGCCCTCAATGGCAAATGCAGCAGGTCCCCGAAGCGGAGAAGACTACCAACGCTCCAGAGCAGAAGGAGAAGCCATACAAGCAAAAGGTCACGCTAACCAAGGATGGCAAAAAGAGGGTTGCCCCGTTGTTAGTTTCAACGTAAGTGACTTGTCCTCCGGATTTATGCTTACTCAAGGTTGTAACGTCGGTTTTAATAGAGGTGGAGGCCATCGCTCAAATCTCCCGAACGCCCATCTTCTACAAGCGTCTGCGAATAACAACTCAACCATAAGCAATGATCCCAAGACGATCCTAGACCTCTCGAGGCCGTATGATGGTCTACCAAAAGGCGGAATGCCCGCCCTCATCTTCGGCAACAAGCGCAAGGCACCCCTTCTAGAAGAAGGAGAGGAGGAAAACCCCCAGCAAATTACCAACGGGAAACGCATCGCAGTTTTAGCTAGCGGTGGAGCGGGCAAAAAGGGGTCCGAAGAAACCCCCGAATTCATCAGACCCGCTATAATCAATCCAGTGTCTTCTGTTAGTCAAATCAGGTTAGGTGTCCCCAAAGTCCGGAACATCGTCTCGCGGGTCGTGGATTCAAGTGGCCTACCCTCGAGTAATGTCCCTAGTGCTGCAGGCGGCACCAGTACTGCAGGTACACAGGCTTCTTCCTCATCGGACGACTATACCTTTGAAGCCAGGAACCTCAGGAACGCAGGGGAGCCAACACGTTTAACCCTCTCGAGGCATAGCCAAGTTCTCTGGATGGACTTCGTTCCCAAAGCTGCTTTGCTCGTAACTGGGAATAGTAATTTCTGGTCCGTAGCTTGTGAGGATGGGACCGTTCACGTCTTTACGCCCGTTGGGAGGAGATTATCGAGCCCGCTCATTCTCGAAGCGCAGCCATGTTTCATGGAGTGCAGGGGATGGTGGCTGATGTGCATAACGTCTGTCGGGATGGCCTACGTTTGGTAGGAAACTGATTCACAAGTCAACTCGTATAGCACGCTAATTTTACTATTCTAGGAACCTCCAAACAATGAAATCGCCCCATCCTCCAGTATCTCTAGCACCTATTCTCGACTCCTCAAACACCTACCAGAGACAGGATAGCCCTACCAAGGCTGAGGCGATAACCGAAGCTGGTGTGAACTCAGAAGGAACCTTAATAGTCTCCCTAACCAACGGAGACGGATTTGCCTACTCAAGTGACATGTACACATGGCACAAACTCACGGAAGCCTGGTGGGCGATCGGATCGCAATATTGGGATTCCACGGGCACCATGCGGCCCGCACAGAATTCTTCTGATAATCCGATGGATCCCAAGAGCCCTGCCATCTCAGCTGGTGTCATCTCGCACCTTGAACGCCGGACAACAAATGAAGTCCTTCTTCATGGTCGCGGGCGCTTCCTCCAACGCATTGTCAAGTCCCTTCTTAATAGAGAGGGATACGAAGGTTTTGAGACTGCTGTGTCGTTGTCGCATTTGGAAAATAGGATGGCCGCAGCGGTGTTGCTTAATGCTAAGGACGACTTCAAAAATTACTTGATGATGTACGCTCGCCGTATCGCAGCGGAAGGGATGAAGGCGAAAGTGGAGGAATTGTTACGGGATTTGATGGGTAGAATAGGCGTGGAAGAGGAGGACGACGCCGATGAGGAGAGCGGAGAAGAGGATATCGTTGGGTGGAATAAACGGGAGTTGTTGAAGCAGATTTTGCTCGCCATTGGTTTGTTCCTCCTTCCCCCTCTCTGCCTCTCTACATTAACTTACTAACAAAAATAAAAAACAGGCAAACATCGCGACCTCCAGAGAATCGCAGTACCCTACGCCAGACTCCTTGGAGTGATGGACGAAGATGGCAGCGAGGACGTCTAATCTGATCATCCTCCCTCCTCTCCACCCCCTTTCCCCCATCTACACCTTAATGTGTTTTCTTGCATCCTCCATTCTAGACAGTACCAAGTATCTCCTTTGTTCGGTCGGTTGGGAATAAGCGTGGTCATACAGTACGTTGGCTTTAGTTGTTTTTTTCACTTCTTTTCTTCATCCTTTCATTCTCACCGTGTTTTGTCCGCCTGTCTTTCCTGTTTGTAATGGTAAAATAAAGTAAAATGGGGTACGATTAGTACAGTGTGATGGAGAGTGAAGCAAATAAAATGGATACAAAAAGGAAAGGATAGAAAATCATTGTATGATTATATGCGATACGAGCGCCGTTTTACCTATTAGAACCTACATAGTAAGATTTATTTTTTCCGACAGGATTAGGAAGCCGCTGTTTAGGTATCACGGGCCACTAAAAGCCAAAGCTGTGGACTGTAGAACCGCACAGTATGGAGGCTATCTTACTAACTTGGGCTACGATGAAAAAGAAATCTATATAATAAAGAATCAATCAAGTCCAAGACTGACTCAAGCGATTAGAGAAGAAATCGTAGCGCAATAGTCGGCAGTGTAGTTCTTTTTTTTTTTTTTTTTTTAAAAAAAAAAAAAGGTACCTTATCTCAAAATCACTCAATAAGAAAATTCCGCCAATGGCTAAGGGGAGGAGAGTGATACCACATGAACACCGGCCTACGAGTTACTGTATCCTTGCCCACCACTCATTCCCGGTAACTGTACGACCCAGCAATCTAGCGCGATACCAGACTTTTACCACTACTCTCACCTAAGCGCTCCACCACCACCACCACCACCACCAACCTTCACAACAACATAACAAACAATGTCAACGACCCCGCCCCACCACACCCCAGCTTCCGGCCCGGGCCTCCTAACCCCGCTAGAACAAGAAATCCTAGACGAATATAGCCGTCTACTGCACAACATGAATAGCGTCCCTTCCCCTTACCCCACCCCACCCCATCCACTGCACTACACTACGCCACGGCCAATCAATACTGACCATGCTTGATTCGGTGTCACTAGCTATCGACATCCATCGCCGAAATTGGCCGAACGCCGACTGCGAAGATACTGGACTCGCTGAGGGGGCTGGAGCGCAAGACGGGGTTGGTGTTCACGTTGTTGAAGGCGTCGGTTTATTCCATGGTTTTGCAGCAGCAGTTGGATGTTGAGGGGAGGGAGGGGGAGGGTGGTGGTAGTAGTGGCGAAGATGGTGGAGACGGTGGGGGAGGGTATGGGAAGGAGGATGGGGATGAGAGTCGGTTTGATTGAGCTTGTGGTCATGGTCATGGATTATACGGCTGCTAGATGGTTCGTCGTGTGGTGGTGGTAGTGGTATTAATGCTTTGATTTCTCTTGTTTTCTAAAACGCTACTACTACTGCTGAACTAAAGGCCATGAACCCGGTATCAAATTTTGATTGTTTTTTCTACTTAATTTCCCGTTACAGGCTCATATACGGGAGGAATTGCGATTCCAGGACGAAGAAAGTCGGGGTCGTTCTCGAATTCCTCTTTAACCTATTGTCCCATTAGCTCTATTTCGTCCATCCATGAGGGCGAACGAAGAGATGGGGGATAGAAGAAAGGGGAAAAGAAAAAGAAGGGAGAAAAAAAACTCACAAGATCCAACCCCCCAATCAATTCCCCTTGATAGTACAATTGCGGATAGGTCGGCCAGTCGGAGAAAGTCTTCAATCCCTGCCTGACCTCGTCGTCGGCGAGGATATTGAAGAATCCATAGCGTACTTCCCTCTCTCTGAGCAGCGCGACGAGCTGTTTAGAAAACCCGCACTGCGGCTGGGCCGGAGTGCCCTTCATGAAGAGCATCACTGGCGCGGCGCTGACGAGTTTTCTAAGGCGGTCGTTGATGTCTTCCGCAATGCTTTCTTCTCCTCCTTCTCCGCCGGCTTCAGTGGGGGCTCCGTTAGCAGCGAAGCCTGGGCTGGCGGTGGATTGTTTGGCAGGGAGGTTGAGGATCCCGACACCACTGTGCTTTTCAATGAGGGATTTCAGCAGCGCCGGGTTTGCACCCGAGACTTGCTCGAGGACAGTTTCACCCTTCAGGAAGATGAAGTAGGGCACAGCGGAGATGTCGTACTTTTCGGCGGTAGAGGCGTTGGATTCGTCTTCTGCATCGATGGAGAGGTAGGTTGCGGCGTCAGGAAAATCAGTGGCGATTGTTTCGAAGAGTCTGTTTTGTAATTTTCAGTTAGCTGGTTTCTGCCGTAAATTAAATTAGGAGAAGAAAGGAAGTAAGAGCCAAATCCAAGCTCTTGCTTACTGGTTCATTTGAGTGCAAGGCTCCGCCCAAGCTGCGTAAAAGTTGAGAATAACAAGCTTGTCGGCGGGGGTCTTATCGAGGATCGCAATGACCTCCTCTTCGCTTCTAATTTGAATGATCATCTTGAAAGTGGATTTCCCCTTCGTCGGGTATGCCTTCGAGGGTTTTTTCTTGTGTTGCGTCGAGGTCGAGATGTTTGGTGGGGCAGAGCGGAATGTTTGGTGGGGGGAGCACTGTTGATCTGATAAGGAAGGATGAAGGCGCAGGACGACAGCGGGGTTTGGGCCTCTTTTTTTTGTAGAATGCCAAGAAATTAATGACGTGATATCAGATCAATTAGATTAGATAATAGCGGAGAGCATAGAGATGAGGAATGAATTTACATGAGATACTGTGAGAGGCCCAGGGATTCGACGGGTGAACGTGGAGAGATTGTGATGCTTGGTTTTCTTCATTGATGAGGCGTTTAAGATTATACTGCGGAGATGAAGGAAAGCTTCTACTTTCATTGCACAGATTCTACGAATGTCATCAACTGGCATGCTCCGCGGATTTCTTGCCACGCTTCTGACAGCGGCCGTATCCTTAATGCCTTTTTTCTTGGTGTACAAGTGAGAGGCGTTTTCCCTATACCGTGACTTATGCTAACGTTTGGAATGGAACGTATGATATAATACCGGTACAATACAGTAAACAAATATGAAAGCCATAACCATACAATCCAAAGTCGAGAGGTTCTATAAAAAAAGAGGGAGACGTATACCTTTATAAAAAAAACTCCACGTCTTAAATAATCACAAGCGGTACTGGAACACCAATAGAGACTTTGCGGTGGACACATCCAGAGTCTTTTTGCACAGCTTGGCATGCATATGCCAAGCATTCTATCATCCAGACCTTGACTCTGGGACAGGAGCAAATTCCGCGAATTTGACCTCAACAACTTTGACCTATCCCAATACCGCCAATACTACTTCATTTTAAAAGAATTCTGTGATTCTTGGAACCCGAGGAGCTTTCATTCTCGACACTAGGAAATATTAATTCCAAAAACCACGGTTGCTGCAGAATGGGCTATGTCGACTTCACAACCTAACTTTGACTTACTTGATTCCTTGGCCGGACATCATGGATTCTTTAACCACATCCACCGCAAAGTCAAACCTGCATCCAGCTGCAAATCCCCTGCTCTTGGCATACAAGAATGCTGGATACATCCACCGCAAAGTCTCTAATATTATGTTAGATTTCTAAGCAGGCCTTCAGCTGGCTTGGTAGCCCTGCTACCATACCCAAAGAGAACGCTTATTCCCTCTTCGACATGTTTCGAGGTATCCCGAGATCAGATTATTATTATTTTCCCCAAGCTCCTTCACTTATAAGGATTTTTACAAATCGCAATAGACACCATGTCTATTTCTACGTGGCATATCCCTACTCCATAAAATCTGATCACAGGGCATCCTGAAAGGTCCAGCTAGGCTATAATATTGGATGAGATGAGATTGTAGCTGCCCGTTACTTGTTTTGTCAGTGAAATGGTTACAGGGCACATAAAATAGTCCGAGGACACCCTCATGCTAACGAACGGTAAAACACTGAAATATAACTCGTCCTTTCCAGCTTCAAAATAAATGCCAGCTTGGAAAAATGTGTGTACACTGCCCGAACCTCCAGGACTCCCAATACTCAATATTTATGATGTAATGATCTAGCTACTCAGACCAGTCAGACCTGGCCGAGCCTGCATAACTATTTCTGGTCTAACATTACATTCTTACCTGACATTTTTCCTCTCGAACACTATCAGCAAGCCCCCTCTGAAAATTCAGGTAACTACTTACAAAAAAACGCCCAGGGGCACCCCCGCAGCAATAACCCCCCTAGGTGCCGACAAAAATGCATGCAGCAAAAATATACATCCACTTGACCTCAAAAATCCCAAGCACCGTCTCTGGGGGGGACTTATTCCTGTTCCAAAAACATGGCATTCTATCTTCTGTCGGGCCCCAGAAGCTGGCTTGGAGATAAGCACTTAGATAACTGACACAAACCCTCAGGGTGGTGTCAATGGCATGATATCATGAAACATCACTTGGGCCTTCTAAACATGTTCCTTGGCCCATCATCAGTACTCGAGTACAAGGGTTTCTACTGAAACATTCAGCACAGGGAAAAGCAAAGGATACGAGCGCAAAGAAGTTCAAGCCCCGGGCAAATACAAGTAGGTACCCACTGACCTGGCCGGCTGAGAATTTCCGCTGCCGGCGACCTGCATAATACCGGTACTCGGGTACAACCCTGGCCTTGTGCTGGATCAGATCCTACTGATTATTTGCTAGGTTTCGCATATATTGCACACCGCAAATACTGAAAGGTATCATAGCATACAGGTGTACTTGTATTAGCAGTCTACACGGTTGCTATTTACCGCATAATTCAGACACTCTTAAAACAGAGCACCCCAATATTCCAGAGCGCCACATTTCTGGGCCCAGTTTTGGGGAACCGATACCATAGAGAGATAAGGGACAATAATTTGACAATCGGGAATCAATGCTCGGATATTATGCACAAACGGCCAGAGGCGCCGTATATTCTCTATATGCAAACCCCGCTACAAGTACCATAACTCCAGTTACATTATAAGCCGCCCTTTTCCAATCCAACCACAATCCCGAAAACACCCCAAATTACGGAAAAGTGCATCCATCCTTAAACTGCAACACACCTAATCCCCACCATCCATATCAGCGAGAGGATTAGCATGTATCGTAACCCTCTGAATGTTGATTGGCTTCTTCGGCCGATACTTCTTATCCACTTCCACAGCTTCAAGTTTATCCAGCGTCGAATCAACTCCATCAATGACCTAGCACCACCAATTAGTCCCACTCCCCCCCGTTCTCAAAATCCCACACAGCGCTGCGATATAATCGGAGGAAAGCATACCTTGCCGAAAACCGTATTCAACCCATCCAAATGTGGATGTGCTCCATATGTGATAAAAAACTGACTAGCATTTGTATTCGGCCCTGAATTCGCCATGCTCACCACCCCCCGAACATTATGCCTAAGTGCAGGCTTAATCTCATCCTCAAATTTCCCGTCCCATATCGACTTCCCACCCTTCCCGTTGCCCAACTCGCCATCTCCGGTCTGTGTTATGAAGCCCGCTATATTGCGGTGGAAGGGACAGTTGTCAAAGTAGCCGGATGCGCAGAGTGCGAGGAAGTTCTCCGCTGTCTTCGGCACAGCTTCACAGAAGATCTCAATTTTTAGTGGACCAGCGTCTGTATGTAGGGTGACTGACATTTTAGCAAGAGGTTTGTGTTTGAGCTCCGAGAAAGTGTACGCGACGATCTTGTGTTTGCTAGTTGCAGTGTGTCCACAGCGGGATATTTAAGTTTAAGCCCCTTCCTTTAGCGTTATCTAATCTCATCAGCAATCAAGATCTTAAGGATCAAATAACCACGTGCTTGGGGCTTGAGACCTACCACCATAGTGTGACTGCGCCAAGCTCACTCCCCACTTAGCTAACATTCTCACCCCAAATTTCCTCACCAAACACCACACCGAACGGTAGCATCCGACAGCAACAGCAGCAAAGGGACCCCTCAACAACTCTCCCTAAAGTCTTATAATACGAAAACATGGCCCGGTCCGTTTCTATAACAAAATTCTCCAAGTTCTACGAATTGTTTCAACTAACATTATGTGTTTAGTGGACCGTAAGACTCCCTCGAAAAGACTCTGAATTTCGCGGCAGAGGGGCCAGGGAGATCAGGATATGGAGGTTGGATCCATTGAGGGATTTGGCATGCCAGATTTTAAAACTGAGCTTTGGATATCGAATATTTGCCTTTTCGCGCCTTTGGATGCCTTCCAATTCCCTGATCCCCAAGCCCTCCCTCGAGTTTCTTTACGCTGTAGATATGAAGCTAATCCCCATGCCTACAACAGAAAAAAGCACTTGAAGAGGCTTAACGCCCCCTCTCACTGGTTGCTCGATAAGCTCTCTGGGAAATACGCTCCCAGACCCTCCCCTGGTATGTTTCGCTTCACTTGTTGAAGTAGTCTCCGGGCTCGTCTTTACTGACGGGTCTTGTCACCAGGCCCTCACAAGTTGAGGGACTGCATGCCCCTAGTTGTTTTCATCAGAAACAGACTTAAGTATGCTCTTAATAGCAGGTGAGTCTCTCCCCGTTCAAAATTCAAGAAACATCCTAATGGGATAAACAGGGAAGTCAAGGCCATCGTAATGCAGCGTCTCGTCAAGGTCGACGGTAAAGTCCGCACCGACCCTACTTTCCCTGCTGGCTTCATGGACGTTATCACCATCGAAAAGACCGGCGAGCGCTTCCGCCTTATCTACGATACCAAGGGACGCTTCACCATCCACCGCATCACCGAGATCGAGGCTTCATACAAGCTCGCAAAAGTCAAGCGTGTTCAGTTGGGCGCCAAGGGGGTCCCGTATCTCGTTACCCACGATGCCCGCACCATCCGCTACCCTGACCCCGCCATCCGTGTCAATGATACTGTCAAAATCGATATCGAGACCGGAAAGATCACTGAATTCATCCACTTCGACACCGGTACTATTGCCATGGTTACTGGTGGTCGCAACATGGGTCGTGTTGGTGTTATCACCCACCGTGAGAGACACGATGGTGGTTTTGATATCGTTCACATGAAGGATGCTATTGACAACACCTTCGCTACCCGTCTCAGCAATGTTTTCATCATCGGCCAGGACAAGCCATGGATCTCCCTGCCAAAGGGCAAGGGCGTCAAGGTTCGTGATACATGCCATAACCCCCCGCTTCGTATTCTATACGAACCATCCGCTAATCTATCGTGCACAGTTGACTATCGCCGAGGAGAGAGATCGTCGTCGCGCTCAGACTGTTTCATAGATGTAGCTTCTGTATGTTTAGGTTAGGTTTCTGAAAAAAGCCGGGTTCATTTTCAAAGGTTAACTCTTTTTTCTGTTTTCTTCTTTTACCATGGGGACTTCAGGTGTTTCTGTGCCTTGTGTATTCGCGTTCTGGGGAATAGGGGGGGGGGTTTCGTTGGAAACATCCGAATTCCCATGGTATTGGCAATCCACCACGAGGGCTCTTTACTGTGTCTGATACGACCGTCATTCGGTTGAAACGTGACATGCGCGCCTGGGAATGCCAGCAGTGCTGATCCCTGTGCCATTACCGCAAAGCGGTATTAAGCTCAACATTAAATTTACTCCAGCCTCCAGCCTCCAATCAGCTTTGGAGACAGCATAAATTCCACCGACAAGGTTTAGTTGGCTAGCTCCTAGCTACAGCCCCTGCTCATAACGTCCTGTGTTAGGCTCAAATACACAAAACATCACTCGCACACACTAAACCCATACCCAAGCCCGATACGATAATAAAACCAAGTACGATCGTACAGTACCAGAACAGTACCGGTAGTAGAATATAGTAAAATTCGCAATAATTCATCCAATCATATTACAAACAACTCTCCCCCCGCCTCTAATCGACACCCTCTCCCTCCATTATCAAAACCTGCACGCGTATTACCACAGCACTTCTCCCAAGTCCCACCTCTACCCATCACTTCCCTCCACTCCACACAACCACATAAAAACCACACCCAAATACCCTATCAACCCAAACCAACCCCACCCACCTGTGCCCAAAAACCCCCAATCCAGTCCATACCAGAACAATCCAAACCCCTACCATTCGTACAGAAAGCGAACAAGAGATGAAGCAAAAAAAACCACCAATTCAAGTCAATGGTGTATGGGGAATATAATGATAAGAAATAAAAAATAAAGAACCAGCCTTTCACTCACACGCGCATCCTGACCATTACCACACCAATACCGTATTAACTTGCTCTATCGCGCCCTGTGTGAGATAGGGAGAAATGGAAGGAAGGAAAGCAAAAGAAAAAACAAGTTCTATGCTTCGCATGTGCTTGACTTATGTATAAACGGCAGGTAGAGAGGCAGCTGGGGGGATGAAAAGGGATGTGTGTGCAAGTAGCTAGCTTAAATCGCGTCGCATCGCATCGCAAAAGCATAACCCCCCTCTCCATCATCCGTCCAAGGTGGAGAAAACAAAAAGGATAAAAAAAGGGGTGTAGTATAAATTAGTCATAAGAACGAACGACGAAGAGAAAGAAAGGATTTTTTCTACTAGTGCTGAATTTCCTCCTTTGTGTTTTCTTCCTCTAATCCTACCTGCTCTTTTTTCAATACCCCGATGTATGTGCAGACAACATTAGGCGAACAAGAAAAAGGATGAAGAAATGTCTTGGGGAAAAGATAGCAGGAAAAAAAAGGAAAAAATACAGCCAGCCAAACTCCGCTAAAAGGAATATTTAACAGGGGAAAAAAGAGAGCAGCCCGACGAGAGAGAGAACAAAGGAATAATAAAAGCGCCATCATTAAAATCCGAGCATTCCATCACCAACCCAAACCATAACTGAAGTTGGGACAAGAACGGCGGAAATATAAGGTCAAAAAACCATTTTCGTCTCAAATCTGATTTTTTTATTCGCATCAATTTCAAGGGGGCGGTGACGATCCAGTTCGAGGGACATTCAAGTCCTCTCGGAACCTACTAGAACCCTTGAGGGTTAGCTTTCGCTCAGGAGTAAATGATCTCTCTGTGTTGGAATCATCCGGTAGCCGACCTTCTTTTACACTACTTCCCTCCGCTGGATCACTCATGGTTTGCGAAGCAAACTCGGTACCCTGAGGATCGCTCTCAATCGTTTTGTGCCAATGTTCTGGCAAGCAGACGCAGACCAAGGGGAAGGCTTTAACTTCACCCCTGGGAGGGGGAGAGGATGCCCGTCGCTGCGACATCTGGGAAGCAGATATTCCACTGTCGCGCATCTGACGGCGATTAATGAAATCCTCAGCCCTCTCACTCAGCCGAATCCCAGTTGCCCACCCTAGCATGGTTAGAAAACTTAAAGATGTGCGGAAAAGTTTGGAATAGAGTACCGTCATCCCAAATGCCCACGATTTTAATCATGTCACCCCTGTCAAGTTCGAATTCGTCGGGGGCTCGTGGGGCATATGCCCAGAGAACCGCCACCTTATCGCCCGGATGCATATCATCGGACGAATAATAATCCTACATAATGTCAGAGTGTCAAGTATCGAAATAAACTTGTAATCCGTACACAGAAAGGGCATACCTTGAAGTATGGCAATTGTTCCGATTGTGGACTAGGAAATTGAGGGGAAGAAAGCCCCCTATCGCTATCTGTCATAGGTGAAGTCGGGTTCTCAGACGCCAGAATTGAGGTACTGGATAGAGAGGCATTTCGGTCACGTGGGGGTGGGTGTAGTGGGCGACCCTGGGGCGAATATTTTCGCTGGTTATGCGATTCAGGACTATCCTCCAGGCCGAAATCAGAAGACGATGAGCTATTGCCGATAACCCTGCGGCCACCGCTGGCAATGACCGCTGGAGATGATTGGTCACCCTCTGACGCAATGTTGGCTGTTTCAAGAGCTGACATTCTGGCAATCCGGCCCCCAGCAAGAACCTCATATCCCTGAGCATGTACATTTGCAGCAACAGGATTAAAAGTGATTGACGGGCTTCTGTAGGTCCGGGTTGGCTGAGTGAAAGCAGATGCCGATGCACGGTTTCTCCTCCTCCTCCGGCAGAATAACACAAGGAAAGCGGTGAGAGCCACGCCAGCAAGAGCACCAATTGTAATTCCAGCAATCGCGCCTCCAGAAAGCCCAGATCCACTATCCGAACTATCCGAACTACCCGATGAGCCAGAACCCGATGAGCCAGATGCCGAAGGACTTGAAGAAGTGGTGAATATAGGAGGCAAGGCAGTGGCAGTTGGGAGATCAACGTCAGCACATCTCTTTTGGGCATTTGAGTTGAAGCAACATGTATCCGTCGAATTTGGTGAACCACTTGCGCAATAGAGACACAGCCCGGGCAAATTCTCGCTATTAGGTTTGTAAGTTGCGTGGTATAAAATAGGCTAGGGGAACCTACTTGTAACCGCAGTTGTAAGATTCGTTCTCTTCCCCTTGAATACATTTTCCCGTGAGAGAATCGGATGGCAAGGCACATATGGTGAAGTCGGAACGTATCAAGTCTAAAGTGTTTGCCGAACTGCTTCCACAGGTAGCCTCATTTGAGATAATTATTTGCTCGCTGATGGCGAATTCAGCCTAAAAGACATGTTAGAGAAGCTTATTTACTTTAACGAGAATGCATACGCAAGTATCTGCACAGATGGGGGTGGAAGCCTGGTTTGAAAGCGAACAGATTTTTCGCGAATCCTGAATCATTCGGGAGCATAGGACGCTCCGCGTGTAACGTGCATATAACTCAGTAGTGTTGGAGAGTGTAAGGTTAGAACAACCAAACAAATCTTGAAACCTTGGGTACATGTCAGCAACCGTAGAAGTACCATAGCAAACACACTCTGTTGTCACTTACTTAAGTTTGGCATAATCTTGTTTGATATATAGTTCGAATTGATTGTCGAACTGCTCGGTATTGGCGACATATTGAAGAAAAGGGCTAAGATAGTATCAGCACACTCGTTCGTGATATGTTGAAGAAACGCGTGGGATCATACAAATTCCCAACCAGAGCATTCGAAGTAGATACAGAGGAACTGTTAAAAGCCTTGCAGGTGCGAGAAGTAGCGAGTGGAATACAGCTCCCAGTTGGCTGAGCAGCCACCAGCGGCATGAGCAACGTCGACAAAATAACAAAACCCGCCCGGCCTAACGTCGTCCTTCGTTTTTGATATGGTGGAGGAGACATGTTAGAAGTTGACTCTGCAAAGGCATCACAATCTAGGGGTATTGTAAAGTCCACTGCCGCGCGGCCAAAGTTCTGTAGTTCGTAAGGGTGGCAGTCACTGGAACGACGTCCAACGTACGCAATTCTCTCCACACTCATTGACCTGAATTCAAATTCCCCAGCCAGCTCTCTCGAGCAGGCAATCCTCACTTTCCAAAGGTGGCAGGGGGGGGGGGATTGAAGGGGAGGGGGAGTGAATTCACTTTGGCAGCAAAAACAGCAGCACAGAAATGGCAACAGCAACAAACCGTAATTAAACCGCTGTAAAGAGAGGGGGGGGGGCAAAAGGAGAGGGCGCCCCGGAAAGCCCAAGCAGCGAGAGAGCAAAAGATACAGAACGAGCGACAAGAGAAATAGGCCAAGAGGGAAAAAAGAGTGTGGGAGGGAAAGTAGCAGTCAGTTAGTGTAAGTGAAGGAGTGAAAACCGGTTGGTGGAAACGAAAGGCGAGTGACTGACTGAGGGACTGACTAGCAGTCCAGAAACCGCTGGGTGGGAAAAGGGCGAAGCTACACGAAAAAACAACGGGGGGGTGCCCTGCACGGGGGAGTGTCTGATGGGGCAAAAAGGTTTAGGGGTAACCCAAGAAGGAGAAACCCTCTCTTCCTGGGCAATTGGGGCATAAGGAGGAAAGCATGGCTGTCAGGGCTGCAAGGGCAAGCCAGGTCCAGGAAACGTTGTTGTACGAGTATCATACTCATAAACCCAAAACGCGTTAGCGTGATGCTCGGGGAAATGAGATGCACGGCTTGCCGCGCCAGGCACATCCACAGCCACTCCCAAATATTTTGCGACATCCCCCCCAATAATGGAGCCAACGGGAGGAGGCGAGCCGCCAGCCAACCATCCAACCGACCACCCAGACAATCCATAAAGTCTTCGGACGTCTTAGCGCCAATATTACCCACTTAGGTGTAAATTTGTGACATCCGGGGGACAAGGCATCCGGATACTTTATGAATTGCCCGGCACCGCAGTAGCACCCCCAAGAGAGAAAAATACCGTACTCGAGATGGAGAATCCGATGCGAATTATCCTATAGAAATTCTGCACCAGTTGTCGCTTTCTCCCCTCTATGCATCGTGCAAAGAGGTAGGCCGTAAATGTGGGTAAAAACCAACATGAGAACCGGTTACGATAATGGTATGGCACACATGCGCTCCAGTTGCAGTGCCAGTACTTTACTAGCACTTTGCACATACTGGCATCTGCATCATACTGACTGCCATTTCGTGCTGTACCATACCGGTATGATATAGCATCAAGGCTGGGAACCCCCCCCCCCCCCCCGGTCCCCGGATACCTCCGCAACGCGCAGAGTCAAAACTGTTGCCAGGAAAGACTAGGAGTAGTTCCATAATAAGCTCCGCAGGATTCAAAATGGTCAAGAGTACCTTTTTCCACATTCTACCACACAAGCCTCCGAAAAGAAGAAAAGACAACTACTATAGCATCCTGGTGAGGCATCAGTCGCTCCTCATCCTGAAAGGATCCAACTGAGCCCTCACAGCGTGTGTGTGACCGTGCCTCGATCCTTAGTCCATGCAATTGGGTTGAATTGGGGTTAAGGTGAGGTGTGGCTGTTGAGCTCTCTTTCATTTCCAGCAGGAAGTAAACAATGGGTGGGGTGGGACAGAATTTCTCCCCTGATGATGACTCAGCAAATCTCAGACAGATCGTCGCAGTTCTGCCGAGCTGTTGCTGCGCTGATTTGGGAAGAGAAACACTGGGTCATGCACGGCATCTCGGGCTGCTTTGCTCGAGTAAAACAGCTATGCTAGAATCGGTCCGTGTATCTTGAGCACGCAAACCTCCCTCTGCTTTTGTCACCCTGCCGACCCCTCCCCCACTGGTTTACACTATGATACTGCACTGTAGCCGTGCGCACTCCTCACGAATTCCCCGCTTGATAGCCAAGTGTTTTGACATGTTTGAATTTTTCACTATCGATTCTCGACCAAGAGAGCTGCTTTCGTTGGTAAAACTATGGATTGAGCTCTCAGAGCGAAGCAGCAGCTAGAATACTTTCCCGTGATCACTGCAATGACCCCTTGGGGACCATTGAATTTGCTACATATACAACTAACCAATACTTGTAGGCATTCCGAGCACTTTTGTGGGGACCCAGTATCTCGCACGACAAATATCACATCCACTAAAATGATAGGGGACGCTCGGACAAGCTACCTGTTGAATACGGTAGTTTGTTGCGTTTGAGCAGCTCATTCATTGTTTTCCTCTCGGAATAAGCTGATATTCTCACGGTCCTATCCTGACCTCATGGACAATCCCAGGGCGCTGTCTTATTCGGAATACCATGGCACTGACAGTTGTTTTCCTGGGACCTCAGGCGCTATCCCTGGAATAGCTAATGTGGTGGACGCCCCCACAAGGGGCTTCTGCTCTGAAGGGGATCATGGAGGCTCTTCTAAGACACCGTAATTTACTCTCGTTGAGAGGCTTTGGCTGTCGATGCTCCTGTTAGCCAAAAATGGCGGATGCGGTATCACTACTGCTTCACAGAATTATATTCCCTAGTTCCACTGCCGAGGATCTATGGGCTGCGAGGTCAATAGATGCAGCATCTGTCGTATTGCGCGGAATGTTGGCCTTTAAGTTACACATTAATTTTGCAGACAGGCCCTTGCATAAACTCCCGGTAACCCCATAGCACTTATAGCTACAAGTAGGTACTAGTAGCCATATTGCAGACGTGTGAGGGCTTCGATGCGTTTATCCGTCATTTATTGGTATCATTTTGGCAATTAAGCTATGGGTCTTCCACATATCATTATGATCAGCGGTTTTGGATTTATTGTTACTGAGGGCTTTCGGTTATATTATTCCTCCTCTGCCGGTATTATTGTGCTATGGGTCTCGGTGGGCTGGTGCCTATTTCCCTCGCTTCGGGGGTAGCACCGGATTCGTTTGCTGGTTGCCGGCGCCGTGGCCTGCCCGCCCCTCGGGAGGAGTCAAGTCTTTGCCCGTAGTGCTCCTCACCAGTATCTGGCTGTGGTTGAATAGTGACCTTTTGTGTGCGCTCAAGCTGCCGTATTCTATTTCGCCGCGAAGTTGGGGCTGCCGGTTCAAAACACATGTTCACTTCATGTTGAGTATCACTAAAATCTCCCTATATATGAAGCTAAGGAGCCTGCGTTGGATGCGTTAGATCATCCGCCCACACTCATACCCATTTACCGCGAGTATTACGGTTTTATAGTTCCAGGAAACCCAGCAATCATTTAGACTAGCTCTGCCCCTAATGCTACCAATTCCAGTTGGTTTAGTATCAGAATATCAGAAGAAAAACTGCTGCAATCCCCGAATAACATTAGCCACCAGCAGCCAGAGCTACTACTGGCAGCTACCAGGTGGTAAGGTTGCGTACTGCCCCCTCTGATAATCCGGTGGGAAATCTGAGGGAGCGTCGAGGAATCCTAGTTGAGAGGGGAGGAACAGCCCAAGCTGTGCACGGAAGCAAACTTAAAGAACCAGGTCCGTCGTAGTAGTAGGTTCTGCGAGGGTGAATAAAGTGCGAGCAGAAATATAATATTTAGGAGCGTTGGAAAGACCAGACTCTAACATGGTATTATTTGCGAGTGTTGATGGAATCACCTCTGTCACTCGCTCGGCCCGATCCTCCAAAACCCGTACTATTTAGCTTTTAGTTGACAAAAAATCCATTCGGACGGAGCTTGAAATGTATTTCACTGTACTAAAACGGTGGCCACGCTTATCCGCTCTGATCGGTGACCCACTCCGCTAGTGACTGCTGTCTCCCTTTAGATTTGGGCTGAGCAGATGGCAGGATATCGCAGTCAATGGCATTAGAGGAAATGGGAAGAAAGATCTCGCGCTAATTCGTACTATTTTATGAGAGAGGTACTGGTATATCGCATACCCGACCAGCCCGGATGTCTATGTCCACCGCTTTTGGAGTCAATGCCGTACCTAACGGCAGTGAGTGAGGTTGGGAAAGCCGGTCAACACGCCCTAGCGGGGGGATGCAGTGATAGTGTGGATGCAGCCGAGAGAAGCCGATTTGAGGAATCTGTTTCCTTTAGGAAGGACAAATTACTATTGGCATAGTGTTATCGATGGCTGATTGGAGGGGCCGTTGCAAGTGACTGCACGAGTGAGTTGTCTGGCCGAGGGTAGGGGACTTGGTTAGCCACATTTTACCGTTGACGCCACAGATAATTCCCTCCACGAGCCTTAGGGCCCATGCACGCCATTGAAATTTTTGGCGGAGGCAGAGGGGTGACCTCAACTCAGAAAGATCCCTTCTATCTTTAACTGCGGTACTTGTTCTGTGCTCTGCCTGCTATCCTCTCTATCCCACCATTCGGATTCACCTCAACAGCGACAAGGCCCCTTCACACATTCTCCCCCCCAACACACACTTCTTTCCCTCTTAATCTGTGGTTTGTCTACTGCATTGTCACAATCGCCTCCGAGTCACCGCCGCCTCTCTCTTCAAGGAATGTCATGGCCTCTAATACCGGTCATGGCAGTTCCCCTTCAACAGTGGACCGTCCCAGAACCGAAGAGGGTGACGCAACAATTATAAGTAACGCATTGACAAGCGTTGCAGTTAGTTATTTCTTTCCCTCTCCCGTTCCTGGCTGAGATTGCATATCTTAGCTTGGCCGATAATTGTCTAACCTTTCAATCCTCTCCCTTTTCTCCTGGGACTTTAGGGTCAAAACATCTCGGCTTTTGGCCGTACCGTCACTGCAACCGCTGGAACTCTCTTTACAGATCCAGCCGCTCCACCTCAACACTATGCCACCGCAATGTCGGATATCTCTAAACAGTTATCGCATCGCCCCTCTCTTCAGCGTCGCGTATTTTCATTTAACAAACGTTCTCCAACGGAGCTTGTGCGGTCGAAACTGTCTACCGCTGAGATACAATATCGAGCGTTAACATATTTATCAGATGAACTACTCAGGAATATTCCCGATAATGAGAATTCCTACTCCCTCTTCCAGGGCTTTCAGGCCACCATGCCTGAGGACCATCAGAAGGCTGGGAAGAACCACCTGCGCAAAGGCTCGAAGGGCAAACTTTTGGAGGGCGCCAACGGAGGCGAGCCGGACACACCTCTCGGAAATCTCAAGCGTGAAAAGTCTACTATGGCACGACAGCTAGAGATGTTAAGTATCAGGAAAAATATGGCGTCGTCGGAAATTAGGGAGATAGATATGAAGATATCAAACTTGAATCAAATGCGGAACATTGTCCTGGACCGATTGGCAAAATTGGAGCAGGACGAAGCAGAAGCAGAGCACGAGAGTATTTTACGACCCTCCCCCAAGAAAATAGCACAGTGCGACATTAGTAAGAATAGTATACTTGCTATCATTCGTTGCTAACTTCGCGCACAGTATTGGTTCTAGAAAACAAAATCGAAGACCTCCAAGAAGAGCTCGACGAGGAAAACCATCACTCCACTGATCCTGAATCTGACAACCGTTCCGAAGACTCTACTTTTATGTCTGAATCTGTATATGGTAAACTCAACGCGCCCAAGTCACGGAAACGGAAATCATCTCGCCGTATATCAATGCCCGTTCTTCACGAGCATTTGGAGCCCGGTCAGAATATCAGGGAAATCCAGACCCATGCAGATAGCATCACAAGTTTGGATTTTGATGTGCCCTTCGGTTCGCTGGTAACTGCCGCATTTGACGATACCGTAAGAGTTTGGGACATGAACACTGGACGATGCATGGGGCTACTTGAAGGCCACCAAGCCTCTGTGAGATGCCTGCAGGCTGAGGACAATATGGTCGCTACTGGATCTGTGGATGCATCCATCCGTCTTTGGGATTTGTCTCGCGCAGAAAGTTACAAGTTTACCCCTCCGTCTACAAGCTCATCGATTAACAAACGCGCTTCTTCCGCTTCTTCCACCCATGAGGATGAAGCTGAGGCCGAAAGTGAAGCTTTACCATTAGTTCAAGAATTCACTCTCCCGTCGTTATCCGAATGTTATGTTTTCTCTCTTGATTCTCATGTTGACGAAGTTACTGCCCTCTATTTCCAGGGCGACACACTGGTTTCTGGTAGTGCGGATAAGACATTGAGACAGTGGGATCTTGTCAAGGGAAGGTGTGTCCAGACATTGGATGTGCTTTGGGCTGCGGCTCAGAGCAATATGGATGAGGGCAAATGGAGAAACGGAGCAAGGAGTGCAGGTGGTGTTAGTGGCCTCGAGGGGGACTTTGTTGGCGCGCTGCAATGCTTCGATGCCGCTCTTGCCTGTGGAACTGCGGACGGAATGGTTAGGTTATGGGACTGTAAGTTTACCCAGTTTGGTTGTTATGTACGAGTATCAGGAGGGGGAAATACTAATTCAGCAATTTGCAATCAGTGAGGAGCGGACAGGTACATCGGTCTCTTGTTGGACATACTGGGCCAGTCACATGTCTCCAGTTCGATGATGTGCATCTTGTTACTGGATCTCTTGACCGAAGTATCCGGGTTTGTCAGGCCTTGATTCTTATCTCTAGGGGTTTACCTGCTAACTTTAGCTTTATAGATCTGGGATCTCCGAACCGGCTCGATATTTGACGCTTTCGGATTTGATAACCCCATTACAAGCATGCAGTTTGACTCTCGGCGCATCGTCTCGGCAGCTGGCGAAACCGTCGCCAAAATTTACGACAAGGCCGATGGCCGCCACTGGGACTGCGGAACCGTAGGTGTCGATGCCGCAATAGTGGACAGGGTCAGAGTCAACGACGGATACCTGGTACAGGGAAGGCGAAACGGAACCGTGGGGATATGGGCTTGTTGAGGGAAAAAAAACAACCAGTATTTGACGTGGTGATTGCAATAAAAAAAAAAGCAGAAAAGAGAATACTATGATATTTGCTTAGCACCCTTGGAATGCGAAGTTTTGTTGGGCACCTGTCTTTTTCTTTTTCTTTTTCTTTGCGAACTTACTACAACTCCCCTCCAATCCAATCAGTTTCTTTCTTTCTCTTGGAGATGTTCTGGCGTTTGGAGGAAGAGAGAAAAGAACATTATATTACGGCCTTGACTAGCTTCCGTTTGCTATGATAGCTACGCAGTATGATGCAAAGACGTTGACGGGGGAGGCGTGGTGTGGTGGCATGATATGATGTTCTATGATATTATGACGATTTGTACGGGTACACGTATGGGATAGGCGGAAAATATGGGAGGTGATAGAGCGAGCTTCTTTTCATTTTCCTCTTTCATTTCACGGTTTGGTTTCGTTTCATCCATGTAACTTCAGTTTTTCCTTTTGTGTCAAACTTGTTTTGCAGTAAGTTAGATGGGACCTGAACTAGCGGGAAACGGGAATACAGTATTCGGGTGGAATAGGAAAAGAAGACGGGGTTTCGTGATTGCCATGCGGCGGGCGGTGTACTATACTTGCATGGTTAATTAATGGCCCCGTGATTCTACGGCTCTGAGTATGACTTTTTTTTCGCTCGCTCGTTCTACTGGTACTCCATGTGCAAATGAGCACAATTTATCTGTCTACACTCTTTAAGCAAACGGGGTAGACAACTACAACTACTCATGCCCCCCCTGTCTATGTAGGTATGATATAACAAGCACAGTACGCTGCCGCAAGGTATTTTTTTTTGTTAATTCCGTGGTATTGTTTTAGGTATGATACATGCAAACACACTTCTCCGGGCACAAACCTCTTGCATTCGGGAAGTATGATAACTTATCCCATGGCAAATAAAGAGGCCCAAAGCAAAACAAATAACAAAAAGAAAACAAATCAAAAATAACTAATAATAATGCCATAAGTTATGATAAGGCATTAACACCAAAGTTGAAAATCTGGAGTTCCTTGCATTGTGGTCAACTTATGATAATAATATAATTATTATTATTATTATGACCTTTTAGTTGTATAATATTCCCCATCATCATCATCATCATCATAATTTACAGTACTTGTATAAAGTATTCGATGACACACGCTGCCGCAAGGTATTATATATAACTTAATTCAAGTAACTTATTATCTATCAGTCATACAACTACCACGATAATCCAAGTCATCCACCCCACCTCGGGTCTCCCCCATTCCCGAGACAACCGACCGTAGCAATACTATACTATACTATACAACTCACCCAAACCGCCACTCGCGGTAATTCCACCGCCTTCTCCTCCTTCTCCTCCTCCTCCTCTTCCTCCAATATCCGATATTGCGGTGCTCGGTGCCTGAACCGGCTCTACTGCTGTACCGGTACCGCATCATATAGATACTCACCTTCCCCACCGGATAAAATAGATGCTATAGAACGACCGTTCGGCGAGTGATATCCCGTGTCTACTAGTCTTGATGAAGTAAGGTTCACGATGAGGCTCTTCCATCTGGGGACCGTTCTATTTTTTTTTCCCCCTCCCAAGGGAGGGGTTGGGTAAGCTCGTAGTACTCGTACCGGTAGGGAAGATTATCGGTATTCATGTTGGGGGGACTTTATTCGTCTGTGGTCTACGGTATGGTATGTATGATAGTTGGATGTTGCTCCTGTTGATGGACGTGCAACGGCCTATAAAGCACAGTATATATGGTATGTTACTACTACCCCCCCCCGCCGCCAATTAATCCCCCCATAGTTGGCATATTCGGCAGATCGATATCGTTTCGTCATATGTGGGGAGGGTGCTCGAGTCGTTGTGGTAAGTTGTCGGTGCCCCTCGGACTCTGTCTTGTCGCTGCGGACTTTGGTAGGGTGTTGCCGTTCCTCGTGTGCTTGGGCTCACTGGATTCGTGGTATTCTACGGCGGTGGAAGGGTGAGGTGAAGTTGCTGTAATATTGTGGTGCCGGAACAACGTCAACTATTGCAAGTGGAAATGATTTATTGGGCATTTTAACGGCTGGTAGTGGTGCTGTTCGGGCGTGGTGCTCAGAGTTTGCGCTGTGGGTTTCTAGCGGAGTGCCGTGGCAATGACAGGACTGTGGGAAGCTAATCTTGTCCTGCGCTCGAGTGCTGTACTGGTGCAGTGCATACTTGTAGATGGCTATATTGCCCCTCTAGCATCAAAGCAATCTCATCCCAATGCACCATCCAATAACGTACGGTAGCCAACTAACCCACTCACAGAGTCAAGGCGTTACTCGGATGCTCTATTCAAGTCGCTGGATCGAAGTTGCGTCTTTTTGGTGAGTCACCAGCAAAACGGGAGCAAGTTCAACCCGGCGAATTGGGTACCTAGAGCACAAGCACCAGTAGCCTAACTAACTAAACAACCAATAAACCATCTCCCCACAGCCTCCCAAGTGGCACCAACGGATCCCAACGACTTGAAAGTAGGCCCCCCACCTACTGCCCGGCCTACCATACATATATGGAAAGAGAGAGAAAAAGATAATAATATAGTTGCTCAGGACCTCTACAATCCGCCCTCCAGAATAAACGACAAGGAAATAAGAGAAAAGAAGCAGGATAAATATGATAAGGCAAGGCAAGGCCAGAACACCCTGAAAGAGTATTTCTATCGTAACTAAGGCGTGGTAGGGTGAGTCAATCGCTATACCTTACCATACCATATGGTAACATATGTAGAAAGGACATTTGCTAAAACCCAATCCTCCGCGACGCAAGTACAGCGCTGTACAGTGTGTATATGTGTGACGAGCATGCCGCTATTCGCAACCATCCCCCGAACAAAAGAAGGCTGAAAGGATAAAAAAAGAAAAAGGAAGGACATACTCCCGAGCTAAACCCACCATTATGCATACCGAGAGGCGAAGATGAGAAAGTAAAGAAAGTACACCAAATTCAGAATTAGATCGAATCAGGGGATGAAAAAAGAACAATAAAACATAAAACACCGCGCACGCCAATAAGTGATTCGAATAGAGAGCAGCAAGCAATAGTGATAGCCAACCAGCCAAATCGGCAACGAAAACACACAAACCTCCCACAATCAACAATCCGGAGCGGAGAAACAGATTCTATACAGGTCTCCAAACTCTCGTCCCAACACAAGAACTCGTCCCACTACCCACACTGCTGGGAACATCCCAATAAAACCCTCCTCTACTCCTAGAACCCCCCGCACCACCACCTCCTACTCCTCCATTCCTACTCCTCTTCCCAGTCTTCGCCTTCGTGCCCGATTGGCTCGCACACGTGCTCCCCGAGCGCAGCCCTCCGCCTACTCCTCCTCCCACCAGCCTCCTACGTGGGTAGACAACCCTCGCCCTCGGAATAAGCGGGTGTGTGATCCCGGCAGCAGACTCGGTCGAGGGAGTACTCGTAGGGGCAGAGGGGGAGGATGAAGAAAAGCGAGACTTTAGAAAAGAAAAGAACACGCGAACGCCGAGTTCTTGCTCCCAGTATTCCTTGCGTTTAGCAGCCTCGGCTTTTGCAGCTTTCTCTTCCTGCAGCGATTCCTCAATGTTCCAGAGTGTTGGATGGTGGGGGGATTGTTGGAGGGGAGGAAGTGTTGGGGCGAATTGGTAGTGCGGGATTGAGGAAGTGGAGGCTGTTGACTGGGAGCGGGGACGAGGTTGTGGAATAGACGTGGGCTCTTCTTGTTGATATTGTTGCGCGGGGGGAGGTGGAGGTGGCTGAGGAGTTTTAACTCCATCGTCGTTATCGCCGGATAACCCATCTCGAGACTTCACCTTCCCTGCAATGGTACTAAACGCTCGCCCGTCAGATGCGGGGTGGGGAGTATATTGATTGACCATAACTCCAAGCTCCCTCGCTATCCGATTCAGCATCCTCTCTTCCGCTTCCGACCCCAGTCGGCCTCCTTCCGCTAAAAAAGAAGCCGTCGCTTCTTCAGGTAGTGCCTCTCCGAAAATCACTTGTAGCAGGTCATCGTCAATGCCCATGATATCCCTTATGAACCTCCTCGTAATTCTCCTCCATAGTGTTTCCTCGTGTGCGCCACCATGAGCTGCTGCTGTCGAGGCACCACTGTTGCTCTGAGTAGGGGTAGACGTAGAAGTGCACTTTTCGGCCTCTTCGACTTCGGTCTCTAGGCCTTCGATATTCATGGATGCTTCGTCCTCGTCTTTGAGGTCCCCGCCTCGTATGGAGCCACTGAAAAGTGAGGTTCTCCTCCGGCTTGCCCTCTGAATCTCGTCTAGCAATGCCTGCCCTTGCTCCTCCCGCCATTTCTGTATCCTGGCATTGATGTCATCAGAAGTGCTTTCCCCCCCAGCGGCTTCGGCCACGATCCTCAAAGACTCTTCCAAACTCCTCAAACCTGAGACCACCCCAGACGAAGACGGGAACGTCCCGAGTCCATCGTGCATAGGGAGCATAACTGGTCCCTCATTACCCAAATCCCGAAAGGGTCGTAAAGAATCAGTCTCAGTATCGTACGACTCATCCTCTTCATCCTCCTCATCCTCCTCCTCCTCCTCTTCTTCAAATTCCACTTCATCCTCCAAATCAGTGAAACCCCCGGAAAACCCCCGCCGTATTACCCTCGGGGAACAAGCCGACCCGACGCTCAAGAGGTCGCTAGCCTGGGACAAAGCATGCGTTCCGGTTACTGCGGCCGTTGCCCCGCCAACACTGGACGGTGAGAAAACCACCCACTCGTCAGCGTCGGCCTCGATAGTAGGTGTGTGCGAGATAGCCGGTGACCCGAGAAGCGAGGGGCTATCCAGTCGACGTTGGTCGTCATCATGGGCTGGGATGGATTGCAAGGTCAAGTGTCGGCGAGCAGTTGCTGGGGATCGGAAAGCCATGGTCTACAAAAAAAAAGATATTGAAAGTGAGAAACAGTTATTGATAGCGGTGATGACTTTTGAGAAGGTTTAAGGGGAAGAAAGAGAAGGGAACGAGATGAGGAGGGGCAAGTAGATATTTCTTTAAGCAAACATTATCAGCGTGAGCTCGGCGGTCCAGGACCCGCACGGCACACCACCGTACTTGTACTCGAGTATAGTGCAACACTCTGCTTGTTCCACCTGCTCCGCAGCTGTGCGGTGTGGGCCGTGAGACGCAGAAGGCAAGGCGTCACAGAAGGGCAGGGGAGGGAGGAGAAAAAAGGAACCCAGTACGACAGCAAACAGAACTGAGGGGGAGGGGAGCGAAGTGATGGGTGACACGACCGCTGTTTAAACAGCCCTAGTGGCGGGAAAGAGCAAAAGGTTCAAAGTGGAGAGTGTACTCGAGTATTGGGGAAAAAAAGACCAGGAAAGGTACCGATAACCCTCGATAAACGCCCAATTATAGCACAAAGGGTCCAAACTCTCACTGCACTGAACAGCACGGACCGATCGCAAGACAGAAGGGTATCAGAACGATAATATGAAGTAAAAGTGGTCAAATAAAGGTCAGCCAGCCCACTGCGTGCGTCCTCCTTCCCCCCCTCCCTCCCTCCGTTCCAATGATTGGTTGGGCCCCAAACAATCTGAAGACACGGTAACATAAAGCTCCACCAAGCCTACGCAGCAAACCCAAAAAGAAACCACTGTAACCTCAAGCCCAGTTGATCCAAGAAGGCCAGGATAGGGTAAGATTTGTACAAGCACGAGTACGGTGCCTTAGCGTCTAGGCCTGCGGGGTTTCGTTGAGGAGGGGGAGTGTGAAGGGCGGAGGGTGGTCAGGATATAACCCAACCCGAGCCTTATCAAGCTTCCATTTATTTATCATACAACTTAACGAACACACCACCTAATCTATGACACCGTACGAGTGCCTTCAAAAGCGAAGAAGAAGAAAGCCTATCCAGATGACCAGGAAGTGCCTAGTAGAAGAGGAGGAGTTGCAATTACAGTGCCGGCACGGTACAGTACTCGAGTACTCGGGCTTTGCCCACCCCACCTCAAGAAAAAGGATCTGAGATCACCACTCAAACGGTCCAAGAATCAATCAATCACAAATTACCCACCCGATGACCCTTTCGATTCCGTCATGTTACCGTAACCCAAATACCCCTAACAAACTCGCACATCACGTGAAGCGATTATCCAGCGCTAGAGTACGGTAAGTCATGATGCCAACCCCCCCACGAATCCATCCGAGAGACCTCGTGGAGAAAAAAATGGTTGTGCGACATTACAAAAGACAATTACAAGTGGACTTACCCCTCCTCCTCCGCAACAGACGCCAGATGGGCAACAGCTTGGATAAATTTATGATACTCAATCCCCGCACACAGCCCCCGGGTACTCCTCTTGCTAGGGCAGCGGTACCCCCACCCGACTACGAATACCGGTAGCCCTGGAACACAAGCGAGTAAGTACAAGTACCGGTGAGTTGCGGGGGAGGGGCAGGCATAAAGTCTCCGCACACACCAAAGTGGCCAAAATCTTTTGACAACTGGTGTGTGCGATCGCTATTTGCCTGTCCCTTGTATTAAATTACGAGTTACGATAGGCGGACGGACGCAGGGTGCTTAAGCTTATTGCCGTATGATATACTCGTGCGTCTTTGCCAAGAATACCTCCGTTAGCCGAAAGTGGAGTACTTTCCAGGCTCAGTCCGGATTGCAGGACATGAAGAATACCTACTTCTACAACAGGGTGTTGCATATGATGAATAAACAATCATCTCCTAACCCGTATACCAAACATCCACATTCTGAAGAGTAAGAGAAAACAAGAAACCAGTCGTTATTCTTGATTAGGGTTCAGAGGGGTGTATTGAGATCCAAGGGAATATTGGCACTGTGTATGCAAGACGATTGGTACAAGTATTCTTTGCTCACCGAAGTTGCCACTGGTTGTTGCTGTCGTCAGAGTCCACATTTAGTGCACAAGTACCTAGGTATCGGCTAGCGGAGGTATTCTTGGCAAAGACGCGCGAGTATATTCCTATCTATATATGGCACTTGTCAATGTCATGACGCCACAGCTAAAGTTGACACCTCGGGGATGAAGCCGCGTCCTACCAGTACGAGTATTTAATCTGCGGGGGGGGGGGAAGAGGAGAAGGGTCATCTTATGCTGGACAACAGAGTGACAAATACAGCCCATCGCCGCTGCGGCAAAGCACAATGCTCTCCACAAACCCAAATTTTCCCTCCACACCCGCATTACCGCTACAACGTGCCGGAATGCCGATAGTGCTAGGAGCCATGGAGGGGAAGCGCGTAGCCACCCCTCTTCAACCTTTTTCGACCGGTTGAGGGCAACTGGACCACCGGTATTTCGAAGTCTTGAACCAATACTGTACTGGGTTCGCATGCAGACGTACAGTACAGGTACCAGTCAGCGAGACCTACCACTCGAACAGTACCGCACTAGCATTGTGCAAACATGATTCCCCTACCTCTACCGGTATTATACCTATGATATCATACCAACGATAACAGTAACCCCACAACCGGAACAAGACACCATTTTTCCAACAAGAGGAAGAAAGTCCACCACCAGTCAACCTTGCAAAGAAGAGCAAGCTAAAATAAGCAACACATGGTAGCACAATCGATCTCTCAATCCCTCCCTTGTCAACCCCAACTTAAGTTAAGTCCCACCCCATCATAATACCAAAAACTACCGGGCCCAGGGCTCGCCCAGCATGATACCGGGATCACGATCCCACCAGTCTCCAGATAATTCAGTCAAACTTGACCGCAGGAACTGGACGGCGGACAGCGTCAGGAGTTCCACTCCCGCCATCCTGTGAAATCCTCAAGGCTCAGCGCCAGTCGCCTGACGCTAAGCCTGGAGGACTCATAGTACAAATAGAGTGGGGAGTTCTAATGCTCTCTGGCAGTCCCCAGTCAAACCCGGCAGGAGCCTTAGGCAGAGGTTCGCCGAAGCCGGGTAACCTTTGGGGCATTGTACCAGACTGCAGCCTGCGGAGCTCCAAGTGACATCACCCTGTTACCCTGCCATGATGGTTAAGTTACTGGGGCGTCAACTAGTCTACGTCTTGGGGAAAAAATTGTAGAGACCGTCCTCCAGCTTAAATGTTGACCGGGGGCCGTCTGAGGGCGCTCAGTAGGGACTACCAGGCTAACAGTTGAACTCCGAACATGTCGCAGCTTAGAGAGACGAGGAACTTGATCAACAAAAGACAGAACTGGTCCTCCATCCTCAGGGCCATTGCAGCAGCCGTATGGTATAAAGTACATCCCGACTGACCAACTCGACGGCCGAATCACCTGGATAAGCAGCCGATATCGGAGGCCACACAGAAGAAAAAGCTAGGGTCAAATGGCAGAGTAGGGGGGGCAGTATTGCCATAAAAAAAGAAAGAGAGAGAGAGCTGCTGTCTCGCTTGCTAGCCCAAAGACATGCTTGAGACTGCCTTACTCATAGCGATCTGTCTGTAGTATGAACATACATCAATACGACACCTGCCATCAGGTTGAAGTAATACCTCCGACAGACCAGAGCGATAGAAGGACAGAAACGAGTGAGAAGACATGATGTCCCATCGGACTCCGAATGAACCTTACCCTGCAGGTGTAAGGGGTGGGTGGGTATTCAAGGAGGGGCGAGTGAGGAATCGTGGAGGATTATTTTTTTGCCAAAAAAGCTGATGGTGGTGGTGCCCAGAATGTCCCTGCCGGTGCTCGAACGGGGGGAAGTGGAATCCTCCCATTTTCATTACCCCTCTTCTAGTCACTCCTATATTTCTGGCGGAATATTATTGGTGCCCTAGGAATACCCGTCGGTTAGCACATGTTGGGTTAGCTTAAGGCTTCCACGACCATCGCGGCGGGCCAAGGAGGAGGGTTCGGTTTAGCTCAGCTACTAGCACCGGTATCTATACTCGAGTACCGCCTTAGTGTTGGAGCCGCGGGATAAGGACCATAGCGGGTTGTAGTCACTATTAGTGCTCTACGATATCCGAACGTGCCTGCCTTCCGAGTGACCTCTTTCATCGGTATCTAACGTACCTACGTATGAAACACATAGTGCCTAGCCACGAATAAGACAATGCAAAGCGAGAAGATGATAAGAAGCCCCCCCCCGAGCCTCACTTGACACCCTCTCCTCGAGTAGACGAAAGCGTTCGTAAAGTATAATGCAGAGGAAACCAATCACAACACAAACCGCAGTCGATCAAAACTTGTACTCCATTGCATCCCCTCCCCCCCGCCATCTCATCTACACTATACATATTCCCCGGCGTATGAATGAAATATTTGACATAGGGCTCAGCAAGCATCGCACCACGGATAACTCCTCCCTACTTTCCCCCGTCCCCGCTCGCCAAGAATTAAATAATAAACCACAGAACCGAACCCATTTAAAAAAGAGAAGAGAAAGGAAGGAAGGAAAGAAAGCCCAAGCTCACGCCTTGCATGACCAAGAGAAGAGGGGGAGAAAAATAATAAGAGAAAAGAAACCCCATGAATTGATATAGCAAAGAAGAAGAAAGAGGGAAAAAAATAAGATGGAAACCGCTTTTTTATACCGTTACAAAATGTATCAGCCACTAACCGACCATCCCCATCACGACATTCACCAACCAATCCATCCGCCTGTCAACCCATTCGTGTGCGTGACGTTCCCGAGTATTGTTTGAAAGAGAAAAGAAAAACACGCACAGAATAGATTATCCATCAGATCACGTCCTTGTCTCATCCCACCTTCGCCAACAACCAACGAACCAAGACACGTCATGAACATTCTCCTCTAAACTCGACGTTTGCGCATAACTTATAAAGTGCCATTGGTAAGTTTCGGGGGGATACCAGCGAGGATGGAAAATTGCCCGCCGGCGTCAGAGAAAATCATCTCAATGCCTCTAGTAGCCGTGTTTTCGATTTTTGTGGGGAATTTGATCTCGTCCTCAGCATCGGGGCCGAGACCGGTTTGATAACTGCCGCCGAAGCCCCAAGAGTATGCCTGTCCCTCTCTTGAGATGGCGATGTTGTGGTGTGTGCCGCAGCCAATGAAGGAGAAATTAATGCTGGGGACCGCATGTGGGGTCGAGAGGTAACGAGGCTTGCCAGATACGTCACGGACGACGTCTTCGGCCGGGAGTGTCTCTGGGTCTAAACCGAGTTGTCCACCGTCGAGACGGCCCCAGACTAGAAGCTCACCGTCCTCAGTAACGGCGGCTGAGTGATGTTCTCCAGCGGATATTTGAACAATCTTGTACTTTGTAAGGCCTTGGACAACGGTGGGAACGGGAATCACGGTGTTGTCTTCCCCAGCATGTTGGGGGTCGTATATCCCGCATTGGCCAAATTGGTTGAGTCCCCACGCCCAGACCCTCCCATCCTGAGTAATCGCGAAGGAGTGGTAAGAACCGGTAGCGACGTACCTGACCTGACGCCGAGGAAGACCGAACTCGCGAGGAATGAGCCCATTGAGGCGGGTTCTCTCGACGACACGTCTCCCGAGTTGGAATTGTTGACCATTGCCCCAGGCGTAGACATTTCCTTCCTTCGTAAGGCCGAGGACATGATCAGTGCCGACGCTAACTTGAACTATGTTCTTAAGCGTAGGCAGTAAGACGGGAACGCTCTGTATACGGGTCTTCTCATTGAATCCAAGAATGCCGTCGGAGCACTAAATAATAAATCAACAAAATTGCAAACCCAAATAAAGAATTGATCCCATACCCTAAATGTTCCCCATCCATAAACCTTGCCGGTATCCGTAACAGCGATCGAAATGCTGTCACCGGCAGCAATGTTTGTAATTATAGTCCCTTCCGGGAACGCCGTAACAAGCATTGGGGTACTCTCCAATGGATTTAAAGGCTCTTCGCCATCGCTGTCGCTATCGTCATCGGAACCCACATCTCTCATAGGAGGAGTATACTTTGTTTCCCTCCCAAGGGCATACTGATCATTGACACCCCACGAGTAAACTTTCCCCTCGTGTGACAGGGCCAAGCCATGCATACCACCAATCGCAACAGCAACAATCCCGACCTTTTCGGGGAGAAGATGGGCATTCAGTCGGGGACGCTTGACAACCTTGGCATTAACTTCTGGCCCAAGACCCAACTCAGCATTATCACCAGTACCAAACGCGTAAATATTGAGTCGCTGGGTAGGAACAGATGTTATTTTAGGACCCGCAAGCCCCTTTGTGGCAACGCGACTCTTCTTGCGGAGTGGCTCGACTGATCCCTCTTTCTTGGCCCCCTCAACTGTCGCGGCCTTCTCAGCATCCTTTAGCCCCCCCTTCTCCTTCTCCTTCTCCTGCTGCTTCTCCCTCTGTTTCTTCCCCTTCGTAGCCTTTACCTCTTCTACTCGTTCCTCATCCGCAGCTTTCTTCTCAGCAGCTGCGGCGGCTGCCTTCTTAGCCTTCGGTGCAGGAGCGGCCTTGGGTGCCTTCTCTGTGACCTTCTTTGCAGTTTTTGTGGTTGCAGCGGAGGTACGTTCAATGGCGGTGGTCTCGGTGCTAGTAATCCCCGAGACTTTAATGGTCTTCGCGATTTTCGCAGCCGTCTTTATTTTTGTTTTGGGCTCTGCTATTTTCCGTGTCCTGTGACCTTTGCGGATGGCCAGAACTACATCAGCTGGCCGTTCTCCTTCACTCTCGGGAGAACCATTCAAGGTATTCTCTACCACTTCAGCGGCTTTTCGCTTTGACACACGCGGTGGCATTTTGTAGGAAGAAATGGAGTAATGGGTATTTCGAGGGCAGCTGGTGGAGGAGGTGGTGGTAGCGATAGAAAATTATAAAGAAATGCAGATAGCGATGAAGGTGCGGGTCGGGATAGTTGCAGATAGGGAGGGAGAGGAAAAAAAGGTGTTTGTTGGGGAGGGAGGGAAAGGATGTCGAGGTGCAACAAATGACGATGCGCGTAAGTGGCGGATTCGTGGGTAAGGTATAAAGGGATGAATGAACAACAATAAAAACGAGTGTTGTTCAGGGGGCGAGGGTGAGGAAGAATGGAGGAAGAGGTGAATTTGTGTGGAAGAGGGTGGATGAAGGAAGGAAGGGAAGGGAGGAGAATGGAGGAGGTGAAAACCGAATGGCTCGGGTGGATATTGGTTGATAGGAAGGGGAAGAAAAATAGGTGGGAGGGAGGTGGCCAAGGGTGTGTTTTTTTCCTCTCGGTCGTTGGGCTCCGAAAGCGCTGAGGGATGTTGCCCGTCCAATTAGTCCGGTGCCAGTGTGCACTGGGTGGTGTGGTACAAGAGAAAGGAAGTTTAGCAGACAGCACCACCCAGCGATGAAAACTCCTATTGACCCTTTGTTCCCCATTCATACAATGCTCGATCCACTCAGTCCTCGCCCACATCGCCCATTGAGCACCCACGGTAGCATTGACACGATAGAATTTGGTAATCAAGCCCAACAGCGCAATGTTCACCAATGACGCCGTGTGGTTTCCGAGACCACGCGGAACAAAGGGTGAAAAGAATAGAACGCTGCAAGACAAGAAACAGTCCAGCACTCAAGAATTCCCACATTTTGAGGAAAAATAATCTAACAATCCCGCCCACAGATCCGTGCCACAAACATCAAGGTAAACAGCGTACATCTACTAGAAAGACAGGAGTAAGCGTGTTTCTCGATCGTGGGCTCCCTGCTCCCCAGTTCTCTCGTGTGCTCTTTGCCTTTCGCCAACAGGAGATGGTTGGCGGCATGCCTAAACCTCAAGCACCCTACTTACCCCCCTACAGCACTCACCCGATGGAGCAACTCTATAATTTTCCCCAATGCGGCGCAAAAGAAGAGAAAAAAACACCACACTCTCTCTCCCTTTTTGCTTACTCTTCTTGCCGTGAGGCAGATGGAAAAAATCTTCGGATCCTGCCGAGTGAGAAAGATGATTTGTGGCGTCTGCTTGCGAGAATACTGCACCGCAGCACCGGTAATAATCCCCCATCCGGCTCTGCTGGTGGTATCATACTTGTAGTGCGAGGGAATTTTTGTGCTTGTTATGTAATCACGAGTGACGTTTTGTGCGTTGTGTTCGACTGACTGATGAACATGAAGAGATACTCGCTAAAGTCATCCAAGCATTGATCTCACCCTCGAGAATATTGATTACAATCACAGGGGATTTCGTGAAACGGGGTCTGCATAAAAATAATAATAAACCTAAGGTCCTTCTTACCATAAAATAGTGGGGAGGTGCCCGATGCTGGCATAGGACCTTATGAGCCGACTTGTATGTTGTCCTATTGATCGATAGATGATCGTGCGTGGCCTTGGATCGAGATCATGCTCTACCGTGTGATTGTATGGTGGCACCCAACTTGACGAACCACCTGGCACCATGTCCACCAGTCGGCCGTCCCAGGGCCAACGGACCATGATGTGGAAGGAACTGGGCCCAGGTATGTCTCTATTGTTTCCTTGAAAGGTACCAGATAAACGAGTGATCATTTGTGATGCTCCCAAAAACTCCTGTGTTCCTGAGGCTGAAAAAGAAAATAGAGATTAATATTCATCACATCCAGCCCACAGGGAGGCGCAGTTCAAGATGATGCCGGTTCCATTTCTACTTTTAAGATGAGCTGGGCGGGTACCCACTTTCGTGCGGGCGTCATTCATCCATCTGCGGCTTTCCCTTGCAGCAGGAGGGGCCGGGTAACCTCCCCTGCACCAGATACTCTTAGCTGTTTGAAGCTGCTATCAACAAAATACTGAATTCAACCAACCAAATTCTACCGAATTACTTGTCTCTCTTCCTCCCTCCCCTTTTCATCGGACAATCGATACACTCATTACGGGAAACTAAGGTTAATTACCGGATCTTTCTTCTCCAGCTTTTAGGAATTATATTTGAGAGCTTGAGCTGCGAAAGCCCTAACGAAACGATACGGGAGCGCGAATCACCATGAGTCTTGATACACTTTCTTATGCTGCTCCTTCCAGGATTAAAGCCTTGATTCTACCCCTGGGCAGAATCAAGCGATCCAGATTTTTGTCGTTTGTTACCAGGTTACGGGGTTCAAATATCGTCCGGTTGGGAGATGTAACTCCGGATTCAACACCCAATCGAAGTATGTGCCCCCCGATTTCTGTTCGCTGGGTTATAGCCTGGGCTGTGGTTGGAGATGGCTAATTTAACCCTTCAGCGTTGTTTAGTCCTCAGGGATTCCCGAGTGGGCAATTAATTTACGACTTGACGGTTTCTTTCGATAGGGAACATGAGTACTTGGAGTCCTTTGAACCTTATCGGAGGACATACCTTATTATTGCGGTGGCGGATCACACGGAGAGCAATGATCCAGAAGTGCTTTCCCAACAACTGGAGGAATTAAAATTTCTGGTAATCAACCCTGAAGTCTGGGGTGTAGTTGTTTTAGCTGAAGGAAATCTATCTAGTATCCGCGAGCCCTGTGTCATATCTGCTTGGTCTTCGATTCACCGCCTATCGCGCCCGACCCTAGCGAGTCCCTGAGATCAAGAAGTGCCGGCGAGGAACGGCTGGTGCTCATACCTGTACCGGCGAAGCGAGAGTCTAGATCTCCGCCCATGCGAACTATAATGTGCGACATCACTTCTGTACTACTTTCCGAGTTGAGCGGACTTGCAAGAACGATCCAAGCGTTCCCGACCATCGATTCCCCACTGTCATCGGAGAACCAAGTAGCTAGTGCTTCAGGTGTGCGAGACCACAGAATGAGTATGCCGGTTGGATTGGGTGCCAATTTAACGGTTGCTGGGAACACCGGAGCGGCGAGTAAGAGGATGACCATGACTGGGTTCGGGAGTGCTAGTGCGAGTGAGAGGACGAGGAATAAAGGAAAAGGCAGGGTGAATATAGTTATTGCTTCGTTATACCTATTGACCGGGAGAATACCAGATGCTTTGAAGGAGTGAGTCTTGATTCTGCGTGCGTTGGAAAGTGGCTAATGTCTGTTTTGGAGGGCTATAGATTTGTAGAAGGCGGTAATGTTGCGAAGAATAATAGTGACCATTTGTGGCATGGGAAAGCGCTGGAAGGGATTGGTATATGTTTGGCTATTCTTGTTCACCTGAAGGTGGATTTTCAGGTTTGTTCACTCTCGATTATCTTGCCACATTTTGTTGATGTAGAGATTTAGATGCCGTTGATACCTTATCCCACAGCTGAGGTTACTAAAACCACAAAATCTTCACCATCAAACTCAAAACCTGTAACACCGTCGCCTGACCCAGGTGGGGTCCCTGACGCTCTTTCAACATCTCCGGCAAAGATTAGTGAGCTTTTGGGAGAGTTATTGGAGATCATCCTTAATCTTTACACACGTTCTGCGAATTTTGCAGGAGAGAGTATTCCACAAATATGTTTTTCAGAGACTGTCATCAGATTCAGTAAACTCCGGGCTACGACCTGTATTACAGGTGGCCTGAATGATGAATGTTTAGATCATGTCATATTCGGAAAGCCATTGCCTTCGGGGAAGAATCTGAAGGTTATACCATACAGGGCCGAGATTTCTACCCTGGTAATGAGGGGGTACCCATCCCCACTAGAGTCATTGATGGTTCTTGATGCTACGCGAGTGTTAAGTGGGATATCTAGTGTTTTGGGCATGATTGGATCGAGGCGGAGAAAGGCTTTGGTGACAAGAGAACTGGTCAAGATATTAATACCCGGCTTGATTCAGGCAAGAGTTGTAGGCGCAGCTGAGGTTGGTGTTCATCCAGCCGCTGGATTAAGTGCTATCAGCGGTGGTGCTCTAGGAGGCTCTCCGCTGGATCTGGGAGAGGGCGATGCGGAGAGCGGCGTTATGGAGCTACTGGAGGATCTTTGCAGAGCTTATGGTGTGCTTCCTAGTAAAATGGATGACGGTGAATCGCCTAGCGTCGCAGACAAGAAGGAAAGCAGTAACGAAGGAATAATATCATCATTAGCCACTGCAGAAGTGATAGCCGAACAGGAAATACGTGCTTTCGGTTGGCCGGCCCTAAAGATTCATGTCTTGAGGAACTGTACGGCTCTTTGCGAAGCATTGCCGGATTTCCATGGCGTATTGCGGTTTACTACTCAGCTTTTAAGGACCGCCGATGCGGATCTCACAAAGGAGGAACAAATAAGACTGTCCACGACAATTTCACGGACAGTGGGCGCTGCGCGAAAGTTGGGCCTGCCAAATGTGGAGGCGGATTACTGGGATCAATTTTTGTTGAGAGATGTGGAGGTGGTGGAGAATTCTATGTGGAGGCCGCCAATATCACATTCCAAGAATGAGTTGATGGATGCGGATTCAGATACGCCTCCATCGGCACCAATTGAAGTTGATAAGAACCCGTTCATCTACAACCCGTTCCTAAAGAAGACAGAGGCGGCTGCTGCCGAGCCAGTGTTGGTTAAGGGCGAGGCGGCGGAGTTTCGAGTGACCCTGCAGAACCCGTTTGAGTTCGATGTCGAGGTCGAGAGCATCACACTGGATGCTACAGGAGTCGAACTAGAGGTACAAAAAGTTGGTGTTGTTATCAACCCGTATAGAACGTATCAGGTTGCTGTTTATGCTACGCCCCAGCAAAGTGGAAGTATTAAGGTTACTGGGTGCAAGATCAAAGTGTTTGGGTGCAGGGAGAGGACATTCCCGATATTCACCGAGGGGCTAGATAATCGGGAACGAGATACGAAGAGGAAGCGATATGGACTTAGAGCTGCAGATCCTAAGGTCGAGAGGCCAGTGTCAACTGTCTCTGGGCGATTGTCCAGGCCGCCACCGCAATTGCGTCCTGTTCCAAAGAATCTAGATCTAACTGTGGTTGAATCACAACCTCTGCTTGTGGTGAAATCAACAAGTCTTTCCCAGAGCGCTCTCATGGTGCTCGAGGGTGAGCGTAGGGTTTTTAATATCACTTTCAAGAACCTAAGTGGTACAGACGTGGACCTTTTGGTATTTAGCTTTAGAGATTCTACTACAGGGAGGATTCAGCAAGCTCTTGCTGATAAGGGAAACAGCCCGGCGGAGATGTATGAGCTAGAGCTTATGCTGGCAAGAAAGAGAGCCTTTGTTTGGCATCGAGGGGATAGGGCAATACGGGGTGCCAACGGGACCTCAAATAATGGTGGCGAAGAGGGATCTGGGGACAAGGCCGAAGCGAGGGCTGTCTTCGTCCCGGCACATGGAGTGGCAACTTTTGAAGTTGAGGTACTAGGAAAGCCTGGATTGACACACGGAAGCGTCCAAGCAGACTACGGGCATCTGGGGATACCACGGAACGAGGTGACGGATAGATTCTACACACGTCAGGTCGTCTTCCCGATCACCGTAACGGTGAACGCAAGTATCGAATTGGCCCGCGTGGACTTTGTCCCTTTTAGTACAGATCTCCAGTTTGACTCTTTCAACCACACACAAATGAATGGAGTGGGAGGGCTGGAGGATGAGCAAGAGGGCGTCGGCCAAAAAGGTCAGTTCAAAGAGCTCTTCCGAAGAATGGGCTTAAAAGATGACCCAGCACAATATTGCTTGATGCTCCTCGACCTCCGAAACGCCTGGCCTCAAGCCCTCAAGATAAGGATGAACGTTCGGGACCCCTCCTCCAAAAACTCTGAAGACCCCGAGTCCGGCTGGGAAGGCTCATTCTACGCCGAGGATGTCCTCCAAGCCGGCCACACTTCCCGCGTTATCTTGCCGATAAAGCGCATATTCCTACAAAACCCCTCGCACCCAATCCCCTCTCTATCTGCGAACCAGCGTCAATTTGTCGTCTCGACAACGAAGGTGTCAGTAGAGCAAGAGCGTCAATCCCGCGAGTCATTCTGGTACCGCGAGGAGGTCCTCGACTGCGTTCGCGGCCGCTGGGAGGAGATATCTACGGGCCGGTCGGGGGATATAGAACTTCGTGGGATCCGTCTAAGCCCTAGGATGGTTGAGGCTATCCGCATAGAAGACATTGGCGTTGACGTCTCCGTGAAGCAGGCGGAGGAACAGGTCCGCAAGATCGGTCCGGCAAAGTACCTTGTTGTCACGGATAATTTCTTGACGCTTGTCACTACACTGACGAACCGGACGGCGAGGACGGTGATCCCGCTACTTAGGCTTTTACCGGCACTTCGGAACCAGGGGGGGGCCAATGGTGGGGCTACGATGGACTTGACGAGAAGGTTTGCGTTTAATGGGCTATTGCAGCAGAGCCTGCGACCGTTAGAGGTCGGAGAGGTCAGGATTGTAGAGATTGGATTTGTGGTGTTGTGCAAGGGTGAGTTTGAAATTAGTGCTAGTGTTGAGGAGGTTAGGAGGGGTGGTGGTGGGAAGGATGGGGCGGATGGGGATGGGCATGAGGAGGTTCTGGGGCCGGATGGGATTCCTGTTGATGTTGTCGCAAAGATGATTGGGAGGAAGACGTGGGTTTCTAGGGAAATGTGTGTTGTTGTTGCTAGGGATTTGGAATAGTTGTTTTTTCGTGTAATATTGTTTTGAGGCCGTTTGTGATATCCTATGATTGGTAGAGAGGGTAACGCAAGGTGTTTGGAGGGGACAGGGTATCATTGGAAGTCGGGGGAGTCAATCGTTGTGGTTCGGGAGTCAAAATAGATCACATTAAATTTTGCTCTCTCTGACATGCATCCCTCATCAATCTATTCGCTCATTTCCTCCCATCATTAATAGCATCACATCACGTACTCCATCTAACCCCATCACACGCCAGCCAAATAGTGCGTTGCTAGACCAACCCCAAAAACCCAACCACTACTGTAACACTAACGACAAAAACCGCACTGACCCTCAACCCTCCCGCAGCGCCCTTTTTGCTCCCCGAACTGCCCCCAGACCCACCCGACGCCGCAGAACTAGTATTCTCCCCAGATGGAGTATTGCTCTCGTCATCCTTCAACATCTTAATCTCAATACCGTCGATCTGGACACCGGTGCTGGTAAAAACCTTGTGCGGGGTCTTGGTCTGCGTCACGGAAACCAGTTTGCCGACGTTGGTATTCCCGGAACCCTTCTCTAGGAGGCCGGTAGCGGGATTGGGCGGGAGGGTTGTGGAGGTGTTGAATGTCTCCGAGTGGCCCAGGAGGATGAAGATGTCTTCGCACTTGGGGTGGCGGGCTGCGGTTGCCGCGCTAGATTTGGTCTTGACGAGGTCGAGGTTTATGTTGTTGTATTGGCCCTGCAGGTTATCGAAGTCCTTGAGGAGTCTTGCGTCGCCGTTGGAATCGATCTGGACGAGGCCGTAGTCACTTTTTTCTTGGGAGTATTCGTATACGAGACCGCCGGACCATGAGGAGATCATGCGCTCACCATAGAGCGCCGCGATCTCACCGAATGGTCTCGGGCGGATCTTGTTGCAGCCGAATTCTGAAAAGAATAGCGGAATAGATGTGTTCTTGAAGGTATCTACTAGTCCCTGATACCCCGAGTTCTCCCATGTAGAATCTCCACACCACTGGTAAGAATTCAGCCCGTAAAAGTCTGATCTACTATCCGCATCGTCACCGCAGGAAAGATAAGCCCACATCGGTCGCCTGGTCGGATCGTCTGCGGCGGAGTACCCGACCGGGATCGTGCGAGGGGCGTGTTTGGCAATGTAGTTTTTCAGGTCGCGGTGGATGGCACGGATATAGGGGGGAACTAGGGATGCAGAGGGGACATCGTTGACAACTTCGTTGCCAGCGAAGAAGCCGAGGAGGTTAGGGTAGCCTTTGAATGCGTCAACAACGCTGTAGATGCGCTTTATGTATCCTTCGTTGTAGGAAGACTCGGGCTCGTGGCGGTGGATGGAGTCCCCGGCGAGTGGGGAGTTGACGTCCAGTGCTCTGGAGGGGGAACATTAGAGGGCGAGTGAGATATGGTGAGGGTGGGACATACACGTAGATCCCAACGGAATTGAAGATGGACATGCACATGTCGTGATTAACATTCGGATTCACATTGTATATACGGACAGTGTTGATTCCGAGTCTCTGCATTATCGCAGCATCTATGCTTCCGTGAACTAACATTAACCACCCGATACCTGATGCGCTCTCGCGGAAGGAACCTTACCGCGAAGACAGACATCAGGATCGCTCAACGGATCCTTCCCGGATGCCGGATCATACCCCGAAGCTAACCGCCACCCGTAATCTATTAGCCACACAATCCTGGTCTCAATTCCGGCGCGCGTGGGGCGAGTGCGATATACCGCCACCAGGTTGATACGCCAAACCAACAATTACAAACCTGTCGCCGGCGGAATTGACGAAATTCCCACCACTGACAGTGAGCGGACGAACGGCGGATGCGGATCCGGCGAGGAGCGCTGCGAGAATGGACTGTGGAGGAGTCAGTTAACCCGGTGTTTGTGCGGTAAGAGAGGGAGGCGCGGGGGTGACCACGAATTGTAGCTTCATTTGGAGGAAGAGTAAACTACAACAAGAACAACAAACAAAGAATGTTAAGTTTAACTTAAAGAATGAACGAGCGACACTTAGGAAAAAAGCGAGGGACTGTGGTGGGGGTAATGGGAGCAACGGGGAGGGAGAGAAGAGGTGTGGAGGTGAAGATGAGAGAAGGGGATATGGGAAATGAACAGGAGTGACGCTATCTGCCGATTCCATAGTATCCGGAAATCTTGGCGCGATTTAAGCTTAGAAGATGCCAAGAGCTCCGGATCTTTGTGGGATCGGCAACTAGGGTGTTTTAGATAAGAAGCCAGACAGGCATAGTACGGCAGGGTAAGTTTTCAAGCATATCACATTCTAACTGTGCGGGAAGGTTGATTCCTCTTCCCCCATTTCCATTTGTTGCGCAATACGGTACTTGTGGTATCATACATCTTCATCACAACTACAGGACGCCTCCAGTTATAGTACCGTACAGTGCTGCACCTCCACTGCTAACCATCGATTCAACGGGACCAGTTTCCTGCAGCGATAAACTACGAGAAAAAGTGCCCAATGGACGAACCGGAAGACGATAACATCCGCAACGCCCAGAACAATACTCAAGATGCCGATCCCTCGGATGAGGCGCAAGACTTTCGCTTCCTAAATCTCCTCAATAACAAGTAGCCCCCTCTTCCCCTTCTCCTTTACCTTTTCCGATGCTTACGATCTCCTAGAACGGGAGCCGCGACCCTCCCCCGCCGCGGCGAGAAGGACTTCGAACCGGACGGCACTGACCTCCAAGACCGCGTCCTGAACGAGTCCCGACAAGCAATGCATGAAGCGCTACTGGGGGAGCGTAAACACTCTGGCAAACAGTACGTATCAGCAACCTGGCGACCATCGCAGCGAATGGCGGAAGTTCACATGGCTCGGGGACCGCACTTCAAGACAGTCGGGAAGGCCGACAGACGAGGGGTGCTGTGGCTGCTACCAGAGGAGACGATTTATCTGGTTGAGAGGGGGAACCTAGAGTGCTGGTGGGAGGAAGGTGTGCCGATGAGCTTGCAGGGGGTGTATGCCACTGCGCTTGATGGGTGTGGGGGGCTGGAGAGGTATCAAGTGTATGCATATTTGAAGAGGGCGGGGTATATTCTTGCGCGGGCGCCAACTTTCTTCCATGATGATGATGATGAGGAGGCAATGGGTGGGGGGGAGAAGGAAGAAAAGATGGTCGGAACAATCCGACCAGCAACAACTACATCCCCCGGCATCTTCAAACAACTCTTCGCAACCCTCTTCCTAACACGCCCCAAACCACCCCCTGCCGGCCCAGTGGTCGCCCAAGGAACCTACCGCACATACGACTCCATCTACTCCCGTCTATCAATAATCCCCTCCCACCATCCTCCACACACCCCCACCAACATCATAACAGCAGCCTCAGAGACCCCCTTCCGAATTGCCTACAAAGTCTGGAAGCCCCAACCGCACTTTAAAAAGTCCGACCCACCACCAGCGGACTTTCTTGTAGCCGTCATCAGTGCGCGAGAAACATCCCTGCCAACGCTGTCCCAGTTATCCGCCCTATTCGACTCTGTCCCCGTAGACGAGAAGACGAGTGGGAAACCACAATTTCAACGGTTGAAGGACGGCTATAGGAATGTTATTCTAGCAATCGTGGATTCAGGTGTTACGAGCTTTATCAAATTCGCAGACGTCGGATTTGGCGATGAGCCTATGTATAAATGGAAAGGCGGGAGGGGGAGGGGTGGAGGGAAGTTGGGCGGTGGGAGAGGACGAGGTAGAGGTAGCGGAAGGGGAGGCGGTAGGGGCGGTAACGTAGCCAGAGGCACTTCGTAACATAGCATAGCATAGGTCGCCCCACCCATAGATGTACAGGTATAACGGAGAATTAAACCCCAATTTACCTCCGTCCCCTCCTCTGTAACCGTGTCAAGACCACAACCATGTCAAGACTGCAACTGTGTCAAGAAAAAAAAGAGAGAAAGCACCCTAAGTGTACAAAAAATCCGCAACCATCAACAACTCCAACGCCAACTCTGGTGGGATGTCCATATCCGGCACATCCACCGCATCCTTATACTTTTCTCGATAATAAAAATACTCGCAAACCTTCTCCAACACAACCCCACTAAAACCCCACCCCCCACATTGATTAGAATTACGAGGGAAGAAGAAGAGGGGAGGAGGAGGAGGGGGGGGGGGGATTTTAGCATACTTCATATTCTTGAAAACCACACGGTTAAATTGTGCCTCCTCGAAATTGCTCTTCTTATCCAACATGCTTTTTATAGCGGGGGATATCATGACGGAGGATTTGCGGAGGATGAAGGTGTGGTTGTCATTTGAGACTAGGAGGACGGAGTTTTGGTCTTGGGGTTTGGAGGGGGTGGTGGTTGACATTGTGATTGTAGTTGTGATTGTAATTGAGATTTTTGCTTGGTGGTGGTGGTGGTGGTGGTGGTTGGAGGGGAGAGAAGATGGAAGGATGGAGAGATGAGGTTGGAAGAAGGTTGAGGCGCAGGTTGACTTGGATTGTGCAGTGGTTTACCCTGCGGGACCGGACTGGACCGGACTGGACAGGGCGGGACAGGGCAGGGCAAGACTGCATTTGGGGTGTATGGTGCGTGCGTGGGTCTTGGCGGATGGGTTGTTGGCTGGGTGGGGGGTTTTGGTTTGGTGCAGGACGGTAGCTTGTGTCGCTCGCTTGGTCTGAGGTACAACACGGTATTGCACTCGAGTATCATACTGTAAAAGGGGGAGGTGGGGAGTGTGGGGGCGGGGGCGGAGGGACTCACCGTGGAACACTTTGACTACTAGTGAATCTACAACAGCTGCTTTAGCTTACATAGATTGTAGAAGGAGCTTTTGACGTAAAGTTCGGTCCAGCGCTATTGCTATGGGCAGACAGGCTAAACTTTCCCTCTCCCAGCAGCCCGCAGTATTTAATCATCATCCTACTCCAAAAGGTAAACCACCGCCAACAACGGTGGAGCGTCCGTCATGTACCCTGTAGGTACGCCAGGGCACAGGTATTGATGACAGAAATCTCACAGCCCCTATTTTCATTCATCCTATTAGACAAGTCCTGTGGAAACCAGATGTGTGGCCAAACACGGAAAATTACTAGTCCATTCATGAGGTATCAGGGAATCTTGACACTAAAACGTCCGGATAGCTTATGAATTGCCGGCACAACAAACGCCCTGCCAGAGCGTCATACCCACGTGCAAAGATGAAGGGGGGGGGAGAGAGGGGGGTGGAGGTATCAGAAATAGACGATAGTGGGAGGGAGGAAAGAAGAAGAAAAAATCACACTAGAAAGGGCAGCCGAGAGCATATCCGTTGGGGGGAAGTGAAGAAAGAAGTTATAATAATCGTAGCTATCCAATCCCCAGGGAGAAAAACAAGCAGAAATATGAAAAACGTAGGGGCTAAATGAGTAGAAATAGCAAAGAAGAAGAAAGAAAGAAAGAAAAAAGAAGACGTGGATATACAGAATGGCCCCCCAAATGTAACTTAACTCCAAACAAAGCAGAAGCACCCGAAAAAGTATAGCAAGGAAAGAGAAAAACATGCCCACATTATACCATTTCCCTGGAAACACATGAAAGAGCAGCACCAATTGGGTGTTTTTTTTTGGGGGGGGGGACGGTGTTTGATCGCCCGGTGGGGCGATAGTGATTTAACCGCTCAATCTATCCTTAATAAATTAACAACTTGCGCTCGTTGCCAACCATCGTCATCCCTAGCCAGTTCAGTGCATTTGGGTCGCCTGGTCGTACTATTGTTGGAGCGGGAAGCATTGGCCCTGCCGCATTGATGCTCGACGCGTCCTGCGCCGCCTGCATGATCAAGGGCAGCTCGTCAAGGCAGGTTTGGTGGTCGAACGGTGAAACAATGATCTTTTGGCGGAGTGTGATGTCTTTACAACTCGACATATGCGCCTAACAAAAGTTAGAAAAAAAGATTCCTGCCTCAGCCCGAAATGCGTAGAATTGGGAATTCCAACCTTGACAGATAAAAAGTAATCTATCTTATATAGCGTTGCCGTTGTGGTGAATCCAACAATTGGATGCATTGGGAATGCAGGTTTCGGGGGTGGCAAAAATCCATCACTATCTCTGAGCTCTTTGGCCGGGAATCGTATTGTTATATCGCTTTGATATCCATCCAGTGGTAACTTTTGACCGACCACCTCCTTCTTTGATATGAGTTTGTTAACTTTTGTTGTGGGCTCGTCCCCCTCGGGATTATATGTAATCTGCTCCTCAATGACTACCACTATCCTTTGTATTGAAACCTTTTTTGCTTTTGACAACCAATCTGGATTCGGAGTGAGCCGTACCCGGACTTCCACAGGATCACTAGGACCAAAAGACCATCGTTGCAAACACATGCTCAGTGTTACCAAATGATCTGAAACCCGCTCTTGCGTTTCTGGCCTGTTGTACATCCCGAAGGACGATAGCGTGTCATATCTGCTCAGGGGCACAGGAAATGAATGCTTCTTGAGATCTGCTGAGCCCTGCTGTACCGACACTACTAACTCATAATATGTTTCCGCCACGCGCGAAGGTAACTGTAAACTTGCTGGTGGCACCTTGATTATATCCTCATTCCCCGCTTTTGAGAATGGTATGAATAAAACAAATGGTAGGTCCATCGCCAGCACACTGTCATAGGGCCTTCCTGCCGAGCATTGAAATAATCGCATCTCCTTTCCCACAAGATCTCTGATTTCTTTCCGTGGCGCTGCAAGGTGGTTGCTGATTATGCTGTCGGCATGTGGGTGTATTGTTTCCTTCCGGTAGAGACCAATGGCAACGTATGAAATTCCGACAGGTGCACTGTATCCCGCTCCGGGTCTGATTTCTACTTTACCCTCTATTCGCGGCTGATGGCAAGACTCCTGTCAGCTTCCCCGCACACATATTCTCAATCTCCCTCCCGGGCAATATGGCAACTCAGATGGCAAAAGGAAAGGGGCATTGTGGGGCAGTCAAGTATGAGAAGGAGTGGAAAGGGTATAGGTACCAGAGTAGCTGAAATTCCGGGATATCCGACCAGGTAACTGCGATTCGGTGGACCGGACACCCGCACAAACGCATTCACTTTGGAGCTATCCATCGCAGGGGCTGCTTGTTCTGTAATCCCACTCCCGGTTATCGTAGAGGGGTAAACCGACTACCCTTCGCCAGTTGTCGGGAGTGCCGTTCTTTCGGCTGTGGATCTGTCCAGGACGCAGCGATCGGATAGTCCTATTGTAGCTTTTCGCCGACCTTTATTTTCCTCTTTCTTCGTATACCCCGGGGTCCGAAAGCGAGGTTGTAGTTCCTCAGGGAGGAAAATGAAGCGGAGTCGGGCCTTTGCTGCGGTTGCTTCTCCAAGAATTGCTGAGCAGGGCTGTGGATGCAGGTATTCGCACACTCTGAGGCGCAAAGGGCTGCTGCGGTCCCCACCGCCAAAACCCACGTTTTCTTAGTGTAGGGTGTGTGTGGGTATATTGGCTACCCTAATGGAAAGGTGTACAGCACCGTAGGGTGTGGACTCCTGGAACCCTCAACCACCGGTCTGGCGGCGTGGGGCGGCACTTTTGAAAGAGAGAGATCTCGGGAGATGCACCGGGAAACAATCCAATCGAAGAGAACCCCGTCTCAACCAAAAAAGTGTGGCGAATTACTGTGGATAGAATTCCGGTGGTTATGTGGTGGGGTGATGAAGAGAACGGTCAAAGGGGTGGAGAAGGGTTCTTTAGTGGTGACTGGGGGTGTAGGGAGGGGTGTTGTGGGGGAGGGAAAGGAGGGAGAGATAAGGGGTTCGACAGTTTTGTTTTTTTCGGGAGCACAGATGGGTTTTTTTTTACAAGCACGACGAGTCCTGCTCAGTGCTTTCGGTGGGTGTCAGTGAAAGGATGCCGTGTTAGGGCTGTGGTGCTTGTCCTATCTTACATATACGCTGTGGCATCATAGCATACTCTAAGTAAAGAGCTGGATAGTGCAACGATTACAGCAGGGAAGGATGGCCGCAACTGAATGATTGAAGCTTCTGAAAGCTCTCGGCAACAAGGGGTGCTCGAGGGCAGTAAGGATTAAAAAAAAATACACAGTTTGTGAAGAGGTAATTTCAAATTTGCTGCATAACTTAGCTCTTGAGGCACATTCGGTTGTCAGACGGGTACTTATTATCCAAAGCCCTGATCATCGGCAGCTAAAGCAGAGAATCGGTGAGCCTACTCTTCGTAATTTTCTGACGTTTGTGGACACAGCTCCTATTGCATACGGGCAAAAAATGGGCCGGAGCCTCAGTAATTCAATATATTTTATCCCAGCTACAGTATACCACGGTAATAAGGCTTTCCGCCAGCCAAACAAATACAAAATCAGCCGCACCGCAGCCATGTACCTATGAAATGGTAACTTAGTCGTGTTCACAAACGTCAGGAAATTGGGGGTCCAGCATACCGCATCACCAACTCTCTTTTCCCCAATACAGAAGAATTCCTTCTTTGCGCTGTGCCCTACGGACTGTATGGTACGAGTACCGTACTGTACAGCCGCAACCGCAATGTAACCCACTCACAGATTCCACACCAAAAATACTGGTCAACCCACGCACGTTCTATTTTCGATCGGGGCGGCGTGAATCCCCCACACTTGACTTAAGGTGTACCCGGCTTCATGTGCTGTACTGTGCGCTTCGTTTCTGCGGATGGTGAATGAGATGCGGAGGGCAGGTTTGATGACCCTATCATCCTTGACCCCTCCTTCTCTTTGTTGCAGTCCGCCCTCCAACATGCAATAAGCAACGCTGTAACTTATGGGGAAGTCAACACAACTGAACCCAAAATTACCGGTATTTGCTTGGAGGTTTATTTGCACTTGCTTTTTAGGTGTAACTCCGACAGTGTTATGATACCATGTTTAAAACTGGTCTTGGAGTGCTGGTATCGTATTTAAATTCATGAATCAAGCTATGCTCCTGTGCCTTGTATGATAGCTCATAGCACACGGCCGTGTAAATTTACCCATAGTAGAAATTTCTACCCTAAAGCCTGGCTTGTGCAGGAACTGATCTTTAGCCCCGGAAAAACAAAAAAGGCTTTGTCATGTCCCAGATCTAGTTAGGCTCTCTCTCACGGATTCCGGGGTGCTGATATGTCGGGGTGGTTGAGCAGTGCCATGATTTGCTCCTTGGAAATCTGTGGGCGTTGTATCGACTTGTTCGAAACTTGGGATTACGGCACTCGGCCAAGGCGATGTATTGCACTCGTAAGTAGGGTATGTGATTGTGGTAACGAGCAAAGAACATCCCGTCCAATCTTAGGAACTCGAGGTCTTGCTTTTTTGTAGGGGTTTAACGTGTTACTCAACGTCCACCCGTTTTCCCACTTCCTTGATGGAGGCTATAGGGCTGGTGTCTCATGCTGCCCGTCGGCTGTGTCTCCTCTAATTGGCCATGGAGCTCATCTGAAGAAAGAGAATTTAAGTGGCATAATAATATTATATACTGGGTGTGTTTGTGCTGATCATGTGAGTCTTGAACATGAGCGTCTTGGATTCAGCATTTTTTTTTTTCCGGAAGAGGGGCTTTCAGACGGAAATGGTACATAATGTAGCATTATAGGTTTCGGAGCTGATCGTTTGGTACTGTGGAGGCGTTTGGGCTAGGGGTATAAGCCAATCCCGGCCCAATTGTTGGCGGGGTAGGCGAAGCGCAGTAGAGATAAGCATATCCGGAAATCGGGTGTTTGTGCACGGCAATACATGTGAAAAGAAGGCCAGTCGAGTCGTTCGGAAAGAGGTACCAGGCACTTTAAGATTGGCGTACCGGTATGTCAGGGGACTTTCCTACGGGTGCTGGATTGTGGCAATTGAATGTAAGAAGTGGGGAGGGGGCCCGTCGCTTCACATACCGTCAGAATGTGCGGTAGGGAACTCGGTAATCGAGGTTGTACTATGCTCGAGTACGTAGGGTAGGGATGAGATGGGTTTATGGCTCCTCGCCAATTGCATGGCAGCATGCAATTTGATACAAGGTCCGCCAAGGTGAAGGCTCTGTATCACGTGATTATGGTTTGCATTTTTTTCTTTCTCGTATTACATAACCCTGCGCCCGACACTCATCTTAACGGCGTCTTCGTATTAGCACGGTACTTATGATACCGCATATTTTTGTTCCATCACTTCCATCATCCCAACCCACTCCCGCTGCCCAAATTCATTTTCACGATTGAGCCCCTTGAACTTTCAACTACTGAGAGCCCCACCCATCTTGCGCCTTTTCTACAATTTCTCTCCACGCCATCTTGAAATCTATTGCATCCCTGATCCTCCCTTTCTCTCAATCCCCCGGCCAAGATTCCTCGTGGGTCTACCTCCCTGTTTGTCGCAACCCGCCCTCTCCAACACGCTTGCATCTTCTTTGTCCGCCTTCCTTAACTACCCTTATTTTTCAACCGCAGCCTACAACACATATCCGCTGCGTCAATAAAACCTCCGGTTGTAACTTGCGTCAGCAATCGTGTCTTCACAAATCGTTTTGCCTCGCTATACGCGACTTGACTCTTCTATGGAGTCTGCCGCAATAGCTTCTGATAATCCGACCACCACCCCCGAGTCCTCTGTCGGTCCGGCTACACCTGTCGCTGTTTCCTCACCGACTACTTCGCCACCATCATCGACAAGCTCACAAAAAAGGAAGCGTGAGGAGGAGGACGAGGAGGGGGACGAAGGGAGTCATTCATCCACAACTACCCCTCCCCGTGCTCGGGCGGCATCTGTCGCGTTTAGTGCTCCGGGCATGTGGGGATTTGGATACATTAGCAATATTTGGAAAACTATTGTCGACTGGAGTTGTATGATGCGCCCGTTCAAGTTTGCTTTTCTCCCGTTGAGTATTTTATTAATAACGCTGTTTTGGGGCAGTCGTTCGCCGACCCGGGGAGACGATAGAAACGGTGAGAGCCATAGAAACGACAGAAGCGGCGCAAACAGTGGAAACAACAGGACCACTAGATGGAAGGCCTGGGTCAAAGCGGCCCAAATTAACTGAAGCTGGAAATTCGCCCCGCTCTTGTACTTGCCCTTAGTAACCTGTCTGGATCGTGTTTTGAGGTTCAGCTTACTGACCCACCTTTTGAACTTAGCCAACGACGAAATCACATCTATTCCCAATGCTATCCACTCCCGGCCTTCAAAAAGAGAACACGGACGCTCTCATGGCGATACCGTTCGAGATGGGCTAAAGATAAAAGCGCCCGGGCCGAATGCCAGCGAAAGTGTCGTCACGACTCAGCAATTACCTTCGCCACAGGCCTCGGCTTCTGGGGATGAGTCTTTCCCCAATCTCGCTCGAGGGTTGGCGCCGAAGGCCTTTTCCGATTCTGAAAAGGTTCGGGCCAATTGCCCGATAGTAAAAAAAGAGGAACCTTTTTTTGCAGTTCCGATAAAGAAGCCATTACAAGTGAGGTCTATTTTACGGGGTGCAGTGGGCCGCAGAGACCAGAAGTTTGCTACCCGCCTAGCTCAAGCTGGTTTTTTATCGCCCGGCGCCAGTTTGACACCAAAGTTCCCCGGGCATATGGCAAATAAACTCGGTTGGTCACATAAAGTGTCATGGAAGTCGCACTTGAGTCCAAGAGCTCAGTCAGTTTTGCAAACTCCATTGATCGACAAGCGGTTACCAAATGATGAACTACGGCGATCCGCTAGACTAGCATCTATTGACAGACCAATAAGTTCTGGCCGAGTGCAAAAACTTCAATCTAAGGATGAAAAGGAGAAAAAGAAGAAGCAGGAAGCAGTAAGTGGTGCTCGTTCATGGGGCTTGGTTTGGTGTACTCACAGCGTGCAGCTTCGAAGGTCTCAAATGAAGGCGCATATCGAGTCCGAACCACTTGACGTCTTATTAGAGCAACTCCGGGCGAGAGGCGAGCACGGATTTTTGAATCTTGAGGAAGTGGAAAGGAAACGCAAAGAACGGGAGATCGAGATTCAGAGATTGAGAGCTGAAGATGCAAGTGCCTCTTCTCTCCCCTTCTCCCCTAGTCTCTTTTAAAACTGACTGGAATAAAACAGGCACGAAACAAAATCAAGAAGGAAGTAATACCACCTCTTGATCCCGTTCGGAAAGCGAAGGCCGAAAAAACCTTTGTGGAGGTTAGCCGGCCAGGCCTCAACAAGACCTACATCACGAAGTGGAATATCCCGATCACGAATCGTGACTTCGAACGTCTTAGGCCGAACCAATGGTTGAATGATGAAATCATAAATTTCTACATGAACCTCATCTGCGAGAGGACTAATAGTTCGTTCCCAAATGGGCCCAAGAAGATCTTCGCGCACAACACCTATTTCTGGCCAAAACTCAAGGATGGCGGTCACAAAGCGGTCGCAAGATGGGCAAGACGTGCTAAGTGCGGGGGCGAGGATCTCTTGAAGTTGGATTACTTGTTGATGCCGGTTCATGTTGGAGGCAACCACTGGTGTCTCGCTGTGGTAGACTTTAAGCAGAAACAGTTCGAATACTACGATTCCTTGGGAGGGAAATTCACACCGGAATCTAGACCTGGCCCGTATAAAGTGAGCTTATTCCCCGACCATGCACCCAATGTTAATCTTTATTTGCTAATAGTCCGTTAGATAATGAGGGAGTACATGCGTGATGAAACCGGGGGAAAATTTAACGATACTGACTGGGTCGACTACGCGATGCCGGGCGCTCCTCAGCAAAAGAACATGAACGACTGCGGAGTATTTGCACTCAAGTCTGCTGAGGTACTCACTAGAAGTGGTAGACTCGACTTTACAGCAAGTGACATCCCACTGGTTAGGTCGAGGATGTTGGTAGAGATACTGGAAGGGCAGTTATTACCACCGGGTAATCCTTAGTACGGTTTGTGCTCGAAGAGACATTGTTTCCTGGTGGTTAGTGCCGAGTATCAGTGGTGTGTACAGAAAGAACCGTAATTGAAGGGATAGGTGGAGGAACTCATCGAGTCGACTGGACTTTGCCTCAACTTTCCCTCTACCCAACCCCCAGGTATCCCCTGTTATGTTACTCTACGCTTTCCTGGGGTCCCCATCTCCGGTTCTCTCTCAATCACGTTTGGCCTCAGTCTCCTTTCCTACCTCCCCCTTGCTTTGGTTTTGTGGTCCCCCTATCTATCTTACTTTAGTCTACTTTCCCTATTCTGCTGCTACTGCTGCTACTATAGTAAAAAAAGTGGTTCCGGCGTTTATCTTGCTATTTCCCTTTCTATTTTTTTCCATTTTCCCTTTCTCTTGAGTCAAATAGGTTGGGTGTTAAGGGTCTGGTTTCGGCATTATTGTTTTTTCCCCTCCTGTTATTTGGGTTGCTTGTATTATTATTATGCGGATTCCCTAGGAATCGAGTCAACGAATCTGGTTGTGAGAGTGGGGAGGTTTATGGGCTGTAATATAGGTTGTTGACCGGGGTGGTATGGGAAGCGATGCAATATACCAGTGCGCGTGGGGGAGCGAGAGGTTCAGGGGGTTTCCGTTCGTTCCTAAGCGCTATGGGGGCGATTTTAGCTTTTCGTTGTGAGGGGTGGTTTTGCCGCTGTAGCGGGTGCTTGTTGATGATTCGGGGGAGTAGGTGAATAGACCATAGCTCATTGTGGTTGAGTGGTTGATAAGCTAGCTTATGATAGCGGGTAACAAAATGCTTGTGTTCATAAAGTTTGAGGATGAAATATTTGTATCTTGGGGATTTAGAGGTGGCTCGAATTCAGTGGTATTATCATTGCTACCGTCGTCATATTATGACATTCTCGCCTGTAGCTAGCTAGTGATGTCATAAATTTTGAGAGGCATCCCACTGATATCATATCCCGGATAGATGTCGAGAGTTGCACAACTTCAATCACGCATGGAGTTACGGGATTAAACCCAATTGCACAGTGCTTGTAGATGCCTCCACACAATTGGTATGGTTCTTGGACGGCACAGTACGGCGCCCCCGCAATTCACAGTCGGTCAATCATTGCAAGCTGTCCCACCATTAGTTGGAACCCCCACCGGGTTTTCCTCACAAAATGAACAAGTTTAGCCAACAAATTTTATTCCTCAAGAAATAATCAAATGAAAGGGAACCACAGAGAGTTTAACATATAAAATTGACAATTGCTTTCACACTGCTGGTGCTAGGAGTAAGTAAGCAAAAAGTTAGTGTACTAGCAGTTGCGATGTATCTTGATACGGTAGTGTTCGGCGACGAAATGCTGAAAAGAAAGGCGATTCAGCTCTTACACTTCGTGCCAACCCCCCCACCCATTAATTATTATGCAAACATATATCCACAAGTATCATACCTGAGAATCTCAGTATTCGGGGTCCGGTTTTTATTTTGTGCAATTGAGCCGAGGGGCTGTGTAACGTATGATATGTAGTGCTCTAAATTTTAGGGCTACTTTGAGTTATCCATAGGAGCTTGTATCGGGGCTCGTGGAAAAAAAAAAGGGCGTTTGATGGGAGAACTGCTGGTTTTGGGTGTTTGCTCGGAATTTAAAAAATTGGCATGAAGGAACCTATCATAATAATAATAATATTTTGATAATAATTATGTGGCTGGCTCACGGTATCGAGGTTAAACGCACCCGTCTGATCTTATTTACAAGTCACTAGACTGTATTTTATTTTACTTTATTTCCCATCGTTACAAGTACGCAGGCATTGCTAGAGATATGGGATTAAGCACTTGTGTGCGTCCTCATAGAGCTTAGCAGAGTTATTATACTGATAATAGAAGAGGTGGTGAGATTGGCACGCGTAGGGCTGAGGTCATGTGTTCCTCGGTATGATAACACAATTTCTGGCCGGTCATAGGTTTTGTTCGTCTCTTACTGGTATCATAGCTCTTTTGCGTGAACGAATCAATCCTTTTACGTTCTTAATTTGCAACGTTAATTAATAGGGAGTTGCAGTCCCCAAAAGCGGTTCGACAAGCGCGGTTGCCGTAGTGATATAGGAACCCGCGCCAGTGCTTAACCTCGAGGATGGGTAAATCTTCTTGTGGAATTCTGTAGTAAGTTAATTGAATAGTAAGTTACGGTGGTTGTAAAGTGACGAGAAATGGATTTTTGGTATAATGCACAAGTGACGGTGAGCTGTGCAGCATATCATACTAACATCATCCTACAATGTCCATCCGCGGATGGCCCCCTTGCACCTACCGTATTGCAGAAGGGTGCCTCATTGATTATTGCTCCGCGAGTCTTGGCGTTCAAGCGTTCTCAGGCTCCCGTCGTGCGTTTATTAGGGTACTGATATGACACAATCATCCCCGCACCCTTAAGTTTTCCGCCTCCCAGAATAACCGAACCAAACCATTGTCTTTGTTTCATTTGGCTTCAACCGAAGAAAAACACAATCGTCGCTACAAGTTTCGCTAATTCAGATTTATACTTCATGGCTGAGATTCCCTTTAGTCCCCCTACGGTTCTGAATATCGTAAAGGCGAGCCTCCCGCAAGGGCCTGAGGCGGCACCCCCTTTGAAATCACCCTATGATGCTGTTGCAGTATTCACCCATGCGTGCATGCTATCAGTGGGGTTTCGTCTGGTGGGGTTGAGTGAGGACGATAATCTAGGTACTATTAATCTGTTCAATCATTACCGCCTCGTTACCCTCGTGCTAACAGTTTGTCATAGAAACACCCATCGAAGGCTCGGATCCGAAACCGCTTCCACAAAACTGGAACACCTCCCCTGGGAACTACGGCTTCCGATATGCGCACTCACAATCGTCTTTGCAATACCTGATAAAGGTGAACCGTCTCGGGAACAAAGCTGTAGTAATGGGTTTGGGGATCGGCGACGATAAAACTACCTCTTTCGACATTGTCGTAAGGGACTTCCTCAGCGAGAGCTTCTACCCGTACTCCGCCGGAGATGGCGTGGCAAAGCTGGAGGACGGGTTTATCAGCGCAAGCAGAGTGCAGGACTTGGCCAATTTAGTCAAGATCAATATTGTGCAAAAGCTGGTTCCAGGACTGCATAAACCAGGCTACGAAGAAGGCCGCAGCGTTGAAAGCTCAACTCGCCAGGAGACACAGCAACCCAGGCGGCGATCAGACGAGTTTGGCCAACCAGGTTTCCCGAGACCGTACGGCGGCCCGGACTTCGGCCCACAGCCCGGCCGGTCCCCTATTCCGGCGGGTGGCGAGCGACCTCCAGGCTTCGACGATGAGTACGAAATCCTCCAGCCACCGCGCGGTAGCGGTGGATACGGCATGGGCCCCGGTGGTAGAAACCCACTAAGTATCGGAGAAGATGATTTGAACCCTCCTGGTCTCGGCCGGAATCCCCCGCTCGTCGGTCCATTCTTTGGCCAAGGCCCTGGATGGGGCGGGCCCGGGCCGAGCGGGATGCACCCAGGACCAGACCATCCTATGTTTGGCGGTGGCGGAGGGGGGATTCCTGACCCAAGGTATTTCTCTATTTATTTAGCCTTGCTTCGTAGTATGACCCCCGTGAGTGCAGTGCTGACTGGTATTCGTTAGATTCCCACCTGGAGCGCGATACGATCCGGTTGGGCCTAGCGATGCTCCGCGGGGAGGTTTGCGGGGGCCTAGAGGGCCTGGTGGAGCGGGGGGTCCGCCAGGGTTTGGTGGAGGGCCACCAAATCCGTTTTCGTCGTTTGGAGATGGCGATTTTCTTTAGGTTTCTTTCGTAGAGTTGGATTTCTGGAACCGGAACAGGATCAATGGGAGATGTATTTTAGTTTTCTCACGAGGGAATAACGAGGTTCCGGTATGGGGTTTATGGCTTTTCACGAGTGTTTTACTTGACGTGCAATCCAACTTATCACCAGAATGTAGGGCAGTTCTTGTGCCTTTCACGGAGAATTTTTTGCGATAGCTTTTGTATTTATAGTATCACCTACAGTCGCACTGCCGTACACAATGATCTGACTCCATAGCTGTGCTCTTAATCTCGAGCCAATTCAAGGCAAATATCGTCCTCAACGTCCGGAATGGGGCGGCCGATCTTGGGCTGTGAGGATTGAAGAGAAAGTCGCAGGCTCTTTCCTCAACTTAGTTTAGAGAAATGACTTGTTATGACGAAATCTCAATCTTTTTTCTAATTAAACCCTAGACATTGATTCCAAAATTTAATGAGGTACTATGTTAACGAAAGATGGTATTACTATCTATCTATCATACCCGCACACGTGTACTCCACAAGATGATATCGAGTGATAAGCTGTGCACATAGAAAGTTGAACCGAATGAGGGCTTGTAGTAGCCCTTAGGGTAAGACGCGCTAGTGAGCTTAGGTTCTGTTACCGGTGGTGCCGTGCCAACTTAGGGGCTGTTTGGCGTGACATTTCTGGGATGGCAAACCATGGTTTGTATGATATCATATCATAGCCGTACAAATTTCACAAAAATATTCACGCCAAACAACCCCCTAGTCCCTGTTTGGCACGTCACAAATACCATGGTATTTTCAGTTTCCCTAAGTATTTTCTGGTTGGAAAAAGGATAAACTGTGGTGTGCTTGACATGCGCATAAATACCATGGTATTTTTATACCCCAGAGGGAAATTCTCCTGCTGAATTTCTTGCAAACCTGCCACTGCCAAGGTACAATGGCTGTTTTTCCACAACCACCATGATAATATGATAGCAAAATACTACTTCTAACCTACTAGGTATTAGGGCAAAGTGGGGTTTCAGACAGTTTATATTTCAAAAATTAATGACAGTTATGTTCGTCTTTGCAAACCAAACCCTAAACCCTTCTCCTGGGCTTCTATCATGCCCTAGAGAAGAAGCATTGGAGGTGCCAAACGGAGTTTTTTCCCAGTGGCGTGCCGAATATGGCCCTAGTATGATTAATATTATGTAAGCTTAGTGAAGGGCCTGTAAGGGATAGCTTCGACTCACGAGCACCCCAGTAGCTTCAACCACAATCTACCCAACCAACATATCAAAATCTTGGATTCAGCCTGACGTTAACCTAAGATATGCCAAAAATTAATCGAAAACTGCCAGCGGTGGATCCAGTCCTCGCAAGGCGACGTGTCAACGCCGCTATACCAGACGTGGGTGGCCGGACATCACTCATTTGGGCTGCTGACGGCGGGCATGCGGAGATTGTCAAAATGTTGTTGAAACGGAAAGACGCCGGCTACAACATATCAAGCAAAACTGGCCGAACTGCACTCTCAGTAGCTGCAAGGCGTGGGCATTGTGAGGTAGTGGAGCTATTGTTAGGACAGAAAGATGTCGACCCCAACATACCGGGTAGCGATGGCCGATCACCACTCGCGTGGGCTGCGGAATTCGGGCACGAGGAAGTGGTTAAACTGCTGCTAGGGCGGGACGATGTCAATCCCAATACGGAAAGCGGCCAGCGTCGAACGCCGCTCTCGTGCGCTGCCAAGAGTGGGCATTCTGGGATAGTGAAGTTACTGTTGGGGCGGGAAGATGTTAATCCTGACAGCCCAGGTAACGATGGCCGAACACCGCTCTTCTTAGCCACCTACTACGGGGGTGTTGAGGTTGTCGAACTGCTATTGAAGCGGCAAGATGTCAACCCCAATACGCCAGTTGGCAGCGGCCAAACACCGCTCGAAGTGGCTGTCAGGCGTGGGCATGTTGGGGTGGTGAGTCTGCTACTGGAGCGAGAAGATATCAACCCCAACACGGTGGACGAAGACGGCCGAACGCCGCTCTCGTTGGCTATTAAGCTAAGGAAGGAGGAAGTTGTCCGAGTGCTCCTGGAGCGGGAAAATGTCGATCCTACCATACCAGACATTCACGGTCGACCACCACTATCTGTGGCTGCCAAGCGCGGCCTTTATGAAATTTTCAGGATGCTATTAGAACGGAATGACGTCAATCCAAACGTGCGGGATGGCGCTGGCCTGACACCACTCTCGTGGGCTGCCAGGTATGGTTGTGAGGGAATTGTCGAGCTGCTGCTGGAGCGGGAGGATATTGACCCCAACGTGCCAGATAGCAGGGGCGCAACACCAATCTTGACGGCCACCATATACGATAATGTCGGAGTTGTCGAGCTGTTATTGGGGCGGGGCGATCTCAACCCTAACATACCAGACGACGAAGGCGTGACGGCCCTCGCAGTGGCTATTGTGGTCGGGGATGCTGAAATAGTAGAGCTGCTGGAAGCCCACGGAAGCGTAATCTCCAGCATGATTGGGGCTGCGGAGGTATAAATTTTTATATCATCCTTGGAGTAACTGGTATTCGCTGCTTGTGCACTATCTTACATGTACTGTACGTCAATCTCTCGATGTTGGATCTGATGATCTGATTGAGTGAGGCTCAAATAGCCGATGAGCGGGTATGCAAAAATTTTCCCACTAAGTATGAGATAGCTCAGCAGCCCA
>Ga0307517_10000286_pt1 | contig 87335 bp, 52 predicted proteins | sample 23_EM_MG_FD_194515 | JGI IMG/M metagenome (GOLD analysis project Ga0307517, IMG submission 194515) | Populus trichocarpa ectomycorrhiza microbial communities from riparian zone in the Pacific Northwest, United States - 23_EM | ecosystem: Host-associated > Plants > Roots > Unclassified | place...
GTTGCTTTACCACTAACTCGCGTCCTTTACTCGCAGCCCACCAAAGTGGTGTTCTGCCCTCGTTATCTGGCTTGTCGGGGCCGACGTCTTTCCGGTCCAAAAGTTGCCTCACCACTCGCTCATGCCCGCCATCTGAAGCTTCGCCGAGGGGCGTCATACCATGGTTATCTGGCTTGTCGGGGTTGACGTCTTCTCGGCCCAAAAGTTGCTTTACCACTAACTCGCGTCCTTTACTCGCAGCCCACCAAAGTGGTGTTCTGCCCTCGTTATCTGGCTTGTCGGGGCCGACGTCTTTCCGGTCCAAAAGTTGCCTCACCACTCGCTCATGCCCACCATCTGAAGCCCCGCTGAGGGGCGTCATACCACGGTTATCTGGCTTGTCGGGGTTGACGTCTTCTCGGCCCAAAAGTTGCTTCACTACTAATTCGCATCCTTGATTCGCAGCCCACCAAAGTGGTGTTCTGCCCTCATTATCTGGCTTGTTGAGGATGACGTCTTCTCGGTCCAAAAGTTGCCCCACCACTCGCTCATGCCCGCCACCCGAAGCTTCGCCGAGGGGCGTCATACCACGGTTATCTGACTTGTCGGGGTTGACGTCTTCCCGGCCCAAAAGTTGATTCACCACTGGCTCGTGTCCTTGACTCGCAGCCCACCAAAGTGGTGTTCTGCCCTCGTTATCTGGCTTGTCGGGGTTGACGTCTTTTCGGCCCAAAAGTTGCTTCATCATTGACTCATGTCCTTTACACGCAGCCCACCAAAGTGGTGTTCTGCCCTCGTTATCTGGTTTGTCGGGGTTGATGTCTTCTCGGCCCAAAAGTTGCTTGACCACTGACCCGTGTCCTTTACACGCAGCCCACCAAAGTGGTGCTCTGCCCTCGTTATCTGGCTTGTCGGGGTTGACGTCTTTTCGGCCCAAAAGTTGCCCCATTACTAATTCGTGTCCTTGACTCGCAGCGGACAAAAGTGGTGTTCTGCCCTCGTTATCTGGCTTGTCCGGGTTGATGTCTTCCCGGCCCAAAAGTTGCTTCACCACTGACTCGTGCCCTTTACACGCAGCCCACCAAAGTGGTGTTCTGCCCTCGTTATCTAGCTTGTCGGGGTTGACGTCTTCCCGACCCAAAAGTTGCTTCACCACTGACTCGTGTCCTTTACACGCAGCCCACCAAAGTGGTGCTCTGCCCTCGTTATCTGGCTTGTCGGGGTTGACGTCTTCCCGGCCCAAAAACTGCTTCACCACTGACTCGTGTCCTTTGATCGCAGCCCACCAAAGTGGTGTCTCGCCGTCGTTGTTTGACTTATTGGGGCAGACCTCTTCCCTGTCCAAAAGTTGCCTCACCACTCGCTCATGCCCACTAGCCGAAGCCTCGCCGAGGGGTGTAATACCACGGTTATCTGGCTTGTCGGGGTTGATATCTTCTTGGCTCAAAAGTTGCCTCACTACTGACTCATATCCTGGACCCGCAGCCCACCAAAGTGGCGCACGGCCCTTGTTGTCTGGCTTGTCGGGGCTGACGTCTTTCCGACCCAAAAGTTGCTTCACCACTAACTCGTGTCCTTTACCCGCAGCCCACGAAAGTGGTGTTCTGCCCTCGTTATCTGGCTTGTCGGGGTTGACGTTTTCCTGGTCCAAAAGTCGCCCCACCACTGACTGGTGCCCATTCATTGCGGCGTATGAAAGTGGTGTATTGCCCTCGTTATCTGGCCTGTCGGGGCTGACGTCTTCCCGGTCCAAGAGTTGCTTCACCACCGACCCGTGCCCTCTAATCGCAGCCCACGAAAGTGGTGTATTGCCCTCATTGTCTGGCTTGTCGGGGTTGACGTCTTCTCGGCCCAAAAGTTGCTTCACCACTAACTCGTGTCCTTCACTCGCAGCCCACCAAAGTGGTGTCTTGCCCTGGTTCTTTGACCCGTTGGGGTCGACGGCCCCGTGCCCTAGCAATAGGTCCACCGCCTCCCAATTTCCACTTCTCGCCGCCCATGCCAGCGGCGTCATACCCGTAGAATCCCTTTGGTTGGCATCACAATCACTCATTCCTAACAGCCCAGTCATAAGCTCAACAATCCCGAAGAATGATGCACAGTGCAGCCCGCTGAACAGTGAATGGGCATTGGCCTCCGCGGGATCTTCCCGATCCAATATTTGCTCCAAAAGTGTGTTAGCAGTTACGTGGCTCTCGTAGCTGTCCAAGAGCTGCCTCCCAAGCGACCTCGCGCGTTCTGAAAGTTCTCTCTTTGCATGGGTTCCCCAATACCTCGAACAATATTCGAGGAAAGGCATGCTTGAAAGGTCCGGTTGCGGCTTAGCTGAAAGGGCGCTGGCCTTGTCCGAATTTAGATAAGTTAAGCAAGTTTCCGCCATCAGCAAGTCAGCTCGAGGGAAAAGGTTCTGATGAGCACAGAGGTACTCGCGGAGTGTGTGGTGGATCAACCGGAAGGTCGAAGCTTCTTTATCGACGGTTACTAGTCCTTGACAGCAGGTGAGCAACGTCTCTATCGCAGGGACGTTGTCACTATTGAAATCTGTAGATCCAATCTCCACAGCAAGCCCATGACATAGTTCATCCACCAGCAATGGCCTTTCGGAATAACATATCCACATCAATGTGGCCATAGCAAGTGTTACTTTCTCCCCTTCTTGAGCTCTTATCCGTTCAAGTGTTGCTTTGTATGCACCTTCCAACCCCAACCCATCCCCGATCGCATTGAGCCTCACTCGCCTCCGATGGATCGTTGTTCCCCTCAGGATTGCCTCGACCCTGAGTGAAACCAGTAGGAATCTAGATTCTCACCTGTCAGTATATAACCTACAATGGTTTCCTGGACCCTCACTACTACGCACGTTTCCGGGACCTCGCCGGGAATGCTTTTCATTATATCCCCCTCCAACCCACTATCCATCACCTCGGGAGTTGTGTCCTTCCTCAGTCTCACGCGCAAATATGTGACGATATCATCATCCCGCGGCGTTATAGACACACTGATCGCTCCTCCACCTAGTTCCCTCTCAACCGCTCCCCGGATATGTGACCTCCCAGTCATGAACATTCGGGTATTTGGCGACCTCTGGAGAATTTGGCCCAATGCTCCAAGAACCTCAACCTGATGTTCCGGAATACATTCATCGAGCGCATCAATACAGATCAATGTTCTCCGCAAAGATGAGAGAGCTGGGAACATTTTCACAATATCCTGAACTTGCAGTCTCCGGCCACCAAGCAACTTCTTCTGGCTCCTAAACTCCTTCCTGATGTCCTCCGGAATTGCTTCCAACCCACTTAGAAGCTGACTGAGGAGAGAACCGAGCATATTTGTCGGAGACTGGGCCTCCCGGGAAGCAAAATCATAATAAAAGCAGGCAACTGCCATATCTTGGTCTCTGGCCTGGTTGCATAAATAGTCTACCACAACAGAACTACCATCCCAAGCTATCAGCAATAATGTCCCTTCCATATTGATGGTGGCTCGTACCAGATGTAGCTCTTGCCGACCCCCGGATTGCCATAGCAGAACAAGACCGCATGACTAGATTCCTCATACCAGCTTATAAACTCTTTGGTTTCCAGTAGCCAGTCACCTATACTATCTACTCGAAGATTGCAAATGTCGTGATGTCGCACCTGCGGCTCCAAGGGAGACAGCCAGGCCCTTATTTGGGGTTCGTCATCGGCAGCAGTTACTGTAATGACATTGTTATAACTATTCGATACATTGAAAGAACCGGTGTTGTCTGTAAAAGTGCGAGACATCCTCGGCTTTTTCACAGCCAGGAACGCGGTGGAGAAGAGGTTGTTGAGGAGCTTTTGCTCGCTTGACAGAGTTCTAGGAAAAGCGGGGCTCCTTACTCAGCCCTGCGACTGCCGAATCGCCGCCCAATCACCCAACCAGGGGGCCGTGAAACCAAAATCCCTGTGATAAATTTAGCTAATTTTATGGAAGTAAGTCAGGGATCGCTATCAGCTATCTCTATGAGAACTACTGGTATACTTACCATAGCAACAGGCAAGCCCAACAACTAAGGACTTCCCAGATTTTGTTATCCCCACTTAGCTAAATTCTAAGAGTAACTCAAGCTACTATACAGCATCTCTTACCAGTATGTTAATCCCCACCTTTCACCTGTTGCCGATGCCAGGAGCTATAATTCCACCCCGAAATCCCTCAAACCATTAACCTAGACACTCTTCTAGCAACGGATAAATTTAGGTCCCAGCATTGCAATGAAGCAAAACAAGACCTTATCCGAAGTTATGAGCTGAGATTATGGAAGCGGTAAAGCTTTCATCCCTTTCTCCATTGCGCCCTTCGCGCAAGAGGTTTAGTTCAGAAAATAACCATACCGGTTTCTAGGAAGTATCCCTCATTAACTAGAAATAAACCACAGGATCCCCAACTAAGACCTATTTTACACACTTTTCTTGTGGCGCTTTAATGGACGAAGGGGCGATATAGAGGTGATAGGATACCCTGGGGGAATAGCATTCGCATAGATTTTCTACCTACCCAAGCCGCGAGAGAAAGGGACAATGTAGAGAAATCCATACCAAGCAGTGAACCCCCCATGAACCCCCCCTGTTGTCCCTCCCAGCAGTTCAAGCCCTGCTGCAGAGATACACCGACCCGCTGTGCAAATCACACAACTTTGGCAGACAGTCTTAAAGCTCCTCTTTCTTTGCTTGGGCCTCCCGGGCTGTCCAGATTACGTGGTCCACCACCCTTCTGGTGACAACTACTAGTTCCGGAGCAACCACACTCCCGCGACATGGCACAGTTTCCCCGTGGGATTGCGAACTCCATCCAGCATGCCACATAAAAATACCTCGAGCGTGTCCGGATACGACAGCCCTATTCCGTTGCCCGATACCAATGACTAATTCCCTTCAGTTCCAAAATTCTGAAACTCTCGCTTCTACAGCCTACCGGTACTGCCAAAGTACTGGTAGCCACAAGGCGGAACAGTTGCCCCCCCCTTCATTTTTGCCAATCAGGCTCTTTCCGGCTAGGCAACCATCCCCCACTCTTGACACCGGACCCCTATGGTGTGTTAGAGTTCACAGAAGTGGATAGTTGTTTCATTTGTTCTATACGGAAGGATAGACGGAAGGATAGATGGAATGGTTTTTTGGTTATGTCTTTCCTTTGTTCTGAGTACGGAGATCGACAAGCAGAAGGGGATTACGCATGAAGGAGAGATTGATAGGTGTGGCAGACGATAGATTGATTGAGAGAGTTTTATTATTCTTATAATATTATAGACTTATGTTTGGTTAGTTAGTTTTGGGAAGACGACGAGCGAATGAAGTTTTTGATTCTCCCTAGTACCCTTTTAGTTTTGCCCTAGTCTAGTTCGACCGGTTGACCGTTACGCGCGCATTATCCTCGCAACATGATAGTTCCGAAAATCCAACCAAAAACAGGGTAAGGAAGTGAACAAACAACACGAAACAAACTGCATAGAACCATGAACAAGGAACCACAGCACGGGTTCACAACGTCTCAACCAGCGCCTCAAGAGGGCCACCTTCAAAGTTCAAAAAAGTCCTCAACATATAAAATTACCGGTTACACTATTCCTGGATAGAGGGAGAGAAGGAGTAGCCGGGACTGCTGGAAGTGCTAAATCAAACCGCCTGCCAAACCCATTCAGCTTTTGCGAGGGTTAGGTGAAACGCCCCAGAGTCAGATTGTGTCAAACCCCGTTTAGATTACCGTATGGTCTCTTCCAGCGGTGGAAGCTTCTAAACTCCGCACATGATATGGGCGCCACGAACAAATCTTTATAAATTAGATAGTAAAGACTTTCCAAATCTCACAGCCTGGGAATCTAACGACACCCGAGCATACTAAGTAATGAGTGATACCCTAATTTATTCCACTGCTGTCCACTTTCCCCCTCCTTCACTGTGTTACAGCCCAGCTGCTGGCATCATCAAATCTCACTCGTATACAGCTTCCAGCTTCGTGTGAAATTGCGTAGGTTTTAGCAGCGGAATTGATTAATTAATTTGACCTATCTCAATAGACAATGACAGACACAACTCTCATATAGCCACCCTTCCCTCACATAGACAGTGTACGCAACCAAGTGCCAAGGAAGACAGTTCTAGGCTAGCGCATGAGAACAAAGAAAAGCTAAAGCAACAAAGGAAACAATAAAGTAGCATAACGCAACACTTCGTGTTGGGAGTTAACAGTTTACTGGACCTCCTATCCACTATTGTGGACACGAGTGGTGAGTGGGGGCCGACGTTCCGCAAACCACATGACATCACCGAAGTGGGATAGTATTCATATTTCCGTTCTTTAGGTATGCAGTAAACCCGACCCTCCGCTGCAAACGGTAGGAAGGTTTTGCTCCGGCAGTCACAACTTGAACTGTGCCGTACCCAAGCCTAGGCAAGGTCCAATATGGCAACGGAAGGGTTTTTTCCCTCATTTTTCTAAGTAAAGTGGATACAGTAGTACCAACAACATGACATAAACTTCACTAGGGTGCTAGCCCTCTTCTCCACATCGTCAATTTCCGTACAGCCTAGTTGAATCGATTGCGGGGGCTTGCCTGCTCTACGTGTATGATTTCTTGTTCTTGGAACCGGCTGGCTGGTCCTGCTGGCTGGGTTGTTGACATTTTGGTTTTCGCCCATGGAATAAAAAACTAAGAAAAAAAAGGTTCTTGTCCAGAAACTGGCAGCTGATAAAACAAAAACTCTGTTTAGACCGCCTTATCTAAGAGTGGCGCCAGGGAGCCGAGCCGCAGCACCCTCGAACGGTCAATTTGGAGTGGCTAGCGTAGTTGCCATGGCAACAGGCGCCGCACTGTTACTGTCAGACCTCCCCCAGTGGTATGATAGGCGGTCTTTTGCGGTTGTTAGCACAAAGGTTTATCACGGTCTCGATGGCACTGAACGAAAAACAAGAAAAGTTGTGTAAATGGAGGTTCTGTAGACACCAGGAGGAGCGAGAGACGAGGGCTCGGATTATCCTGAGAAGCGGATGTTGTTTGACCTTTCTTTCTTTCAACAAATTTGAAAACAGGTGTTGGAGGGGCTGACGCGGAAGCGATTAGGCATGCGTTCAAAATCTTGCACGCAACACTATGAGTCTCTCAACACCTCCGATAGTATCGTACAGTACTGGCTTCGGCGAATTGAAGCCGGACACTTAAGGCGGCAATTCCCATACAGAGTGTCCGGTTTCAACTCAGTCGCGTGAGTACAGTACAAGTACATTCAAGTTGCTCCCATCATAGCAAAACTCCCTTAATAGACTACCTTCATTTTTTAACCGTCCGGATTCCTAGCTCGGCTGTTCCAACCTCTTATTGATATCCGGAATGAACGTGCTCTCTGGAAAACATCTGAGTGGATGCCCACGGTTTCCAAGGCTCAAACTGTTACGCTGTGGGAAGGCTTGTTTATCGGTGGACTCACAAGATGCGGGTTCACCCCTGTCTACTGGTAGAAAGCCCGTCTAATCTCAAGGCTACGGAGGCGCTTTGCTGCGGCGGATGCACGGGCACTGAGTTTGCTTTCCTCACACATCGCTAATAAATTTTTACCATTTAATAAGAGGTCAGGCAGAGACCTGACCAATAAATCAATTTTACTGTTCCATTCGTATATCAATTTTACCATTACTGTGTGTGGATGCTCACGGTTGAATGAGCATTCGTTGGCGCTAAACTCCATCAATCACCAAAGGATAGCAATGACACTTCGGTTGCCGCACCGCGGTACTCTTACGATTGTCGAGAACTCTCCTGCCAGGACCGTGAGCATTCAAGCGACCTTCATCGTAATCTACTTGGTAATTTAAAAAGTCATTGGACGCTTTTGTGCCAAGATAGGTACTAATAAATGCAAAGCGTCCAAAGACTTTCCAAATGGCCAAGCGCTATTATACCGGTATGAGGGGAGTGATAAAAAATAATAATCAGGGGATCCTCGTTATTCAGGAAATATATTTGGAGACCGCTGAAGTTTGGTGAATGTCGTACTAAGTGTTAAAGTTGGTGGATACCCATAATACGGCCTAGCTTTTCTAGTCGAGGTAAAGTTCTCCGCACTGGGGGCGATACATGGGCAGGGTAAGCGCTGCTAGGGCAGGCTTGCAGAGGTTCCGGTATGGAAACGAGAACGGTCGGCGATGGTAGCGAAAGGACGAAACTGGGCTAGAACAGGAACACATGTTAAGCGACATGCACACGATTACTCGAGCATAGGAAGAGGGAGGGCTGGTTCAGGCTCGTACGTCTGAGATGAACTTTTGGTGGGCAGGCCTGCGCAAGGATGGACGAATCGGGGAGAGGGGGGTGTAGGGAGAGAAGGAACGTTGAGGAGAGAAGATAAATTATCGTTGCGGTCGTGTCCTTGGAAATGTTAGTGGTTGTCCGTCCTCATGAGAGCCTCAAGGGTGACTCCAGGATTCGCTTCCCTGTCATAAGGCGCCGCCCACGGCCGGGGTGAGCAGAGCCGCAGAAGTATAATTATGTAAGCGAGGGGAGCTCTGAGGGAACGAAACAGTGCCTAGAAAGGGAACACAAATGTCAAGGAGGGGGTATCGCTCCTTCGTCCGCGATTAAACTTATTCAATGAACCATCCACGATCAACTACCGGCATTGGCTGGCAGCCTAGCACAAGCACAGGGGAATCAGAAAGAGTGGGGCAGACGGAGAGGGGAAATAGTGAAGAAGAGGAGAAGGAAAGCGGGCAAACTGTCGTACGGCTCTCTCCTTGGAGATGTTGACCATTCTTCTCGATGCCTCTAAGAGCTAGAGAGGTGCGAAAAATGGCGCTTTATACCCCTCGCGAACCACCACCTCTACACACACTGTCGAAGGCTAACTGCAAGTAGGGAGCACAAATGAGGGTACACACAGGAAGTGGTAAATACTCTTCCATCCCCACGGTATGTTGCGCCTACTTAGCGGAGGTTTTCGCGAAATACGGTCCCCTTCCGCCTATGGAACACAACTCTCCCTGCTCAGGCTCCGATTGCTCAATACCCTTTCGCCTCCCTTACGCTACGGTAATCCCAATCATAGAGAGCCTCTGCTTCCGGAAGACTTTTACCAAGTAAGTGTACCATCCTTCTACCAATTGGTAGGCGGCTATCCTATTTACAACCGAGAAGAGTCGACTAAGGCAATTGCCCAATGCGCATTTCCACCGACGCCGTTCCAACCACTCTACATACCATCGCCCGTCGATCCTCTCGTCGTCTCCCAAGCACTTTCCACGATTCACACCCAACCTGTTATCAAAGGTCGCTGAACGTATGGTGGTATTACTCAATAATGATCCTCTGCCAAAGGGCTTATCCGGGCAACGGGGCGGATAGACCAACTATTGGTGAACTTCTATGTCAGCTTCCCCGCACTTGCCCCCACACCGTACCCTTTATGGAACCTCTTCGAATACCCGCCGGTGGCAGGGTGCCAAGTTAACTAATATACAAAGTACGGAACAAGAGCAGGAGCACCGGGGGTACGATAAGCCCATCACTCCTGACGAGGGTGCTAACTGAAATGGAAATAAAGGGTGGCAGTGGAGTATTTAAGAGCATAGGGAAATACTGGCATCCTATCAGTCGGTAACTAGTCTAGACTCCGAGTGATAGCCGATGATCACATCGACCTCTTGCCCCCACGCCCGCTGCTGCCTGGGCACCATACCTATTTCCTAATCCTCCCTAGGAGAAAATTCATCAAAAACCCCGTCTAGGAACCGCTATCAGAGACACCTGGCGGGTTATTCTGCTCCGGAATCTCTATCCGTGATTAACTTAGTCCGCCATTCCCTATCCTTAAGGCGTTGAACAGGTGTGCGGCCACTTCGCGCCCTCTCGGCAATACCTAGGAGTGTGTCCTCCCTGCAAGTTTTGGGGAAGCGGTGGGGGTAGCCTCGCAGCGCAGGGGTACTGGGCGGCACAGTACCCGTCAGCAGCGGCTTGGTGAAGTGGATGATACCGAAGACTTCCAAATAATGTTTCTAGTTACAGAAACTACACCTACTGTTATAAGCTAATAGGTATACTTTTGGGTCTATTGTGATGCTTGAGAACTGTCTGGACACGGATTTGAGTGAAGATTGCACCCAAGTGTTACAGCCACTCCGCAAAAAAGTCATTGTGAATGGAATTTCTCTTTGCCTGTGGAATGGATCCTGCCTCGGTGCACACCCCAATTGTCGAATGCCGTTACCTTTAGTTCACCGGAATCTCCGTTAAAGGGAAGCACCGTTTGATGGGGGCTTTTGCTGAGTGGCTGTGTGGAGGGTTACGGTGCGGTGGGTGCATCTGCACAAGCATCCCGCTGGTAAGTGGATAGAGGAATGGATGAGTAGTAATTTGGCTGTTAACCTGATCTAATTGTGCTATCCAAGCGGTAATATCAATCTGTTATTCACTATAGAAAGAAAATGAAAATGTGGAGTTAAGTGTAAACCAAATAATAAAAAAAGCAGTCAGACATAAAGGAGGGGATCTATAAGGGAAAGCCGAAACAGGGATCAGTGAAAGGGCAATAATATTCCCAAGAGTGAGAATGAAACAAGAAAATACCCTCCGCCTCTTTATTCCAACTACCCACAGTAGAAACTCGGGATTCTCAGTCGATCGCAACATCAAATATGCTGGAGGCCCCAACGATTATACGCATGCCCTATATTCCAGGGACATGATAAATTGCATGCCTAGAGAATCCTCGAGCTCTAGAATAAGGACGAACACGGAAGGAAAATCGGGGGTACGTCAAGAAACGGATAGCGGTCAGACCGTACTATGGGGTCTAAAGGCTTGTGCATATTATAGTAGATTCACCACGCCTTCACACCCCGTATAGACGCATAAAAGGGCGGTGTGTAACTATTTTATCTTGCCCACCCGGGTAAATATCTTGCCGGCCCTAGAGCCCTTCCCCACCAACTAGTGCTTCTCAATTAAAACCCAGGAAGGAGGTATAATACCCCCACTGTCTAGCTTGTTAGGTTTGACATCTTGTCCGTCGGAAAGTCTCTTAACCACTGACTCGTGCCCTTCCATTGTAGCCTAAAAAAGTAGTGTCTTATCAACGTTGTTTGGCTTGTCGGGGTCGACTGCCTCCCCACCTTAGAAATAGCTCCACCGCCTCCCTATTTCTACTCCTCGCCGCCAATATGAGTGGCGTCATACCTGCAGACTCTCTTTGGTTGGCAGTGTAGCCATTCATTTTAGAAGCAGTCGTAGTCTAATCTCGGGAAAAGATGCGCACCAAACAGGGAAGGATTGTTGGCTTCCAGGTTCAAATATTTGCTTAGAAAGTCAGTTGCTGGCTACTAGCCTCTCCTACCGGCTCAAGAGCTCTATAGGGAGCAATCTCTTGCGATCTGAAAGTTCTCTGTTCGCATGGGTGCCCTAATATCTCGAACAAGATTTGAGGGGGAGGGGCGTGCTTGAGAGGCTAGATTGCGGTTTTACCGGAAGGATCCTGGCCTGGTTAGGATTCAGATAAGTCAAGCATGTTTCCGCCAAGCGGAGAGTCACTGTACCCTAGTACTCTCGGAGTGTGTTGTGGATCAACCGGAAGGTCGAGATTTTCTTATCCACAGTGCCTAGTCCTTGATAGCAGGCGGGCGATATCTCTGTCCTAGTGACATTGCCGATGTTGAAGTGTGTAGATCTATTCTCGATAGAAAGCGCATGACACAGTTCATCTACCTATAATAGCCGCTCTGAATGGCATATCCAGAGCAACGCTGTCGCGGCGAATTCCACTTTCTCTCCTTCTTGAGTATTTGTCCATTGGTTCTGTTCGAATGTTTCCTCGTATCCATCTCCCAGCCCGAACTCATGAACATTGAATAGAGCTTCTTTCGCCAGCGAGGGATTGTCGCTTCTCATGATTGCATTAACTCTAGGCGGGGGTAGCTGCGGTCTAGATTTACACCTGTTAGTATTGGCTTGCAGGGGTTTCCTGGGCTCGTCACTACGACGTAGGTTTCAGGGCCATCTTTGGGAATATTCTTCATAATATCGTTCTCCAACACAGTATCAATCATCTCGGGAGTTGCCCTCCCTCAACCCCACCTGCGGATATGTGACTATACTCGAGTACTGTGGTCTTTGGGATTTTATAGATACACTTGTTCTCCCACCCAATCCCCCTCCACAGCCCCCTGGACACGTGATCCTGCTGCCGTGAGTATTCCAGTATTTGGCCACCCCTGGAGAATATTTCCTTTCGCATAGCTTTGAGTAGATACTTTGGAATACATTCTCTAAGAGCCTTAGCACAGACGGATGTGCGCTGTAAAAAGGCCGCGGTTGGGAATATTCTCACAATATTAGGAAGTTGTAGTCTTCGACCACTAGCTACTTTCTATCCCTGAAACTTCTGTTAATTTCCAATCAGATTGCTTCTAACCCACTCAAAAGTTTTAGCAGGGGACCGAGCATATTTATACGAGGCTGGATCTCCCTAGAGGGAAAGTCAGTGTAAGAACAGGCGGGTACTATATCTTGTTCTATGAGCCAGCCGCCTTACTAAACTACCACAGAATTATCATCACGAGCTGTCAGTAATAATGTCATTTTCACCGCACTGGTGGTCTCTCATCCCTGATATAGCCCCTGCGAGCCCCGGATTACCACAGTAGAGCAAGGCTGCGTGGTCGGATTTGTCATTCCCACTGCTATTTTACCAGTTTTCTGACCCCCCGGCTTCCCTTAGCCGATCCCCTAAAATATCCGCTCGCTGATTGCGAGTATCCTGGTGCAGCACTTGCAGTTCTACGGGCGACGGATAGGCTAAGACTTTGGACACCGTATCGACTGCAGTAAACGTGAAGGCATTTAGCATATTGAAAAATTGATGTCGGTAAAAGCGCAAGACATCCTTCACTCCTCCGCTTCTCGGGGCGTTGTATAGAGCGGGTTTCTCAAGAGATCTGGATCGGTTGGCAAAGTTTCATAGGTTTGGGAAAAACTAGCTTCATTTCTCTCCGCTCTGGCCACCTAATCGCAGCTCAACTAATTTTAACGGGGAATTTTTGAAACCGAAACCGGTGCACTCTCTAATCTACCTTGGGTATGGTTGTGGAAGAGGTACCACCCATCGACTCAAAACAAACAGCCCCAATGCAATGAAAGGAGTGGTATCCGGGATCCCCACAAGCACAGGAATAAATCCTCTGCTGGACCCATTAAAGCCCCGCAGATCCGCTTTCTAGGTCTAAAAAGACTCGTTGGTGAAACATTCAGGGCTAAATTGCATATCAGGCCTAACACTAGGTCCATCCTCAATCGCAGTGTGTGATGCGCTGTGAGTGTAGGAGTTCGGATTACTTGACCTGGCCACTTTTTTTTTTGGCTCTACCAAAGTCGATCGGTATTTACCCATTCCCATTGCTTCTACTATTCATTTCTTATCTTTCGCCAGGCCACAACGTGCCCCCCGGGCCGTCAAATAAACTTGTACCCCGCTCCTCACTTTTCCTTTGGTAACTTTAGCTGTTAGATCCCGCATCCCGGGCTCGGCCTTTCCAGTCCTGTGGTCTTAGTAGAAATGAACGTGTTTGTTGAAATAGCGCTTTCTAACACGGAATTTTTACTTCTTCCAGTAGGATTGAGTTTGTCTGTATCCTTCGGTCTCGGCTTAGAGCTGTTCGGGGTTCAACTTACCTCGCTTACATTTTCTCTCATGTTCTTGCTCGATCGGTTGGTGAAATATACAATCTTATTCTCATTCATTTTCTCTGTCTTCCACCTTTTTTCCTTTAATCCCCACTCCTCATCATCGCGGGTTGCTGTTTCACTGCATAAATAGTGGGTCTCTCTGGCACTCTCCTATAGAATTAAGTTGAGCCTCTCTCGTTCTCTTGGGGTTTCCAGTATACAGTTCAATCGTTCTATCTTCCACGACAGCGCCTCTTTGAAAACCTTCGAGTGAGTTTATATGACGGACAAAGCAAAGCTTTCGGGGGAGGGGATTATATGATGACGGATTGACATAACACCGACGGGCATTTTAAGACTCTTTGCTTCCATCATAATATTATACCAACCAACGAAATGATATAAGAAAAGAGGCTGTTGTAACTGGTGTTCCTGTGGGACTTCGATCATTCATCTAGGATACTCTGAGCCCCTTTGTGCTCCAAGAGATACCCTTATCCCCTCCCTGTTAATGCGAAATTCTAACCCCCCATGATCCTCCTGGCGAGCGACCAGGGCTTAATTTATGCGGAGTTCTAAGCAAATTGACACAGATGTATTCCACGTTGTGAGGAAGGAAACCAGGTACTGCATGAGGCAGGATTGTTGGGTGGGATGGAATTTGAATTTTCCGAGCCATCGCATAATTTAGGAGACAAATTCGGAGGTTGGCGGATTTGTGTGAGTGTAGTTGCAGTTATCATACCTATAACACAACATTTTCTTAGGGCTGTGGTAAGATTGTTTACACTGGGAAAGTATCATATTATACTGGAGGTGAGGGGGTTAAGTGACGCTAGGACTTAGTGGCGGTTACTAGGGCGGAGTGGCAGAGGAGCCGGTATGATATGTGAACGGGAACTATTGGATATGTTACACTGGTTAATCACGCCTTAATTAATTCTATGTGAATCACTTATGCCGGAGAATGGATGGTTCTAGTTTAGGTCTTTGGTTAGCATAATTTTATTGTTCAAATGGCAACTCAATTAAATCTTATCATTGTATGAGGAGGCGAAGGAAGGAATAGTCTAACACAAGTAAAGAAATCGAAAGAGGTTATCACAAACGAAGAGGAGAATCTAAAATGTGGAATCAAAATGACAATCGAGGAAACAAAATGGGGTTGCAAGGCAAAAATAGAATTGGCAGAATGCTCCCCAGCACCGTGTTCCAACCACTCGGAAATCGGAAATCAAAATCCTTCACTCGCTCACGTCATTAAATGTGGGGAATGTTTCGAATAATTACACATGTGCCCTACACCGCAGAGACTCAATATATTCCGCGCGTGGAGAGTTTTCAAGCACAGGAATAAGAACTAACCTAGAGGAAAAAGAGAGAGTAAAGAAGGATGTAGTGGCCATATTGTAGACTTCGGGGATGCGGGGGAGATGTAGTAGAGGAGTGGCAGTGAGTACAGCAGTAGGCAGGCTCGGGAATAGTGGATACCGGCGGCCGGAGGCACGAGGCAGGTAAAGCCCTGAACTCGTCGCCGAAAACTAGACGGAGCTGCGGGTGTCTAGGATTAGGGGAGATCCCACACCGATTTGTGTTCCTTTGTAGAGGAATACAGGGGTGGTGACTTTAGTGAGTCACTATTCCTGTCTAGACTGCTGGGGTTGGCGCCCTCCCGATGAGAAAGCTGTTAGACCACTGGCTCGTGCCCTCCAAGTGGCCCCACGAACGTGGTGTACGGCCCCTTGTTTTCTGGCCTGACTGGAATAGTCTCCTCGGTCCAAAAATTGAATCAACGCTGACTAGTATCTGCTAAACAGGGGCCGAGAGAGGGGCGTAATACCTAGGCGGTATGGACTACATGGGTTATCTACCCTGTCAAAAATCTGCCTCAACACTGATTCGTGCTCTTCTATCATAGCTTGTGAAAGTGGGTCCCTGCCCTGGTTATCTGGCGTGCCGGGGTGAGTCTCCGGTTGACGTCTTTTCGGTTTAAAAGCTGCTTCACTACTGGCAGCCCACATGAGTGGTGTCTAGTCCTCGTTGTCTGGCTTATTGGGGTGGACGTCTCCCCGGTCCAAAAGGTGCTTTACCACTGATTCGTGCCCTTCGCTCGCAGCCCACGAAGGTGGTGTCCTGCCCTCATCGTCTGGCTTGTTGGGGTTGATGTCCTCTCGGTCCAAATGCTGTTTCACTACTGACTCGTGCCCTTTTCCCGCATCCAACAAAAGTAGTGTCCTGCCCTCATCGTCTGGCTCGTCAGGGTTGATGTCTTCCAGGCCCAGAAGCTGCTCCGCCACTAACTCGCACCCTTCACTCGCAGCCCACGAAAGTGGTGACTTGCCTCCGTTGTTAGGCTTGTTAGGGTTAATGTCTTCTCGGTCTAAAAGCTGTTTCACCACTGACTCGTGCCCTTTGCTTGCAGCCCACGAAAGAGGTGTCCAGCCTCCGTTGTCAGGATTGTTGGGGTTAATGTCCTCTCGGTCCAAAAGTTGCTTGACCACTGATTCGTGTCCTTTGCTCGCAGCCCATGAAAGTGGTGTCCAGCCCTCATCGTCTGGCTTGTTGGGGTTGACGTCCTCCCGGTCCAAAAATTGCTTCACTACTGACCCGTGCCCTGCGCTCGCAGCCCATGAAAGTGGTATCCTCCCCCCGTTGTCTGGCTTGTTGGGGTTGACGTCCTCCCGGCCCAAAAGCTGTTTCACTACTGACTCGTGCCCCTCCATTGCAGCCCACATGAGTGGTGTCCAGCCCTCGTTGTCTGGATTATTGGGGTTGACGTCTCCCCGGTCTAAAAGGCGCTCCACCACTGATTCGTGCCCTTCGCTCGCAGCCAACCAAAGTGGTGTCCTGCCCTCATCGTCTGGCTTGTTGGGGTTGACGTCTTCCCGGTCCAAAAGCTGTTTCACTACTGACTCGTGCCCTTCACTCGCAGCCCACGAAAGTGGTGTCTTGCCTCCGTTGTCAGGCTTGTCAGGGTTAATGTCCTCCCGGTCCAAAAGTTGCCTCACCACTGAGTCGTGCCCCTCCATTGCAGCCCACATGAGTGGTGTCCAGTCCTCGTTGTCTGGCCTATTGGGGTTGACGTCTCCCCGGTCTAAAAGCTGCTTCACCAATGACTCGTGCCCTTTGCTCGCAGCCAATGAAAGTGGTGTCCCGCCCCTAGCGTCTGGCTCGTCAGGGTTGATGTCTTCCCGGCCCAAAAGCTGCTCCCCCACTAAATGGTGTCCTTTAATCGCAACCCATGAAAGTGGTGTCCTCCCCCCGTTGTCCGGCTTGTTGGGGTCGACGGTTTCCTCTCCTAGTAACAACTCCACAGCCTCCCCATGTCCGCCCCTCACGGCCCACGCGAGTGGTGTTATCCCTGCAGAATCTCCCCGGTTGATATCAAAGGCACTCGTTCCTAATAAGCCAGTCATAAGATCAAAAATCCCAAAAAAAGATGCACAGTGTAGTCCACTGAACAGCGAGGCAGCATTGGCTCCAAGCAAATCATCATTCGTCTCAAGGGGGTCGTCATCAGGTTCCAATATTTGCCCAAAAAGCGAGCCCGCTGTTACGTGGTTCTCATACTTCTCCAAGAGCTCCATTGCAAGCAATTTCGTACTGTCTGAAAGTTCCCTCTTTGCGTGAGTGCCCCAATATCGCGAACAATATTTTAGGAAGGGCATGCTTTGGGGATCAGGCGGCGGTCTAGTCGGAAGGGATTTGGCCTGGTCCAAATTCAGGTAAGTTAAGCAGGTTTCTGCCATTGAGGAGTGAGCTCGAGGGAAAAGGTTGCGATGGGTGCAGAGGTACTCGCGGAGTGTGTAGTGGATCAACCGGAAGGTCAAGGCTTCCTTATCCAGGGTGATTAGTCCTTGACAGCAGACGAGCAATGTTTCTCCCGCTGGAATATCATTGCTATTAAAATGTGTAGATCCAACTTCTACGGCGAGTGCATGACACAGTTCATCTACCTGTAATGGCCTTTCTGAATGGCATATCCACATTAACGTGGTCATGGCAAGTGTCGCTTTCCCCCCTCCTTGGGCTCTTATCCGTTCTAGTGTCTCTTCGTATGCATCTCCCAACCCTAACCCATCCCCTACCTCATGGAACCTTTTCCGCCTCCGATGGATTGTTGTTTCTCCCAGGATTGTATCCATCTTAAGCGAAACCAATAGGAATCTATAGTAGATTTGCGCTTGTCAGTATATTGCTCACAAAGATTCCCTGGCCCCCGACTGCTACGTACGATTCTGAGGCCTCCCCCGGAATGCCTTTCATAATGTCATTCTCCAATCCACTATCCATCACCTCGGGACTTGTGTCCTTCCTCAGCCTCACGCGCAGGTATGTGGCTATATCATGATCTTTGGGCTTTATCGACACACTTATTACCCCTCCACCAAAATCCCTCTCAACCACTCCCCGGATGTGTGGCCTTCCAGTCATGAACATCCTTGTATTTGGTGACCTCTGGATAATTTGACCCAATGCGTCAATAACCTCGAGCTGATGCCTTGGGATGCATTCATCAAGAGCATCAACGCAGATGAATGTACGCTGCGAAGATGATACAGTCGCGAACATTTCCACAATATCAGCAAGTCGTAATCCTCGGCCACCAATCACCCTCTTGTGACCCCGAAATTTCTGCTCGACTTCCCCTGGAACAGCCCCTGACCCACTCACCAGCTGTTTGAGCAGGGAGCCGAGCATATTGGTGGGTGACTGGGCTTCTCGGGAAGCGAAGTCATAGTAAAACAGGCAACTGCCATATCTCGCTCTGTTGCCTGGTCGCATAAATAGTCTACCACCACGGAACTGTCGTCGCGGCCCATCAGTAATAATATTCTTCATTTGTTCCGAACTGATGGTCTCCCATACCTGATGTAGCTCTTGCCGACCCCCGGGTCACCATAGCAAAGCAGAGCCGCATGATCAGATTCGCCGTTCTCACTACCATTATACCAGTTTCTAAACTCTTTGGTTTCCAGCAGCCAGTCCCCTATCCCATCCACCCGTTGATCGCGAATATCCTGATGTCGCACCTGGGGCTCTAAGGGAGAGAGCCAGGCGAGGATTTTGGACTCATTATCAGCAGCGGTAAAGATAATGTTCGAGAGATTATTGAAAGAATTAATGTTGCCTGCGAAAGTTCGAGACATCCTTTAGTCTTCCGCTCAAAACACGGTAAAACTAGTTGTTCAAGGTCTTTGGATGGGCCGACAACGATCCGGTAGGTTTAAGAAAAGTGGGGTTCCTGGGTCAGCCCCACAACCGCCTAATTGCAACCCAATCAATAGACCAGGAATTTGTGAAACCAAAACTTAACTTATTCTACTCTACCTCTGAGAGCGAGGCTTTGGTAGAGGCGCCACACTTCGCTTGCAGCCGGCCAGCCGAGTACTCGAGTACCGTACCGTATGATACGGTACTGAAAATGAAGAAACCCGGGATAGTGTATCTACTTTTCAAAACGCAAGAGGTACTGTACACGCAAACAATTGTCACTATCAAGAAATGCCTTCTAGAAACAAAAACCACACAAGTCACAATCAATTCAAGTCCGCTAAACTAGATCACCAACTTCTCATCTAAAGCCAACCCAGAGAACCGCAAGAAGAGAGGAAAAAATCCAACCGAAAGAAAGCACAACCTTACTGGTTGTCCGAGACTGTAGGTACAGGAGATCCTCCTCTTGTTATCCGCTATCACAAAATTTCCTTCCTTGGTTGACGGTCCAAACGGCTCCTCCGTTGTGCTCTGATGCCGTGGTGGAAAGAAAGCGTGAGAGGAGTGAAAGATCCTAGCTCTGCGGAGACCAACTTAGTGGCTTTTTTTTCTTTCCATAGCCCTCACCCCATACGGGATCCTGGTTATGCTTCCGGTTTATCTGGCGGGATAAAATTTACTTTAAAAACACCACTACACCGCTATTCAATGCCGAAGTTCGAATCATACGGATCATCTCCGATGTGCCGTCGAAAACTAAACTGCCTAATGAGGGAGAAAAATGATAAATTTGGCCGTAGCTAAAAGTGGGTACTATGTTAGACAACTGTGATTTCAAGGGGCAATGGACGGAGGGTTGACGGGTTGGGGCTTCGCGGATTCACTTGGCTGGGTGTAATGGCTTAGTCTTATATAGAGCATTGAAAACCACCGAGAACTGCGAGATCGAACCACCATATGGAATTACCCTTCTCAATACTTCTTTTTGTGTGATGTGAGTAGGGTTGGGTCTTTTCCGTCGGCTTTCTTCGAACTTAGAGGCATGCGTGTGATTACGATAACAAGTCAGCATAACATACCGCAATACTCCACCACTGCACTGTCATGACTCACCCATCTTCCCCCCTCTCCACCGAACCACAAACATCGGCTTCAGATCCAACTCGTGGACTCAGGCCTTCCAGAGTCATTTGGTTTCATGCTAGTGGATTGCCCACCACAACCTCCGCCGGCGGAAGCCCGGAATAGATTTACCCTGCCCTAATACACAAGCTATTAGAAATGGGGGAAAATACGGCACCGAATAGCAGCTGGGATGGATAGCGCGCAACGTCTTCTCTTCGTTCTTGCTTGCTGAACTAGCGGTAGTGACAGAAGTATATGTCAAAAAAAAACAACCAAGTCCTGATCTTTCCATCGATCACCACAACGTCCCCGCTTTCTTCTCCGCATGTCCCACATCCCAAACAGAAACAAAAGAAACATTCTGTGTAATCTCTTAACAAAAGAAATGCATCACAAAGACCCCCGCTCTCTTGCGCTTTTAGCTCAATGACCAACCATTGTCATCCCTTCATCTCCATCGCCATTATGCGTCCCTTTAGCTCTCTAATGCTCCTTCCCATCCATCAACGGAAACATCTTGCCCCTGCTTCCGCACTTTCATGAAAAAAAGGAAACTACCGCTAAAGTATGCCGACCAAAATTAACTAATTTCCAACAGAAACTTCGGGGGGGAATGCAAGGGCAAGCAGTCCATGCCTCCGAGCGAAACCGGAAATTGAAATACCAATGCGAGAGATGGCTTGGGGGTTTAACTCTGCTAGGTTAGTTGTCTAATGATGCCAGGAATATCTAAGCACAACTAAAGCTTTGCAACTATCGTTCGATAATTTGCGAATTGGTTTATGCAGGGGAGTTGCTGTAGCTACGGTGGATGCGGACTGCAGCTTGTCGCCACTACCGGTGGGTTAATGTGGACACGCAGAAGCACACCGAGGAGGCAAAGTCACAAGGGCGGCACAGCATAGAAAAGGAGATTGAAAAAGCGGTGGGCAACAGTCCGGAAACATCGGGCCCGGAGGTGGATAGAGATATGGGCTGATGAGTGGTGATCCGAGTACTAGATTGACCAACTATACAACTCCAATTGCAACATCTACCGCATCATTTACAGGAAGAAAACAAGGTCAAAGAAATAGTTCAAGCGATAGGAAATAAGAAAAAGTGCAAGACAGGAAAAAAGGTGTCTATGACGAGAGAGCAGTTGATTGAAAAAGTAATTAGAGTAAAATGTATAAACTCAAAAACAAAGCATAACACCCCCCGCTTCTATATGCCAAACGTCCAGAAGGGAAACTAAAAAGTCTGCAAATCATTAAACATCTGAAATGTATGAGCTAACTATACATATGGTGTACACTCTGTAGAGAGGCAGGAACTTAATGCTTTGCGCGAATTTTCGAAGCCAGGAATGTGGGCTAAACCAAAAGGAATGGACAGAATGAAGGAAGTAAAGAAGGTGTGGCTGTACCGTAGGATCCGGGGCCAGGATGTTGAGTTAGAGGAGGGGTGAAAACCAGAAAATGGAATACGACGGTAAGCACGCTGCTAGGATAATACATATCGGCAGTCAGAGAGTCAAAGCAGATGAGGAAGGCCTGAACCTATTGACCTCAAAAGAGACTATGGTTGCAGGTTTCAAGCTTGCGGTAAATCCAGCGGTCCGTTATGTCCTTTAGCAGGCGTAGGGAAGAGCGGTATCACCGCCAGCGTGTGGCGATTTCCGTGGGGCAAGCAAGAGTTGACATCCGGCGGCTCAACAGTTGGCTGGCTATTACTTTGCGCCCCTCCTGAATAGTCCGCCAGAGAGAAGTCCTTTCCTTTCAGCCTTATTCGTCAGGTTTGGTGTCTTTCCCGTCAAGGCTTTGCTGAACCACTGCCTCGTGCCCTCAAATCGTAGCCCACGAAAGTGGGGACTGGTCCTGGTAGTCAGAGATGGGGGGGGCGTCCGCATAGCGGAAGGGGTCAGCACTGGCTCGTGCCCACCAATTACAGGCCCTGAGAGGGGTGTATTGACCTCGTTGTCTGGCTCGTTGGGGGTGACATCTCCCCGGTCCAAAAGTTGCCTGACCACTGACTCGTGCCCATTAATTGCGGCCCATGAAAGTGGTGTTCTGCCCTTGTTATCTGGCTTGTCGGGGTTGACCTCTTCTCGGCCCAAAAGTTGCTTCACTACTAATTCGTGTCCTTGACTCGCAGCCCACCAAAGTGGTGTTCTGCCCTCGCTATCTGGCGTGTCGGGGTTGACATCTTCCCGAGCCAAAAGTTGCTTCACCACTCGCTCATGCCCACTAGCCGAAGCCTCGCCGAGGGGTGTAATACCACGATTATCTGGCTTGTCGGGGTTGACGTCTTCTCGGCCTAAAAGTTGCTTCACTACTAACTCGTGTCCTTGACTCGCAGCCCACGAAAGTGGTGTTCCGCCCTCGTTGTCTGGCTTGTCGGGGTTAACGTCTTCTCGGCCCAAAAGCTGCTTCACTACTAATTCGTGTCCTTTACAGGCAGCCCACCAAAGTGGTGTTCTGCCCTCGTTGTCTGGCTTGTCGGGGTTGACATCTTCCCGGCCCAAAAGCTGTTTCACTACTAATTCGTGTCCTTTACAGGCAGCCCACCAAAGTGGTGTTATGCCCCCATTGTCTGGCTTGTCGGGGTTGACGTCTTGGTTCAAAAGTTGCTTCACCACTGACTCGTGTCCTTGACTCGCAGCCCACGAAAGTGGTGTCTCGCCCTTGTTGTTTGGCTTATCGGGGTTGACGTCTTCTCGGTCCAAAAGTTGCTTCACTACTAATTCGTGTCCTTGACTCGCAGCCCACCAAAGTGGTGTCCCACCCTCGTCGTCTGGCTCGTCAGGGTTGATGTCTGCCCGGTCCAAAAGTTGCTCCGCCACTAGATGGTGTCCTTTAATCGCAATCCATGAAAGTGGTGTCCTCCCCCCGTTGTCCGGCTTGTTGGGATCGACGGCTTCTTCTCCCAGTAATAGTTCCACAGCCTCCTTATATCCACCCCTCAAGGCCCACGCGAGTGGTGTTATCCCTGCAGAATCTCCCCGGTTGATATCTCGGCCGCTCATTCCTAACAAACCAGTCATAAGACCAAAAATCCCAAAAAAGGATGCACAGTGTAGTCCACTGAACAGCGAAGCAGAATTGGCTCCAAGGGAATCGTCATTCACTTCAAGGGAATCATCATAAGGTTCCAATATTTGCTCAAAAAGCGCACCCGCGGCTACGTGGTTCTCATACTTCTCCAAGAGCTCCATTGCAAGCAATTTCGTACTGTCTGAAAGTTCCCTCTTTGCGTGAGTGCCCCAATATCGCGAACAATATTTTAGGAAGGGTATGCTTTGAGGGTCAGGCGGCGGCCTGGTCGGAAGGGCTTTGACCTGGTCCGAATTCAGGTAAGTTAAGCAGGTTTCTGCCATTGCGGAGTGAGCTCGAGGGAAAAGGTTGCGATGGGTGCAGAGGTACTCGCGGAGTGTGTGGTGGATCAACCGGAAGGTCAAAGCTTCCTTATCCAGAGTGATTAGTCCTTGACAGCAGACGAGCAATGTTTCTCCCGCTGGAACATCATCGCTATTAAAATGTGTAGATCCAACTTCTACGGCGAGTGCATGACACAGCTCACTCACGAATAATGGTCTTTCCGAATGGCATATCCACATTAACGTGGTCATGGCAAGTGTCGCTTTCCCCCCTCCTTGAGCTCTTATCCGTTCTAGTGTCTCCTCGTATGCATCTCCCAACCCCAACCCATCCCCAACCTCATGGAGCCTCTCCCGCCTCCGGTGGATTGTTGTTTCTCCCAGGATTGTATCCATCCTAAGCGAAACCAGTAGGAATCTAATTATAATAGATTTCCGCTTGTCAGTATATTGCTCACAAAGATTCCCTGGCCCCCGACTGCTACATACGATTCTGAGGCCTCCCCCGGAATGCCTTTCATAATATCATCCTCTAATCCACTATCCATCACCTCGGGGCTTGTGTCCTTCCTCAGCCTCGCGCGCAGGTATGTGGCTATATCATGATCTTTGGGCTTTATCGATACACTTATCGCCCCTCCACCAAACTCCCTCTCAACCACTCCCCGGATGTGTGGCCTTCCAGTCATGAACATTCTTGTATTTGGTGACCTCTGGAGAATTTGGCCCAATGCGTCAATAACTTCGAGCTGATGCCTTGGGATGCATTCATCAAGAGCATCAACGCAGATGAATGTACGCTGCGAAGATGACACAGTCGCGAACATTTCCACGATATCAGCGAGTCGTAATCTTCGGCCACCAATCACCCTCTTGTGACCCCGAAATTTCTGCTCGACTTCCCCTGGAACAGCCCCTGACCCACTCACCAGCTGTTTGAGCAGGGAGCCGAGCATATTGGTAGGTGACTGGGCTTCCCTGGAAGCGAAGTCATAGTAGAAACAGGCAACTGCCATATCTCGTTCTGTTGCCTGGTCACACAAATAGTCTACCACCACGGAACTGTCGTCGCGACCTATTAGTAATAATACTCTTCGTTTGTTCCGAACTGATGGTCTCCCATACCTGATGTAGCTCTTGCCGACCCCCGGGTCTCCATAGCAAAACAAGGCCGTATTATCAGATCCCTTCTTCTCGCTACCATTATACCAGTCCTTGAACTCTCTTGTTTCCAGTAGCCAGCTCCCTATACCATCCACCCGTTGATCGCGAATATCCTGATGCCGAACCTGGGGCTCTAAGGGAGAGAGCCAGGCGAGGATTTTGGACTCATTATCGGCAGCAGTAAAGATAATGTTATTCGACAGATTATTGAAAGAATTAATGTTACCTGCGAAAGTTCGAGACATCCTTTAGTCTTCCGCTTCTCAAAACATGGTAAAGCTGGGTTCTCAAGGTCTTTAGAGGGGCCGACAAAGATCCGGTATGTTTAGGAAAAGCGGGGTTGCTTGCCTTGCCCTGCAGCTGTCTGGCAGCGGCTCAATCTGTCAACAAAGGTTTTGTGAAACCAAAACCCGTGCACTGGTGACTGCATCCGGGATTAAGGCGACAGAACAGGCACCGCATCTCGCCCCCGGCCAGCCGATCGCGTTTCATAAATTGCACACCGAGTTACCCTGCCATTCAGGTTGGCCAACCGGAGTACCCCATCCCCCACTTATGCTACTTCAACTACCAGAGCAATAACTTAGTTACTGCATTAAATTTTCTAGAATGAATGTTTCAGTCATGATGGAAGGCTAGATAATTCCAACAGAGGAATAGATATTAAGCTTTGGATAAAACTCTAAAATCACTGCTGGTATTACGATCAATTGTACAGCTCCTAGACATAAGTCACCATCGGTCGGGTGAAGTGCCCGCCAAAACACACTAAAATCAGAGAAACCCAGGCTCAACGAAATCTACAGCACAACATCCTAAATACCAATAATTACTAAATTTCCCCTATGGGTAGCTAGGAGCTTGGTGAATCAGTCCACCTCGCTTTAACTATGATTAATTGTGAATTGTCCTTTGTAGAGACAAGCAAAGAGCAAGTTGTCGAATTCTCTGGGCCAAGCCGTAGGATTAGTATGGGATTCTACAGAAAGGTACTTAATTACAAAATTACAATTTCATGGGCCCACCAATGATGCAGCATGGGTCTGATTCGGTTGAAATTTCAGTTTTTTTTTGAAGTCAAGATATGCCTCCGGCGCTTTAGGCCTTTAGATACTAAATTGAGGTGGATATGATTCTATTGCGTGGTTGCAAAAAGAACCACTTTTGGTGTAAAAAGGGCAAGTGACCACAACATTTGTCACTGAGGTGTACTTGGGGGACGGCACTGTGACCCTCCCCTCAATATCAAGAATTACTTGAAAACCCTTTCCTATAGTCTTATCAAAAGGGTTCTGTCTTAGTACTAAGAGAGTCCCGTTTTATGGTGTTGTAGAGTGCCAAGTTTCCACCAACAGGAAAAGCTAATAGGTGACATTAGATAGCTATTAGGTAGGTCTGAAAAATTCACATACCATTCATCTAGGTTCCGGGAATCTCCAGCATGAGAAGAGGATATCCTGCCGCACTATGTAGCGACTGCATTGATAGCCCAAACCGGTCCGGCAGGTTAGAGGGAATGAACATTCATGCTACATTCCATCAACTATTTTGCTTTCCAAAGTGATTTTTCGTTTTTGAGACAGAACTGGTATATTGTTTGTTTCAGGCCCTACCAGGATATTGGATTGTATCTATGGAGGAGACTTCCTTTTGTTTAGTCCCTACCGGAAGCTTTAAATAAATTTTCCGAGCCCCTCATATTGCATTTTATAACACCACAAATTTTATTATGTCTATCGACGCAGTCTATTGAAACACATTTGCCAGGGGCGAGGTTGAGCCTATCTAACAAAAAAGGAATTTTAGTATTATCCTACCGGCAGTTACCGAAAGTTTCTCCACCTTGAGACCCAAATACCGGCACCTCAACAGAATATTACATCCAGAGAACCAGACTGTGTTTAATCCGTAAATCTAGCATAGAAATGCCCTTGGTCTAACACAATGATAAGAGGTTCCCGAGCTCTTGAATGTTACTCTCAAGTTAATTCAGACTCAGAATCCAACCTCCTAGGAACAACCAGGAAAACTGACTCACATAGTATGTCATGCTCCCTTTGCATGAACAAGACATCCCTATTTATCTATGTCCCAGGGGCCCAGTAGTTAGTGCTATTGTGCATCAAACTGTAAGCCACTATGGCTTAGGCTCCATCGCATTAGTTAGCAAAACTCTTATCCCTCCTGTCCCATATATTTACCACAGACAGTCACCCTTCTGAGCATTACCCTGCACCAGATACTAGTAGATCCCAGTATAGTCTAGAATTACATTCAAGAAGAAAACCCCCAACCCAATTTATGAGGCCTAGATTGTTGAAGGACTCGGAATGATGGCTTTGAAATGTGGAGATAATAAGATTCATTGGTGGTGTAACAAAGCCAATTTCTACCTACAGCACCAGTAATAAAGAGGTGAGCGAAAAACGGGTTGAACGGAGAAAATCCATTACAATCAGCGAACATTTCGTCAACCTCCTGGCTGTGCCTCATAGGCGCTTGAAACTCTGCCAGGGATATCCAGTGTTCCCAACGGGCCAGGCCGATGGTAGGCCGGCCTATAGGCCGTAGGCCGGGCTAAGGCAGGCCGCTCCGGAAGACAGCCTAGGCCCATATAGGCCGAATTGGATCGGCCTACGAAAGCCTATCAGGCCTGATAGGCGCCTATAGGCCCGGAGATTAGCGTTGAGAACAGATTGCGTTAAGGGTATTCAACCCCCACCCCCCTTCCTCTCTTTCAAGTTTATCGCCTTTGATTTTTTTCCTCCTTTACCTTCGGCTATTATGATACTTCTTAATTAATCACAAAACGAGTGATACTCAACCAACACAATGAAGCCTTAGAAATTTACCTCCAGGGCCACAAGCACAACCCTATCATACCATCATTCCCCCTTATTTTGCAGGAACTACTGTAAATCCCCAAGCGAATAAAGTGAAACTGTTGTATTTTGAATGTTATTTTGTAAACTATTTACAGTCAACCTTTCTTATTAATGCCTTCGAAATAGTCACCGTCCTACTGCACACAGTTGTATTTATTTGTGTTTTTTTTGCTAATAAGCGACACCGTTACTTCATTTTTTAATCATATTCCGTAATTGGGAAACATTTAGATTAGGAGGGGGGGGGTTCAACGAACAATACACTAAAAGTGCATTGGCCAACAGTGATTTTGCCTGGTGTGTTCGTTAAGCCCCCGTGTTCGTTGACCCCCCTCCTAGTCTACCGTACCGTGAATTTTGCTGTTGACACAGAGCAGCCGCTCGCTATGAGTGGGTCGGCCGAAGCCGTATAGGCCGGCCTATCAGGCAGCCGGGAAAAAGCCTATATGGCCTATAGGCGGGCCCGGCCTGGCCCGTTGGGAACACTGGGGATATCTAATAGCACTCCATAGTGATCATACAATTTCCTCAGATAATTATCCCCGGGAAGGTCTAAAACAGTAAAATTGGTACCAGCACGTTAAGCCCTGATTGCGCAACAGCTTGCTGTACAGTACTTGACCACGAAATTGGATTTCTAGAATTCCCGGTGCCTAAATGACCTAAGTTAGCACTTGGGGCCAGCTTAAGCATTCTCTGCACTAAAATATTTCCAAAACAGGCATAGAATGCAGGTAACGAATATCGATAAAGCCTTATTACTAGGCTACAGCCTCATGTCCAGCCATGAGCCCGCCATTATTCATCTTGGCGCTGACACTTGATACCGATATTTCCCTAACTACTCGAGTACTCGCAATGCCGAAGCGTTCTTAAAAAAGGCTGCTAGTGTATACCACAAAATTTGTCCTTTTTCCTTTGATTTGGGCGGTATGCAATAACAGTCTTTTTGAAAAAACGCTTCGACATTGCGAGTATAGTCCATGTTGCATCAAGCCTGCAACGCCATTTCCTCGCGGGATCGCTCGCCACATCAAGCTTGCAACAAGGAAACATTTCTCCTGCTAAGCGAGCATTCCCCATCACTGATGCAGTACTCCGAGTTCCGAAAACCCAGGCAAAAAATTAAGCAAGGAAGAGAATGACTCGAGGGAAAAGACAATCCCACTAAAGAGCTCTTATGCGAAATAAAATACGACACTGGATGGCACCGGATGTGAATAGCTTGTAATTTCGTTTTCCTCCACCCCCCCCCCCCCCCATGCTAATGGTAAATGTAGGAATATATAGAAACATGATAACAAAGAAACAATGTGGGCAATCCTCCGACAAGAGAAGTATATACTAAAGACTCTCTCTCCAGAGTTTCCCATCAAGAATATCCGACTGCTCGAGCATCTCCATGCGATCAATTTGACTCACCCACGTTCAGAACGCGGGTTGCTCTGTCGGGCGGGTCGGTCAGCGGAGGCGTTAACGAAACTTTAGACTTTGCGAAAAACAATGGAATTATTAATATGATTACGGTAGAGCAAATGCCGATCAACATCAAGCGATTTCAAACAGGAGCGCGCTTGAACCGGCGCACCAAAAATCCAGAAAAACACATCTAGTCATTGGCCCTGGCATTCCCAGATAGAGGGGGGAAGGATATCCAGGATACCAGTAAGTTCAAGCATATTCGTCTCCTATACCAATTGATGTCCCACCAATCCGCATCCCTGATGCGAAAATACCGGAGGGGAACAACACCCAAGTGCCAAATTCCGGCTTAAGCTTAAAGCTAACCCCATTCTCGATCGCTCGCAATTAGTGCGACGGTTCGAGTTGTGGGCACACCACTTGTTTTTCTTTCTTTTTCGCCCTGCTATTTTTGCTACCAGTGATTTGGCGGTGGCCCTTTCCTCTGCTATTTGCTCCTCCGCCATTGTGTCATAACTCATGTTCTCAAATCATCAAATATCATTCGTATGTATAGCAACAGCACAGAGGCGGTCGTTAGTGAGCCCAAGTACCGGCGAAAGCACACCAAAATCGATGATATTCGGGGGTATGGAAAATCTTTGCTTGTGCCCCCCATCTCAATTAATTAAAACCAAAAATATATCAATAGTTAGCCTCGGACCTCGCAATAATTAGACTCACATTTTTATAAAGTATTTCTTTGTTCTCTGGCCAGTGCTAGTTAACCGGGGCAAATCATTCAGATGCAGAGGCAAAGTGCCAAGAATTTGTATGGGCCCCATAGAAGAAGATACATGTTTCCAAAATCGCAAATTTTGTATCGCAACAGTTCATCCAATATTACACTATTCTCTACAACCTTATTAAAGTGGGCTGTTTATAATAGACGGGATGGCCACCTCACCAAGAATTGATTAGCCGGCACTAGAAGCAGCGGAGCTTTGGTGCTCCGAAAAGCTTTGTTCTTGGTGTAAAAATGGCCACCAACGATGATTTTTTCTGGTGCTGTGATCTCTCCCTCTCTCTACAGGCGTTCTTTGGGTGGGAAATAGGAACTTCCGAAGCAAGGTAAATCCTCTTCTCTTATCACGATTTCACACCGAAGAAAAAACGAGATCAGAATCAATGAAAACAGTGATGAAAATTAGATAGGAAGGGGGTTGTCGATGGTTGCGTTCTCTCACTCCGTTTTCCCCTTCTTAAACCCCCTCGTGCTATGGAACTAGGCTAAAGAAATGCCGGTACCAAACATTCACGATGTTTCCCGTGCTCCTGCGTAGTTTCTGCCATGTCCATTCACGTGGCTGACAGTGCTGTAGCTTCCAATAGGGATCTTTCGGTAACTGGACAGAACAAAAACACAAAAATAGCAGGTTTTCGAGCCAATATTCCCACGGATGTCTTAGAACTTAGCTTTAGAAAAAAATAACCTGCCTAAAGCACAACATATTATTTATTTCGGGCTTTTATCTAGAGCTTGTACAGAGCTGTGGGCACATGAACTAGGCAAGGTGTGCCACAATGTATCTTTCCCACACAAGAACCCCGGTGTTAGCGGGTACCTTGAAAGAAAGGACACTCTCCTTGTCACTTCCTTACTACTCTAGACGAGTGGAAGGGAAAAGTCCGACGCTTTTTTGTGTGTGTTATTATGGCAAATTTTTTAATTTTTTCTATTTCGTTTCTACCCATGGTAGCTAGGTAATGATAACTCCAAAACCTGCAATCCTGATGTGTTTTAGCCTTAGTCTGGTTACCAAATGACACTTGTTTCCCCCAGCTTGTTGGATATAAAGGGTTGCACGCATGGTGAAGGCTGTTGCTTAGTCATTCGGTTGCACAGGTCCTCATAAGAGCGGGGATGTTTCTCTTTAATTCTCCCCTTCGGTACGGTGCTCTGGAGGGGGGGATCATCATTTTCACCTTCCAACAACAATCAACCTATTTCGTCTAACCGACTCCTATTGCTCCTTTTTTTCTCCCCTGCCCTCATCTCTGCTGAAGTCACTTCTCATACCCTCCCGCCCAATGCCCCTATCCACCGTCTATCTCCTCTCCCCCAGTTCCCTCACTCGACTGACTGCCTCACAAACTTTCTGCCCCTACAACCACCCCGTTTATTCCTAGCATCTTATTGTTGCGAGGATAATGCGCGCGTAACGGTCAACCGGTCGAACTAGACTAGGGCAAAACTAAAAGGGTACTAGGGAGAATCAAAAACTTCATTCGCTCGTTCGCCCTTCCAAACTAACTAACCAAACATAAGTCTATATAAGAAAAACTCTCTCAATCATTCTATCGTCTGCCACACCTATCAATCTCTCCTTCATGCGTAATCCCCTTCTGCCTGTCAATCTCCGTACTCTGAACAAAGGAAAGACATAACCAAAAAACCATTCCATCTATCCTTCCGTCTATCCTTCCGTATAGAACAAATGAAACAACTAAAACTACTATCCCGTCTATCCTTCCGTCTAGAACAAAGGAAACAACTATCCGCCTCTGTGAACTCTAACACTTATCACACTCGCCCAACACTACTCTTTACACAGCTTCACTCTATGATGGTTCCTTGGCAACTCCGGTTGCTACCTTCCGCATCACCAGCCCCGCCCCTGTTGATATCAAAAATGAGCAGGCCCCCTACAAAATCCCGGGGTGGGTGCTTATGATTTCCAAGATTCACACTATCGGGAAGGCTTCTTTATTCGAGGGCTGGTAAGATCCCGGTACCATCCCACCCAGAAAGTTCTCACTGATCTAAAAGTGCCCCCGCAGTGCTTGGGGACAACGGCTACATTCGTACTTGAGTATGTTTTCCTCACACACCAACTAATAATGAATTTCATCATTTAGTAAGGCGTCAGGCCGAGATCCAATAACAAAGCAATTTCGAGATTCCGTCGAAATCTCCTTGAAGCTTTCCTATTACGGTGAAGGGATGCCATTACCCGGGAGTCGAATGAGGTTTCTTTTGTTGCAATACAGTACTAGTACTCTACTGATTTCTGCGCCATATCACCAGGAGAGAAGTCAAACCGTGGCACAGTATGAAATCCGAGTCAACCCAGCCTTCTGGTGATTCGGAAAACGTATTTGAAGCTGCTGGGGTCTTGGAAACGTCATCCCAGCATGCTGAGGTTAGCAGATTCCCCCATACTATCATATCTTAAAATAATAGAATGATTAAGAATCTCGCTAAGAGGTTGGAGTTGCCTCTCCTGTAAGATCTGCCGGATATCCCATTCGTCTCAACAGAGAGCTGGAAGAGAATATTTTTGCCGTGTTTTCTCCACTCAATTCAGAGGAGGAAATTTTGGACATCTAACTGTCATCGTTAACTCTCCTAGTTTTAATGGTAGCTTATTATTTTAAGTTAAGGTGAAGTTCCCTACAGCCCTGATATCTATTAGCCGGGCATTAGGTTGGGCTTATCGAGGTATTGATATTTAAGTGAGAACGACCGGCTACCGAAAGAATAGAACCTGGTTCAGAGGAGGGACACAAATGTTAACCAACATGCACACAGCCAATGGGGAGCATCGCTCTGTCTGCACTCGTACGCCTGCAGTCAAACTTCCTCCGTCAAACATTCACGATCAACCTTTGGTGGGCTCTTGCGACCACGGGGGAATCAGAAAGAGAGGAGTAGATGGAAAGAAGAAAGGAGAGGGAAGAGCAAGGAAAGTAAATTGTCACCACGGTAGTGGTCCTGGGTATATTCCTGATTGCCCTTTTCATCGATGCGGATGTCTTTGAGAATAAAAAAACTGCAAAAAAATGGAGTTTCTATCCCGCTCGGGAATCGTCACTTCCACGGGCCTTGCGGAAAACCAACTACCAGTAGAGAACACAATTGAGGGCGTGTACAGAAAGCAGCAAACACAGTTCCGTCCCCACAGTATTTTGCTTAAGCCACGTGGTGAGGGTCTTCGCGGGACAGGATTTCTCCTTGCTAGTAGAACAGGGCTCCCCAACATAGATATGATACCTGCGCAATACCCCTCACTTAAGTTACTATGATCCCCGCCAAGGCGAGACTCCGCTTTCCGGGAACTTTTACCAAGTGAGTGCACCATCCTTCCACCAATTACCAGACTTCCGCCCGACCCACACCCTAAAATCAACATAACCGCCTAAGCACATTTCTACCGATACCATTCTAAATACTGTGCATACGTTCTTTTATTAAACTCTAATCTTCATTTCCACAAGCTATGCACAATATACGACCAATGATACGCGGAGTAATAATAGTAAGAGAACTCAATAATAGTCTCTTTCAAAAGGAGTTATTCAGACCTCAAGACAGATAAACTGGAGTCGGTGGACATCTATGCCAGCTTCTCCAAACTCACCGCCCACACCATACCCTCCATACAAGCTCTTAGAATGCCCCATCGAGAGCACCAAGTTAAATAACGTGTAAATAATATACAGGGATATTGAGTAAGGCAAGAAGTGCAGGAACTACAATCAACCCTCAGCTCCTGATCATGATATCAACTGCGAAGGAAATGGAGGTTGCTAGTGAAGCATTTAAGCGGATAGGAAATACTACTAGAAGGAGCCAGTGTCAAGAAGTGAATGTTTTTGCTGTGCAGCGGAAGATTGTTGATTAAGTTCTCTAAATAGCTAAGCGGAACATGAACGGTACAAGTATACCCTATCGTGATGACGCAACCCATGATATGGAATGCACACTTCCGCGTACGCTCCCTCATACGCAATAGTGAGTAGGAAGCCTCAAGCAAATCTCTCGTGCCTCCGCCCGGAGGACCATTCCTCAACACATTTCTCAACAGCCAGTGCAACCTTGACTCCGAGTGATAAGCCATGATCCGGTAAACCCCTCGCCCGCACGCATGCTCTTTCCGGGCCAAATCTCCCCAGGGGGGAATCCATTGAAGCCTTCCCCAACAGCCACGATTAGTACTCCCAATGGGTGGTTTGGCGCCAGATCCATTTTTTCACGATTTACTTAGCCCGCCATTCCTTCTCCATATAGGCTTGGACAGATCTGCTGCAACCCCACGTGCCCTTGGCAAGACTAGGAGCAAGTCTCCCTTGCTGGCTTTAGTGGAGCAATGGAAGTAGCCTAGAGGTATAGGCCCACTAAACGGGTCAGGGTGGACATGTAGAGGTTGTTGGATAGTAACGAGATAGCGGAAAGGACTACTGAATCTAGCAAGCAAGCAATCTATATTGCCTATAGACAAGATAGGAAAGAAATTAAAGAAAAAAGAGAACGAAAGGGGGAGAAGAGGAAGAGGAAGAGGAAGAACAAAAGTGGAAGAAAGTGGGGGCTAGAAATATGTGTGGACATAGGTGGGTGACACCAGCAGTCACGGGATGTCACTCGTGACTAAGGATACAAGAGCTGTTGAAACGACTATTGTTGATTCAGAGAGAAACAAAGGGGGGCGTCCCCGGCTATCTATACAGAAAAACACCAGCCACAATTTCCCAGGTTCACGCCCCCTCACTCGCCGCCTCACCCGCGACTTTACCGGCTGACGTACTCCCTCATAGCCGACTGCGCTGGATATGGAAGGACGTCCCTCGGATGTGCGACCTTCCTGTCATGAACACTCGAGTATTGGGTGACCTCTGGAGAATTTGGCCTAATGCATCAAGAACTTCGGGTAAATTCTTTGGAATGCATTCGTCAAGGGCGTCAACACAGATAAATGTGCGCTGTAAAGATGAGATGGTCGGAAACATTTTCACAATGTCAGGGAAATGTAGCCCTCGGCCACCAATCACCTTCTTCTGGCCTCGATATCTTTGCCTGATTTCTAGCGGAATTGCGTCTAACCCACTTAGAAGCTGTCTGAGGAGGGAGCCGAGCATATTTGGAGACTGCGCCTCCCGGGAAGTGAAGTCATAGTAAAAGCAGACAACTCCTATAACCTAGTCTATGGCCTGGTCGCATAAATAGTCTACGATCACAGAACTACAACCGCGATCTATCAGCAATAATTTCCATCGTTCGTTCCGCACTGCTGGTTACTCATACCAGATGCAGCTCTTGCCGACACCAGGGTCTCCATAGCAGAATAAGGCCGCGTGATCAGATCCGTCCCTCTCGATACCGTTATACCAGCTTCCAAACTCTTTTGTTTCCAGTAGCCATGCCCCAATATGATGTACTCGCTGATTGCGAATATCCTGATGTCGCACCTGGGGCGTTAAAGGAGACCACCAGGCCAGGATTTTAGACCCATCATCGGCAGCAGTAAAGTTAAAGTTATTAGACACACTATTGAAAGAATTGATGTTTTGGGTAAAAGCTCGAGACATCCTTCGCTCTTCTCGCCGCTAGGAACGCCGGGGGGGCAGATGCTAGATGAGCCGGCGAAGTTCTCCCAAGTTCAGGAAGTTCGGGGTTGATCACTCCAGCCTGCGGCTGCCTAATCGCAACAAACAAGGAATTTGTGAAACAAATACTTGTGCCCTCGCCAATTCTGCCACTAGAGGCAAGGCTATGGAAAAAGCGCCACGCCTCACCTCCGGCCGGCTGAGCATCTCTCATAAATTTCGTACAAAACTACTATGTCACACGGATTAACTAATAGGAGCATCCCAAACCCTAAATCCTAGTGTTCCCAACAGCCCAGGGGGGCACAGAGCCCGGAGGAAGGACTGCCAAGAGTCCTGGACCGGGTCGGGCGGAGAAAGGGATATCGTTCTCGCCCTCAAAATCTAAAGACGGCCATTCTCGTGGTGGGCAATGGGCCCGACAACCCGAGACATTCTTGAGGGACGGTAGGTGTAGATTGGGCACCATGGGGGACTACGAGTGACGGCCGCTGGCAAAGTTGGTAGCAGGGGGACTATGGGTAATAGTGGGGCACCGTGGGTTATATAGAAAATTACTTTTTCCAACTCTTTCCAATTTTGTCCAAGCTATTTCCGCTTATAATTGGGTAATGACTGCTAGAAAACCTTCGCTTTTGGCGTACTTTGGCCTCTGTCGGGTTACTAAGTGTCTATTTTGCAAAAAATGAGGAGGGCAACAGTTCCGTTTTGTGACTATCTCACCCGTAGAAACGGCTGTCCCAGGATTTTGGAACGGAAGGGAACGGATATTTATATGAGGCAACGTAACGGGACCGTCATATCCAAACAGGCTCTGAATAATCCCGATTACAATCTGCAATCTAGGCTCCGAGTGATAACCAATGATCTCCCAAACCTCTTGCACCTGGCACCCCGTTCCATGCGCGCTATACCTGTTTACTAGCCCCTCCTGGGAGGAACCCCATTGAGATCGCTATTAGACATTCAGAAGGGCATTCTGCCCTGAAAGCCTTGTTTCATGATTCAGGGAACCTGCCATACACAGTCTTCTAGGGTTGGGTGGATATACTGTCCTGTGCTCTCTCAACACTACCTGGGGTAGGTCCTCCTTGCAAGCTTTAGGCAAGTAGTAGAAGTTGTCTATATAGTATAGGAACACCGAACGATGTAATCCTTATCGGTAGCTTCATAAAACGGAGTAACCCAAGACATCCAAATAAGAGCTCTGGACACCGAAACCATACCACACCGCTATAACTTATAAGTTAAGAAGCATATCCCTAGATTTATTGTAGTGATTAAGAGCTGTTCGGGTAGGGGGTCGAGTGAAGGTCATGACTAAGCATTGTTACAGGTACTCCGCAAAAAAATCATGAAACGGAACTTCTCTTTTGCCTTTGGAATATGCTCAGCTTCCACCTACCTAGACCCTAATTGCACAGTACCCCCGTGCTAGTCCACCAAAATCTCTGCCAAAGGAAAACTCCATTTCGCGAAGACTTTTGCCGAGTTATACCCAAAGTTACCCGTGAGGTGGGTAAGTCCCTGCAAACACTGGCTAAAAAGCCCACAGAGAAATGGATGAGTAGTAATTTAGGTGGTAATCTGAACTAATGATGCTATTCAAATAGTATCAATCTCTCATTCACAGGAGAAAACAAAAGAAACAATGTAAAACACAGAACCGATGGAAAAAATGTGCAAGTGGGGAAACACCACTGTGGTAGGGGTTAAATTGAGAGGGTTCGCCTAGAGCTTGGGCACTGCGTAGGGAGGGTAGGATATGTAGCTTCCACAACCTCGTTCTTACTCAACTAAAATTAAACTAACGGTAAAGATAGGTGTATAAATGAAACACAAGTAACACGTCCTAATTCTTCCATCGGCCACCACACCCACATCTATATCTCTACACATATCCACATTCCTCCCCACATCTCTATGATCACAGGGGAAAGGTTTGTGGGCGTAATTTTCTCCGTAAACCACTAAGGGGCTAGAACAATACATTACTCTCCTAAGCGACCTACAACACTCATATTTCTCCCAGAGTCAACCACATCCCTCTAACAGAAAACCAATCGTGTGTAGAAGAAAAGATCTACAATGGGAGGTTGAAACAGCTGAATGAAACGCACCAAAATCAGCACGGACGAAAATAACATAGGAAAATTCCCATCTACCTCTTTATTCCCACTACCTACACGAGAAACTCGAAGTTCTTCGCTTGGATATAGCATTAAATATTGAGGAGGTTCCCGATAATTATACACATGCCCCGCATTCCAAATACATGACAGATTCGGCGCCCGAAAAAAAACTCCCAGACCCAGGAACAACAGCCTGGAAGAAAAGTGTTATAAATTATGGAATGATTGAATTGTACATAGGAGGCTTTGAGAGCGAGAGACTAAAGAACTTCGCCATATCGGAGAGAGAAAGAGAGACCCACTATTTATGAAGTGAAACAGAAGCATATATCCCCGATCATAGACTCAGCCAGTAACCAGGATTTAACCCACAATGTGGAGTTCCAAAGTAAATTAACCCGTAAGTGTTCTGCATGCTATAAGGAAGGAAATTAGATAAGAGGTCTAATTGTTGCGTAGTGCAAGATTCGATTCCCCCCGCGCCCTTTGATAACCCGGAGGGACGGGGAAGACGTACGGGAGGGGTGACAAAGGAAAAGTGGAGTACCACCGTAGGCCGGATGCGGTGATCGTAGGCAACGGCGGTCAAAGAATCGAGGAGAGCAAAGAAGTCCAGAAAATCTGGTATTTATCAGTCCTTAACCAATATTGACTCCGAGTGATAGAACATGATTACATAGACCCCTCGACCCCTGCTCCTAATTTCATGGCCACCATACCTATGTATCGATTCCCCCCCGGTAAAAAGCCGTTCAAATCCCTCGGGCAGCTATGATCGGGCATACCCAGTGGGTTATTCTGCCCTAAAACCCCCTCCCTCACGGTGTTCTCAGCAGGTCATCTCTTGACCCTGTCGAGTCGTGCAAAGATACAGTTACCTTATGCACTGTCGGCAATGCACGGAGCAAGACCTCCTTGATAGCCCCGAACACGCGGCTGAAGTGGCCTAGGTAGTTTAGGGATCATAACACCGAACGACAGAATACCCATCAGTGGTGGATTAGGAAAAAATGGAGAATACCGAAGAGGTCCGGATAAGGCTTCTCGTCACCAAAACCATACTGCACTGTTCTAAGTTAAGCGGTATATTATTGGATTTATTGTAAATGCTTGGGGACTATCAGGATACGAAGTTGAGTAAAGGTTGAGTTTTAGTATTGCCCACCCACCCGGCAAAAACCTCATCGGGAAACGAAACCCCTCTCTGCCCATGGAACGGGCCCCGCCCCCGAGCAGATCCCAATTGTGCAATGCCACCCTCCCCTCTTCAAGCACCAAAATCTCCGTCAGTGGAGAACCCCGTTTCACGGAGGCTTTGGCAGGGTGACTGTATGGGGGTTGGTGTTGTGGTGAGTAGGTCTATGCAAACACCTCACTCAAAGGCGGATCGAAAAATGGATGAGTAGTAGTAGCTTGGGTGGTAAGCTGAGCTAGCCATACTATTTAAATGGAAATATCAATCTATCGTTTGTAGGGTGGAGGGCAGAAGAGGAAAGGATGTAAACCGGAAAAAACGCAATGACGAATGAAAGTGAGGATCCATAATGGGGAGTGGAAACAAGGATCAATGAAACGCAACAAAAGTTGGGATGGCGAAAATCAAATAGGAAAATACGCCCCCCTCCACCTCTTTACTCCAACTACTCGGAACAGAAACCCGAAATTCTTTACCCAACCGCGGCATTAAATATCGGGAGTTTGTGGCGATACTGTAGGCTTAGGGTAGATTCACTGCTCCTTGATTTCGCTTTGTAGACACATACAGGAGTGGCATGCGACGATCTCTGTTCGGTCCGCGGGGGTTAAAGTCTCCCCGGTCGAAAGGCCGCTTAACCGCCACCACCCACGAAAGTAGAGTATTGCCCTAATTGCGTGGCTTGCCGGAGCTGACGTCTCGCCGGCCCAAAAGCTCCTTCACCGAATCGTGCCCTTTAATCGCAGCCCACCAAAGTGGTGTCTTACCCTCGTTGTCCGGCTTGTTGGGGTTGACGTCTTGCCGGCCCAAAAGTTGCTTAACCACTGACTCGCGCCCGCCAGCTGCGGCCTTGGAGAGGGGTGTTATGCCCCGGCAGTCTGGCCTATCAGGGTTGACATCTTGGTGGTCTGAAAGCAGCTTCACCACTAACTCGTGCCCAGAAATCGCAGCCCAGGAAAGCGGTGTCCTGCCCTGGTTGTCTGGCTTGTCAGGATGGACGTCTTTCCGATCCAAAAGTTCCTTCACCGCTGAATCATGCCCTTTAACCGCAGCCCATGAAAGTGGTGTCTTACCCTCGTTGTCCGGCTTGTTGGGGTTGACGTCTTGCCGGCCCAAAAGTTGCTTAACCACTGACTCGCGCCCGCCAGCTGCGGCCTTGGAGAGGGGGGTAATGCCCCGGCAGTCTGGCCTATCAGGGTTGACATCTTGGTGGTCTGAAAGCAGCTTCACCACTAACTCGTGCCCAGAAATCGCAGCCCAGGAAAGCGGTGTCCTGCCCTGGTTGTCTGGCTTGTCAGGGTGGACGTCTTTCCGATCCAAAAGTTCCTTCACCGCTGAATCATGCCCTTTAACCGCAGCCCATGAAAGCGGTGTCTTACCCTCGTTGTCTGGCTTGTTGGGGTTGACGTCTTGCCGGCCCAAAAGTTGCTTAACCACCGATTCGTGCCCGCCAGCTGCGGCCTTGGAGAGGGGAGTAATGCCCCTGCAGTCTGGCTTATCAGGGTCGACACCTTGCTGGCCTGAAAGCAGCTCCACCACTAACTCATGCCCGCAAATCGCAGCCCAGGAAAGCGGTGTCCTACCCTCATTGTCCGGCCTGTCGGGGCTAATGCCTTGTCGGCCCAAAAGTTGCTTAACCACGGAATCGCGTCCTTTAATCGCAGCCCACGAAAGTGGTGTCTTACCCTCGTTGTCTAGCGTGTCAGGGTTGACGTCCTGCCGGTTCAAAAGTTGCTTAACCACCGATTCATGCCCACTGGCTGCAGCTTTGGAGAGGGGGGTAATGCCCCTGCAGTCTGGCCTATCAGGGCTGACATCTCGTTGGTCTAAAAGCAGCTTCACCACTATATCATACCCGCAAATCGCAGCCCAGGAAAGTGGTGTCCTGCCCGTGTTGTCTGGCTTGTCAGGATCGACCGCTTCCTGTCCCAATAACAGCTCCACAGCCTCCTCCTGCCCATTCCTCACAGCCCATGTGAGTGGCGTTATACCTGCAGAATCTCCCTGGTTAATATCACAGCCTCTCATTGCTAACAAACTAGTCATAACATCAACGATCCCAAAGAAAGATGCACAGTGTAGTCCACTAAAGAGCGAAGGAGCATTGCCTTCCCGGGAATCATCCAAATCCAGTATTTGCTCAAAAAGTGAGTTAGCCGCTACGTGGCTCTCATAGTTTTCCAGTAGCTCCAGTGCAAGCAATTTGGTGTGATCTGAAAGGCCTCTCTTTGCGTGGGTGCCCCAATATCTTGAAGAATATTTGAGGAAGGGCATGCCTGAGAATTCAGGTTGCGACCTAGCCGGAAGAGCCCTACCCCAGTCAGAATTCAGATAAGTTAAGCAGGTATCCGCCATCATCGAGTGAGCTCGGGGGAAAAGGTTGCGATGAGTGGAGAGGTACTCGCGGAGCGTGTGGTGGGCCAACCGGAAGGTTGTGGCTTCCTTATCTATTGCGACAAGTCCTTGACAGCAGGCGAGCAATGTCTCCGTCGCGGGGAGATTGTCAAGATTGAAATATGCGTGCCCAACCTCCACAGCGAGGGCATGACGCAGTTCATCTACCCGTAATGGCCTTTCCGAATGGCATATCCACATTAACGTGGTCATGGCAAGTTTTGCTTTACCCCCCTCCTGAGATCTTATCTGTTCTAGCGTTGCCTCGTATGCACCCCCCAACCCTAACCCATCCGCCATCTCGTGGATCCTCTTCCGCCTCTGATAGATTGTTGTTTCCCCCAGGATTGCCTCGACCTTGAGTGAAACCAGCAGGAATCTAGATTTGCACAGATCAGTATATGGTTTACAAAGGTCTACTCAATCCCCACTCCTACGTACGATTCCGAGACCCCTTCAGGAACGCTCTTCATAATATCATTCTCCAATCCACTATCCATCACCTCGGGAGTTGTGTCCATCCCCAGTCTCGCGCGTAGATACGCGACTATGTCCTCATCCCTTGGCTTTATGGATACACATATCACTCTTCCACCTAGTTCCCTCTCAACCACTCCCCTGACGTGTGACCTTCCAGTCATAAATATTCGAGTGTTTAGAGACCCCTTGAGAATTTGGCCCAATGCATAAAGAACCTCGAGCCGATATTTTGGAATACACTCGTCAAGAGCGTCAACACAGATGAATGTGCGCTGGAAAGATGAGACAATCGGAAACATTTTCACAATGTCGGGAAGTTGTAGCCTTTGGCCACCGAGCGCCTTCTGCTGGGCCCAAAATCTCTCCCTAATTTCCGCCGGAATTGAGTCCAGCCCACTGAGAAGCTGCTTGAGCAGGGAACCAAGCAAATTTGTCGGTGACTGGGCCTCCCGGGAAGCGAAGTCATAGTAAAAACAGGCGACTGCCATATCTCGTTTTATGGCCTGGCCGCATAAGTAGTCTACCACCACGGAACTACCGCCGCAATCTGTCAGCAATAGTGCTCTTCGTTTGTCCCTCACTACCGGTCTCCAATACCTAATGTAACTCTTGCCAACCCCCGGGTCTCCATAGCAGAACAAGACAGCATGATTAGATTCGTCCTTCTCACTACCATTATACCAGTTGGTAAACTCTTTGGTTTCCAGTAGCCAGTCCCCTATACCATCCACCCGTTGATCGCGAATGTCTTGATGTCGCACCTGGGGCTCTAAGGGAGAGAGCCAGGCCAGGATTTTGGATTCATCATCGGCGGCGGTAAAGGTAAAGTGACTCGACACATTGAAAGAATTGATGTTGTCTGTAAAGGCCCGAGACATCCTCTGCTTTTTCGCTACCTGAAACACTGGGGAGAACAAGCTGTTGAAGGGTCTTGAATCAGTTGACAAAGTTCCAGGGAGTTTAGAAAGGTGGGGTCTTGCGACCGCCTAATCGCAGCCCAACCCATCACCCCGAAATTTGTGTAACCAAAACCCCTGCACTCTCTGCTTCTCCCACCGGGAGTAAGGCTGACGAAGAGCTCCACATCTCCCCTCTAGCCACCCAAGCCTCTCTCGTAAATTGCATACCAAGCTATCAAGATCCGGAGAGTATCCCTCCTTACCTAAAAACAAATTACTAATGTTTTAAACTGAGATCCTTCTGCAGATTTTTGGGCTCAAATAGAATAATAAAAGATAATATATATAAAGATAATAAGATGCAGTGATAGGACAATCATCGCACAGATTTTCTCTCTAATGAAGAGGCGAGAATACCGTAGTGACTTAAGCGGAGAACCACATCATAATCAGTGCCCCTCGTGAACCCCCTTTATCGTCCCTCCCATCCCTTGAAATGCTACCAAGGAGATACAAGAACCCTCTATGGCGACCATACGACTCACACAGTGACGTCTAAAGCTTCTTCCCCTGCTGGGGCCTCCCGGCCCACCGCAAGCACACAATCCTGCATCTTGGTAATGACACGTGACATCGCGAGAACAATAACATTCCATTTCGCATCACTCACCATTCGTCGCGAGGTTTCACACACATCAAGCACGCAACAAAAACAAAGTAGCAACCACCTAAAGCAAACAACAATCCCGATACAGTGGAACAACGCTTAAACCCCAAAGAGTCCACCATGATATATCAAGTCATGAGCTCTACCATTTCAGGAAAAGATGGAATATCCAAAATGCTTACAAGTAAAAACATAAACCATCTACCAAGCTTATTGAAGTCCGGTGTGCCGTGCTGAGGTTAAGAGATGCCCTGATACGGTAGTCTGTCTTCGGGGCAAGGCAAAGCTCTCCGTGCTGACGATATTATACATGGGCTCCGGTAGGGTAAGTGCTGTCATAGCTTACCTGCGGGTCTGCGGAGCCGCACAAGTACCAGCAAGGGGTAGCTCAGCGAGAAGGGGTTGGGTGCATCATCATGCTGGGAGAACAGGACTGGGTCCGGAAAGGGAACACAAATGTGAAACAGCACGCGCGACCATGGGAGCGGAATGTCACCATGCTCACGCTGGGGCATCCACGACCAAACATCCTCTATCGAACGTCCCCGCTTGCATGTCTACGGTCGAAACGTCCTCAATGAATGAGACTGGGCCCGGAGGGGAACACAATTGTTAAGCAACACGCACGCGATCGATAGGAGGGGGGTATATCTCGGTCTGCGCTCGTACGTCCACAATCAGCCCCCCAACCTAACGCTCTGGCCAACCCTTGGTCGATGCATTCGCACAGGCACGGGGAAAGCAGAACGGAATATACAGAAGGAGGGATCATTGAGGAAGGGGAGGTGAAAAAGTTATCGTTGCGGTCGTGTCCTCGAAAACATCCGTGATCGTCGATGATACCCCCGAGAGCAATGGAGGCTCTACGAAAGTGCACCCTTACCCCTCAAGAACCATGACCTCTGCGAGCGCCACGACGCTAACTACAAGTGAGGAACACAAATGAGGGCACATACGAAAAGCAGCAAACACATCTCCGACCCCATAGTACGTTAAGCCGCTCGGTCGGGGTCTTCGCGAAATAGGACTTCTCTACTGTGACCGTGGGGTAGACGCCCCCCCCCCCGCGCAGATCCCTCCGCCGTACGCCCACCCCCTCCTTTCGTTACCGCAACCCCCCGCTAAAGAGAAACCCCGCTTCCCGCGGACTTTTACTAAGTCGATGCGCCACCCTTCCACCAATTAGTTGGCTACCACCGTATTTACCCCCGAGACCAGCCCACCAAGATAACTGCCTGAGGATATTTCCACCAACACCATTCCAATCACTGTGGACCCCACCCTCTCCTACTGACCCCCCATCTGCTAAATACTTGCGGTAACTTATTATTACTTCCTCTATCTTAGATTGCTTGTTGCGCGCAACAAACACACGATGGCAATCTCTTGCTCAAGAACTTATTCAAATAGCAATTTATGCAGACTAGCCACTGGCGAACATCCGTGCCGGCCCCTCCGAGCTCGCCAGCCATATCCTATCGTTCACCCAAATTCTTCGAACATAGCCTGTCGGTGGGTACTAAGTTAAATCATGTACTAGGGGTTGTGGGTGGGTCTAGCGAACGTGACTCACGGAATTTGTATGTTGGTGGCAGCTAAGACTTCGCCAGACTTTTGTTCACCCCCTAGTACAAGGTATGTGATAGGGGGGGTACGGGGGCTATGACAAACCCACCGGCCCTAACCAAGGCGTTAGCTAGAAATGAAAGAAAGGCCTTTAATGAAGCATTTAAGAGCTTAAGAGAGCGCTAGTCTCCCCTATTAGTCCGCCAATCTAGACTCCGAGTGATAACCCATGATCGCGCCCCTCTCACCCCCCTATTGGTCCATCCTTCTCTCCCCCCAGAGAAGGTCAGGCCGAAGGCACTAACATTCTCAAGATAAAAAATAGCATACAATTTTATCTCTCATCCTTTCCCTTTCTATTTGGTACGGTATGTAATTAGATATCCTAAAGCACAGCTACCAACCACCAACTCAGCAATAGAGAAATAACTTTGAGGATAAGTTACTGAAAGAAAAAAGACAAACAGTTCATACGTGTAGAGGAGGTTCAAATATACCTAGTAGAAAGGTTTTATTGATTTTTATTCCCGTTTTCAGTCTGCTGTCGCCGGTTCCAGACACTTCTCTCGTCCCAAATAGTTGCAATGGTGCGACAATCAGCCTATTGCTAAGTGGGACTGGGAGGGGTAGTATATGCTATGCTTATTTTCTGGCCATTACCCTTGTCCCAGGACCTCATGCTGCTATGCAGATGCTTGGGAGGGGGTAAGTACTAGCCTCACATATTTCCAGCAACCCCCCTCCCGTCCCGGGCCACCATTTGCACCACGAAAATCCTCTCGGGTCACTTTTTTCTTGTCCGTTTTACAGAGGCACGTGTGGCATTCCTACGGAATTACCTTTCGCAGCGCCTCCTATATAATGTGAGCAGGGCCAGGTCTCGCTTCGTTGATTTCCCTTCGAACGTAGAGGCATACAGGTCATTCCGATAGCCAGCCAAGATCACTACCCCGCAATACCCCACTACCGCACTCCATAGACCACGAAAGCATGTGCTGTGCCGTCGCGATCCATCCATCTTCCACTCCCTCTCCAGCGAACTGCAAACATTAGATCAAAACCTAACTAGTAGACCCGGGGCTTCCAGCGCCATATTGGTACCATGCTGGTGGATGGCGTGCCGCAACTTCCGGCAGGAATAGATTTATCCTGCTCTAGTGTACGAACTTCAAGGGTAAATAGAAGGGAGAGCAGTCCAAGTCTCCGAACGAAACTGCTAATTGAAATGCGGGTGTGAGGGATGGCATTGGGTTTTAATTCTCCCTGGTTGGTTAGTTGTCTAATGATGCTTGGAATGTCCGGGCACGACTAGAGCTTTGTACCTATCGTTCCATAATTTGCGAACTGGCTCACGTAGGGGAGCTACTGTACTGTGGTGGATGCGAACGGTAGCTTGCAGCTACTACTACTGGGTTAGGGTGGACATGCAGAAGCAGACCGAGGAGAAAGGGTGATACACCAGGGAAAACGGGGATTGAAAGGGTAGTTGGCAACAGTCCGGAAACATCGGGCTCGGGGGTGAATGGGGAGGCGGGCTGGTGAGTAGTGATCCGGGCACTAGATTGACCAACTATACAACTCGAGTTGCAACATCTACTGTATCATTTACATGAGGAAAACAAGGCCAAAGGAATAGTTCAAACAGTAGGAAATAAGAAAAAGTGCAAGACAAGAAAAAAAGGTGTCTATGACTAAAAAGTAGTGGACTGAAAAAGTAATTAGAATATAATGTACAAGCTCAAAAACAAAATAGGACAACACCCCCCACTTCTATATGCCAAAGGCCAAGAAGGGAAACTAACAAGTCTTCACTTAATCACATCATTAAATATCCGGAAGGTTTGAGCTGACGGAAACGCAAACTCCATACCCTGCGAATCCGGAAGCAAGAAATGTGGACTAACCTAAAGGTAAAGGGGATAGTGAAGGAAGGTTGTACCGTGGGATCCAGAGGTCAGGATGCGAGGTAGAGGAGGGGTGAAAACCAGAGAATGGAGTATAACTGTAAGCATGATGCTGGGATAGTGCATATCGGCAGTCAGAGGGTCGAAGAAGATTAGGGAGCCTGCACCTATTGACCTCAAAAGAGACTAGGCTGCAGGTTTCAAGCTTGCGGTAAATCTAGTAGTCTATTATGTCCCTTAGCAGGCGTAGAGGAGAGCGGTATCATTGCCAGTGCGTGGCGGTTTCCGTCGGGCAAGCAAGGGCTGACATCCGACGGCCCAACAGTGGGCTCGCTATTACTTTGCGCCCCTCCTGAACAGTCCGCGAGAGTGAAGTCCTTTCCTTTCAGCCTTGTTCGTCGGCTTTGGCGTCTTTCCGGTCAAGGCTTTACTCAACCACTGCCTCGTGCCTTCAGATCGTAGCCCACGGAAGTGGGGGCTAGTCCTAGTAGTTAGAGATGGGGGGGGTGTTCGCATAGCGGAAGGGGGCACTGGCTCATGCCCACCAATTACAGGCTCTGAGAGGGGTGTATTGACCTCGTTGTCTGGCTCGTTGGGGGTGACGTCTCCCCGGTCCAAAAGTTGCCTCACCACTAACTCGTGTCCGTTACTCGCAGCCCACCAAAGTGGTGTCTTGCCCTCGTTGTCTGGCATGTCGGGGTTGACATCTTCCCGGCCCAAAAGTTGCTTCACCACTGACTCGTGCCCATTAATTGCGGCCCGTGAAAGTGGTGTATTGCCCTTGTTATCTGGCTTGTCGGGGTTGACATCTTCCCGGCCCAAAAGTTGCTTCACCACTGACTCGTGCCCTCCAACCGCAGCCCACGAAAGTGGTGTATAACCCTCGTTGTCTGGCTTGTCGGGGTTGACATCTTCCCGGTCTAAAAGCTGCTTCACCACTCGCACATGTCCAGTAGCTGAAGCCTTGCCGAGGGGTGTAAGACCATGATTGGTTGGCTTGTCGGGGTTGACATCTCCCCGGTCCAAAAGTTGTCTCACCACTAACTCGTGGCCTTTACTCGCAGCCCACCAAAGTGGTGTAGTGCCGTAGTTGTTTGGCCTGTCGGGGTTGACGTCTCCCCGGTCCAGGAGTTGTTTCACCACAGACCCGTGCCCTTCAATTGCAGCCCACGAAAGTGGTGTATAACCCTCGTTGTCTGGCTTGTCGGGGTTGACATCTTCCCGGTCTAAAAGCTGCTTCACCACTCGCACATGTCCACTAGCTGAAGCCTTGCCGAGGGGTGTAACACCACGATTGGTTGGTTTGTCGGGGTTGACATCTCCCCGGTCCAAAAGCTGTCTCACCACTAACTCGTGGCCTTTACTCGCAGCCCACCAAAGTGGTGTAGTGCCGTAGTTGTTTGGCCTGTCGGGGTTGACGTCTCCCCGGTCCAGGAGTTCTTTCACCACAGACTCGTGCCCTTCAACCGCAGCCCACGAAAGTGGTGTCTTGCCCTCGTTGTCTGGCTTGTCGGGGTTGACATCTTCCCGGTCCAAAAGCTGCTTCACCACTCGCACGTGTCCAGTAGCTGAAGCCTTGCCGAGGGGTGTAAGACCATGATTGGTTGGCTTGTCGGGGTTGACATCTCCCCGGTCCAAAAGCTGTCTCACCACTAACTCGTGGCCTTTACTCGCAGCCCACCAAAGTGGTGTAGTGCCGTGGTTGTTTGGCCTGTCGGGGTTGACATCTTCTCGGCCCAAAAGCTGTTTCACCACTGGCTCGTGCCCATTAATCGCAGCCCAGGAAAGTGGTGTCTTGCCTTCGTTGTCTGGTTTATCGGGGCCAACGTCTTCTCGGTCTAAAAGCTGCTTCACCACTGACTCGTGCCCATTAATTGCGGCCCGTGAAAGTGGTGTATTGCCCTTGTTATCTGGCTTGTCGGGGTTGACATCTTCCCGGTCCAAAAGTTGCCTCACCACTGACTCGTGCCCTTTAATCGCAGCCCAGGAAAGTGGTGTATTACCCTCGTTGTCTGGCTTGTCGGGGTTGACATCTTCCCGGTCTAAAAGCTGCTTCACCACTCCCACACGTCCACTCGCTGAAGCCTCGCCGAGGGGTGTAATACCACAATTGTTTGGCTTGTCGGGGTTGACATCTCCCCGGTCCAAAAGCTGTCTCACCACTAACTCGTGGCCTTTACTCGCAGCCCACCAAAGTGGTGTAGTGCCGTAGTTGTTTGGCCTGTCGGGGTTGACATCTTCTCGGCCCGAAAGCTGCTTCACCACTGATTCGTGCCCATTAATCGCAGCCCAGGAAAGTGGTGTATTGCCTTCGTTGTCTGGTTTATCGGGGCCAACGTCTTCTCGGCCTAAAAGCTGCTTCACCACTAACTCGTGTCCTCCACTCGCAGCCCGGGAAAGTGGCGTCCTACCCTCGCTGTCCGGCTTGTCGGGGTTGACGTCTTCCCGCTCCAAAAGTTGCTTCACTACTCGCACATGCCCACTAGCCGAAGCCTCGATAAGGGGTGTAATACCATGGTTGTTTGGCTTGTCGGGGTTGACATCTTCTCGGCCCAAAAATTGCTTCACAACTAACCCGCGTTCTTGACTCGCAGCCCACCGGGGTGGTGTCTTGCACTCGCTGTCTGGTTTGTCGGGGTTGACGTCTTCCCGAGCCAAAAGTTGCTTCACCATGATAGCAATACTCTGATGGCCGCTCGCTCAAAACCTAATGACGACTGGGGTAGCGTGGTGGAATCGCGCTTGGGGCAGTTCAATACTCTTTCATTACTATGTAAAAGGAGAAATATACTTCGGTGGTGGTGGCGATGTGGATGTAGATGTCTATCGTAAGGAGCTCTCTGCTAGCAACTCTGAGACTAAATACAAGTAGTGAGCGCACTCAACACACAAAACAGGAAAAAACCCACAAAACAACAGTCACAGTGGCTAAACCGGTCATGACCTAAACTAATTATCGTACCCTGACAACTATCAGATGAGATTCCATCTATCACACCACTCGCACATGCGCGCTAGCGGAAGCCTCGATGAGGGGTGTAATGCCGCGGTTGGCTTGTCGGTGTCGACGTCTTCCCGACCCAAAAGCTGCTTCGCTACTAACTCGTGTCCTTCACTCGCAGAGTCGCAGCCCACAAAAGTGGTGTCTTGCCCTCGTTGTCTGGCTTGTTGGGGTTGACGTCTTCCCGGCCCAATAGTTGCTTTACTACTAACTCGTGCCCAAAACACGCAGCCCAAGAAAGTGGTGTCCTACCCCCCCCCCCGCCTAGCCTGTCGGGGTCGACATCCGACCGGTCCAAAAGTTGCTTAACCACTAACCAGTGCCCCTTAATCGCGGCCCACGTAAGTACTGTATCACCCTCGTTGTCTAGCTGGTTGGGGTCGACGGCCCCGCGCCCTAGTAATAGCTCCACCGCCCCTTTGGCCGGTATCACAGTTAGTCATTTCTAATAAACCAGTCATAAGTTCAATAATCCCGAAGAACGTTGCACAATGCAGCCCACTGAAGAGTGAAGGAGCATTGACCTCTGGGAAACCTTCCAGATCCAATATTTGCTCAAAGAGTGTGTTAGCGGCTACGTGGGTCTCGTAGTTTTTCCAAAAGCTCCGTTTCAAGCAATATCACGCGATCTGAAAGTTCCCCCTTTGCACGGGTTCCCCAATATCTCGAACAATATTTGAGGAAAGGCATGCTTGAGAGGTCAGGTTGCGACTTAGCTGGAAGGGCCTGGACCTTGTCCGAATTTAGATAAGTTAGGCAGGTTTCCGCCACCAGCAAATCAGCTCGAGGGAAAAGGTTCCGATGAGTGCAGATGTACTCGCGGAGTGGTGGTGGATCAACCGGAAGGTTGAGGCCTCTTTATCGACCGTCACTAGTCCTTGACAGCAGGCGAGCAGCGCCTCTGCCGCAGGGACATTATCGCTATTGAAATGCGTAGATCCAATATCCACAGCAAGCGCATGACATAGCTCATCTACCCGTAATGGCCTTTCCGAATAACATATCCACAGCAATGTGGTCATGGCAAGTGTTACTTTCTCCCCTTCTTGAGCTCTTGTCCGTTCTAGTGTTGCCTCGTATGCACCTTTTAACCCTAACCCATCCCCCAACGTATTGAGTCTCTCTCTCCTCCGATAGATCGTTGTTCCACTCAGGATTGCCTTGACCTTGAGCGAAACCAGTAGGAATCTAGACCCTTACCTGTCAGTATATGGCCTGCAAAGGTTTCTTGGACCCCGCACTACTACGTACGTTTCCGAGATCTCCTCGGGAATGCTCTTCATAATATCCGTCTTCAACCCACCATCCATCACCTCCGGAGTTGTGTCCTTCCTCAGTCTTGCGCGCAGAAATGTGACTATATCATCATCCCTCGGCTTAATAGATGCACTTATCACTCTCCCACCCAGTTCCCTCTCAACCGCTTCTTGGATGTGGGACCTCCCTGTCATAAACATTCGTGTATTTGGGGACATCTGGAGAATCTGGCCCAATGCATCAAGGACTTCGAGTTGGTGCTTTGGGATGCATTCATCAAGAGCGTCAACACAGATGAATGTGCGCCGCAAGGACGCGATTATCGCGAACATTTTCACAATATCGGAGAGTTGTAGTCTTCGGCCACCAATCACCTTCTTCTGAAACTGAAATTTCTGCCTGGTTTCTCTCGGAATTGCGTCTAGCCCAGTCACAAGCTGCTTGAGCAGGGAACCGAGCATATTCGTCGGAAACTGAGCTTCCCGGGAAACGAAATCATACTATAGTAAAAGCAAGGGACTGCCATATCGTGCCCTATAGCCTGGTCGCATAAATAGCCTACCACGACGGAACCTTCCCCGTGTCCTGTTAGTAATAATGTTCTCCATTTATTCAACACTAATAGTCAGTCTCTCATACCTGATGTATCTCTTGCCGACTCCCGGGTCACCATAGCAGAACAAGGCCGCATGACCAGACTCATTATACCAGTTTGTAAACTCTTTGGTTTCTAGCAGCCAGTCACCAATACCATCTACCCGCTGATCGCAAATGTCCTGATGTCGCACCTAGGGCTCTAGGGGAGACAGCCACGCCATGATTTTGGATTCATCATCACTAGCTGTAACGGTAAAGTTATTCCACACATTATTGAAAGAATTGATGTTGTCGGTAACTCGAGACATCCTTCGCTTTTTCGTAGCTAGGAATGCGGCGGAGAACAGGTTGTTGAGGAGCTTTTGATCGCCTGACAAAGTTCTAGGAAAAGTGGAGTTCATTACTCAGCCCCTGCTGGTGCTCATACACAATCGTCTCAACCGCATGCACTTGGCAACAAAACATTCAGTTAGGGCGCGTCTGGTTGCCACAATAACCCACTAGAATAAACTTTTTGAATGAATAGAAGGTTAAGGAGATAGGCATTGCGATGCAGGTGCCACTATATTTCCCATGATAATTATTTGCCTTTTTTTGAGTGACTTTTGTTAAATTGATTTTTGTGGTGACCAGACGTGCTCCTTGGAGGTTGAAAATGTTGGATTATGGCAACTGGCTATTATTCCGGTTGCAAGCGGAAACTCTCGTTTTGTGATTATCAAGGTTTGAAAAACTCGGGACGCCCAGACGCGCCCTAAAACCCTATTATCTCCATGCAAACTTAAGATATTTCTATTTCCTCTCTATTAGTGCAGAGGATCACTCACTCTATCACATAATAGAGTTGTAATCCTCATTAGACATGTAGTTGGAGATCCTTTCATAGTTGAAGATAGACAATATTTTCTCGGCGAAGTACTCCGGCTACAGAGTTCGCCTACCATACCATCGAAAAAGTGAAAGCTTCGCAAAGAATTACTTCACCATTGGCCAATGATAAAATAGTTGAACAAAAATGAAAATATGAAAACAATCAACTGAGACAAGAAAAAACAAGACTAATGAACTGGCATTTTTTATATCATAGCCAGAAAATATTTCTGTGTTGGTCTGCCCTCACTTAAATAAAAGTGGCTCGCCTCGGATGGTAAGTTGTGCAAATTCCGAGATTGGGTCTCAGCTCACCTTCAAAAAACCGAGGAAAAGAATTAAAGAGAAATCCAGGGGTTTTGGGTTATTTTGAAAAATCATTTGGCCTATTTGAATAAAGAAACTGCTGACGCCCACGAATATTTTGTCGTCCATTGCCATGTGGGACCTTTTGAAGGGTATACTTCCAGGCAGATGGTATCAGGAAGGTTTTTCCAGCCCATGGTATTGAAAAAGGTTTCTCTTCTCAGTGCTTCCCAGATGTCCTCGGGTACTCGGGCAGAGGTGCGGGACCCGAGTATTGGGACCTGGGGAGGACACAGCACCGGAACGAACCAGTGGCGGAAGCAAGCAAACCTCCCAGAAAGGGTATCAATTACTACTAGATATTGCTCGAGTATCATAGTGGGATCTGAATTAAAAGCACACTGAAATATCCAACCCAATCCCCATTCCCCAAATAAAGCTATTAGGGCCAGGCAACAGGTTGCCCCAATACAGTACAATACTTTCTCCCTACCCAGAAAGCTCGGAATAGGAGGATTGATTAGGCTTGCCCTCCAGTAATGCCGTAAGGCCTAGTCCGAGCTCTCGGTAACTTGATAACTACTCAGCGAAAATACCTTAAAGTCTCTTGAAACCCGCTATCCGGTCACCAGCGGAAGTCAGCCTGGCTGTTTGGCAAGTTAAGAGAATTGCGGATGCCAGCTCACCCCTAATTTAGTCCCCCCCACTAGCACTAGTGGAATGATTGAGAACGATTGCGCCCTATCAAGAGAAACCCAATTATGCCTGGGCCGGGCAAGGGCCGTGCAAGAAAGAGTACAGTATCATAGAACCAAGCACGTGACTCTAGAATACCCCAATGTTCCTGAACGCTTGACGATAACTCCAAAGGTCATCACCTACTGACCGACATGGCATTAATGTCTACCTACTTGGCGCTTGATTGGCTTAGTTTCTAGCATCAGGCTATCTGCCCGAATTGAGGATGCAAGATTCCAATTGTTACGTTCAGAAAAAGCCCCAAATGACTGACAATTGCAACCGGTGAATGATGGACAATGGGTGATTTCACTGATTTCAGTAATTTGCGAGTGAGGGTTAGTGACGCCTGCTAGGACTACTCGTAGTATGATACGACAATCTATTGTGCCGTAGCCTTCTATCATCAGTTCTATGATACCATCACCACCTCAACGTGGGGAAAAGGTCGACTCCTCACCCGCTAAACCCGCGGCCATTGAAATTTGTCAACTTCTCTCTTTGCACATTTTTTTTTCATTGTTAGTGTTTTTTTTGGTGTGCTTTTCGCCCCATTTCCAGGGAAGCAAGTTTTGGGCTATGATACCAGTTCCTAGCACACGGTTCAATTGGTCAAGTTCTTACGGTACTCGTAAAAACAAATCACTCTGGGCTCTCCACTCGAGTAGTAGTGGTTTCGTTGTGTGGCTGGTTCTGCACCAGGTTGAGGGCGGAAAAATGGACATCTCCCCCACTACGTTAACCCCGCAGCCACCCCCCGGTCCGCCCCTAAGCCGATCTTATCTTAGATCGCACTAAGCCTTTCGAATAATTAGCTGTCGATTACACACCGGTTACCCATATCATAATATTATTTGCTTTCGCCTACCGTACTTGAGTACTCTTACCGGACAGGCCGGCACAGGGCGTTTCGCATTGTGGTAACCCCCCATTCCGGTAGTAACTTTACAACGACATCGCCATCGCCATCGCCATCGCCATCACCTTCACCTTCACCACCACCACCACCAATGCAAACACGTTAGATCAACCCCCTCATCAACGCGGATACAGCTCAATGGCTCGCCTGTGGTCACAAAGTCCTGCTTCACTCAACTCTGTTTTTTCGGTCCTAAACGCCCATGATCACCCCTTCATCATGGTTGGAAAATATGCGCTAAGGTGGATGGGAGTTCCAGTTCACACTGGATATGTATTTATCTATGACTTGCCTTACCTCATCATAACCCAGTTCCCATGGCTGACCTCACTGTGTTAGACAATCGATATCCTTGTGCGAACGACTCAACTAGCATCCATTTACCGAGCCTTTGCCCAAACTGGTGAGTGGCTGGAGGTCGACGAATCTTGCGTGCCGGAAATCGATTTGGAATTCCACCATGTTGATCATCGGTCCGTCCGGAAATTGAAGAGGTACGATGATGAGTGGTTCGTTAGCCTCTGCGATGAGGGCTCCTACAACATTACAGTCGACACCCACAAAATCCGAGTCCCGCATGTTGTCAACTACAACAGCGTATTGGTGGAGTCACAATTTCATCCCAACAGCTCAGACCGGAGCGTCAAGCCCTATCTAATTACTGATGAGAACATCAAGTTCGTTGGAGACTTGCCTCTTACATTCCCCGTCTTCATACCAACCGTCCCGCAGTTTCTGGACTCCTGCCTTAATTGTATCCGGGGTAGGAGGTCCAGAGATGATACGTCCTGTGCTCTGCCTCAGATGGATATGGACAATTTGTTTCGGTACCTGGTTCTCGACTCGCCCAGTCAGCAAGATAAACTTCTGTCCAGTGTCACGAACCTCGAGCAGTTGGCGGAATATTTTACGGAGCGGCGGTTACTCCAAGCGAAAAGGGTCAAGAGGATTATGGAGAGGCGGGCGAAATGTCAGCGCAATGCAACAACGGCGCTAGAGGCTCAGTTCTTCATGCCGCCGCTGTGAGATGTGATTAGCGACAAACTGTTAACATTATCGGAGGGTTCTAGTTCGTCAACACTGGTTGCTGATATTCAAGGGGGATTTAGGAGAGCTACTACTGATTTCGGCTGTCTCGCTTTCGTTATTTACAGAAAAATGTTCTTAAGGTGGTTCCGCCTTTGGGTTATGGGGGAGCCTAAGGGCTCGAGACATGAGCAATAACCATCAGATACGCTAGGCTATCTGCATCTCTTTTGTACATGTACTCTTGCGGAGACCAAACGGAACAAATTACTACAATGCCGGCAAAACAGCTATCATACTAACAAATTGTTTACAGTATGAAGCTTCAAGCAGCAACAGCAACATGCGAGAAAATCGAGCAATCAACTATCCCATCAACTGCGAAACAACAAAAACAAAGCTAGACTCTGTTCATTAGGGGGTTCCAACGAGCCCAGCCAACTCCCTCCCGCTCTCTCTCTACCCCAATTCCTTTAATGTGCCATCTAATCTTTCCCGTCCATCATTCTCCAACACACGGAAATTCCTTCTCTTTTCTGCCACCTTCCAAGCCGCGCTCTAAGCCAGTGAAACTCTATTGCTTCCCTCGTTCGACCCACGCTGCTCCTTTCGCCACGTCTGCCAAAGCCGCCACGGGCAAGCCACCAAGGAGGGTACCGTAAGAACTGGAATAGTCGGACATTGTGCTGGGGCATTGGAGTTGCCTCTCATGGTATGATAAGATCGGGCGCTTTTTTCTTTCTTTTTTGTCGTCTCGGGGGCAGATGTTTGGTGTTCTTCGCCCCCTTTCCAGTGGAGGAAATTTCGGACCACATAGCCCATAGTCCGATTATTCGAGTTTTCGCGGTATGCTCTTGCAGCCTGTGGAGGCATCTCGGCCTCGCTCTTGTCAAGAAAATCTGTATGCATGGTAACGCCTGTAGAGGATTTGTATTCCCAATAGCATCCTAAAGTGCAGATGACCATTCGTCCGCGCAGCGGCCTACTGAAATGCCTTCAAGGATTGTGCGGTTATGGCCAACTCTGTCAGAGTTGACGGGAGCGGATAGCTGTCAGTTGGCGGGCAGGAATAGACAATGTTTTTAATGATCTCGTTTGTCCCGGAGTTGAAAGGATTGACGGAGCGGTGTATGGTCATACCCCCCTCATCGCCATTGCGGAGGTGCTCAGCCAAATGGGGCCATACATGGAGAGAAATCGACGGGTGTAGGAAGCGATGGAATGGTTAAGATGGTTTCATTATTCCTGTATACCCGTATGTTTGGTTAGTTAGTTTGACGAGCGAATGAAGTTCCCGATCGTGCCTACCTTATGGTCTAGCCCTAGCCTAGTTCGAGTGTTCTACCATTGCGCCATTTATTAGGTATCCTCCGTCAAATTGACATCCGATGTCATAATGTTGGCAGAACGGGATGGCGATGCTGAACGATCGATAGGTTGTCCGAATGGCTCTCTCCAACGAGACTGCATATGGCTTCCGCTGCCTTCATCATAGCTAATTGTCCGGGAACGGGTTTGACCGCTTGCCTTGGACCACGTGCGGCAAGGTGTTTCTACCTGTCGTCGTTGCAGGAAAATATTAGTTTGGTGGTGATACGTGCTATAATAATCAAGTTGGAAGAGAGGTGGGGATTTTTCGATTTTTGTCCGTCCATTACCGGTGTGCTCTAGGATATTGGGTAGGGTAATTAGTCGAAGCAGTCATGTATCCTAATTGGGACCCACAGAAAAGTTCTGTTTGGTAGACAAGTTAGCTTGGCGAGGGCACTTTTATATAAATGCCTCCTCTGATGTTTCCTAGTTTAGTTAAGTACAATCACACCTTCCTCTCCATGATTTGAAGCCACTCATATGAACATTAGTCTAAGGTACACAATTTGGTATTGGTATTGAGGATCATGTTGTGGTACGGGTCTTGGTTGAGAATGGACTTCACCGATCTTGGCGTACTTTTGTGGGAATGATACTTCATCCAATTGATCATGACTATTGCCCAAGAACTAGCTGGTGCCAATGGACAGATGTGTTCCCGATCCGGGATATGTTTAATTGTGACAGGGCAGTCGGAGGGTGGCGCACCGGGGCTCGTGCTTCACGAGCTATGCAAGTAACAATTCGCCTACTCTACCATCAACACTTTATACCTAAGGTCCAATGATCAACACTCTACAATCCAGGCACGATCATCAAACACGTGTCGAAGAAAAAAACAAAAATTTCTAAATCAAAATTTACTATAAAAATGCAAAAGGTATAGGCCAATAGCCAATACTTTGTATAACCTGCCTTTGCTCCTTGGATTGGAGCTACTCTGTGACCCGTAGGCCCCGGTTCCCACAACTTTTTTAGAAAACGTCTTAGGAATTGTCTCACAGACTAAATCAAGTACTGTGCTGTACATGTACTAGTTTGAGGGGTAGCTTGAATAGTCCTTGACATGTGGTTTCTTGGTGTAATTGGTGCTTAGAATTAGGCTGCCGGTAGATGTTCACGCTTGACCGTTATGGAAACTTGGTGTGAAGGAGGTTCCTTCCACGAACAAAACAGAGCTTTCTCCCCATTATCTTACAGCAACCCCCTTCCCAACCTCACTCCGCAAAACTTCGTGCATTTCTGTGAGGGGAATTGCGGTTCAACCTATTCAGACCGGTAACTTACACATCGGTGGACTTGCAACCCAGCTTGCCCTCCAGCCCCAGTCACCATCAGTTCAGCTCTTCAGTCGAAAAAGAAAAAGAGAGGGAAAAAAGCAAAAGTGGGGGGCATAAAGCCAAGGATGGGGAGCACTTGGCAGTCCATAAAGTATCCGGACACCTTGGCGTTTGTCAACGCTGGCATTCCTGCCAGAGTGTCCGAATACTTAGTGAGCTGCTAGGTGTTGGTCAAGAAAGGGGGCGTACGGCCAACTGCTCCCTTTTCCTTATGCACATCGGGAGGTTCAATCTCATCTCGACGAGCAACGATATCCTACGAAAAGTAAAAACTAAAATCCATCCCACACACCTGCCGCCTAACTTTCCCCCCCACATTATTCTCCCGTCCGACAGGACGGCCCTTACGAGTACTCGAGCACATCACACACGGACTGGATCATATTCCATTCCTGTCTGTCTGGTCGGACCCGTGCTGGCTCGCCTGAGTACCTATTGTCCCGTGCTATACGCTGGTGGTCCACCCTCCTTTCCCCTCCGGTGTACTTAAATGGACTCAAGCTACCTACATCCCTCGGGGCCTATTTCGACCGGTGCTTCAACATCAACAACGCCTACACCTGCTGCCGGCACCGCCGCCGCCACCATTCTTGCTAACAACACAGCTGGTGGAGCCACCGGTGCGGGTGTTAAACGTGCGCACGCCTCGTCCAATGCTATCTCGAATAAATCTAGGTCTGCGGCGAATTACCCGAGGAAGAGAGCTGTGAGCGCGTGCCTAGTTTGTCGAGGGAGGAAGACGAAATGCGATAACCAGCGGCCGCAATGTGGATTTTGTAAACAGACGGGGGCGGAATGTGTCTACGAGGCGGAAAAGTTGGCTACGTATGTTTTTTCTTTCTTTTCGAATTTAACTCCTCTTTTCTAGCTTGGGCGAAGAAAGAGGGCTGATTATGGGGGATGATGAGACTATAGCTTCGACGCCGCCTCATTGGCAATTCTAGATAAACTCTCCAAGATAGAAGCCATGTTGGATTCAGACCGGGGTCCAAATAATCAGCAGCATACCCCTACTAGTCACCCCTCCCCACACACCTCGGGTTCTACGACCAGCGGCGGTCATGGGCCGGTACCTCCCCTGCCAACACTCGCCGCGCACAATAGCTCGCCGAGGAGTGCGGGGAGCAAGCCCCCTCCAGACACCTCCGAAATATTCCCCGTCTCCATCGCTACAGCCTCGGGAACCCGCGTCGAGGCGGTTCTCCAATGGCCAATATTCAACGGACAATTCTGCCTGGAAGATATCCTCGCACCGGTATTTGCCGATCCCCGCGACGGGGATGACGAGGATGAGGACGAGCGCGAGGGTTGGCAGGAGAGGAAGGGCATGGGGAGGAGCGAGCCGGAGGACGGGTACCAGGCACATGGTGGAAGCTGCAGGGGAAATGTATTGTACGATTATGATGAAAAATTGCTGAGGCAGCCGCCGGGGGAGATCGCGACGCTTGTGCAGAGGTTTTTCAGGAATGTGCATACCAAGAATCCGATTCTGGATTCGGCCGTGTTGGATAACTATATTTGTGAGATCGATCAGCATGGGTTTGGGTGGTCGGGCAAGAGTTGTTTAGTCGTGAGTGTTTTCCCCCTCTCATAAGATGGGGAGAAGGAGATTGGCGCGCCGACTAACGGGAGAGGGCAGTTGCTGGCATGTGCTTTAGGCTCTATATCTGCGCCGTATGACCCTCACCCGTCGTCGTTGTCAGTGACGGAAGCTCCGACAAAGTACCCTTCCTTTGATATCAGCGCGCGGTATTTTTCGGCGGCAAAGAAGAGGCTAGGAATCGTCATGTCGTCTAATAAGCTCATTGCCGTGCAATGTCTCTTCCTAGCAGGGATATACCATATGTACACCATGAACCAGTTTGCTGCGTGGAAGATGTTTACCGCAGCGTCGGTGTCATGCGAGGGGTACCTGCACCGGAAGGAAAAGTCCGGGGGGTCAGATACCGCTAACAGCGGAACGTATTCCTGCTCGAGCGAGCCTACACGGCACCTCGAGCAACGGATATACTGGAGCTGCTTGAAATCTGAGCTGTACGCATTTCACCATTTGACACAATCCAAAATGTGCTGACTAAACTGCGCAGAGAACTCTGTTCCCAACTTGACACCTCCCACTCGGGCCTCAACGAGCTCGACTACCCACACGCCTTCCCCTCCCCGCCCCGCGAGATCTCCACCTCCGCAGCCTTCCAGTCCTCAACCTCCTTCCTCGAGCAACCCCGCAGCGCACAAACCCTTCCCCTCTATGGCAGCGCAACCGCCGCCCCACCCCTCCCAGAAGACCGTCAGGAAGACCAACTGACCTGGTTCTACTACCTCGCCGAAATCGCCCTCCGCAAAGTGGAACTCGGCATGTCCGAGATCTTCCTCTCGTCACCCGCGCACTCCTCATCCTCGAACACCTCCACCACACCCGTCGGCCTCGAAGACCCTCATCGCCCCATCAGAACCGAAGATCTCCTCTCGAGCGCTAAGGAGTTCGAACTCCAACTAAACCTCTGGTACGAATGCCTGCCCGCGATGCTAAAATTCCCCTTGGACTCACCCTCTCCCTGTCTCGACGAGCGGTTGCAGTACCTCCGTATGCGCTACTGGTGGATTGTTTCCACGCTTTACAGACCCTTCCTATACCACCTCATACACCACCCCGCCCCGCCGCCGGCGCAGGCAGCGAAAATGAGGGACTATGCGAGCAAGGGATTGGAAATCGATACCAACCTTATCCTGAGTAACGTGATTACGCATCGACATCACGGCGCTTGGTTGGTGATTCGCGCTGTCACGGCGAATAGTCTGGTTCTGGGGGCGGCGGGGAAGGCTGGTATGAGGATGCCAGAGAGGTGGAGGGACGCGGTTACCGCTGCTAGGAATTTTCTAGTCTATTGGGAGAGTGAGGTTAGGGATGCGAGGGCACTGAGGAGGGTTGTGGAGGCAGTGGAAAGGGGGAAGGTTTAAGGTTTTTTCTTTCGTTTTTCCCTCCTTATAGGGTAATAATTGGTGGGAAGGGGGGGGGTTCTTGCTATGTTTAGCGTTAGTATGGGAGGGTGGGTAATGAATTATAATTCTAGTTGCTTTTTGAAGCACGGCGTACCGTCTTGGTACGCCACGATTGTGAGCGAACGAATGACTAGATGGGGGGGCGAATTGCTCTGGTGGCCATCTCGTGCCCATCACAGGGCAGCAGTGAGCACCCCAGGAAACTATCTCTGGTGCTGCAGTTCACAATTCGTTATAGCATCGAGAGATAGATAGCTTGATTGAATGTTTTAATGAATGAACTAGATAGGTATAGACCACATGCGTATAGAGAGAGTACTCTACAAGTTCACTACGGTAGATTACTAGTATTATATTCTATTTACCGAGCTCTAAGATACCATATCTTTGTTTCTACTAGTCGATAGACGAAACGAAGGTGAGGCGGGCCGGAACCAGACACGGCGTTCAATCAACCAACCTAATTAACCCAACTCAATTCCTTTGTTTAAACAAGGCATATTATATCACAAGAAGTGTCTGATGGGTCCTCTAGCACGATACGATAGGATACGATGCGAATAGCCGGGCCAGCATGTCATATAGTCTAGAGCTTCGGGGCCGGAATATCCGTGGTCGTGCGGCTCGGCAGCTATTTATGCGGCGCGCACATGGTGCCAATGCAGCACCGGCACGATTCGGCCGGGCCCCCCACCACGCTGCCGTCGGAGCAGCCCCACTACCGGTACCAACACGGCAAAACTACAACCGCAGTGAAATACGGCTACCAGTAAACCTCAGTCGCGGCTCCCTCTCACTGACCCGCCCACAACCACCAGCACCAGTACCGGCACCAGTACCAGCACCAGGACCAGCACCAGCACCAGTACCAGCACCAGCACCAGCACCAGCACCAGCACCAGCACCAGCACCAGCACCAGCGCAACAACACTACCGCCCCAGCGAAACGCGGCTACCAATTCTCAATCGCAACCGCCTCTCACTAGGCCCCCGAGTCCTACCAGCACCACCAGCACCACCACCACGAGTCCCAGCACCAGCGCAACACTACCGCCCCAGCGAAATGCGGCGACCGATAAATCTCAATCGCAACCGCCTCTCACCAACCCCCCGAGTCCTACCAGCACCACCACGAGTCCTACCAGCACCCCGCCAGTCCCGGTCCCTCCTCATAATAAACACCCCCCGCCGTAGTCCTCCGGACCACCTTCCTAGTCCACTCTTTCCCATTTCCCCGCAACGAGCAAGTCCAGGAGCACGCGAGATCGCCAGTCTCTCCTCTATAGAAGTTGGTAAGCGTGCGGCGGCATACGCTGCTGTCGACGCACACTTTGGCAATGCACCGGGGCACGTTGGCATCGGGTCTGGCAGCACGGTAGTCCATGTTGTTGATCGGATCCGCCAATTATCGGCCGAGAGGATCAGCAATACGGGGTTCGTACCGACAGGACATCAGTCTCGGGAACTTTTGCGCAATGCTGGACTTCGCGTGGTGCGGTTGGAGGATGTGCCGGGGAGGATTAATGTTGCGTTCGATGGCGCGGACGAAGTGGACGGGCGGTTGAACTGCGTGAAGGGTGGGGGCGGGTGTCTGCTCTTGGAGAAGCTTGTGGCGATTCGGTCAGAGGTTTTTGTAGTTGTTGCTGGTTCGTACATGGCTTACCTTCCCCTACTTGGCCCCTTGCGAAGACTAACGGACAGCCAATGTAAGACCGAACAAAACTATCCCGTGTCCTCCTAACTTCTTACCGCCGCGGAATCCCGATAGAAGTGATCCCCAGCGCAACGCCATACGTCCTCTCTGAGCTGCGCTCGCTTGGTTCCACGGATCCGCGGGTGCGAGATGGAGCGCCGGCGAAGCTGGGACCGTGCATCACAGATAACGGAAACTTTATTGTCGATGCGCCGTTTCCGCCACTCGCGACAAGTGGAGCTGTTGTTGAGCTCGCTGAGAGTTTGAAGGGGATTGTGGGTGTTGTGGAGCATGGAATTTTTTGGCGCGGCGATAGGAGGCCGGAGAGAGCGTTCTTCGGGGGAACAGGGGGAGATTGGGAAGGAGTGGAGGCTAGGCCGGAGTGATGGGCGGTGGTTTGCACTCAACCAGATAAAGGGGATGTTATTTTTCTAAATGTGTGGTATGTACTAGTATCTTGGTTCAAGGGTTGGTTTGTTATAGTATCGTTGTTTGTCTTGCCGGTGATATTAGATACAGCACGACACTTGCCATATGGGGTGGTGGGTGTTCAACTCGGTGTTAGCATGCCTGTAGACGCAGGTACAGTGTGGTGCTTGCGCAGGTGCAGGTTGGGGCTTGAGAGTTGGGCAGTTTTCTGTCGTTACAAGTACTTGTGATGCGTACTAGCTGCAATACCGGTAGAGGAAACTCCAGATAGTTCCCTGTCCCGGTGGTGTGGCACTACCCTAATAGAGCTCGAATCGGCGGTAGAGCGAGTGATTGAGCTATCCCATGCTGTCGCGAGCGGTGGGTAACCAGTAAATGAGGATCAATCCAGCGCAGGTGGAAGCTCCTGTGCCTTGCGGTGGTTTTAGTTGGGAGTTTTATCGTCCGTCAAGAACATCTGTAAAGCGCGTTTCGGTTGGGGTCAGTTGTCGATCCATGATGCAGTGTTCGAACTGGAACAGTACCAACAGTACCGGTGGTCAGCCCTTGCGCCATGTTCCTATCAAATGGGCACTGCATGCGTAAAGGCTTGGCATCACCAGTTCCTCGGTAGTCGGTTTTAAAGAATCTGATGAAAGAGACAAAAGCCCCATCATTGAGTCTACCAGTACTCGAGTACCCTAGGGCACGCTGACTGTGGGGGCATACAATCTGCTTTCACGTGCCGAACACTCGCCTACCAACCACATCTCTATTGCTACCTGCCCGTTAACCTCTCATCCCTCATCCTCCTCCTCCTCAACATTTACCCCCCCTCATCCAACCTACAGCCCCCCCTCCCTTGTTTATCGTTTGTCAGGTTACCCGTTATACTCCTCACAAGATTCATATAGTCTAGACACACGACAGGTTCGTCGTAGGTGGGTACCTTGCTCTACGCTTCAAACGGTGCTTTCGCCTCGTGCCTAATTTACCTGGTTCCAGACGCCATAAATCACCACCGCCAAAATGGTTGCCGACAATCTCGTATACCACCCTACCGTTGCGCATTACCTTCGCTTCGTCGCAACCACCGGTGGGTTTGACTGGATATCCGCATATTCGCTTCTCGGGTTAGTGCCGTGATGCTAATACGTCACTTGAATAGCCGGCCGTGACAAGGCCCTGCGAACGCTGCAGTTCATGGCTCGTTTCCTCTCCTTCTACATGCTCCGTAAGGGATACAGTGCCTCATCCATCGCACCTTTTGAGGCTATCAAGAAACAATTTTCGCAAGCCAGAAAGGTCATGTCTCTTGGAAAGAACATCGAGCATCTCAAAGCAGCATCACTGGTGAACAGCCCTAACCCATCTTACCTCAGCCTGCCTGTGATTCTCAGGCTAACCTTTCCAATTACAGGCAATGGATAACAAGTCGATGGACCCCGTAATTCGCTACTGCACCGTCGGGCGCCAGCTCGGCTACTTCACTTATCTCACCCTTGAGTCGCTATGTTTCCTCGACTCTGCCGGAATCTATAAATTCAAATCGAGCAAGAAAATGGCCTCCGAGGCCGCAAGGGCATGGTTTTTGGGAATCCTGTTCTCTATCATTGGTGGAACATATACCATGTACAAGGTCAATGAGAAGGAAAAGTGCCTGACCAAGACCATTGCTGAAGGAAAGGTTGAGAGCGAGAAGCTCGCCAAGGAGAGGCAAGCCACTGTCACTCAATTGATCTCGGATGTTTGTGACATGACCATCCCCGCGACCAGCTTGGGATACGTCAACTTTGACGAGGGAGCTTTGGGGTTGGCCGGAACTACTAGCAGTTTGATTGGATTAAAGGCTGTATGGAAGAAGACGGCCTAGAGTGGCGGTAGCAGCGAGGGAGGCAAGTAAGTCATAGTGAGATATCGGGTGTTTGGAATGGAATTCATTCTTGCTCCTTCTCTTTTCCATCTTTGCGGTTTGCACGGCTATGGGTGGTGGGCTTATTGGTGGGCTTTGTATAGATAGAACAAGCAGTATTTTGATAATTAGCTGTTAACTCTGGATTCTGTCTCCTAGTTCTCGACATTTCAATGGCTATATGCTTTTTTTCTTCAAAGGCTGGCTTGCCGCCTTCTCTAATGATGATTTGAGTTTTGGGTGCTTCGATAACAGGATATCTATAGGATTTTTCAGGCTCCTTTGTTTTTATGCTACAGCAGATACTGAGAGAGCCACATAGGCTTAGGCGATGGTATTTGATTTGAATATTTGGAGTAGTGGGCTTTGTTTCGAAAGGGGTATTTATGGTTAGATTCCCTACGCCTCGCTCCTGTGCCTTGACATGGCCTGTGCCTATGTCCCGCAGTCCAATATCCTCATAAAGCCCTTTCCCACCCTAAATCATTGCCTTTCGACTCAATCGTTCCCGTCTCACCGCTTCCACGCCCCGCCATCACCCCGCTCATCTCCACTCACACTCCCTTTCCACCAAAACTCACTACGCACACATCTACCCTCCATAGTTTGTTAAGGACAAAGCCCCCCCCCCCGCCCACTATCAGAGCCTCCTCCACTTTATCCTTGCCCCCTTCCGGATCTGTAGTGTTTCACTTATTTGCTCCCCCGGCTCATCTAAAAAAATTTACTATGGATCTACAAGCTTCATGCAGGAAAACCATTGGATCAAAAATTCCTTCCCCATCCCTATCGATTTATCCACCTCCCCCCCCGCCTTACCTACAACCTGGTCCCATTTACCCCTCCCATACCCTATCCACGGAATTTGCCAACTAGGAAGTCCGCCTCCTAAGCCAAGTGAGCACTCAACACGGTGACATTATCAACGAGCGGCTAGGGGGTTCAGAATCACTTTGCTCTGCTGTGGCTAACGGAAGCACTTACTTGCTGAACAAATCTCGCTCCGCTGAGCTGCCACCAGGCCTACTAATTGCCGTGAATACTGTAAACCGTAGAGTAGGGGCTAATGCAGCTTTGTTTGCACGGAGGGGAGGGGTACTAATGACTTGTTTGACATGAGTTGAAAAACAGTATTAACCCATGTACTCATATTTGGATATGCCAGCACTGGGAAAGGGGGGGTGTAAAGGGGCTTGTGCAGTTTTGTGCCAGGAATGGGCAGGACAGGACAGGTTGGCTTTCACTCGCTCCATGGACCGGAGTCGTAGTGGAAGATATATGATAGCTGGAAGCGTCTCGCGTATATGGTGACGTTTATGGGTCGATTTCAAAGTTGGGAGTGCTGGTTGAGTTGGTTGAGCGGGTGAATGAACGCATGGTTGGATGCTGTGCTCTCAGGTACTCGGTGGTTATAGTATAGATCATGACTAAATTGTGCAGTCCGCTCGTGTGGTAGTTTACACCGATTGCGCACAGTACGATCGCGCTGTATAGTGTTTAAACATACCCTTCTCCCTAGCTCTCATTGAACAGCTCCCGGCACACGCATCCCCGTCATATATATTTTAAAGCACAAGGCAAAAATATAAATATAAAAATAAAACACATCAAATAGTGATCCTAGCATATCCTTTTGTTTTTCGGCCTCTATTCCCCCGCTCTTTTTTTCTTGTTTATTTTTTGGGTAGCTAGCGTGCTCCCCAGCACGGTCATGACTAGTCACTCGGTACTTTGTAGTTGTGTGTATTTAGGGGGGGGGGAGACGGGGGTTTGACTTTCTGTGGCACTACATGCACGGGGGTTAGTTATATCCTTGAGTCAAGAGAGGTGGAGGAACGAAGGGGGGGGGGACTAAAAGAAAGCCAGGTGAAGAACCGGGGAAGAGAGATGACGACGGCAGTTGAACAGGGTATGTAACGAAGCTGAGGGAGTGGTGGGGAGAGGTTGGGCGGGTCGAGGGTAGTTTGATGGCAAAAGGAGTAGGACTAGTAGTGAGAGTAACCAGTTGCGAAAAGAGACCAGTCTGTAATGTAGATAAGCACTGAATCAAATAGACTCAGCTCTGGCTGATCGATCTGGTTCATCCGGGCACAAGTGTCGGTGTTGGTTGGTATAGTACATTTTTTGGCCTATAGCGTCGTTTCCGCTGTTTCGGGGTGGAGTGTGATGTCTATAGTTGAGTGGATTTAGTCTAGAAGCAACGTAAATCGTTCTCTCGCCAAATCTCTAGATCTCGCCCATCGGTACCATAACAAATGCGGTGCCCTTAGTGAACGGATTCGACCGGCGATTTTGGCAATTTCAATATTGTTTTTTTGTTTTTTTGTTTTTTTGCCCAACTTTCACAGATTTACCAGCACTGTCGGATCTCCTCCGGGAATGGGCTTTCTTCTGTGGGTGTTGGTACAAGTGTTTATCACGGCCTTAATGGTGAAGACGAAACAGAAAAGTTGAAAGAAAGAAAAAATGGTCAAGCAACATCCACTTTTCAGGATAATCGTCTCTCGCTTCTCCTGACGTCTGCGGAGCCTCTATTTATACAACGAATTTGAGAACAAAATTTAATATCAGAGACGCTGACGAGGGAGCAGTTACGCATGTGTATGAAGTCTTCCAGGTAATACTACGAGTTGCTCAACACCTCTGATAGTAGACTACCGTACCGTACCGGTATCGGGTTTTTAGATTTCTGTTGCTTTGGGATGTGCCGAAGAAAAATCGTGGAGCTGAGTACGGGTAACTGATTTGAATCCTGCTGCATGCCAACCTGCCATACTCGCGCTTTTGACGTGAGCAGTCCTTGAACGTCTGTGCAACAAATATCGGATCCAGTGACTTGGAGAGGTGTCAGTTAGGCGCGGGGCTTTGCGATCAACCCCACTTCTCCTCACCTTCAAGTAGTTCCTTTCACGGCACCAAAGTTAGTCAACGCCTTGCTCTCTCAACAACATTCAAAGCGGTGAAAATTGAAAAATGTCACACGTCTTCAGCAATAACCAAAACTCTTTCAACTTCACTACCTTTAACTACACTGCCCCGGAAAATAGGTCTGAAATACTCTCCTGGCTCTCTCCTCTAGAGCCACAGGTACGGCATCGAGACATCGGGGCCCAGCGGGTGGACGGTATAGGAGCCTGGCTACTGGAAACTAAGGAATTTAGACACTGGCACGATGGCAGTGGGGAGGATGGAACCTATCATCCGACCTTAATCTGCCACGGCAATCCAGGAGTGGGAAAGAGTTATATTATGTAAGGGAGAGCAGACCCTTTCGAGGGGTCAAAGAATACCACAGTGGCTGATAGGTTGCGATTACAGGTCACTGGTTGTAGACAGGCTGTGCGACGAGGCCGCCAGGGAGGATACCGCCGTCGCCTGTTTTTACTTCGACTTTGCCGCTCGGAATGAGCAGTCACCGGAAAGTATGCTCGGCTCCTTGCTACGACAGCTGGTCAGCGGGCCGGGGGGAATTCCGAAAGTGGTTGTCCAGAGCTTTCATGAAGAGAAAATGGTTATTGGGGGTAGAAGGCTTCAAGTTTCAGGAATTTTGAACATGTTCCAGACCATAGTAGCGACAAAGCGCACGTTTATATGCGTTGACGCACTTGACGAATGTGTGCCGGAGCATCGAATGGTGGTTCTTGAATCATTGGGGCAGATTCTGCAAGGGTCGCGGTGTACACGCATATTTATGACAGGAAGGCCACAAGTCCAGAGCGAGGTGGAGAGGAGATTGGGTGGAGCGGCAGCCTTTATATTGATACGAACTACGGAAGACGGTGTCATTCAATTTCTACGCGAGAAACTAAGGAAGGATACTGCGCCGGATGTAATGAGCAGCGCATTGGAGACAGAGATTATGAAGAGCATTCCCGGGATAAACACGGAAACGTATGTAGAGATGAGTACTAGGGAAAAGCTGGCCTAAGTCGATAGCTGACATATCCGAACCTAGATTCCTACTTGCTTCTCTCCAGATCAAGGCAATCCTGCGGGGGACCACGATTTCCCGGCGGAGGAAGGCACTCAAGGCAATAAAAGATGGGTCCGGGTTAGGGGATGCATACGGTATGACGCTGGAGCGGGTAAGAGTGCAGGACGAGGAATGCACAAAACTTGCGATGGCCACTCTTACGTGGGTTTGTTATTCGGAGCGGCCATTACAGGTGGATGAGTTGTGCCATGCACTAGCGGTGGAGATCGGGGCAACAGATTTCGACCCCGAAAACGTTCCTCCGATTGGTAGATTGCTACACTGCTGTCAAGGCTTAATCACGGTAGATAAGGAAGCTTCGACTGTGCGCTTAATTCACCATACCCTCCGGGAGTATCTTTGTGCTCACCAAGGTCTCTTCAATAAACCTCAGTCGATGCTTGCAGAAACCTGCTTGACCTATCTAAACTCACAACAGGTCAAAAACCTCCCACCCTATCCTCCCCCAGATCATCGAAGCGTCCCATTCCTCGGCTATTCTTCGAGATACTGGGGAGCACATGCGGGAAGGGAGCTCTCAGATCATGCGAAGACCCTTGCCCTAGAGCTCTTGACCTCTTTCGAAGACCATGTGTCCGCTGTGTCACTGTTGAGGCAAATAACTCATCCCACGTATACTCGATGCATCCGTGCTCCTTTGCTCTTCTCAGGACTGCACTGCGCATCGTTCTTCGGGATTGCTGAACTGGTGACCACAATCGCAAATACTGAAGGTTGCGATGTCAATCAACAAGATTGCACAGGCAACACACCTCTGGCATTGGTGGCGGGCAACGGGAACGTAGGAGCCGCGAAACTACTGCTGGGACAAGAAGGTGTCGATCCTAATCGCCCGGGCGCGTATAATCGAACACCGCTCGGATGTGCTACTGTCGAGGGACATGAAGGGGTGGTCAGGTTACTGCTAGAACGGGAAGATATCGACCCCAACCAGCCGGATGTGAATGATCGAACACCGCTCGGATGTGCTGCTGTCGAGGGACATGAAGGGGTGATTAAGCTACTGCTGGGACGAGAAGGTGTCAACCCCAATCGCTCAGATGTGAATGATCAAACACCGCTTGTATCTGCCGTTCTTAAGGGACATGAAGGAGTGGTCAAACTCCTATTGAAAAGGGAAGATGTCGACCCCAATCGTCCAGATAAGTTTGGTCAAACGCCACTCAGGTGTGCCGCTATCGACTGCTATGAAGGGGTGGTCAAACTACTATTGGGACGAGAAGATATCGACCCCGACTGCCCAGATGCGAACGATCGAACACCACTCGGGTGTGCTGTTCTCGAAGGACATGAAGGGGTAGTCAAGTTATTGCTGGAACGGGAAGATGTCAACCCCAACCTCCCTGATAAGTATAATCAAACGCCACTTAGGTCTGCCGTTGTTAGCGGGCGCGAAGAGGTAGTCAAGCTGCTGCTGGGACGAGAAGATATCAACCCTAATAGTCTAGATTGGAATGACCGAACACCACTCGGGTGTGCTGCTTCCGAGGGACATGAAGGGGTGGTCAAGCTATTGCTGGAACTGGAAGATGTCGACCCCAACCTCCCTGATAAGTATAACCAAACGCCACTTCGGTGCGCTGCTGCCGACGGGCATGCAGGGGTGGTCAAGTTACTACTGGGACGAAAAGATATCGACCCCAATCACTCGGATACGAATGATCGAACACCACTCTGGTGTGCTGCTGCCGGGGGTCATGAAGGGGTGGTCAAGCTATTACTGGAGAAGCAAGGTGTAGACCCCGGCAGGCCAGATAAATACGGCGATACGCCACTCTCTCGTGCTGATGGGAATGGACACGAAGGAGTAGTGGAGCTGCTACTGATGGAATAACTCCATTGTGGTATGTTAGGTTAAGGTATACTGATGGTATTGCCATCAGGCTAGGCGCCCTGAGGGGGGCAGTTTTCTAGCGATGTGTGATAGTGGGTCAACTGCGAGTGCTGGCCACACCGGGCTGAATTTTCTATGTTGCGTTCTTTTCTCGGTGCATCAACGCTTACAACGAGCACACTTTCTTTGGTCTCCTATTACACTCTCTCCGGGCTTTCCACGACGCTCGCCTCGCGGTGATTCATTCCACCCCAGTTTTCCCCTTGCGGCATGACTTCCTGCCTGCTCCTAAACGATCCTTCATCAACCACAAGCCCGGAAGTCTGTGGAAAGCGCAGATCTACAGCAACCCTATTTACTATCACAGGCCCGAGATCTAGGGCAGCCTATTGATTATGCTCAAACCACGTGGGATTCCTCCTTTTCCAGCGCCAGCCTTGCTCAACCTTGCGGAGCCTAGTATACGCTGCCGTGGCTGTTACCATCCACCTCTTTTCCCCCGTGTGTCCACTACATCAGTCCCAAGACATGATCCTGAAATTCTCCACCGCTGTCATCGCTGGGAATCCCATATATATGCAGGTATACCCCTTAGAAACCTCCCGACATTCGTTAATGTTTATGTATCAAGGCTCACGAATTTCCGTTCCTCGTAACTTAGCGCCCACCAGCCGCCACTGCGGGAATATTCCATTTGTCAGCTTACATCATTTACCTTGAATACAATTCCCCAATCAAATAGATCCCCTGTTACAAAAGCTCCTTTTTGTTAACTTCTTCCTTGTTTATTCATTTCCTCCTTGTTTCCCCTCGCTAGCGCTAGATAGATGGGTAGATAGATAAACTGCACATAGGCTTCCCTTTCCGATCTTTGAGGACCTTGTATTGGCATTCCTGGATCCCCCATGACTGGCAGGCTTCATCCTGGATATCGTGATTTCGAGATGATATTATTCCCAGCATCAACCAGTGCTCGAATTACTCACTCAATCCGAAAATACCTCCTATTCCACTAAACCGCTTCCGAATTCCTGCCGGCAGAAACAGGACAGATTAAACCTACCTACTTTACTCACCTGGTAAGTTGTCCCAGCCATGCAGAATTCAACCGAATTAGTGCAAGGCAGCAACCTGATGAACTGCAGCTACTTGCGGTTTTCGGGGGTATCAGGACGCCTGGGCGCCGGGGCGTCCAAATTTACACCTAAATCCTCCAATCTTACCGCTAAGGTGTCCGGATACTTTTAAAAGCCACAGGTATGATACACACCAGCCTCTCAAACCCATCACTGCCGATGGGCTGGAAACCTGAGCTGCGTAGTAGAAAGTTGTGGTTATCCATATTCATATAGTACAACGATGGTCTGGGATACGCTGCTTCGCGATGGTATTTGCCAAAAAGTACCAATATTTGAGCAGTCCACGGGGGGTTAAATACCGTATTCCACGTCATAGCGAGTGCCCGGCATTCACCCAAATACTAGCCACTATTTAAATCCGGACTGAGGCCCAGTCAATCAGATTGCCTAAACTTGTAGATAGGCAGCTATGGCGTGGAATACCTTATATCAGCCTTAGTTATTTCCAGAGGTATGGAAAGTACGTGCGCGTGGGGGGTTATGAGGTTACAGGACCATCAGCTTAGCAGTTGTTGTCGCAAATTGACTCTATCACGCTGTAAATTCTTAGCTTATCGCGATGCCACATACCGTACTGGTCCCCAACACCACCAATACAGTCTCTACTGGGGGCACGACGAAACTGGGCACGTGAAGAACGGGGATTAATTACAAGTAATCTTTTGTAACCCTAACCTTGACGAATCCACTTTTCCCCATGAAGTACGCTATTCGTCATCCGCCCAGTTTCGTCGTGCCCCCGGTAGAGACTGTAGTCTACCTCTCCGCCAATTTCCACCAATTTCCACCTCCCAAACAACTACTCGAGTACCGTAAAAACTTTTACGATTCGCCATCTCAGGAAGAAGTGGAAGAGTCTCGGTTAGGTCGCAAATCTCGGGGTTCAGAGACAAAGTTTCTTGAGATGGATTAGTACTTTCCTAACATGGTATAGCCTGAGTGCTTTGGCCTTGTTTGATCTTCTCAGCTTTCCAAACTAAACCTATCTTGGGCTAATGACTCGGTCTCCAGGAATCCTCAGATGGCGAATCGTAAAAGTTTTTACGGTACCATACTCGAGTAGGGAGGTGCGGCCCCAAAGTTTTGTACGAGTATATTTTACTAGAAAGGGGTGTTACGCTAGCGGGGCGGGGGCGGTGGGTGGTTGCTGGTAGAGCAATGTGGCAACGAAGGAGGGGGCTGGATCAAAAATAATCAATGGACTAGGAACGTGCTTCTTCGAACCTGGGGGTTATGAGACAAAACCCTTTTTAACAAAACGGTAAACAATGATATTCAAAGGCAATTGGGAGCAAAGAAACAAATAAAATGATAGGAAAAGGAATTAAAATGTAGCAGAAGCAAATAAACTGGCACCGATGCTCCTCTTTTCCTGCTTCTGAGCAATAAAGACCCATGCAGCTGGACTCAAGGTAGAAATTCCCATAAAAGTTCCATTAAAGTTCCACAAAAGTTCCTCCTATTTTTGCTTACTAAGAACCCGCTCAATCCCCATTTTTAGAACCCCGATTCAACCTCCCCCTCTCTCCTGACTAAAATGTTGAATAAGGGCGCTCTCTTCAGGGATTCTTCGGTAAAGAGCCCGCTTTTTCTAAACTTAGTGGAGTCTGGTCAACCGATCCAAAGCTCTTCAACCAGTTCTCCACAGTGTCTAGCAGCAAAAAGGAAGGATGGCGCAAGTTCTTTCCGGTAACATCAATTCCTTCAATAATACCTTTAACTTTCTATCAACCAGCTTTCACTTTACAACGGCCGATGATAAGTCCAAAATCCTGGCCTGGTGTTCTCCCTTGGAGCCCCAGGTTCGGCATCAGGATATCCGCAACCAGCGGGTAGGGGGCATAGGAAGCTGGCTACTGGAGACAAAAGAATTCGGGAATTGGTGTGGTGGTAGTGGGGAGGGAGGATCTGATCATGCTGCCTTGTTCTGCTATGGCGACCCGGGGGTCGGCAAGAGCTACATTAGGTAGGAGAGACCATTAGTGCGGAAGAAACAAAGGATATCATTGCTGACAGGTCATGATGATAGCTCCGTGGTAGTAGACTATTTGTGCGACTGGGCGATAGAAAAAGATATGGCAGTCGCCTGTTTCTACTATGACTTCGCTTCCCGGGAGGAACAGTCTCCGACAAATATGCTTGGCTCCTTGTTAAAACAGCTTCTGGATGCATTGGAACCAATCCCGGCGGAAATCGTGCGGAAATTTCAGCAACAGAAGAAGGTGATTGGTGGTCGAGGGTTGCAACTTCCTGATGTTGTGAAAATGTTCTCGGTGGTCTTATCTTCGCGGCGCACATTCATCTGCGTTGATGCTCTTGACGAATGTATTCCAAAGTATCGACTCGAAGTTCTTGATGCACTGGGCCAAATTCTCCAGAGGTCGCCAAATGCCCGAATGTTCATGACAGGAAGGTCGCACATCCGAGGAACGGTTGAGAGGGAGTTGGGTGGAAGAGTGATAAGTCTATCGATAAAGCCCCGGGATGATGATATAGTCACATATCTGCGCGTGAGACTGAGGAAGGACACAAGTCCCGAGGTGATGGATAGTAGGTTGGAGGGTGATATAATGAAAAGCATTCCCCAAGAGGTTCCGGAAACGTATGTCGCAGTAGGAGCCCAGGAAATCTTCATAAGTCATACACTGACGGGTGCAAATCCAGATTCCTACTGGTTTCGCTCAAGGTCGAAGCAATCCTCAGAGAAACAACGATCCATCGGAGGCGGAAGAGACTTCATGCGATAGGGGATAGGTTAGAGTTGGGACAGGCATACGAAGAAACACTGCACCGGATAAGAACACAGGACGGGGAGAGAGGAAGACTTGCCATGACCACATTGATGTGGATATGCCATTCAGAAAAGCCATTACAGGTAGTTGAACTATGTCATGCACTCGCCGTCGAGATTGGATCCACACATCTCAATAGTGATAATGTTCCTGCGATAGAGACGTTGCTTGCCTGCTGTCAAGGACTGGTTACGGTGGATAAGCAAGCCTCAACTGCCCGGTTGATCCACCACACTCTCCGCGAGTACCTCTGCACTCATTGCAACCTTTTCCCCCGAGCTCACTTAGAAATAGCAGAAACCTGCTTGACTTATCTAAACTCAGACCAAGCCAAGGCCCTTCCGGCCAAGCGACAACCTGACCTCTCAGGTACGCCATTCCTCAAATATTGTTCGCGATATTGGGGCACCCACGCAAAGAGAGACTTTTCAGATAGCGTGACATCGCTTGCAATGGAGCTCTTGGGCCAGTATGGGAACCACATAGCCGCTAACTCCCTTTTGGAACAAGTATTGCATCCAGATGATTGCCCGGATGTCAATGCACCTTCGCTGTTCGGTGGACTACATTGTGCATCTTTCTTCGGGATTGTTGAGGTTATGACAGCTCTGTTGGGGGTGGATGGCTGTGATGCCAATGGGGGAGATTCTGCGGGTATGACGCCACTTATATGGGCAGCGAGGGGAGGACAGGAGGAGGCAGTGGCGCTATTGCTGAGCCAGAAAGCCATTGACCCTGACAAGCCGGACAACAGTAGCAATACCCCACTTTCGTGGGCTGCAGCTAACGGGCACGAGTTAGTGGTGAAGCAACTTTTGGAGCGCGGGGATGTCGATCCGGACAAGCCAAACAACCAGGGCCACCCACCGCTCAACCAGGCTGTGCTCAGGGGCCATGAGGCAGTAGTCAAACTACTTTTGGACCAGGAGCGCGTCAACCCAGACAAGCCAAGCAACTATGGTTGGACACCACTTTCGTTAGCTGCGGTTTTCGGGCATGAGTCAGTGGCGAAGCAACTTTTGAACCAAAAAGACGTCAACCCCAACAAGCCAGACAATGAGGGCAAGACACCACTTTCGTTAGCTGTGGCTTCCGGGCATGGGTTAGTGGTTGAACAACTTTTGGCCCGAGAAGACGTCGACCCCAACCAGCCAGACAACGACGGTTGGACACCACTCGTGCATGCTGCGAGTGGCGGGCGCGAGTCAATGGTGAAGCAGCTTTTGGGCCGGAAAGACGTTAACCCCAATAAGCCAGAAAATAAGGGCAAGACGCCACTCTCGTGGGCTGCGCTGAATGGGCACAGGTCAGTAGTAGAGGAACTTTTGGATCGGGGGAGCGTTAACCCCGACAACCCAGACGATAAGGGTAGGACACCACTTTCGTGGGCTGCAATTAACGGGCATGAGGCAGTGGTTAAGTACATTTTGGGCCGGGAAGACGTCGACCCTGACAGGCCAGATCATGAGGGCACAACCCCACTTTCGTGGGCGGCGATTAAAGGGCATAACTCAGTGGTGAAGCAACTTTTAGACCGGGAAGGCGTCAAACCCGACGAGCCAGACAAGGTGGGCAGAACACCACTTTTCTGGGCTGCGGCAAAAGGGCACAACTCTGTGGTGAAGCAACTTTTGGACTGGGAGGACGTCACGCCTGATAAACCCGACTACGAGGGCAGGACACCACTTTCTTGGGCTGCATCCAGAGGGCAAGAGTTAGTGGTCAAACACCTTTTGGACCGGGGAGATGTCGACCCTAACGGGCCGGACAAAGAGGGAAAGACACCACTTTTGTGGGCTGCGACTAAAGGGCACGAATCGGTAGTGAAGCAACTTTTGGACCGGAAAGACATCAGCCCCCACAAGCCCGACCACGAGGGAACCACACCCCTTGCCCAGGCTGCACTCAGCGGTCACGAGGCAGTGGTTAAAAAACTTTCGGATCGGAAACACGTTAATCCCGATATGTTGGGCGATGCGGGCCACCGTAAAAGAGCACGGCTCGATGGTGAAACAACTTCTAGACCGGAAGACGTCAACTCCAACAAGCCAGATGATGAGGGTAAGACACCACCTTTGTAGGCTGCAATTGAAGGACACAAGAAGTGGCTAACGTACCTTTTAGGCCGAGAAGACGTCAACCCCGACAATAGACAATTCAGACAGGAAACCACTTTCCTAGGTTATAATACCATAAAATGACACAATTTGGCGGCAAAGCAGCTTTTGGGTCTGAGAGACGTCAACTCCGACAGGTCGGACAACGGGGGTGCCGAAATTTCTGATTCATTTCATGTCTGCTCTCTTACTGGTTGTATCGCTTATTCTCGTGTTAGGTTTGTATTTTGGGATTCTTGATACACTATTACTACTGCTAAGACATGTATTACGCATATCTCGTTAATATGTCATGGTAACGATTAGAGATTATATATTTCGTTTTCTATCTAGTGTTCTGAATATTTCGGCCTTGATAAGACTTCGGCCCTATAATTGTTTCTTTCGTACCACTCCAGACTTACACACATTGATGAGATTTCCCTGGTAAGTTAGGTTTCAAGGTTAAACATGTTCACACTTATGTTTCTACTTTAATTTCCCTGTTATTTCTCTTAGTTAGGTGGAAGATACTGACTTGTATATAAAGGAAATTCTACCCCCTTCGTTTAGGAAAATCAAAGACAATAATCCCTACCATTCTACCCTCCTCTATCCCCCGCTTAAACGCGCCCTCGACATACACTTTATATTAAGCCTGTATCTTCCTTGGAAAGCCACCCCTCTTGCAAGCCACCGGGAAGCGGAACGAAGCAACAATGAATCCACTATTAGGACCGTAGAACATCAACTTTAGTGGGCAGGACAAAAGTGGCCGCATACCACTCTTGGATGAGTCGACCAAGGGACATGGAAGAGTGGTCAATTTACTGCGCACCTGGAACCCGGTAGTCCCCGTCCGGTTTGGGGTTGGCGAGTTATAGTACCAGCTTCTTTTCTCTCTTCAAGCCCTTGGCTCCGGCTTTCCGCTGTTCTAGCATTGTGCCTACCGTCATACCCTGTACATTCTTTGCCTCTCCCCTCCGCCCTCTCCGGACCTTTGGAGCTACGTTACAATCTTACAGTCCCTATTCTTCGACTTACTCTCCCCTCTTCTTCTGGGTTAGCCATTATTCCGGAAGTTGAAAACTCTGTATAGGTGAAATTTATTGTCTTTTGGATGTAGAGCCTGTGCATAATTACCGTAAACACCTGTGTATCTAGCGATGCGATTGAGTGAAGAATTTCGAGTTTTTATTCCGGGTATCGAAGGGGGGGAGGGGTGTTTTCCTATTTTATTTTTGCGCTTCCAACTTTTCTTAGGTTTCATCGATCCTTGCTTCGACCCCGCATGATAGATCCTCCCTCTCATGTATGGTCCCTTCTTTCGCCCATTTTACATCATTTCTTTCGTTTCCTCCTGTGAATGCTAGGTCGGGATTACCACTTGAACGGTACAGTCAGGTCAATTTACTGGCAAAACCACTGCCCGTCCATTCCTCCGCCCACTCATGAGTTGGGTATTTATATAGTTTTACCTGCCAGGCTATCAACCCCTACACAACCACTCAGCAGAAATCCCCGTAAAAAGGAGATTCTCTTCAACAGAGGCCCCGGGACTAATGGGGGGGGAGGTATCGCACCCCCGAGGGGCACGGGCGGAGGAAGGGTCCATTCCATTGGCAAAGAGAAATTTCCTTTCGCGATAACGCTTCTGCTGTGCTGTAACAATACCTAGGCACAGCATTACTCAAATCCTTATCCCGACAATCTCCAAGCGCCACAGCATATACAAAAATATGCCTCTTAACTTGCAATAGTATAGTATTGTTTCTGCGACCGGAAACCTCCCCCGGAAGTTCCCGGTATTCTGCATTTTACCAAACCGCCACTGGTGAGCATTATGTCGCTTGGTGCCTCTGGGCTAGCTAGGCCACTTCCGCCACTCCCCTAAAGCTAGTAAGGTCATACTCCAGGGCATCGTCGGGAGTGGCTTTATACCTGTTCAGCCCTTGGCGGCCAAGCGATCGCGAATTAAGTAAGTCGTAAAGTACTAGATTTTAGATAGCATCGGAACCTTGCAGGTCTACCTACCGGGGGTATAACAGCCCGCACCCCCACCCAGGTCTTTCCCAATGTTCAGAACTTTATCCCGACCATGAAAAAAGATGAACTGTCCCAGGCATCTACTAAGCTCAGTGCACTGGAACCATGATCGAAAAACTTCGGCAGTCCCCAAAAGTGTTTCCTAGATTACCGAGGGGCTAGGATAATTCGAACACGCTGTGCTAAGATCCAACCCTAGAGTCGATCTTTTTCTTCTTCTTTCACTATTTCCTCACCCCGTCCACCACCACGACCGAAGCAAAAGGCTACTAGAATGCCCCAGTGACATATCACCAGTCCCTATTGAGCTGGCCCTCTCGGTAGTGTGAGCATTTGAAATCATAGGCACCCACTCACTCGCTCAGGGGGTTTCCAGAGGGCGCACCTATTTCTGACATCAACAGGGGTTGGAATAGCTATTCTGGGGATGCGGGCGGGCCAACCAGAGCTGCCAAAGAAATATCCCACCGGTAGTGGGAAGTGTGTGCCTGGAGGGTGTTACAGCTGTAATTGAAGTGGCTGGCATTGGCATAGGGTTATTATGGAGTGATCTCTGCAGCAGGAACACTAAGAACATATAAAACGCAGAAGCACCAGGAACGCTAAACGACATGGGAGTCGGTATAAAGTAGAAGGCTGGAATCTTCAAATCCCGAAGGATGTGGTAGACTAGGAACTTGTATATATCGACTGTTATTTTTGTTCTGTTGCCATTCTGTGAGGGTGGTAAGATGAGATGATATGGGATTGACTTCGGGTTTCAGGAAGCTGGAGGAAAAATGCTAGCGAGATTCGAGCAGTGCAGCACAGCGGAAGGGGGAATAAATTATAAAGGGAAAGGCTATAGATAACTCTTGAACGACCATGTTGACAGCTCTACAAAAAAAAGAAAGCTAGTATTCATACAACCTAAATTGTCACGACATCCCTTGAGTTATTCACAAGGCCTCATTTACAAGAATAGGTGAGTCCTTCCCTCACTGGTAATCAATCATTCGAGCTTTAAACCAAGTTCTTATTCCGCCGATATCTTGGGCGCAGTAGCAAGCTAAGGAATAAGGCATGACTCATTATAACATAGGCAGGGTCTGGCACAATTAGACCCCCGGATATTTCCTCGAACCTTTTGACAGAACTTCAATAGGTTTAGCAGGGGGGTTGTTTTTGCACTTCCAATACTCTGGAATACCCCTTCCCTCTTCCAGACATGCTATAGCTGACCATTAAACATGTTGTGCCGCGCTTTAACGAGCTTTGAAGGTGGCTTTTTTGAGGTACTGGTTTAAGTTCCATGTGACTATATTCTGGCTCCCTGGTGCTTGGTTATGTGTTTTGAGTTCTTCGTTGACTGCCCTATGACGCCCCGTTTCTCTCAGGACCCCCGGAGATACATGGAGGAAATGATACGGTATGGTGAGAGTGAAGGAGATGGACTATTGCTAGTCTGGGGCCCAGTTGCTGCGATCGTTGAAACACGTGATCATCAAGACTTTTGCTTAGGTGCTTTTAGAACCCATAAGCCCACGAGTTTTGGTTCCACAAATCCCCAGCCAATTGGTTAGTCTAGATGGTTGCATGGCTGAGCAATGACCCCGCTTTTCCTGAACTTACTGAACTCCGTCAACAGACCCAGAGCCCCTCAGCACCTTATTCTCGACAGCATATCGAACAGCGAAAAACTAAAGATGTCTCGAGCTTTCACTGATAATACCAACTGCTTTAATGTATCAAATACCATTGTTTTTACTGCTGCCGATGATGGGCCCAAGATCCTGGCCTGGTTATCTCCCTTAGACCCCCAAGTGCAGCATCAGGATATTTGCAGTCAGCGGGTGGATAGTATAGGGGACTGGTTACTGGAAACGAAAGAGTTTAGAGATTGGTATAGTGGTACTGAGGAGGGATTTGATCATGCGGCCCTGTTTTGCTATGGGGACCCGGGGGTTGGCAAGAGCTACATTAGGTACGAGAGGCCACCAGTGAAGGAGAAACAAAGGACATTATTGCTGACAGGTCGCGATGGTAGTTCCGTGGTTATAGACCATTTATGCGATCAGGCCATAGAACGAGATATGGCGGTCGCTTGTTTTTACTATGATTTCGCTTCCCGGGAGGCCCAGTCTCCAACAAATATGCTAGGCTCTCTTCTCAAACAAGTCCTGCGTGGGTTGGGGGAAATCCCGGTGGAAATCGTGCAGAAATTTCAGAACCAGAATAAGGTGATTGGTGGTCGAAGACTTCAACTTCCTGATATCGTGAAAATGTTCGCGACTGTCCAAACTCCACAACGCACATTCATATGTGTTGACGCCCTCGACGAATGCGTTCCGGAGCATCAACTGGAAGTTCTAGAGGCATTGGGACAAATTCTCCAGGGATCGCCAAAAACTCGAGTGTTCATGACCGGGAGGTCACATATCCGGGGGGCGGTCGAGAGAAGACTGGGTGGAAAGGCAACATGTGTACCGATTAAGCCCAGGGACCGCGATGTAGTCACATATCTGCGCGCGAGGCTGAGGAAGGACACAACTCCCGAGGTGATGAACAGTCGGCTGGAGGGCGACATCATGAAAAGTATTCCTAAAGAGAACTCGGAATCGTAAGTAGTGGCGTGGGATCTGGGAAACCTTTGTAACATATACTGACACGCGCGAATCTAGATTCCTACTGATTTCGCTCCAGATGGCGACAATCCTAAGAGAAACGACAATCCATCGGAGGCGAAATAGGCTGAATGCGATAGGGGATGGGTTAGGGTTGGGAAATGCATATGAGGCAACACTGGAACGGATAAGAGCTCAAGAGGAGGAGAAAGCGAAGCTTGCCATGGCCACGCTGATGTGGGTGTGCCATGCGGAAAGGCCATTACGGGTAGATGAACTATGTCATGCGCTCGGTGTGGAAATTGGATCTGCACATTTCAACAACGACAACATTCCTGCAACAGAGACGTTGCTCTCCTGCTGTCAAGGACTAGTCACTCTAGATAAGGAAGCCTCGACCTTCCGGTTGATGCACCACACACTCCGCGAGTACCTCTGCGACCATCGTAGCCTTTTCCCACACGCTCAGTCGGTGATGGCGGAAACCTGCTTAACTTATCTGAATTCAGACCAGTCCAAGGCACTTCCTGCTAAGCCGCAGCCGGACCTGTTAAGAATGCCCTTCCTTAAATATTGTTCAAGACATTGGGGCACCCATGCAAGAAGGGAACTTTCAGATCACGCAAGATCTCTCGCAATGCAGCTCTTGTACCAGTACGAGAACCACGTAACCGCCAAGTCGCTTTTTGAGCAAATATGGGATCCGTATGGTTCCTTTGAAGTCAATGCCCCTTCGCTGTTCACTGGGCTACACTGTGCATCTTTCTTTGGGATTGTTGATATAATGAATGATTTGTTAAGACTGAGTGATGGTGACGTCAACCGGGGAGATTCTGCGGGCATAGCACCACTCGCATGGGCCGCAAGGGGTGGACAGGAGCAGGCAGTGGAACTATTACTGGGACTGGAGGCCATCGACCCCAACAAGCCAGACAACGACGGCAACACACCACTTTGGTGGGCTGCGGTGAATGGGCATAGATCTGTGGCGAAACAACTTTTGGAGCGGGGAAACGCCAACCCCAACAAGCCGAACAATAAGGGCCATGCACCCCTCTCCGGGGCCGCGGCAGAAGGGCACGAGTCAGTGGTGAAGCTACTTTTAGACCAGAAAGACGTCGGCCCTGACAAGCCAGACGATGTGGGCTGTACGCTCCTCTTCGTTGCCGCACAGCATGGGCACGAGTCAGTGGTGAAGCTGCTTTTAGACCGGAAAGACGTCGACCCTGACAAGCCAAGCAATAAGGGCTATACGCCCCTCTACGTTGCTGCACACAATGGGCACGAGTCAGTGGTGAAGCTACTTTTAGACCAGAAAGACGTCGACCCTGACAAGCCAAGCAATAAGGGCTATACCCCCCTCTACGTTGCTGCACAGAATGGGCACGAGTCAGTGGTGAAGCTACTTTTAGACCGGAAAGACGTCGACCCTGACAAGCCAAGCAATGAGGGCTATACGCCCCTCTTCGTTGCTGCACAGAATGGGCACGAGTCAGTGGTGAAGCTACTTTTAGACCGGAAAGACGTCGACCCTGACAAGCCAGACAATGAGGGCTATATGCCCCTCTTCGTTGCTGCACATAATGGGCACGAGTCAGTGGTGAAGCTACTTTTAGACCGGAAAGACGTCGACCCTGACAAGCCAAGCAATAAGGGCTATACCCCCCTCTACGTTGCTGCACAGCATGGGCACGAGTCAGTGGTGAAGCTACTTTTAGACCGGAAAGACGTCGACCCTGACAGACCAGACAGTAACGGCAGGACACCACTTTCGTGGGCTGCGACTAAAGGGCACCAGTCAGTAGTGAAGCTATTTTTGGACCGGGAGGACGTCAACGCCAGCGGGCCAGATAAAAATGGTCACACACCACTCTGGTATGCATCTGCAAAGGGACATGAAGGAGCGGCGAACCTACTGCGAGCCTGGAAATCCTCACCCTAGCCGCTCTTGCGGTCGACAAGCTCTAGCTTTTCTTTACCTCCCCCGAGCCCCTGACCCCGGCCATCTCCTATTCCCCTATCGTCCCAACGGACGGCCTTGCTCTATAGCCCCAGTTGTCATTTCCAAGATGCTGGACAGAGTGGCCTGGAAGACCCGGGAGGCCCCAGCAGATCAAAGGAAGCTTTAGAATTCTATGGGTATTGTGTGGTTATCGTGGAGGGCCCGTGCACCTCCTCGGCAAGGTCTTAACTACCGGGGGTAGGCTCACAACGGGTCCACTGATTGTGATGGATTTCGGCATTGGATCTCCTTCTCTTGCCGTTTCGTTAGACAAAATCTGTGCGAGTGCTGGTCTTGCACGGCATCTCACTACCTCTACAGCATCCCCCACTCCACTAGAGTGCCAAAAAATGTGTAGAGTATGTTTCAGTTTAGGACCCTAGTAATTCATTTGAAGTTAATAAAGGATACTTTTCGAATATGTTTGTCCTCTTTGCCAGAGCTCTTGGGTGCAGTAGACAATAGACTAAGCGATAAATGCTTTATTCCTTCCATAATCTCAGTCCCATATCCCCGGTCAAGCCTCCTGTTTTATGAATTCAATTGGGGACAGTTCCGGTATGATTCTGCAGTCAAGCAATGTTCAGAAGAGCGGCCAGCCATGACGGTTAGGGGATTTTGGAGCAGGTGATTTGCGTAATTTTAATCGCAGCAGGCAAGAAATTGTAGGCCCCCGAGCCAGCATACAAATTCATGACCCCCGTTTCTAGTAGCCAGGTACTCGAGCACTTCCTGCCTGCTTCCGGAAGCTCCCTGGAGTGGCAATGGGTTAGGGGTTAGGGTTCACCTCTCACCAAGGAGATATCATAGCTTAAGTTAGACTACGCCCAAAATTCAGTAGTTAAAAGTCAGGTGACAAAAAACCCCCGCCGACGGGCATTTCACACCAAAACTGAGCACGCTTTACCAACCATTTAATCACCCCCACCGAATCTAGGGGTTCCCCTTTAGGCCAAATCAAACTGGGAACAGGTAGAGAGTAAGTTACACGATAGTTAGAATAGTATTGGTAGACGATCATGTTAAACAGTTATATTAGTAATGGCCTACCAATTTGCAGAAGGATGGTACAGTCACTTGGTGAAAGTCTCCAGAAAGTGGGGTCTTCCTTTAATAGGGATTACCATAATTAAAGGGGGGGTGCAATGTAGGTATTGAGCAACTAGGATCTATTAGGGATGTGGTCCTTTTCCACAAGCAGAAGAGGGATCCAGTTTCACAAAGACTCCAGCTATGTGGATGGGACATACTGTAGGGACGAGAGCGTGTTTGCTGCTTTCTATCTGCACTTGTACCCCCATTTGTGTTCCCTACTTACAGTTAGTTTTCTGTCGGGTTTGTAGAAGTAATAGCCCCTAAACTGTATAAAAGTGCCATCTCTGACACCTCCCTTGCTCCTAGTGGCATCCACAAGAAGGACTGCCACAAATATTTCCAAGGACCCGGCCACGATGATAATTTATTACCTCCCCTCTTTTGTGTTTGTTCTTTCAGTCTATTCCGTTTTTTTCCGCTCCCCCCGCTCCTACCCCAGCCCACAGACCAAAGGTTGATAACGCACTTTCGACGGAGGGCCCTCTAATAGTAGACATGCGAGAGAGGAAGTTTGATGGAAGTTTGATTATAGACATCCGAGCGTGAACCCAAGGACACCCCCCCTTGCCCTCTTATGGAAATGCTCACGTTGCTTAAAATCTGTGCTCGTTTTCCGGACCGTTTATTTCCTTCGGTACCCGATCTCTCCGGCTTGTATACTAAAGCTTTTACTACTCCACCCACCCCCCTGATAAACTACCATACAGTAGCGCTTACCCTCTTCATGTATTAGCGCCAGTGTAAATAACCTTACCTGGACCCCAGAGATAATAATATTATAGATATTCATGATGGAGGTCTGGTTTCCGCGCAGGGAATATGCCGTCGGACAGGCACCGCAAGGGCACAGCAATGATCGGATCTGTCGTCACGAGAACGATCCGGGTCAGTCGCTGATATGAAAACTGAGATGTGTTCGATATCCGATATATATGACAAGTGTGTTGCAAAGGAGTGTGATGACCATGAGTTGTTCGTAAAGAGAAAGGAACGCAGCTCAGACTAGATACAGTTTGTGGTGGCCCGCACAGTGGGCTCCTACCACACAACACCAGTCACCGCCACGCGGTCTGGTCAATAGCCCTGCTCACACCTACAAGTGTGCCCTAACCTAACATACCACGATGGGGTTACTCCATCAATTCATGGCTTCAGAACTATGGCCGGAAGGACGCTCACAAAGACTTCAGCATCGCCCAAACATATTCCCTAAATATCAGAAGACCAGGATAATTCAAACTCCACACCATTCAATGATTCGAGACAACGGGGATCCAAAACCACTATAACAATCCAGGGGGGCACGAAAGGGCAGAAACCTTGTGAACCTACTACAAACCCAGAAGCCAGTAAGCTCCAGTATGCTTCCCAAGGTTGAACAGCAATTATACAACCCCGCCTACTGTTTTTGGATATTGATACGTGACATTCCTGCCAAGTGCCCACATCATTAGTCCTGAATCTCGGGCCATAAAATTTCTTTCCGCCAGATCGACTGAATGAGAACCGATGAAAGGTTTCATATATACCATTCTCGATCTCGTTATGTCTTACCACACTACCCCAGGGCAACCCTTGGCTTCTCCGTTCATATCAGTTTCTGTATCTAGATCTAGATCGAAGGAGACATCATTCTTTTGCCAGCTTGGAACTTTCGCTCAATATATACCTCCCTTTCTTGGTTATATATTCCCGTTTTAGTTTATACCCCCCACCCCTCCTTCTTCTTTTCCTCCCTTCTCCCCCCCCTCCTTTCTCTCGTTCACCCTTTCCTTCTACTGTGAACTACAGGTATTCTACCCCATCACATTACACCTAGGCCAACTGATATAGCGAATAGGTAGTGTGGGGGGAAGCCAGCATCCACCTTTGGCTATTATGAGAGTCCCCACCTTCCCCAATTCGCCTCCCCAGAATAATCTTTCGAAAATTTAGTTCAAGTGCTATACCGTAGGCAGATTCACAGCCCCCAAAGTTCTCCAGTGTACCCCTTTTTTCCCTCTTTCCCTCTTCTTTCGCCTTTCCGGTTAGCAAAGTACAACCACAATTCCATACACTCTTCGGTCACCCCCCCCAGTATGCCAGCTCAGTACCTAAGAACTAGAGTAATTGAGGACCCCAACAAGACGCCGGAGTTACCTCTCCTAGTAAGGTTTGCTAGATTTCTCCCCCCACCCGTTTTCACCGAGTGATGAGAGAGAGATCATTTTCGCCGTGCCTCTTCCCTGATGATCCAAGGGGGAAACTCCAGACTTCCTAGCGTCATCCTCAACTATTCCAGCCAACTCATTACAATACTCAACCGCTAGATCCAAAAGCACCCCAAAATCCTGCGGCTATGACCGATACACTTTCAGAATCCCCCCGGGCAAATCTCCGGATAGCCAGCACACTATCATACAATAAAAATGATCGAGACCGAGTGATATCCCGTGTTCTGCATAAACACTTCCGGGTGGCCATCGCTAGGGCAGATCTCACACAATATTTTTTATTCGGGGTTACCAAAACCCAGGGATACTATTGAGACTATCATACCACTATAATACCACTAAACCACCACGCACCCACTGCCGCTACTTCCGTTCATGTTCAGCCACAGTAGCAATTCACCATCGTCGCACACTGACCAACCCTTTTGTTTCCCTAATTCCTAGATATTGTAGACTCTCCCTTGCTACTATAAACTTACCACACCCAAAACCAGCACCACTCGAGCACCGTACCGCATATGCTCCTACAAGCAAGCAACCTAACCCGGAGGGGGGGGGGGGGGGGGGGGGGGGGGGGGGGGGGGGGGGGGGGGGGGGGGGGGGGGGGGGGGGGGGGGGGGGGGGGGGGGGGGGGGGGGGGGGGGGGGGGGGGGGGGGGGGGGGG